>Ga0209056_10001205_pt1 | contig 28356 bp, 22 predicted proteins | sample GraSoiAngelo_114_FD_185876 | JGI IMG/M metagenome (GOLD analysis project Ga0209056, IMG submission 185876) | Grasslands soil microbial communities from the Angelo Coastal Reserve, California, USA - 14_0903_13_40cm (SPAdes) (version 2) | ecosystem: Environmental > Terrestrial > Soil > Grasslands... | reverse complement strand
GGCGGGACTACAGCGGCGACGGCTCGTACTGGACCGACGCGAACGGAAATGGGGTCGTCAACGCGGGCGAGATGAACGCGTCGTCGGGCACGGAAATCCAGCGCTTCACCTATGGCTATCCGACGGGGACGAACATCGAGGCCTTCGTCCACGATCCGCTCGCGCGGATCCACGACGGCTTCCTCCTGGGAATCCAGCACCGGACCGTCTCCGCGCTCGTCCCGTCGACGACCCTGACGGTGACGGTCGACTACTACCGCGCGCTCGATGCGCCCTGGCTCACGGAGAGCGCGTCCAATTTGTCCCTCGCCGCGGGGGGCGTCGGCTCGGTCGACGTGACCGTTTCCGTCCCCGCGAGCCAGCCCTTCGGGATCCTATCGGGTGCCGTCGTCCTGACGGACACCGGCTCCGGCGCGGAGACCCTGATTCCGGTCGTCGCGCAGGTCGCGGCGACGGGCACCTCGTTCTCCTTTGGCGGCAACGCGACGAGCACCGCGTTCCTGGACAACAACCGCGTCTTCGGCGGGGCCGACTGGACGTGGCGGCCGGAGGCCGGCGACTGGCGGTTCTTCTACACCGACGTGCCGGACGCGACGCCCGTGTATCCGGGCGAGAACCTCCTCGTGCACACTTGGTGGTCGACCGCGCCGACGGACATCGACACCCTGATCTTCGGGCCGACCCCGGATCCCTTTTCGGGCATCGGCCCGCCGGTCTGGGGACCCTATACCTTGTCGACGCAGGGCGCGAGCTTGAACACGAACATCGACGCGGGCCGGTGGCGTTTCAACACGGTCACCGGCGGACCCGAGGAGTGGGTCACGGCGCCGCTGAGCCCGGGACTGCATGCGATCGGCCTTCACAATGTCCTGAACGCGGGGACGGGTCCCTCGGACCTGTTCCACGGCGAAGTCGGCACCTTCAGCGTGGCGCCGACCCCGTGGGTCGTGTCGACGCCCAACGCGACCGGGAAGGGAGCGTTCCACGCGAATTCCTCCCTCGCCTTGTCCGGGCTCACGGTCCGCGGCTTCGGCGTATCCGCGCCGGTCCTCGAGACGAACCTGACGATCGTCGGCGGGGGCATCTACACCGAGACCTTCGATGCCGCGAGCGCGGGCCTGATCGACGTCGCGATCGGCGAATCGTACCTGCAGGGCATGGACCTCGACCTGTACCTCTACCGATGGACCGGCTCGAGCTATGCCCTCGTCGCCTCGTCCGCGGGGCCGACCGCCTCCGAGGAGGTCCGCCTCACGATGCCTCAGTCGGGGAGATACCTGATCCTCGTGGACGGCTTTTCTGTCCCGGCGGGGACCGGCCAGTTCGACATGTTCAAGGTGATCATCCAAGGGACGCAGCTCACCCCGACGAACGTGCCCGGGACCGGCATCCCGGCCGGGGCCAATGCCCCCTTCAACGTGACGTGGAACTTCGGGGGGACCCGACCCGGACTCTACTTCGGCATCCTGTTCGTCGGGCCGACGGGCGCCCCGGCGGTCGAGGTGGACGCCGGCTTCCTGCTGGTCGATGCGAATCCGCCGACGATCCTGTCGACGACGCCCGCGGAAGGTTCGTTCGTCCGAGACTCCTCGGCCCACGTCGCCGCGACGTACGTGGACCCGGAGATCTCGGCGGGCATCGTGGCCGCGACGATCACGATCGACGGGACGGACTTCTCCCCGTTCGGGACGTTCACCGACACGACCTTCGACTGGTCCTTGCCGTTCGGATTCAGCGAGGGATCGCATACGGTCGTGCTCACGATCCTCGACGGCGCCGGCTTCTCGACATCCAGGACGTGGAGCTTCACCGTCGACACGATGGCGCCGAGCCTGTCCGTGACGAGCCCCAACTACGGGCTCACGGGGACCGCCCTGACGAATGTCTCCGGAACGACGGAACCGGGCGCGACGGTCACCGTGAACGGGGCGTCGGCGGCCGTCAACGCGACGACCGGCCGCTTCAGCCACGACATCGTCCTCGCCGAAGGCGCGAACACGATCACGGTCGTCGCGAGGGACACGGCCGGGAATACGGCGACCGATGCACGATCGGTCACGCTCGACACGACCGCGCCTTCGCTGACGGTCACCGCGCCGGCGCAGGGATCCCGCGTCGCGACGAACTCCGTGCAGGTCACCGGGACGACGGATGCGGATGCGACGGTTTCCGTGAACGGTATCTCCGCCCCAGTCTCATCCATCGGTGGCTTCGACGTGACGATCGTCCTCCTGGACGGCCATCACACGGTCACCATCGTCGCGACCGACCCGGCGGGCAACCATGGACAGGTCGTGCGGACGATCGACGTCGGCCCGGCCCCGGATACGACCGCACCGGTCGTGACCGTGACGAATCCGGCGGACGGGGCGACGGTCGACCAAGCCTCCGTCGCCGTGTCCGGGACCGTCGACGACACGAGCGCGACCGTCATCGTGAACGGCGTCGCGGTCCACCCCGCGGCGGACGGGTCGTGGAGTGTGACGATCTCCCTCGCCTCCGGCGCGAACACGATCTCGGTGTCCGCGGTCGATGCGGCGGGGAACCGGGCGACCACGGTCTCTCGTTCGGTGACGTATCAGTCGCCGGTGGCGGGGATCAACCAGGCCGTCACATCGCTGAGCGGCAACTTGGTCCTCGGGCTCGCGATCGTCCTCGTCGGGCTCATCGCCCTCGTGTTCGTCCTCTACGCGAACCTGAACCGCAAGATCGGGCAACTGAGGCCGCCGAAGCCGCCGGAGCCGCCGGCCGGGGAGCTGTAGGGGGGGCGGGCGGCTCCCCCCTTTCTCTTTATTCCTGCCGCGGCGAGCGCGTCGACGGGATGCCTCAGAAGAGTGCCTCTTCGACCACGCGGGCCGGTCCGCCGACCGTGCAAGGGATTGTTTCGATCCCGAGATCGGCGATTGCCCTCCGAACTTGTTCCGCGCGGTCCGGGAACGTGTTCACGTAGACCGTCGCCCCCGTGTCGATCGAGAAGAACGCGGGCACGCCCTGTTCGCGGAGGCGGCGGACGGCGAGGATAACCCTCAAGGTGTCGGGTTGCCAGAGGACCATCTCGCCGGCCCCGGTCATCGTGATCCCGTGCAGCATCAGGGTGTCTCGTTCCGCCAGACCGCAGATGGACCCGATGTCTCGGTTCCGGATCGCAAGCTCCATCTCCGCGATCAGCCGCGGCATCTCGGCGAGGCGCGCGTGGAAGAACGGCGACGTGAGGGCCTCCCGGTGGGCGTCCTCGGTCTGCTTGAACGCGGGGACGACCGCGACGACGATCCCCATTTGGATCTCCTCGCCGGCGAGGCGCGTCGCGTAGGAATCCTCGTCGGTCAGGCCCATCTTCCATTTGCTGAAGCCGCCGGTCACCGCGCGCGCCGCGGAACCGGCCCCTCGTCGAGCGAAGCGCGAGACCTCCTCGAGGCCCAAGTCCAATCCGGAGGCGTTCGCGGACGCCATCGCGAGCGCGGCGAAGCCGGAGGCGCTCGCGCCCAGCCCGATGTTCGAAGGGAAGTCGTTCTCGGATGCCATGCGAAATCGGTGTCGGCTCGAGACCTTTGCCCGGATCGGATCGACGACGGAGCGGATTCGTTCCATGTCTCGTCCGGTCACTTCGCGGCCATCGATCGTCGCCTGATCCCGCGGGAACTCACCGAACTCCACGGTCGTGCGCGTCGTCAGGGGCGCTGTGCAGACGCTGATCGAGTCGTGGAAGGGGAGGCGGAGGACGGGGTCCGCGAGTCCGTGGTACTTGATCAATCCCTGGATCGGATGGGCGACCGCGGTCGCTTTCATCGGAGCGCCTCCAGGACCTGGGGCAGATCCGCATGGTCTCGGATCTCGCCATCCGCGCGGTCCGTCGCTGCGCCGGGCCAGAATCCCGTGTTGAACCAGACGGCATGCATGCCGACCGCTTTCGCGGCCGCGATATCGGCGGTCACATCATCGCCGATGTGGACAGCCTCCTCCGGCCGACATCCGAACTCTCTCAAGGCCGCCTCGAACATCTTGGCATCGGGCTTCCGCATGCGGAGTTCGTCGGAGTACACCCGGACGTCGAAGAAATCCTGGATCCCGAGAGCGCCCTGGAGTCTCGTCAGATAGCGACCCCAACTGCGTCCCGTGTTCGAGATCAATCCGATCGCGAAGCCCTGTCCCTTCAGCAGGCGGAGGACCTCTCGGATGTGCGGGAAGAGCGAAGGCGGTCGGGCGAGGATCGCGCCGCCGAATGCGTCCGCTACGGCATCGGAGATTTCGGGAGCCGTCCCGGCAAAGCCGGCGAACTGGAGGAACGCTTGGATCTGTTCGCTCGGCGTGAGTTCGCGTTGGTTCGCCCAAGCCTCGTCGAGGAGCTCGCCCTGTTGGTCGTATGCCCGGTACAGCACCGCTCGGTCGCATTCGACTCCCTGTCCGCGGAGGAGCTCCTCCACTCGCGAAACGCGTAGCTCGCGCATCGTTCCATCGGCATCCCGACCGGGGACTATCGCGATTGTCCCCCACCAGTCGAACGTCACGGCCTCGATCATCGCGGTCCTCTAGATGTCGAAGATGACCTCGGCGAATCCTTTCTCCGGATCGACGGTCAGGCCGTGCCGGGTCACCGCCTTGATCGCGAGTTTCAGTTCATGGCGCGATTTGTCGATCGTCTCTCCGCGGGCATGGCCGACGAGGGCGGTCCCGGCGACGTGTGCGTCGAACGACGAGAACAGGAACCGTTGGGTCTCGTGGACGTACAGCAATTCCGAAAGCCAGCGGAGGAAGAGGGTCGGAATGTCGTCGGCGGTCACCCGGACTTCGACCTCGCCAACGGGCTTGACCGTCGAGAGGTCGGCGATCAGGCTGGACATCCCTTCGGCCGCGTTCGCGAAGAGCTCGTCCAGGGATTGGCCGTACGCCCGGATGCCGACGTCTGCGGTATGGTCGATTTCCTCGAAGCGCACGGCGAAGGCAAAGGCCCGGACGAGATGAAGCTTCTCCGCGTCCCCCTCAGATGCCGCGGCTCTTCCCGGGCCAAAGGACTTTGTGGAGCTGGAGTTGGAGGCGCACCGGGAGGCGGTCCTCGAGAATCCACGCCGCGAGCTGCGCCGGATCAAGGCTGCTCGACACCCTGTGCGCCGCGGCGACCGGCGAGAACAGCACGGTCTGCGCCTTGGTGCCGTACGCGGACAGCACGCGCCTCGCGAACTCGTAGTCGTCGCGGTCGCGGAGGACGAACTTGACCTCGTCATGGGGCCGCAGGAGGCCCAGGTTCGCGTACGCCTTCTCCGCCTTCATCGCGGAGCCGGGGCACTTCACGTCCATGATATACCGGACCCGGCCGCTCGCCCGCTCCTCCGGCACCAGCCGGTCGAAGGTCTGCAGATCCACCTCGCCATCGGTCTCGAAGGAATGGACGTAGCCCTCCGGAAGACGACGGACCGCGGCGGCGATCGACTCCGCCTGAAGGAGCGGCTCGCCCCCGGTCCAGCAGACATGTCGGATGCCTTCCCCTTCCCCGGCGGCGGACGACAGTTCGCGAATCCGCTGTGCGACGTCGTCGATGGAGGATCGGGTGAATTCACCGCCCTCGACCGCGTACATGGAGTCGCACCAGGCGCACCGCAGATTGCATGCGTACAGGCGCACGAAGACGGTCGGGAGGCCTGCGAGAGAACTCTCTCCCTGGATCGAGACGTACATCTCGTTGAGGAGGAGCTCCTGCCCCTTTCGGACGGAGACGGCCGTCTGGGCCTGCACGACGCAACCGATGCGCGGGGCCCCACTTAAGCGTTCTTCGCTGCGGACCCGGCGTACGGGAGCGGATCTTGGATCCCGGCCTCGCGGAAGCCTTTGAGGCGGAGCTGGCAGGAGTCGCAGACGCCGCAGGCTTTCGCCCGACCGTGGTAGCAGGACCACGTGAGGGCCCACGGGACCCCCAACGACTCGCCGGTCCGGACGATGTCCGCTTTGGACATCTCGATGAGGGGCGTCCGGATCTCGATCGGATGTCCTTCGACCCCGCGTTTGGTCCCGAGGCGGGCGACCTCTTGGAACGCTCGATAGAATTCCGGGCGGCAGTCCACGTATCCGGAATAATCGAGAAAATTTGCGGCGATGACGATGGCCGCCGCGCCGGCGGCCTCTGCGAGTCCGAGGGCGTAGGACAGGAAGATCGTGTTCCGGGCCGGGACATAAGTCACCGGGATCCCGCGCCCGATCTCTTGCATTGGTCGTCCCTCCGGGATCGGAATGCGCTGGTCCGTGAGGGCCGACCCGCCGATCGCCGTCAGGTCCAAGGAGACGACGCGGTGCTCTCGGACGCGGAAGTGGGCCGCGACCCGCTTCGCGGCGGCGATCTCCCGCCGGTGGCGCTGGCCGTAGTCGAGGGTGAGGGCGATCACGTCGAATCCCTCTTTCAGAGTCATGGCGAGGGCCGTCGCCGAGTCCATTCCTCCGGAGAGGAGCACGACCGCCTTTTGGACACGGACCATCGTCGGCTGGATAAGCCGGGGACCGTCAAAAAGGCGATGCGACGGTCGATTCGCGTACCCCGTGGTTATAGTTAAATAACTATAACACCTACTGAGCTCCATGCAAGTCGGCTGTGGCGTGTACGTCCATCCGGTTCGGGAGCGGCGGTATCTGTACTTCTGGCACTACGAGAGCCGAGGCGGATCCCGGGTTCAGGTGAAGGAGTACGTGGGTCCGGTCGACTCGCCCCGCGCTCGAGGAGAAGCCGCGCACCGGTGCGAAGTGTACTATGCAAAGGTCGCGGATGACCTCGAGAAACTTCGGGCCGCGAGCCTCACGGATATTCGGAGCCTCGGAACCACGTGATCGGACGAGTTATGGTCAAATGACTATAACATCGGTGGCCCGGGCTCGGAGCGGACCGTTCAGTCGGAGAGCTTGGAGACGATCCGGTTGAACCGTTGTACCAGGGGGCCGACTCGACGAAACCCGTCCGACCCTTCGGAGGGCTCCTGGAGCAAGCCGATCTCATGGCCCTCGGGGTCCCGCAGGTAGGCGACCTTCCCGTACGGCCGGGTCGCAGGCGGTCCCAGGAACTCCGCTCCGCGCCGTCCGAGTTCGGCATAGGCCGCATCGAGGTCGGGGACCCCGAAGACGAGGAAGCCTTCGGGCGCCCCCTTCATCTCTCCGGTCGGGTAGCGATGGATCGCGAGGCGGACGCTGCCCGCGTCGAAGTGGATGACGTGAGCCTCCTCCAGGAGGATCGGCAGGCCCATCACATCCCGATAGAACGCGCGTGCGCGGTCGAGGTCTTTGGAGTAGAGGACGATCCCTTCGAGGAGGCGCGGCGTCGCCATGCAAATCCTCCCCCGAGAGGGGCAGCCAACCTCATGAGCTTCTCGGGCTACGCGCGGATCTCGTCGAAGCGGTAGTCCGTCCACTCGCGTTCGCCGAGGACGATCTCGAACTCCTGCGGCGTCAGCATCGGCTCCTTGTACTGCAGGACGTCCTCGATGGCGATCCGCGGACACGCCGTGTTGACCCACGCGTCCACGCGATATCCCTGGAGCAGATCGGGCGCGACGAGGTCCATGAGGAACAGGCTCGCCTGCCTCCCGTGTTTCTCCGCCAGGGCCTTGAGCGCGAGGGCCATGTCCATCCTCGCCTGGCCGATCTTCTTCGACACGAGGATGCCGAACATCTGGGCATCGTGGGCCCTCGCGATTGCGGCGTGGCGTTGCCGGAGCACGCGGTCGCGCACCTCCTGGAGGTCGCGGGCGGTCCCGCGCTCGGGGTCCGCGACGATCACAGGCTTGTCGACGAGGATCGCCACCCCGAGGGGATGGAAGTCCCCCGTGCCGATGTACAGGTAGCCGTCGACGTCGCCTTCGACGACCGTCGCGGTGTGGTAATCGCATCCGAGGACTTGGCCCGCGTACGCGACCCGCCGGTCCGGCTCCCCGATGCGGACGACGTGCCCTTTCGTCTCGAGGTGGTCCTTGATCGACGGTAGCCAGTGGCGGAACTGGGTCGTCGTCAGGAGCCCGACGCGCTTCGGGAGAAGAGGCTCCGCCGCATCGACGAAGGCCAGCGAAGCGAGCGGGGGACCTGGGAGATCATAGAAGAAGACCCGGTTGTACCGCAGGTGGGGCATCGGCGCATGGCCCAGGTGGACGATCAGGTCCACCGGCATCTCCGCCACATCGCAGGCGCCGAAGGATGGATCAGCCGAGACCAGGCAGGTCACGCCCGTCCTCGACTCGATCTCGTGGGCGAGTGCCACGGCCTTCGTGCGCAGGCCGACCGGAAACTGGAGTCCGACCGTCTTCGCGTTGCGGCCGCGGATCACCTCGAGCAGCCGGTCCGTCTCGCCCATGGACTCGAAGACACCGCGCGGGTCGGGAAAAAGGTGTCCCTTCAGGCCTAGCGTTTCTTCTCGCGTTCGATCTCGATCCGCCAAGGCGTCGGGAGCTTCACGCCGCCTTTCCGGAGGGCTTCCTTCGCGTCGGCGACATGGTCCTCCGTCGTCGAGATCGAGAAGATCTTCATGCCCGGATGCACGCGGGCCGCGGTCCCGACGGCCGCGCCGAAGGCCGCGCGCATCCCTTCGGAGATGCGGTCCGCGCCGGCGCCGGTCGCGATCTTGTTCTCCCGCAGGACGTTGTGCGGATAGAGCCGGAGCTTCAGGTGGTAGCCGTTGCCCGCCTTCTTCACAATATAGCGATTCGCGGAGATGCGCGCCGCCTCGAGGGCGATATGCCGGATCTGGCATTGCTCCTCCGCGATCAGGTGGACATGGACCGGGAAGCTCGTCCTCAGGTCGCCGATGTCGAACTGGCTGATCCGGATCCCGGGGACGCCGCCCATGTAACGCTTCTGGGCATAGGCCTGGCCGCGGATCTCCCGATACATGCTATTTGGCTTGCGCGTCATCGTCGGAGGGCGCTCGAAAGGGGGAGCGATATTTAATCCTTGGCCGGCTCCGTCGCCGACCGGGAAATCATTAAGAGCGTCGCATTGTGTCGCGCGAGCCGATGCTCCTCGTGAAGCTCGGCGGGAGCGTCGTGACGGACAAGGACAAACTCCGCACGGCCCGCCGTCCGGCGATCCGACGCCTCGCTGCGGAGCTCGCGGCGGTCCGCCAACCGCTCCTCGTCGTCCACGGCGCCGGCTCCTTCGGGCACATCCTGGCGAGCCACCACCGCCTGAACGAGGGCGGCCCGACCCCTGCTAAGCGCGCGGCGGCCGCGCGCGTCCAGGCGGATGTCCGCGACTTGGACCGCCTCATCGTGAATGCCCTGAACGCGGTTCGTCTCGCCGCTGCGCCGATCCCGCCTTCCGCCATCCTTTCCCTGGACGACGGGGCCGTCTCTTCGATGGACCTGACGCCGTTCCTGGAGTTCGCCTCGATGGGCTTCACGCCGGTCACCTTCGGGGACGTCGTGCGGGATGTGCGGCGAGGGTTCTCCATCTGCTCCGGGGATCTGCTGATGCTCGAGCTCGCGCGCGCCTTCCGCCCCGATCGCGCGGTCTTCGTCGCCGACGTGGACGGACTCTTCACCGCGGACCCGAAGCGCCGTCGCGACGCGCGGCTGCTGGACAAGGTCTCCGAGGCCGACCTCTCGAAGATCGAGTTTTCCTCCGCCAAGCGGACCGACGTCACCGGGAGCATCGAGGGGAAGGTGCGTCGGATGTTCGAGATCGCGGCGCACACGGGCGAATGCCTCATCGTCAACGGTAACGTAAAGAACCGAGTCCGGGATGCACTCCGAGGCCGGCGGGTCGTCGGCACCCGGATCGCCCGAGGTCCCTGAGATGGTCGAGCCGTCGAAGACGGAACAGCGGAAGGCGGAGCACGTCAACATCATCCTGAAGGAGAATGTCTCCGCGGAATACAACTACTGGAACGACATCCACCTCGTGCACGACGCGCTCCCGGAGATCGACCTGGACGCGATCGACCTGAGCGTGAAATTCTTCGGCAAGAAGCTCCGGGCGCCCCTCATCATCTCCTCGATGACCGGGGGCTTCGGCATGGGGAAGGAGATCAATGCGAACCTCGCGAAGGCCGCAGCCGAAGTCGGCGTCGCGATGGGCGTCGGATCGCAGCGGGCCGCCCTGGAGAAGCCGGAGCTCGCCGCGACGTACGCGGTCGTGAGGGATCACGGCGTCCCGCTCGTCTTCGCGAACCTCGGCGCCCCGCAGCTCGTGCCGCAGGAAGGCAAGAGGGCCTACGGCCTCGCGGACGCGAAGCGTGCGATCGACATGATCGACGCCGACGCTCTGATCATCCACCTCAATTTCCTACAGGAGGTGGTGCAGCCGGAAGGGGACCGCCGGGCCAAGGGTTGCCTCGCGGCGATCCGGACCCTCGCGGCGAAGTTCCCCGTCATGGCGAAGGAGACCGGCGCGGGGATCTCGCGGGAGGCGGCGACCCGACTCAAGGAGGCCGGCGTCCAGGCGATCGACGTCGGCGGCCTCGGGGGCACCTCGTTCTCCGCGGTGGAACACTACCGGGCTCGGAAGGAGGCGTCGAGCCTGAAGGAACGCCTGGGGGCCACGTTCTGGAATTGGGGCATCCCGACACCGGCGTCGATCCGGCTCGCCGACGTGGGCCTGCCGCTCATCGCGACCGGCGGCATCCGGAGCGGCCTCGATGCCGCAAAGGGGATCGCCTTGGGGGCGACGGTGGCCGGGATGGCGAAGCCGATGCTCGAGGCCGCGAAGGTCTCCGCCGACGCGGTCGTGGCGGAGCTGCGCGCGGTCATCGAGGAGCTCAAGGCCGCGATGTTCCTCACCGGGTCGACCTCGATTCCGGAACTCCAGGAGCGGAAGGTCATCGTGAGCCCGCCGACCTTGAGTTGGCTCGAGGCGCGGGAAGCGTGACCGCATGACCTCGACCGTTTCGGCGTCAGCGGAGGCACGACTCGAATCCCTGCTGAAGCCGTATCGAGACCTTTCCAACGCGCACATGGAATCGATCTGGACCGAGTTCGCCGCGGAACATCCCGAGGGATCCTTCCCGTCGACGAAGACGATGCGTCAGAATTCGCGTCTCTTCCTGGCCGGGAAACGGTACCGGTTCGCCCTCGCTCTCGCCGGCTACCGATTGCTCACGGGCGAGCGACCCTCCCAGGATCTGGAGCGGGCGGCCACCTGGCTCGAGTGGTACCATCTGTACACGCTCTTCCTCGACGACATCATGGACGAGGACTTCCGCCGGCGGAAGTTCCCGAGCGCGTGGTCCTCGAACGCCCGCCTGTACCGCGGCGCCGACGGCGCGCGGCCCGCGACCGTCTTCCGGACGCGCCGACATCGGTACGGGGTCTCGCAGGCGATCCTCGACGCGCTCCGCATCCGCTCCCTTGCGGAGTGGGCGATCGAGCGCGCGGTCGGCCTCCATCCGTCCGTTCGGCTGGAGTTGCTCGCCGAGTTGACGACGGTCGACCTGATCCTCAGCGACGGGCAAGGCCTCGACATCGACTTCGAGCGGGTGGCGGACATCCCGGAGGACGCATACGTCCGGATGAGCGAGGCGAAGACGGCCCGCCTCTACGTGGGAGCGGCCGCCACGGCCGCGATCGCCGCCCGGGCCTCCTCGGAGGATCGAGCCGCGCTCGAGACGTACGCGCGGGCCCTCGCGGTCGCGTTCCAAGATCGCGACGATCTCCTCGGATCGGGAGTCGTCGCTTCGCAGATCGGCGGATCGTCGGAAGGGGACATCCGGCAAGGCAAGAGGACCCGCCTCTATGTCCTCGCACGCGGACGGCTCCACGGCGCGGATCGGACCGCCTTCCTACGGGCCTATGGCCGGGGGACGAAGACGACCAAGCGTGATGTCGCGGTCGTGCGGGACCTCCTTCGGACGCATGTCTTGCCCGCCATGGAGGATCGCATCCGGGAGTACCAGAAGGCCGCGTGGGACGCGTTGCGTCGGCTCCCGGCCCGCGATCCGGACGCGAAACAATTCCTGGAAAGCCTCATCGAGGTCCAAGGTTCGCGGGAGGCCTGACCGATCCCTGCGGTCGCCGCGCGCGAGGAGGCCCTCGCGGTTGCGGCCCAGGCCCTTGAGGCGCGAAGCGGGCGAAGGACTTCGGGCTGGATGGGACCGAGGCGCGGTGGCTGAATGAAAGATAATCGCGATTGGTTGGAACGCAGCGACTACGACAAGGCGATACGGTTCGCCGAAGAAGCCTGACGAATCTTCAGCGGGATCCCACCGGCCATCGATGAGGAAGCCCGAGCCGATTGCTCGTCAGTCCTCGAGCCCGCGGGCGGTGATCCTAAAGGTCGCCCGCATCCCCTCTTCCCGATGTCGATGCTTGTCGAGGACCGCCGTCCGCAGCGACGCTCCCGACCGTTCGAACCGGAGGATCGTCTTCGCGTTGTGGCTCAACATATGGCCGCCGAGCGGCAAGTAGGCGCCGGTGTCGATGTCCGTGTACACCTGCGACGTGACGACGACGGGCATGTCGCGCTGCCGCGAAACCCGGAGGAGCTTGCCGATCTGCCGCGTGAGGCCGTACCGCTCGTCGCGCCGGGTCTCGTCGCGCATCGTGAGTCGGTAGTGCATCGTGATGCTGTCGATGACGATCAAGCCGACCTCCCGGTTGCCTTCCGAGAGCTTGACGGCCTTCTCGATCAACTTCTCCTGCTCCTCGAAGCTGTACGGCTCGGAGAAGAGGATGTTCTTCGCGACGAGCTCGAAGTCGTCCCCGCAGATCTGACGCAGCCGCTCGAGGGAGACGCCTTCCGTGTCGATGTAAATCACCTTGTGTCCCGCGCGGACGACGTTCCGCGCGAGCTGCAAGCAGAAGTTCGTCTTGCCGCTCCCCGCCTCCCCATGGAGGAGGGTGATGCATCCCTCCTCGACTCCCCCGCCCAAGAGGTCGTCCAGGGCTCGGCAGCCCAGGGCCACCGTCATCTGCGAGGTCAAAGCCCCGGCGCCCATTAATCCTTCGAGCCCTCCGGCGGGAGGCTCGACAGGTACGCGGCCTCCGAGGTCCAGACGACGACTGCCCGCGCCTCAGGCCGCTTCGACGCGGTTCGGAGGGGACGCTCCGCCGCGGTCTCCGGATGGATCGCGACGAGCTCTCCGGAATCGAGCCGGGCGAGTTGCGCCTCAAAACGCTCCGCGTCGATCCGGTTCGCTCCGCGGACGTCCTTCGGCTTGAAGCGCCTCGACTCGCCCGTCGCGAGGTCTCGCAGGACGACGAACGGTCGGACCGACGTGACTTCCGCGATGGCCCCCTTGTGGCGCACGACATCGCCCTTTTGGAAGGCCGGCAGGCGGACGAGGGCCGTGACCCGGTAGACCTCGCGGCCCTGCCGCTGACCGAACAGTTTCGGCGAGGCCGTCACCGTGCCGCCGAAGGCCCCCGCGAGATCCCGCGCGAGCCCCTTGGCCAGCGCGTTCGTGCTGACGTAGAAGTCGAGGCCGCCATGGACCTCTTCGATGCGGGAGACGAAGGCCTCCGAGTCCTCCGACCGATCGATGCGGGCGGTGACGAACGTCCGCGCGGCCCGCACCTCGCGCGGCGCGAGCTCGCGGTCCTCCCCGCGGACTTGGAGGATTCCCTCGTAATACCGTCCGCGTTGCTTCTGGCACGCGTCGCAGTACGAGGGCTTGATGCGAATCCGGACCTGGAAATCTTGGACCGCGGTCAGCTCCTGGAACCGGCCCGCTGCCTTGACCCGGACGGAGAGGTTGTTCGCGTCCTCCTCCCGCGCGACGTGCGTGAAGCTCAGCCGCTCATAGGGAGCAAGGGGCGGCATCGCCTCCCGGAGGAGCTGCGGGATCACCAGGTCGCGATCCGCCTTCGTCCAGCCAGACCGGAGCCGGTACGACCCGCAGGACTGACAGCGCGGGACGTCGACGAACTCGACCGGCGCGACGATCGGATGCCGTTTCCGGAAGCAGTTCGCGCAGAGGCCTTCGTAGACCGGGCCTTCCGCCCCGCACTCGACGCAGAACATGGGTTCCTTTTTTCCATCGCGCCGCGCTACTTAAGTGCTGGCGTGGGCGAGCGGGCCGGATATCCATACGGAAGGCCATAAGTAGCCGGCGGCGCGTCGGCTCGAGCGATGGCGAAGAAAGAACCATCTTGGTGGCGCTTGCGACAGATCCGCCACCGGGACGCGGTCATCCTCGCCATCCTCTCCGCGTCGTGCCTCCTCGGCGGGCAGATCACCGACAACGCAACGCAATGCGCCTCTCCGCCCTGCAGCATCTCGGGGATCTACGAGGATTACGTCGCGCCCTACCTCAACAACCCGCCGGTCCTCGTCGTCCTCATCTTGCTCGCCTTGCTGGGCTTCACGACGTACTTCGGCGGCATCTTCGTCCTCCTCGGCGGACTCCACTTCTCCTGGGGCCGAGTCGGACGGGGTCGGTTCCTCCTGGGACTTGGGCTGGGCGTGAGCTTGCTCGGCCTCGTCGGTCGCCTCTCGCGGACGATCCTCACGACCGGAAGGCCATTCGGCGATCCGCTGATCGCCCTCCTCGCCGTCGTCGCCGGTCTCTCGGGCCTCGGCATCCTCCTGGGGATCGTCAGCCACACCCTCATGGGCAAGTACGCGCTGATGCTCAAGAAACACGCCAAGCGGGTCCTGCGTCGCTGGCGCAAGTCCCGACGACCCGCGGACCGGTCGTCGAAGCCTCGGGTCACATGAGCACGAACTGCGCATGCGGCACGCCATCAATCCACAGGATGCCGCCGTCGGAGACGAACCCCGCGCGGATCGCGGCTTCGACGGTCTCTCGGCCGACGAAGTTGCCGATCGTCGCGAGCTTGAGGTTCGAGATGAACCCGTCCTCGGAGACGACGTCCCCCTCGTAGAACTTGCCGACCTCGATCTTGAATTTGCCCTCGCGGAACGTCTTGCCCAACAGGTCCGCATCGGCCGCCGCGACCAAGGTCTCTTTGCCTTGGTGGTACACCTTCATGCGGATCGGCATCGAAGGATCGCGGCTACAAACGTTCGACGAGCTTATACTTGTTTTTGACGGGGCTGTAAATCTCCCCTTCCTGCGCCCAGCGTTTCAGCCACGAGTCGACCTTCGCGGGAGGGATGCCCCGTTCCTGGGCGATTCGGACGATGTCCTCGTAGTCCGCGACGCCGTCCGGCCCCGCGAGCTCATTGATGATGTCGCGGATGGAGATGATCTGTTCCCGCTGCGACTGGCTGATTCCGGTCTGGATGATGTCGATGTCGAAGCGGCCTTCCTCGCCGGCGACCTTGCCCATCCAGTATTCGACGATCCGCACCGCGCGCTCCGCGTCGTCCGCGGTCACGGCCTCGCTGAGCCGCATCCGCGCTCCCGCCTCTGCGAGGCGGATGATCGCCTCGAGCTGGCGTGGGGTGATCGGGACGCTGGAACCCGCCGCTTCCCCTGTCCTTCGGATGTCCAGGTATTTTTTCTCGATGATCGACATGGCCTCGACCGTCATGATGGGGTAGATGCGTTTCGCGTAGGCCACGTACTTGCGCAGGAAGTCCGGATCCAAGTGCGGCGTGTACGGTTCCTCGAGGGCCTGCGACTCCTCGGTGGCCAACCCGGTCTCGCGCCGCCGCCGGATCTCGCCGACGCGGTGGCCTTTCAGGATGTGCTCCGCCAGCTCCCGATCGCGGTCCGCCTGCGGGCGATCGATCATGGAGAAGATGATGTCGAAACGACTGAGCAGGGCAGGCGGTAGGTCGATCTGTTCCGAAATATACTTGTGCTCGTCGAACCGGCCGAACTTCGGATTCGCGGCGGCGAGGACGGCACACCGCGACTGGAGGACGGCCGTGATGCCCGCCTTCGCCACGCTGATCCTCTGCTGTTCCATCGCCTCGTGGATCGCGGATCGATCCTGCGGGTTCATCTTCTCGATCTCGTCGATGCAGTTGTGAACCACGACCCCGTCGCAAACGAAATTGCTCAGGCCGGGTACTCGGAGGTCGTAGACATACCCGTCGTGCTCTTCGACTCTGACTTCAACAATTCGATCGAGGGCGTAGTCGCGAGCGGTGAGTGCCGCAAGACGATTGTAAGCTTCGTCGGAGAGCCACGGCTTCATGTTATCTGCGAGCTTTGCCAGCGTGGCTTTGAACGGCCTTCGGCGCGCATGGGCCAGATCGTACAACTGGCTCCAGTATCTCTTGTTCAGGAGCCGCCAAGGGCGAGGCCGGACTTGCGCGAGGATCGAGGACACGACCTCCGATGGCGCCTCTTGATGGTCTGCTCTCTGTAGGGTACCCGCGGCGGGCACGGCTTTCGCCTTGACGGAGAGCGGTCCCAATTCCAGCAGCAATCGCTGTATGTCGGACCGCGAAGTCACCTGGACGAAGAGGACATTCTTCCCTTCGCGGACACGAGCATATATGTCAAAACGGCGGAGAGCGTATAGCAGTCGTTTGTTGGATCGCGCACTCGACGAAAACATGAACTGGAGCTCGACGCACTTGTACGGTTTGCCTCCTGCGGTGGAATGTTTCACGGACACGCAGCCATCTGCGTCGAAGAGACCTGCGAGGAAACCGCGCATCGCGGTGTCGTCTAGCCTCAGCAGATTCGCGAGGTCATCATCGGTCAGCCACTCATAGATGAATGCGAGCAAGTTCGATCCCTTGTGCATATGGTAAGAGGCGCTCTCGATCGATCGTCCGCGAATTTGTGAGTGGTCCGCGCGCGGATACATTCCCCAATTTCGTGGCGTGAACGTCTTCGTCACTTGGAGGAGGCGCAGGATTTGCTGCAGGTGGACTCTCGACTGGGAGATGCTCAGATTCGAATGGCGATCGTCGCGTTGGACGTTTCCATCTCCGCATACGAATCCGAGGACGTAGGCAAGTTCAGGCGTAATTGTCGCGACTCGAAGGCGTTCCGTAGATTTGCGTCGGCCATAGGCGAAGGCCTTAGTCCTCCACGAGTTGTAGAGTCCCACATCGTGAAGGATAGTGCGGAACGATCCTAGACCCAGGGCGCTCCGCCCATTGAGCGCGTCGCGCGGCAAGTCATAGGCACGATTTGCTGCCGCCAAGGTGGGGAAGCGAGTTGTGAGAATCCGGCGGAGCTCCTCCTTCTCTTCTCGCGAGGGTTGCACGATCCAACCATCGGGCAAGATGTCGAATAAGTACACTTCGTTCGTTTCATTCGGGAGACGCTGGCACGCGACTAGCCTTCCTGTCGGACGGACGTCTTGGAGGTTCTTCCAACGGAACGACTCGCCATCCAGGACAAGATGGTCTGGTGTGACTCTAAGCTCGAATCCGGAAGCGAGTGTAATGTGCAGGATCGGGCCGCGGTATGACTTTCGTGTGACAAACGCCGCGGTTTGGTTGCGTACTTGCACGCGCTCCGTGTCAAAAGCGACCGTGGGGCGCGCAAGAGGTGAAAGTTCGACGTGTCCTCCTGCCGCGATTGCTTGGACCGACTTCGAGGCGTCAAACAACCCTTCAATGCTGTGAGGCAGGCCATCGATGAAAACCTCGGCGCTTGGGTGAAGACATGCGAGTCCGAGATCGGCAAGGACCAACGCACCGGCTTCAAGGGTCCAACGGCCCTCTCCGAATTCATCGCGAACGGCGCTAGCGGTAAGTCCGGCGGCCGTCGAAGACTTGCCGGTTGCATAAATCCCGCGTGGCGAAAGCCGGCTCATGTACGACAGCAACTCGCTCTTCCCGATCCCCGGATCTCCGACCATGAGCACGTGGATATCCCCGCGGATCCGACGGCCGTCCGGCATGACTTTCGGGACGCCGCTGAACAGCTGCAGCGCAAGCGCCTCCTTCTCCACGTACATGCCATACATCGATGGCGCGATCGAGGCGGTGATCATCCGGAAGATGTCCGGACTCGCGCCCATCTCACGGATGAGCCGCGCGTCCTCCTCCGTGACCTCGATCTCTTCGAACTCGACCTGCTCCTTTTCGACCGAGTTCACGTCCATGAAGATGTCGAAGAGGGTGGACTTCGCCCCGGGGCGGCCCTTCTGGATGCTTCGGAGCACGCCGTTCATGATGACCCGTTCCCCCGGCGTGATGCGACCGGTCAGGTCGTCTTCCAGATACAGCGTGAGCCGCTGCGGTTCTTCGCCGCCGCGCAAGCCTTCCGGCGACTCCTGGATCTCGAGCTTCTGCGTGTCGAGGTACATCGACGTCTCGGTCATCAGGCGGAATTTCGTCGCGCTCGCCGACCGCTTGCAGCCTCCTTGTTCCTCATAGCATTCGAGCGGTTCCCGGAACGTCTGCCCGTCCTGTGGCTCCTTGATGATCGTCCCGCAACGGAGGCACTGGAAGAGCGCATCCGTCACGCGCGGGCGGACCTCGGTCGACTTGCGCACGAGGCCCTCGACGGCGATGTATTGACCAAGGTGCTTGGCCCTGAGGTCGCGAATCGGCACGCGCCGGTCCCTGGGCAGGGCTTTGACCCGCAAGTGGATCTGGGCCGCCTCGTCGCCCGGAGGCGCGAGCCTCCGGATCGCCTCCTCCCCCGCCATGAGGACGTTCAGCGGGTGGCGCAAGAGGTAGATCGCCATGTCCGTGTCGAACCGGTTCAGCTCGTCGAACGCGACGGAGAGGCTCCGGTCCTCCGGATATCGATCCGCGATCGAGATGATCTTGGAGAGGTAGCCGAATTCCTCGAAGAACTCCTCCCACTTCGCGATGAGCTCGTCCTGCGGGAACTCTACGAGCACCTCTTTCCCACGACCCGGAGGCGGCGCAATATCGGGAAGGCTCATATCCCTTTGAGTCCCCCTTCCGATGCCCGTCGGGTCACGCGTGAGTTTAGGTCGGAGCGTTTCCACTGGAATGAACGTTCTGCAAGTGCCATCATTCGCAGGGGGAAAATCCGCACTCGAGACATCGGACGCAACCGTCGGCATGTTGCAGGGCCGCGCGGCATTCCGGACAACTCGTGAGCAACCGGACGGCAGTTGCACCCACGGCGTGACCTTCCCGGTCGTGGGAGGGCTTTCGCACGAGGATCCTCACACACGCTCCATGCCAGGTCGACCGATTTAAGCACACTGCGGGAGGGAGGTGGCTGAAAGTGTCCGGGAGCCGAAGGTTCTTCCGAGGTCGGCGCCTTGCATCGGCCGATGGACCTGCCGGACGAACTCGCGGCGCTTCAGCGGTTCCACGGTCACCTCGGAGTCTACGTCACCGTCGGACTCCGCATGGGGGCGATCGGGAAGCGGCGATTCGGACATTACAAGGGACTCCGGGCGATCGTCCGAAGCCAATCCGAGCCGCCGATGCGGTGCGTCCTCGATGGCGTCCAGTTCTCGAGCGGTTGTACCATGGGCAAGGGAAACATCGCCCTCGAGTCGGGATCGGAGCCGGCGGTCGTCTTCGAGAAAGATGGACGGCGGATCCAGATCGCCCTGCGGCCCGGATGGCGGGAGCGCATCGACCGGGAGATGTCGAAGGACAAGGAATTGGAGCAATCCCTATATTATTACGAACTTCCGGAACGCGACCTGTTGGAAATCCGGGAAGGCTGACGGTCACCAGCCTGTGACCGTCCAGTCCACCGCGACGGGCACTTGGACCCAATAGCCCGTGCCGCTGACGATCGCGTCCCCAGAAACCAATGGGCGAAGGTGGTACGGTCCCGCGGCATCGATCCCCATGACCGCGGTCGCGCCCGTCGCGGCGATCAGGTTCCCGACCGTCATGCCCGGAGCGAAGCCGGGGAGGGCCACGAGGTTCCAACCGACGCACAAGTGAATTCGACTCGTCTGTTGGACGACGCCCAATGCGGTCAAGGCGTCCGGCGCCGTCCCGTTCATCCAGAAGCCTCGCCCTGGGGCGAGGGAGAAGGAGACGGCGTCCACGGGGATGGCCGAGGACCAACCGACGCCTCCTGCGCAGGCGTCATAGGTCCAAGCATCGGCCCAGGCGCTCCCCGCCGCGAAGTCGACGAACGCGGGTTCCGTCAGGCGAAGGGGCACTCCAAGGAGATTCAGACCGGAGGAGAAGGCGAGGCGGACCTTCGCCGAGATCGCGTTCGAGAGGGCGCGATTCCCGGCGGCGTCGACGGATTGGATTCGGTAGAAATAATCCGCCGAATCGGCCGCCCGCCCGGGATCGACGAACCGATAGGTCGCGCTCCCGTTGGCGAAGATCGGACCGCTGACGTCGACCGTCCAAGGCCCTCGGGGCGAGCCGGCGCGGATGACGTGATATTGTGTCGTCCCGCCGAACAAACCGTCGTCGAAGGAGGCCCGCCATCCGATCGACAGGTCGAGATTCCCATTCACCCGGAAGACCGCATCTGGGATCGCCGGGGCCGGAGGGACCGTGTCGGGACCCGCGTTGATGACGACGAAACATTTCGATCCGTACGGTCCCCAGTTGCCCGCGGCATCCTGCGCGTGGATCCAGACGCAGGCAGTGCCGGGAGGCGCGGGCAGCGCGTCCGCCCACGATACCGCTTCGACCGTCCCGTCGAACCGACCGTCGGAGGGCGACATCGGGAGGCCCTGGCCATTGGAGCCCGGCGGAGGCTGCGCGGCCTGCAAGAACAACTCCGCCGCGGCGATGTCGGATCCGCCCCGCGCCCGATCATCGACCGTCGCGGCGAAGGTCACGGGAAGGGCGCCGCCCGGAGGCAGCGGATCGATCCGGATGCTGCCGGCCCAGAGGACGGGGCCTTCGAGGTCCCCTCCCGGCCGCGCGATCGCAAAGGTCGCCTTCGACGTGTCGGAGGCGGTGAGGGAAGGGATCCCGTCGTCGTGCGCCATGATCCGAATCCGGTACGCGTCTCCGTTCGGCACCGTGCCGAGGTCCCACGTGTACGTCCTCGCGGATCCCGGGAGCGTCGCGATCGGGCTCCACGTTTGTCCTCCGTCCTCGCTGGCGTCGAGGACGAAGTTCGCGATCCCCACGCCGGGGCCGTAGGCCGATGCCGTCCAGGCGATCGGGATGGACGGCCCCTGGAAGACGCCTCCGTTCGGCGCAGTGAGGGCGACGTCCGGATGATCGCGGTCGAGGCCCGAGGCCGCGCTGCTCACGAGCCAACGGAAGGTCGCATCGAGGATCGCGGCGCGCGTGGGGCTCGCCGGCCGGAGGTCCGTCGCATTCGTGTCGAGGCCGGTGATCTCGAACGCGAAGTACGCCAAGCGGGAGAAGTTGCCGCCCCACACGCCCACGCCCGCGGTGCCGTTCCGGGCGGAGGAAATCCAACGCAAGCCGATCGGCGCGTTCGCGGGGCTGCAGCCTTGGACCGATCCGTCGTCCGTCCACATGGTCGCGGTCGGGCCCCCGGCGGAAATCGCCGCGAGCTCGTCATCGGCGCCCCCGGTCCGGTGGGGCATGTACGGCACGCCGCCCGTGTAGGCGCCGCTGATCGGGTCTGACGAGATGCCATTGACTCGGCCGATGGAGGTCGGGTCGCAGACGAACCTCGCTTTCAGGACGCCCTGGACCCAGGCGGCGCTCCCCGGCGAGGCGAAGGAAGAGTTCGGATCCGAGAGGGCCCAGGCGGCATCGTGGGACGCGACGATCAGGCGGCCGCCGCCGTCCAAGTACCGTTTCACGAGGTCCCGCTCGGCCGCGTCGAAGGGCGGGTATTGCTCCAGCCCGACCTGCCAGAGGACCGCGCGACGGGCCTGAAGCACGGCGAGGCCCGGAAGCCCCTGGTCCGCGATCCGCCAAAAGGAATGGGTCCAGCCATTCGCCGAGAGTCCCGCCTCGTAGGATGCCTCCCGCTCGGGAGGGAACGAAGGACCTCCGATCACGACGAGGACGTCCCCGAGCGGATTGGTCCGGTAGCGGTACAGGAGGCCGCCGTTCGCGTCCGTCGTCGCGTTCCCGAGCCGGCCGCGTGAGGTGACCTCGAAGAAATAGTCCGTGTCCGCCGTGAGATTCGTCAACGCGATCGCGTGATCGGTGACGAGGTCCGACACGTTCTTGGCGAAGATCAGGGAGGCCGGGCTCGTCCCGTAGCGGACCTCCGTGGTGGCTGGCTCATTCGTGCTCCAACGCACCGTGCCGCTCGTGGCGCTTCCGTCCGTGACCGTGACATCGTGGATTGTCGGGCCACTCGCGAGCACCTTAGCGCGGGCCGTGGACGTGTGCGGCGGGCCGGCATCCTGGTACGTCGCGGTGAGGGTGTCCCCCTCGCGGACCTGGAGGACGCCGTCCGCTGCGGGCGTCCCGAAGGCCGTTTGGATCGAGCCGCGCCACACCTCCTCGGGGCCGCCGCCGACGAGGGTCACGTTCTCCCCGGCGCTTTCGATCCCGGACGTCACATGGACGACGACCGATGTTGCGGAGGCGTCCTCCACGGTGATCCGGACCGAGTCTCCTTCGGAGTAGGCGAAGCGATCGAATCGCACCCGGCCATACGACGCGTCGACGGCGCCCGTCGCGACCAGGGCGAAGGGCTGCGGTCCGACCGGGATGTTCGACCCGATCACGCGAACGGACCAGTCGCCGACGATCGCGGACTTCCGGATCACGGCCTCTTCGACGTTCGTCGTGTCGAACGGGCCCGCCGGGAGGGATTCGGCCTGGGCGAACGGCGCGAAGTGATTGCCGCGGTACACCGTCCCGTCGGGCGCGGTCACCTCGAGGTCCAGGTCGTTCACGAGGGCTTTCGTCGACCCCAGGGTCCCGGGGAAGTCGCTCCACGCGAGGACGAATTTCAGCGGCCCTGGATTCGTGACGTGGAAGGTGTAGCTCTCGGCGTCCCCCGTCAGCAGTCCCGCGGTCCCATCGACCACCTGCGTTCGGAAGGTGTCCCCGAGGGAGGCAACGGGGAGCACGTTCGAGAGGAGGACGCGTCCGAATCCCTGCTCGTTGTTGGGCCACGTGTCCGAGGCGGAGCGCGAGACGGTACCGGATCCGGTGACCGGGACGCCCGAGGCGATCAAGAGGGCCCGGATCAGGGCGGCGCTCGGGGTCATCGCGTCCGCCGCCAGGGGCCGGCCCGACGGATACCAGCCGTCCGTGAAGTACTGTCGGAGGATCGCGGCCGCGGCCGCAGCCGCCGGGGTCGAGTAGCTGGTGCCGAACCACTTGTCGTCCGGTTGTCCCCTCCCGCTGAGGGGATTCCCATCGGACATCGCGGAATCCCCGTCGAAGATCGTGACGATCGTCGGCTTGATGCGCCCGTCGACGGTCGGGCCGCGGCCGCTCTGCGAGGCCAAGTCATTCTGCGCCAGGCCCGAACCGGTGTCCGGGTTGTACGCGCCGCCGACGGTCACGATGTCCTTCGCGGTCGCCGGCGTGCCGATCGTCCCAGAGGAACAGGCGGACAGGCAGTTGCCGGCGGCGAAGAGGATCGTCATGTCCGGATGGGCCCAGACGAACGCGTCGACCATCCGGGCCTGGGTGTCGTAGACGTTGTCGGTGCCGCCCCAACTGTCGCTGTGGATCCGGACTGGCGCGACCGGATCGTTGTAGACGAGTCCGGGTGGGCCGAAGAGATCCCCGTAGTCCTGCGGCAGATAGCTCAGAACGTCCGCGTTCCCGCTGCCCCCGGGGCAGCCCGGAGCGACGGTGCCGATGTCTTGGAAATAGAGCTTCGCCCCTTCGGCGTTGCCGTCGTTCGGCGAGGTTCCGATGCCCGTGTCATTGCCCGCGAGGGTCGAGGCGACCGCGGTCCCATGTCCGAAGGTGCAATCGGGGAACGTGGGCAGGTGGTTGCTGTCCTTGATCGACCACGGATCCCAGGGACCTCCGCCGCCCGGCCAGGTGAGCTGCCCGGTGAGGACGCCCATGTTGAGGTACCGGACGACCTTCCGGCGGGCCAGGTCCGTGGTGTTGTAGAGGTCCCCCGAGACGATCGATCCGGCCGACTGCCGGAACGGAGGGCCGTCGTAATCGAGGCCGGTGTCCGCCTGGCCGACGACCTGGCCGGTGGCATCCAGCCCGACGTTCCAATAGCGGTAGTTCGCCGTTGCATTCGACTGGATCACCCAATCGGTTTCTGCGTTCCAATCGTGCACGTCGCGCACCGGGTCGACGAACTCGACGGACGGCAAGGCGGTCAGCGCGGCCACGAGATTCGCGGGGATTCGCGCTCGCATCCACCGGAAATCGCCGCTCCCAAACGCGCCGAGGACCGCGGGCCCGGAGCCGGCGGCGACGCCGGGCGGGATGCCCTGGTGGCCGATCCACGCCTCGATCGCCTCCGGAGACTCCCCCGGGAAGACGACGACGCGGACGTCGAGGATCCCGTCCGTCGGGAGGTCTTGGCGGCTCTTCCACTGCGGCACATACGGTCCCGTCCAGTCGACGGCCGGGAGCGTGGCGACTTGCGCGAACGCGGAACTCGGGCCGCGAACGATGAACGCGTCTTGAGGGAGGTACCGGAGGATCGTCAGCCCGAGGGACTCCAATGATTGGGTCCACTCCATCTTGATCGGGCCGTGGAAGTGGACGATGCCGACCGCGGCATCGGATGAAACGGTCGACCAGGGAGCCATCGGGTGCATAGTCGAGCCCCCGAGATCGATGGGGCCTCCGAGGAGCTGGAGCGTTGAACTCCCAACCATCGGCTCCGCATAGCGGCCTCGGGATCTCAGGAAGGCGATAGCCTCCGAAGAACCGCGGGCGACCGCGAAGGCCTCATAGGACTCGACCAGTTCGGCCCCTGCGTTTCGGATCTCCGCGTTCAAGGCATCGGTCCGGAAGCTCGTGAAGGGCACCGATGACGGAGGACTTGACGACGAAGCTCTCGGCGCCTGCGTGGGCAGTTGAATCAGGAGGACGAAGACGAGCCCGACAACCACCATTACTCGGAGAAGACGACGGGCCGTCCGCCCATTCCTCCAGCCGGATCGGGGGCTCTTGCCCCGCGTCCAAATCGCGGGAAGCGGACGGCCGCACATTAGGCTTTTGGCCCGAAACCGCGGCGCATGAATCCCGCTCGTCCGGGTCATTCCGCGATGATCCGAGTCGCTTGAAAGATTCCGTTCTGGAACAGGAGCGTGAAGTAATTCGGGGAATGGTTCGTGCCGCGCATCTTCACGCACCGGATGCGGCGCTGGATGTTCGCATCGTCGACGCGTTCCATTTTCGCGTGGATGATCCCGTCGCAGATGTATTCTTCCCCATGCCTTCCGAAGTCCTCGCTGTTCGGCTTCATCTCGCTGATCAGGATCGTCGTGGCCCCGAGGTCCCGCACCCACTCGCACAGCTGAAAGAGGTCCTCCCTGGGATTCTCGAATCTCGCCATGACTTCGAGCACCGGCAACGAATCGACCACGAGGATTTCGAAGTTCAGGGTGCGCTTCAGGTTCGACGCGTACATCTTGAAAATCTCGAGCCACGTCCGGTCCGCCTTTCCGTCGAGGTTCCGGCGGATCGCCCCGAGGTCGACGAGGCTCACCTTCGACTCGACATCGTGCGGGCTCAGGCTCATCTGCTCGAGATGGCGCGTGAGGTTGTCGCGGCTCTGCTCCAGCGAGATGTACGTGCCGGCCTTTCCCTCCCGCAGGGCGTTCTGGTAGATCACGTTGAACGCGATCGTGGACTTCATCGTCCCCGGTTCACCGGCGAGGAGGACGATCTGACCGACCGGGATGCCGCCGTCGAGTTTCTCGTCGAACCCGTGGATGAACGTACGGATTCGGTCCCCTTGGGCCATGCGGTGGTTTCCATTGGAAGGTGCGGGTATAACCGTTCCGAGGCGGTTATCAGGGGAGAACAGCGTCTCCGCACGGGAGAGAAAACGAAAAAAGAAAGGGGGAGTAATCGCGAACTGAAATGCGAGGGCGGCTCAGGCATAAGATGATTTTTGCACTCGATTTGTGAGCATCCCTTCGGCTGGAAACCTTTATTTGTTATCCGGTTTGTTACCAGGTCGTCGGGTGGGGGCCCGTTGGTTGTTTGTCCCTGAGCGGAATCTCAAGGACCTGGTCGTCTCGTACTTGCGGTTGCAGGAGCGCTCGATCAGTGCGCTCACGAAGCAACTCAGGCAAGACGGCTACAGCTTCCATCGGCTGTTCGTCACCGGCTACCTGAAGGCCCTGGCGGACGTCGGCATGCTCCGGGAGAAGGACATCCCGCCTTCCAAGGTCTACACGACGTCCGCGCACCGCGAGCTGAACTTGTACGAGCTCGTCGGATCCCGCTGCCGGGAGGCGACGAAGGACGAGGCCGACCAGGTCCGCCTCGCGATCGGCGTCTTGCAGAAATTGTTCCGCCGGCCGATCTTCCTCCGGGAGATTCGCGAATGCGGTTTTTCGGCCGCCGTCGACGCCCCGCAGGCCCCGCGAGAGGAGCGCGAGGAGGCTCGGCGGGGCCTCGTCAAGCTGGGCCTCCAGCTGCCGACGAACGAGCCCGCCTATGGGGTGCCCGACCGCAAGAGCGAGGTTCGGGACGAGATCCTGTACGACCTGATCATCCAACGGTTCGGGATGGCGGGCCTCGTCCTCGAGACGAAGCAGACGAAGCTCACGGAGCGGTAAGAGAGCTAGGCCATCGGGATGGATGCGCAACCCGACGCCGGGTGACCCGGATGCTTCCTCGGTCCCGCACCCCCGCGAGCGTTGGTAGTCCGCGGTGAGGCTGCTCACTTCCGTGCCTGACCCGTTCCCCACGATCGGGACGGGGCCCGCCGCTCTCCAGCTGCGTTCCCTGTCGCCTCCAGCCCCGCGGGACAGAACCTCAACGTCGGCATCCGGACCAGCGCCAAGCTGGGAGCACCGCTCCCGACTGTCACCGCCCCATGAGGACGATTTGGGTCTACAAGGGGACGCCCAGCCCCCCGGTCGAGCCTAGCGGCGTTGACAACATGCCCAATGTTATTTAACCCTTCGCGGCCCCGCACGCGAGCAAAACGATTATCCTCTACGAACTTAATCCTCATCGGGGGAGAGATTCTGAGAGGACTCTCGTTCTGTCTAGTAGTGGTACTGCTCGCGTCCGCGATCGCGTTGACCGGGACATCATCGGGGATCGGTGCGTCGTCGAATCATTTGAGCCCCGCCGCGTCCCTTCATCGGATCGCGCCGACCACGGTGTATCCGTTCCTGCCGAACTTCAAGGTCACGGACGGATCGTCACCGTACAAATATCAAGTCGAGCCGACGATGGTGATCAATCGCTCCGGGACCGTCTTCGCCGGATGGAAGGAGACCGACGGTCCCGATGCCGCCGGGTTCCGGGTCGGCTCCTCCTACTCGACCGATCAAGGCCAAACGTGGGCGCCGAACATCCTCATGAACCAAACCCATCCGAATCTGGGATGCCGCGACTCCGACCCCTGGATGGCACGGGACCCGAGCGATCGCGTGCACTTCGCCTACCTCGAGTACGATCCGGGCGGAGGGAGTGCGCCTCCATGCAATTCCGGACTCGACGTCTCGAACACGACCAACGGCCAGGATTGGGGGACCGTCCACTACATCCAGGGACACGGCGGACTCGTCGACAAGGACTCTGTCGCCTTCGACGTGAACAGTCGCCTCTACGCGACCTGGGATGAGGGAAACGTCCTCGCTTTCACCTGGACCGACGACTTCGGGGGAACATGGGCTCCGATCATCAATCCCGGAAACCACGGTTCGGTCCTCGGCGCCATCGTAGATACGTTCGGCAACAACACGGTCTATCTCACGTGGTGGGATTTCTCGAGGAGCGACATCCTGTTCGAATCCTCCACCGACGGCGGGAGCACGTGGAGTCCCGTCCTTCGCGTGAACGATCGGGCGGGATCGGCGTCGGGAGGCTTCCCGCAATACCCGCTGCCCGCGATGAATGTCGACAAGCAGACCGGGGCGATCTACGTCTCGTGGGCGGACAGCCGAAACGGCAATCCCGACATCTACTTCGCGAACTCCACGGACGGCGGCAAGACATGGGGGACGAACCACCGGATCAACGACAATACGGACAGCTCCCAGCAGTACATGGTCGATCTCGCAGTCGACGGCACCGGCAAGGTGCACGCCGCCTGGGAGGATCGCCGCAACGGCAACTGGAACATCTTCTACTCCAACTCGACGGACGGCGGACAGACCTGGAACACCAACGTCCGCGTGTCCTCGGAAGACACGCCCGGGACCCTGGACCGACCCGGCGACTATTTTGCCCTCGAAGCGGGCCCGAATGATTACGTGTACGTCGTGTGGACCGACGGACGGGGTCCCGACTACGACATCTACTATGCGCGCAACCCGGGCTTCCCGGTCGCGACGGTCACCGCGACGACGAGTCCCGTCGGGCTCCCAGTCACGGTCGACGGCGTTACGAGCCCAAGCCCGGTCCAATTCAATTGGACGATCGGATCCTCGCACACCATCGGGGTCGCGGCGACGATTCCCGCGGGATCCGGGACCCGATATGCGTGGGATTCCTGGAGTGACGGAGGGGCCATCACGCACACGATCGTCGCGACGGCGGACGGGACCTTCACGGCCTCGTTCGTGAAACAGTTCCAGGCCACGGTGGGGCAGGACCCCGCCGGGCTTT
>Ga0209056_10001204_pt1 | contig 28356 bp, 25 predicted proteins | sample GraSoiAngelo_114_FD_185876 | JGI IMG/M metagenome (GOLD analysis project Ga0209056, IMG submission 185876) | Grasslands soil microbial communities from the Angelo Coastal Reserve, California, USA - 14_0903_13_40cm (SPAdes) (version 2) | ecosystem: Environmental > Terrestrial > Soil > Grasslands... | reverse complement strand
AAATCGAAATGCCAACCAACAACGAAGCGAGCAGTTCGTCACGCCGGCGGCAAGTGTGATCGAGGATGGCGACGCCTACCTGTTAAACGTCGAGATGCCAGGAGTGAACAAGGAAGGGCTCGAAATCTCGGTCGAGAACAATGAGCTGAGGATCATTGGCCGGCGATCATTACCGGAGATTGACGGAACTTTGGTCCACCGCGAGTCGCGTTCAGAAAATTTCCGACGTACGTTCGAGCTCGATCCCAGCATCGACACGTCGAAGATCTCAGCGCACATCGATCAGGGGATTCTCACGCTTAGATTGCCCAAGGCGGAGCAGGTAAAGCCCCGCAAAATCACCGTCAGCTAACGCGCAAAGCGCAGATTTCAAAGGCCGCGCATGGGAAATATGCGCGGCCTTTTGCTTTTTTCTTGGCGAAGAGGGAAGCGCCGACTTAGTTAACAGTTGTATTATGCCCGCTAAAACCGCTGAGAAGACCGGCGAAGACAAGGTCACCGCCGCCCGCAACAAAAATCTCGATCTCGCCATTCAGCAGATCGCCAAGGATTACGGAGACGGCGCCATTATGCGTCTCGGCGACGAAAAAATAGTCGATATCGACGTTATTCCGACCGGGAACATTTTGATTGATCGCGCGCTCGGCGTCGGCGGATTTCCCCGCGGTCGTGTGGTCGAAGTTTTCGGTCCGGAATCCTCCGGCAAAACCACGCTTACGCTGACCGTGATCGCGCAGGCGCAGAAACGCGGTGGCCTCGCTGCGTTTATCGACGTCGAGCACGCGCTAGATCCGCAGTATGCCAGAAAGCTCGGCGTTAATCTTGATGATTTGTTGGTCTCACAACCGAGTTCCGGCGAAGAAGCGCTTCGCATCTGTGAAACGCTCATCCGCTCGAATGCGCTTGATGTTATCGTGGTCGATTCGGTCGCCGCGCTGGTGACAAGAGCGGAATTGGAGGGCGAAATTGGCGATACCACCGTAGGCGCGCAGGCGCGTTTGATGAGCGCTGCCCTGCGCAAACTCACTTCCCTGATATCGAAGGCGCGGACTTGCTGCGTTTTCACGAACCAGATTCGTGAGAAAATCGGCGTCATGTTCGGTAATCCGGAGACGACACCTGGGGGCAAGGCGTTGAAATTTTACGCCAGCGTTCGTGTCGATATTCGCCGCATCGGCGCAATCAAACAGACCGATGGCGTCGTCACCGGTAACCGCACCCGGGTCAAGATTGTGAAGAACAAAGTGGCCCCGCCATTCACCGAAGCGGAATTCGACATCATGTATAACGAGGGAATTTCCTCCACCGGCGCGCTCCTCGATCTCGCGTTGGAAAAGCAGATCGTTGAGAAACGCGGTTCCTGGTTGAATTACAGAGGGACGCAACTCGCACAGGGAAGAGATGCGGCAAAGGACGCCTTAAAATCCGATCCGAAATTATACCAAGAGATTGAGGCCGCGGTGAAGACAAAGTTGGACGAAGAGAAATAGCCGGGAACATCTTGGGGACTGATTGCGAGGACACGCGCCGTCTGTCCTGAGCCCGTCGAATGGGTCGTATCCCAAATGCTGGGCGCGACTCCGAAAGGATTCGCGAGCTCGCGGCGCGGCGCCGGCCAGATATTAGGCGGCTTGCTTAATGGGGATTATTCAGAGTTCGTGGCGAACCGTGCGCCATCGTGTTCCCCTGCGTTTTTTGCTGTACCTTGGCGTTGGTGGCGATGCTTATTCTTCCGGCGGCTCGCGCCCAAAATAACACCAGCATCCACACTTCCTGGCTCTGGCATTTGCATCAACCAATCTACTGGCCGGAAAAACGCGCCGGCTCCGAGCATTACGAAAATGCCTGGGATACGATTCAGGCACAGGATGCGGGACGGTCGCATCCGGTCGAGCAGGTGCGCGGCCAGGTTTTTGACATCGATGATCGGCGCGCCGCCTATCAATACCGCCCGTACGATGCGCTTGCGAGCATCGGGCAATATTTGAAATCGGGCGCGCAATTGAATTACTCCGGCGCGTTGATGGAAAATGTGCAGAGCCTCGGTGCTGCCGGCCAGCTGGGATATGCCAGCAACTGGTATCAATCGAACAAGGACGCCAAAGGCTGGACCACTTCCGGCGGAAAGTCGCGACTCGATCTGACGAACTTCAGCTATCACCACGCCCTCGCCCCATTCTTAAGCGACGAGACGCTGGAGATGGAGTTGCGCATTCACAAACGCCACATGCAACTGTTGTGGGGCGATCCGACTTCGCACGGTTATTTCCCAGCCGAGACTTGTTTCTCGGAACGGATGATTCCGATTCTTAACAAAGTCGATATCGCCTGGACAGTCATCGCCAACAATCATCTCGCGCGAGCGTGCAGCGATTTTCCACTCGTGATCGGGTCGGGCGGCGAAAATTGTGATCTGCCTAATCGCGCCGATCAAATTAATCCGGCACAAGGAGTGGGAAATTATCAGCGGCTGACCATCGACCGCGGCTGTTCGCCGACCTCAGCGATGCCGTTTTCGTTTCAAACGCATTATGTGCGTCATGTTGATCCAAACACTGGCACGGAATCCAAAATCATCGTCGTTCCCAGCGATCAGGCACTGGGATGGAAGGACAGCTACAGCACGTGGGACCTGGGGCTTTTGGATGGATTAAATGGGCGGAACAATCCGAACAAACCATCGCTCGTTCTTCTCGCGCACGATGGCGATAACGCCTGGAGCGGCGGCTACTCTTATTACATGGAGTGGGTGCCCAATTTCGCGAGCCAGGCCTCCGGCCGTGGTTATGAGCTAACGACAATTGAGCAATTTCTCGCCGACTTTCCGCCGGACTCCAGCGACATCGTGCACGTCGAAGATGGCGGATGGGTCTATTCCGACGGCGACATGGGCTCGCCCATCTACATCAACTGGCATTGGCCTCCGAGTCACAAGGATGCGTCGACGAACAATATCAATGTTGTCGATCCGAGCGTGGGCGTGAGCGACAAGGCCGATGTCTGGCGTGTGATTATCGCCACTGAAAACAGGGTTAAAACCGGGCAGCAAATTGCGAACATCACGCCGCGAATCGATCAAGTTCGAGATCCTGGAAGTTTTTCGACTACGCCAAACAATGTAGAGCTGGCCTGGCACTATTACCTGGGCGGTCTGGACAGCGGTTTTGTTTATTATGGCGTGCATGATGATGAAGGCTGGCGACCCGTCATTGCGCAAAACAACGCGCAGCGTGAAATCGGCAGCGTGCTGAGCGACCTAAGCCAGGATCACACGCCGCCGACTGTTTTCATTCCCCAGCGCCATCCGTGGAATCCGGGCGCAAAGAACTACGGTGTGCAATACGGTTACATTCAGACTACGCCGCCCAATACCGACTTCTGGATTTGGACTTACGCCTACGACGCCTCCGGCATTCGGGATGTCAATCTGAAATATCGATCAAATGGCGCGAATAATCCGCCGACGCAGGATCAATTTAAAACTTACGTCGGCGGCACTAATACGGGGACGTGGCAGACCATTTCGATGACGAAGAGAGTTGTGGCCCCGGTCGCGGGATTAAGCGCCTACGGAAACGGCCCGCAATTCATCGCCGATTACTACTACGCCAAGGTAACCGGGCTTTCGGACACATTCGCTGATTACTATGTCACGGCGAGCGACACCAAAGGCAACATCTTCAATTCTCCTATCCAACATGTTTACGTCGCGCCGAACACGAATCCAACTCTGACACCGACATTGACACGTTGAATATCGGCGCGCGCTTTTACAAAGCGCCCTTGCAGTAATCGTGTCATTTATTCGGTTGACCTTGGAGTTTCCTATCCGGGTGTTTCAACTCCGCTCAGAATCCCTCCAAGATGGCCAGTGAGCGTGATCACCATTAGCGCCAGGAAGGTCACTGCGACGTAGCCCTTGCCCGGTGAGATGCCCTTGGCACGGAGACGCCAGCGCAACCAGCAGAGGATAAAGATTAACGACGCGGAAATCAGCGCGCAGATCAGATGTAGCCGTAAGTTGCCTTTCAGGGCGGCGCCTTCGAGTTGCCATCGCCACGCTCCCAAGCCGGTGGCGAGCGCTAACGGGATAGTCGTCGCGGCACCCACGAGATTGTAATACGCGACCGCGGCAAGAGTGGGGTGCTTGCGCCAGATCGCCAGGACATCGAAGACAACGCTTGCGATAAAGAGCGCAATCGGAAAATGAATGATGACCGGATGCTGCGCGTGCCCGGCCAAAAGCGCAGCCTTTAAATCGAAGGGATTCGGAGAATGGGAATGTGCGAGAAATAGGTTCATACTGTTCACGGACCGCCACTACGAACGGACATCAATCGCGCATAACTACTTCTCGACGATAATTATTCCGGTCATCTTCGGGTGAACCGAGCAAAAATAGCTGTAAGTACCTGGAGCGCCCGCTGTGATTGTGAACTCCTGATCGGTGTCGAGTGCGGTCGATTTCTTAAACTGCTTCTCGACGCTCACGATAGTGTGAGGTTCTTCGTCCCGGTTGATCCAGGTCACCTTCTCGCCGGATTTCACGGTCAGGGTCTGGGGGTTGAAGTGGAAATCCTTAATCTCTATCCGAGTATCTCCGCCGGCGCCGCCATCTGCGTTCTTCATCTCGTTAGCTTGTGTGAAGAGCGGGAGAGCGAGAAGAGTGAAACCGCACAAAAGTGCCGCTAATTTATTTTTGAGTGTAATTGTTGTCATAGTTGGTTGGAGCTAGCTGAGGTTGGAATCGACAATGGCCAGAGCGTTATTGCCTTGGCGGTATTGAACGCTGGTTAGGCCAAGTACACTGCGAAGCTTTTCCGCTGGCACGTTCATCGGGCCTGGCGACGGTGCGGTTCCTGGTGCTGGTTGGGGGAAGGCAGTAGACATGGCGCTGTGGAAAGTGACGTTCCCTTCGACTTTCTGGAGCACCTGATGGATGTGCCCGTTTAGGACCGTCACTGAGCCAAAGCGTTTCAAATATCCCAGGGCGCGCTCGCTGTCGCTTGTTCCCCAGCCCCATTGCGGATAAACCGCCCAGAGAGGGATGTGCGCGAAGACGACAATCGGCGTGCTGGTTCCGAGATCCTTCACGTCGGCCTCGAGCCATTCGAGTTGCTCGTCTCCAAGCTGTCCTAAACCGCCGGCCTGAAGGTCCAGGACGTTGACCAGTCCAATGAAGTGGACTCCGTTTTTGTTAAAGCTGTACCAACCTGAGCCCTTGGCTTCGACGCTTTTTAAATAACGATCACGATAAAGTTTTCCGCCGTCGTTCAGGACATCGTGCTCGCCAGGGACATAAAATACATCCTTTGTTTTGCAGCTCTTGAGCACTTGATCAAACGTGTCGAACTCCTCCGGTTTCGACAGCTGTGTGATATCTCCAGTGTGGATGAGGAAGGCGGGTGGAGTGGGCATCGAGTTAATGCGATCGAGAGCAATTTTGAACGTCTCCGTCACATCCTTGTTTGCCTCTTTACTGAAGCCGATGTGGCTGTCGCTGATCTGTAGGAAGCTAAGATCTGTGGCAGGCAACGGCCCTGCTGCCTTTGCAATTTGAGCGAGGGTTTTCGACGCCAGCACCCCGCTGCTAACCGTCCAAAGCAAGCCGGTACCAGCCCAAGCCATACAGTGGAGAAAGCCGCGGCGATCAATCCCGTCGTCTTCGTGGTCGTGAGAAATGTAATCAGACATAATATTTGGCTTCTATTTAGGTTGGTTTGGTCGGCAAAATTGCCTTCACCTGTCTCTACTGATTCAATTTGATTTTATTCCCAAAATCTTTGGTGGTTGCGATGGTGTGCGGCGAACAACTGACGTTATCGATAACAACCTCAGTTGTTGCAGCTCGGGGGGCAGATAACTTTCCCGGTCCAGCATCCTTTCCCTGCGTGTTACTCAGAAGCGCTAGAGCAACGAACATGGCACATGCCAGAGTACCCATATTCAACTGTTTCAGGAACCGACATGTGACTGCGCTTCCTTTGGTGCCGGGCCCGTGATAAGAAACGTCAAGAGCGGGAGCGAACATAATGTTAGTTCTTTCTGTAATTGGGTTCTCGTTAGTTAGTTGATAAAACTGCTTTCAACTACTATACCGTTTGCCGTGGAAAATATTCCATTGCGCCTGAGAACAGCGTCGGAGCGAGGAACCCCGGCAGCTAGCTACCAAAGAAAGTTGGAAGAGCCACAGAACGAACAAGCGCTTCATTGGAAAACGCCGCGGTCGCTCCTACCGTCGTGCCGGCTGTGCGCCGTAATCGACGTCAGTGATGCGGACTTTGTTCTTCGAAAAGCTGCTTAAACTCTTGCAAGTCTTTATCGTTAATGTCGGAAACCGCCCAGTAGTTGAAGTCGGAGTCTACCCAGTGCAAGAGCTGATAACCTTGCCGCATCATTGCCTTTGTCCCTCCAGCTGCATCGGATCCGGCCGGCCAGACAAAGAGATTAATGAAGTGCTTGCGCCTTTGATAAATTAAAGCCGCCACCGGCCGGTTATCGAGATAATCGAGACGGCCACCCATTAGAGGAAATCCTTTCTCGGAAAGGTCGACCACCGCAGGTGCGAAATCGAGCTTTGCGTCCAGCCACGGCTTGACCGTGTGCTGGTCAGAGGAAGCTACGTCAGTAAGATGGTTCGCCATCAGAGAACGCACGTGGCTGGCGATGAGTTGCGTCGCGAGAAATTGATCGGCCTCGGGCCGTTGAAATCGGGGCACCACGTTCAAAGCGATGATCGCACCAAAAATGATCGCTGCGGCCAAGCCTAACCAATTCCATGGTGGCTCCCAAAGAATGGACCGCGGCTCCGACTGCCTTTTATGGAACAGGACCTGAGCTCCCCGCACACCATTTCGCACCGGCTGCTCACTGGTCTCCTTTCGCAAGGAGGATTGAATTCGCTCACGTAACTCTGCGGATGCCTTGAAATAAGGAGTCGCGTTGCCAATCGCATGAATTAGTGAACCATGCGTTTTGTAGGCTTGATCACAGTGGCCACAGTCTCGCAAATGCTGTTCGATCGCCTGGCTGGTAATCGGATCCAATTCGCCGTCCAAATAACCATCCATCAGTTTTACAGCTTCTTCGCAGTTCATTTTATTTCTCCTTACCGATCCGAGCCGCCAAATATTCCCTAAGTCTGGCACGGGCGCGCGCCAGTCGCGACATGACCGTGCCTGTCGGAACCTTCAAGATCTCACCTATCTCCTTGTAAGATAAATCTTCCTGGTGACGCAGGATCAGGATCTCCCGGAACTCTGCCGGTAATTCGTCCACCGCGCCCCTTATCAGTTCGGTGTCTTCAGCGTGCTCAAGAATCGTTACCGGACCGGCCGACTCGTGGCCGGTCGCATGAACCTCTTCATCGAAAGTCGTAGTGAGATCGACTGCTTTATTCTTTTTTAGTAACGTGTAGGAGGTATTTCGAACGATCGTTAGCAGCCAGGCTCGGCCGTTGGAGCCATGGAATCCGCCGAAAGATTTAAATGCACGCAGATATGCCTCTTGAACAACATCCTGCGCATCCTCTTCGTTACGAAGCAGCCATTTGGCGAGGTTGTGGGCCGCATCCATGTGAGGCAACATTGTTTCTTCAAAAGACGCTAATTCGTGCTCTTGGGTGGCGTCTTGTTCTTCGTGCTTCTTAAGTACGACAAATTTCACAATCTTCGAATCCGATTCAAAATCTTCGGTCTGAGAAGCATCTGCTGTTTTCAACGGCAAGGCCATGGCAATTTTGTTGGGGACATATCTCGGCACGGCACAGCGCCTCCGCGCGTGTTGCCATTTTCTAATAAGACCGGGATCGCCTGTCTTTATTCCATTTTCTTTAGAAGACCTCAGCAAAAAAATAGGGATCTGACAAATGGTAGCTGGTGAACGGCGCGCAGGTTCCTTTTCGGGAATATAAATCCGCCAAAATGGTTGAATGAGTGACGAACAATCTGCCGTTTAACGAAACATGCTTATGACTCCAATGATCGCTAGTATCCTGAATTTTGCCGGGCCTGACATGATGGTGATCCTTCTCATCGTTTTGCTTCTGTTCGGTTCGAAGAAGCTGCCGGAGCTCGCCCGAGGGATGGGTCGAGCGGTAAAAGAGTTCGGCGCAGCCCGAGACGAGATAGAGAAAGGGCTTAGTCAGTCCGGCCCCAGCGGAGTAGCGCAGGCAAAATTGCTGGATACAAAAGGCAACGGATTACCTCCGGAATAACGCGGCTGTCCAATTGAAATTGCGGCTCCGATCGGCCATTCGCCAGAAAGAACTCGATGATCTATCCGGTAACTGATAAGCCGCATAAGAAACGAATCATCATTCTCGGTGGTGGTTTCGGCGGTGTTTATGCGGCCATTCATCTTGAGAAATTGCTCGCGCGAGTCGACGCGGTAGAGATTTGTCTCATTAGTCACGATAATTTTTTCCTGTTCACGCCGATGTTGCACGAGATCGCAGCGAGCGATCTCGAAATCACAAATATCGTAAATCCGCTTCGAAAGCTGCTTCGCAAAGTTGAGGTATTGGTGGGTGATGTGAACGAAATCGATCTGCCAAACAAGCGGGTCTTGATTTCACATGGTTACCGCAAACACTCTCTCCAGATCGACTACGATCATCTGGTCATCGCACTGGGATCGATCACCAACTTTTACGACATTCCGGGTCTCGCCGACCTGGCCGTGCCCATGAAATCGCTCCGCGATGCCATTCAGTTGCGCGCTCAAATCCTCCGGCATTTGGAAGAGGCAAATTTTGAATGCAATCCGGCTGAGCGGCAATCGTTACTTACTTTCGTAGTGGCGGGCGGCGGATTTGCCGGCGTGGAAACGGTTGCGGCGTTAAATGACTTCGTGCGGGACGCGCTGCCGTTCTATCCCAATCTAAGTGAAGGAATGTTGCGAGTTGTGCTCGTGCATTCCGGGCCGGTGATCCTGCCAGAACTGGGTGAAAGTCTGGGGCGACATACGCAGAAGGTGCTCGAGGGCCGCGGCGTGGAGATCCAGCTTAACACCCGGGTCAAGAGCATGACAGAGAACAAGGTTTTCCTGGCTTACACGGCCCCAATTCCATGCGGCACGTTGGTGTGGACTGCCGGAACTGTGCCGAGCCCGCTTATCTCCACGCTCCTCTGCGCAAAGGAACGAGGCCGAATAGTTGTGAACCAATTCTTGCAAGTTCCTGATTGGCCTGATGTCTGGGCTGTGGGTGACTGTGCGTTTGTGCCAGACATCAAAAATCCGGGGAAATCTCATCCGCCAACCGCGCAACATGCCATACGCGAAGGCAAGGTGGTGGCACAGAATATCGCAGCTGCACTCCTGGGCCGGCCTGGAAAACCATTTTCGTTCAAGACCATCGGGTTGCTGGCCTCAATCGGTCGTCGGACCGGCGTGGCGCGCATCTTCGGCTACAATTTTTCGGGCTTCTTCGCCTGGTGGATATGGCGGACGATTTACCTAAGCAAGTTGCCTGGCCTGGACAAGAAGGTCCGTGTGGCATTCGACTGGACACTTGACCTTATCTTCCCCAAGGACGTTTGCGCAGTGCATGACCTTTCATACCGTCGCAATTTCCATCGCCTGGAATCGGTAAAAGAAGCAGCCGGGAGTGACGCCGATTACCAACCAAGTGCCAGTTGAACCTTCGTCCCAGCTCTGCTGGGAGCGCTTTATTCTGCCTCCAGGATTGCGGTAATTCTCGCGTCTTACTAAATGTCGCGTTTAATTCCGGCAGCATGACTGGCGCCGAGATTCGTCAAAGTTTTCTCGATTTCTTTCGCGAAAAGCAGCACGCGATTGTGGCTTCGTCGTCGCTCATGCCAGACGCGCCCAATCTGCTTTTCACCAATGCTGGCATGAACCAGTTCGTGCCCGTTTTTCTCGGACAACAAAAACCGCCGTGGAATCCGGCGCGCGTCGCCGACACGCAGAAATGCATTCGCGCCGGAGGGAAACATAACGACCTCGAAGACGTCGGACTCGACACATATCATCACACCTTTTTTGAGATGCTGGGGAATTGGAGCTTCGGTAATTATTTCAAGAAGGAGGCGATCGAGTGGGCGTGGGAGCTTGTTGTTGAACGCTGGAGATTCCCTGCGCAACGAATTTACGCGACCGTTTACAAACCGGGGCCCGGTGAGCCTGCTGAGTTCGACCAGGAAGCGTACGATCATTGGGAAAGATTATTTCGTGAGGCCGATCTTGATCCTGCGATTCATATCGTAAACGGAAACAAGAAAGATAATTTCTGGATGATGGGCGATACCGGTCCGTGCGGACCGTGTTCGGAATTGCATGTTGATCTAACCCCGGACGGCGACACTCGCGGCACGCTCGTGAACAAAGACGACCCGCGTTGCATCGAAATTTGGAATTTAGTTTTTATTCAATTCAACGCCAATGCCGACGGAGGCTTTGGTCCGCTTCCGCAACGTCACGTCGATACCGGACTAGGTTTGGAACGCACCAGCGCAATCATTCAAGGCACAAAAAACTTCACCGAGTTCTCCGGCGCGGTCTCCAACTACGAGACTGATATTTTTCGTCCGATCTTCGACGTACTGGAAAAACTGAGCAGCAAGAAATACAAGTCGACCCTTCCGAAGCATGGAACGGCCGGCGAAAGCGATCAGGAAAAGATTGACATCGCCTTCCGCGTCATTGCTGACCACATCCGTACGCTCAGTTTCGCCATCGCGGATGGGATCATCCCTTCAAACGAAGGCCGCGGTTACGTTTTGCGCCGGATCCTTCGTCGCGCCGTTCGTTACGGTCGCGCGCTCGGATTTCACGAACCGTTCTTCTTCAAATTGGTCAACGTCGTCGCGCAAACGATGGGCGACGTTTTTCCCGAAGTCCGCGCGAAACAAAAAGCAATCGAACAAACAATTGTGCGCGAGGAAGAGGCGTTTAACAGAACACTCGATCGAGGATTGGAGCTGCTTGATAAGGCGACGGTCAACGCGGTCATAACTCAGGCGATGGCAACACAGGCGATCGGGAAAATTCGTGTTAAAACACGCACGCGTGATGATTTCTTCACGAGAATAGAAGGCGCCGACCCAATCGAAATCTTTGCCGAGAAAGACAATAGCGCTCTTTTTGACAAGTTGTTCAAAGCTCGACCAGCTATCTCTGGAAAACATGCGTTCGAGCTTTACGACACATATGGTTTTCCGCTCGATCTGACTGAACTGATTGCACGAGAGCGCGGGTTAGAAGTCGATAAGAACACTTTCAATTTCCTCATGGACGAGCAGCGCGAGCGCGCACGAAAGGCGCAGAAAAAGGAGGAAATCAGTGTTGAAGAAGACGAGCTCAAGGTCGAGCCGACCAAATTCCTGGGGTATGATTTTCTAGAAGCCGAAGCCGTCGTTGAAACCGTTCTGCCTGGTAAGAAACGGGATGAACTCAATATCCTTCTGGACCGGACGCCCTTCTACGCAGAGATGGGCGGTCAGGTCGGGGATCAGGGATTGCTGCATGTTCCGGGGCATGATTGGACCGAAGTTGGCCAATTGCGCGTGATCGACACGCAGAAGCGGGGCGATATTTTTCTTCATCGCGCGAAGATTGTGGAAGGTCGCGCGCCCGAACCGGGCGAGGCGGTGCGCATCTCAGTGGATGCAGATCGGCGCAAATTGATTCAAGGACATCACACCGTGACGCACTTGTTGCACTGGGTGTTGCACGAAGTGGTCTCGCGTGATGCGTCACAGAAAGGGAGCTACGTCGGTCCGGACAAATTGACGTTCGACTTTTCAAGCGCGCCACTCACGCCAGAACAAAAACACAACGTGGAAAAATTGGTGAATGAAAAAATCGCGGAGAATGCGTCGGTTTCGTGGACGGAAATTCCGTTCGCAGAGGCGAAACAGCGAAAAGACATCATTCAGTTTTTTGGCGAGAAATACGGCGACGTCGTTCGGGTTGTGCAGATCGGCGGCGAGCCAAAAGCGCTGAATGGTTACTCGATGGAGTTGTGCGGCGGCACGCATGTGCGCGCGACCGGCGAGATCGAGTCATTCCGCATCGTTAAAGAGGAAGCGATCGCAGCGGGCATTCGACGGATTGAAGCTGTTGCGGGAGACGCGGCGCGACAGTGGGCGAAAGAAGAGGCGGGTCGCCAGCAGAAGAGATTTGAAATGCTCGCGCGCAAGAAATCCGACGTGGCCGCGTTGCTGGTGTTTGACGAGGACGCGGAGACCCGCGCGATGCTCGACAAGATCGACATGCGCGCGGCGCATCTCGAAAAGCTCGAGGTTGATGTTCGGGAATGGGAGAAGAAAGGGGCAAAGGCGAGTGAGGCGCAGTTGAAGAGTCGCGCCGCTGAGATCGCGAAGGAGCTTGCGACAATGCATGCGGCGAAAGACAACGTCGTTGCCGAAGTGAAGGATGCCGATGCTAAATTGCTTCAAGCCGTCGGCGATGTGCTGAAGTCGAAAATCAAGGGACCGATTTTTTTGGCAGGTGCGGCTAACGGGCGGGTCGCGCTCCTTGCCATTGTGCCTAAAGAATTCAGCTCAAAATTTCAGGCGAACAAATTGATTCAGGAAACCGCACCGATCGTTGGCGGCAAAGGCGGCGGGCGACCGGAGAATGCGCAGGGAGCAGGAACCGATGTCGGCAAAATCGACCTGGCGCTGGCGGAAGCGGAGCGGTTGATTACGGCGACGCAATTGTAATGAAGAATGTAGCCGCAAGCGCGATGGCGAGGACAAAGAGGTAAGCAATGCCGCCGAGAAAAAACTTAAAGACAGTGAAGAACCAGCCCTGTCGATAAACGCGGCGGATGGACAGGAAAATTTGTGTAGCGAAGGTGATCCAGAGCGCCGCGATGATCCAGCCGGCGAAAGTGCCGGGGATCGATCGATTCAAGCCGATAGTGATGAGCACGATCAACATGATCGCGAGATAAGCGAAGCTGTGGATGTGCAGGGCGTAAACGAGATGATCGATGTAGAAGACGCGTTTACGCACATAAAGCACCTTGAGCACCAACGCGAAGAGCGGGATGCAGCAGAGCATCATGTAGGGGAGGTTGCTGAATAGCGTTGCGATAAAGAGGGCCATCTTGCTGCCGTGCTCGCCCATTTTTTCTTTGGCCCGTTGCTCCAGCCATTTCTCGAATGGATCGGAAGGCGGTTTGTCAAATTGCACCAACGGTCCGAAATCGCCCGACGGAGACGGTGAGGTAACCGACGGAGGCGGCGAGCCAATGATCGATGGTTGCGGCGTGACCGCGGTTTCGGGTGACGGCGATGTCTGTGCTTCCGGCTGTGTCCGGCCCTTCGCGTCGAGCGCGCCCCGGATGCGGGCCTTCACCGCCGGTGGTATGTCAGGATCGTTGAGCTCAGCGGCAATATCGGCGCGGTCGTCGGCCGAGAGTTTGCTTGGATCGGCATGAATCGATTTCGCCCAGTAGTTAACAACAAAGAAAAAGAGAATGCTGACGAGCAGATAAAGTCGCAACGGATGCACGTAACGTACACGGCGACCAGCCAGGAATTGGCTAGTCAAATGCCAGGGACGCACGATCAGCCATCCGATCGTTGCAAAAAACTTCGATTCGAAATTCAGGAGGGAATCGAGAACATCGACAATGACGTGGCGAAGTGACCGCCGATAATCCACCGCGTGTTGTCCGCATTGCGCGCAGAAGGGTCCCGCCATCGTCGCCCCGCAATTTTCACAATAGGGCGGGGGCGGCGGCTGCGCTTTGCACCGGCGCGACAAGAAGCGCCGCCGCGACGGTTCCAGCGCAGCGGTGACCGCAGCCTCTGCCGCGACAATGTGCGACTGATCGTCCATTCGGCGTAACCTAGAAAGATCGCCGGTTGCGTCGACTCCGAATCGGGGTCGTATCACTCGCGTCGCGCCTAATCCAAAAAATGAATCTCGCCGTCGATCGGACGAGTTAACATTTCACTGTTGCATCTGCAACATCCAAATGTTGCCTCGGCACTTCTGATAATTCTCTGGATTGCGGCCCGGTTTTTCTGTCGATCTAGGTATGGCGAAAGACGATTGCCGCCGTTCCCAGAAGCGTGCTGCCGACAAGCAAAGCAACATCGGCCACAAAGAGCGGCAACAGCATTAATGCGAGACCGCAAAGCATCGGCGTCCAGTAGCCCATTCGTTTGCCATAGGTGAAGACAATGAAGCCGAAGGCGCTGAAGACAACGCCAGCGACACAGTTCATTGTGAACACGTCGGGCATATGCCTTTTTTGTAGCTAATCGCAGGCCAAAAAGAGGGGCGCATAAACTAAACGTTGACCGAATCAAGAATGGAGTGCCACGATGCAGCGGGAATGGCTTGCGTAAACACGCGGAACGATCAAGGCAATGAATACTCTTTTTCGCACTAAGAATCCTGATCACCTGATCGCGGAGGCCGCCACGCCGGAGCGGCAGATGAAGCGCGTTCTCGGTCCATTCGCTCTAACCTGCATTGGTATCGGGGCGATCATTGGAACTGGAATTTTCGCCTTGGCTGGGACTGCGGCCGCCGGCGAACAATTGGCAGCGTCGGTTTGGAAAACGCCCATAATGAATTTCATTCAATCATGGGCGACCGACGCGCCGCTCGTGTTTGGCCGGCCCGGTGCAGGTCCGGCGGTGATGCTTTCGTTCGTGGTGGCCGCCGTTGCCTGCGGGTTCGCCGCCCTCTGTTATGCCGAGCTCGCCTCGATGATTCCGGTCTCGGGCTCTGCCTATACTTATTCGTACGCAACGCTCGGCGAAATCATCGCCTGGATCATCGGTTGGGACCTCATTCTCGAATACGCCGTCGGTAACATGGCGGTGGCTGTGGGTTGGTCGGGTTATTTCGTCAGGCTGTGCGGCAGTCTCCTGGGACTGAAATTTCCGTTGTGGGCGGTGAACGACTACAAAACGGCCAATACGATTATCGACCAGGGTGGTGAGGCGCTGACAAATTATTCCTCGACGACGCTTCCGGTCATCGCCGGGCACGCCATTGCAGTCAATCTTCCGGCACTGCTGATCGTTGCGGCCGTGACCTGGCTTTTGATCTACGGAATTCGTGAAAGCGCGCGCACAAATAACGTCATTGTAATTACGAAAGTCTCAGTCGTCGTTTTCGTGATTGCGTTTGGAGCATTTCTGATTCACCCGACCAATTGGCATCCTTTTGTCCCGACCGGCATCGGTGGCGTTATGAGCGGCGCCGCCATTGTTTTTTTTGCTTTCATCGGATTCGATGCTGTTTCCACGACGGCGGAGGAAACAAGAAATCCTCAGCGCGACATGCCGATTGGCATCATCGCGAGCCTCATCATCTGCACACTGCTTTATGTATTGATGGCGGCCGTTATTACGGGGATGAGAAAATATACCACTTATTTTGGCGATCCGGCGGCAGTCGCAACAGCATTTGCAGGTAGAGCTTGGGCGCAAGCACTCATCAGCGCAGGCGCGCTCGCCGGTATCACCTCAGTCCTACTTGTCTTTCAGCTAGGCCAGCCTCGCATTTTTATGGCGATGGCGCGCGATGGTTTGCTCCCGCAATACTTTGCCCGCATTCATCCGCGATTTCGGACCCCGCACATCACCACCATTTGGACGGGTGTTTTTGTCGGGGGCGTCGCCGCGATCGTTGATATTGGTTCGTTGGCTGACCTCACAAACATCGGAACACTCTTCGCCTTCATTCTTGTTTGCCTCGGCGTCATCATCTTGCGGCGGACCGACGCGAATCGGCCTCGCCCGTTCCGCGTTCCAATGAGTCCAGTGTTTCCAAGTCTCGGGGTCTTATTTTGCTTCGTGCTGATGCTAAGCCTGCCCCTGGAGACTTGGATCCGCTTCTTTGTTTGGCTCGGAATTGGTCTGCTGATTTATTTCCTTTACGGCGTAGGTCATAGCAAATTGCGCGGTGGCGTCGACACCGGAATAACGGAAGATCAGCCGCCGCCCTTGATCAAAACTTAGATCGACATGCTCCTGACACGCGCTCCAGCGCATGTCTCATCGGCAAGCATGCCGATGCCACTTCTAAACTGCTGCTGCCATTAGCCCGATCCTGAGCTGGTCGCGCTCGAAGCAGCTGAAGTCTCGGGATGCAAATGTTTGTCGAGGAACTTTTCCATCGCTTCGTAGAAATCGAATTTGTTTTCTTCGTTATGAAAACCGTGGCCTTCGTTCTCCTTGACCATGTATTCCACATCGATGCCGCGCTTCTTCAATCCATTTACGATCTGATCTGACTCTGCCTTGTTCACCCGGGGATCCTGCGCCCCTTGGGCGACAAAGAGCGGGGTCTTAATTTTCTGCGCATTCAATGCTGGTGAGGTTGCGGTTAAGAGATCCTTATCTTTTACCGGATCACCCACCATCTCATGAAACATGTCGAGATATGGTTTCCAGTAGGGCGGGATCGTGTTCAGAAACGTAAACAGATTTGAAACGCCAACGTAGTCGACCGCGGCGGCGTAGAGATCGGGGGTGAAGGTCACCCCTGCCAGCGTGGCGTAACCCCCGTAACTGCCGCCGTAGATCGCGATCCGTTTTGGATCGGCAATCCCTTGCTCAATCAGCCATTGCACACCATCGCTAATATCGTCTTGCATGGTGCGGCCCCATTGCTTGAACGATGATTCCCAGAATTTCCGCCCATAGCCGGTCGAGCCGCGAAAATTCACCTGCAACACGGCATAGCCCCGGTTGGCCAGAAATTGCACTTCCGGATTATAATTCCAGACATCACGCGCCCACGGGCCGCCGTGTGGATTCGCTACCACCGGCAAATTTTTCGGCTCACGTCCCAGCGGCAGCGTCAGGTATCCATGAATCGTTAGCCCATCGCGTGTTTTGAAGTTGATCGCTTTCATCGGCGCGAGTTGCTCTTCTTTTAACCAAGGAGCGACATCCACCAGTTTCGTTAGTTGACCTGATTTTTTATCGAACAAATAGCGCGAGCCAGGCGTCCGGTCGTTGTTCGCCACCACGATGAACTTCTCTTCCGCTTTATCGTGAGCGGCGACATCGATTTCGTATCCCGGCAATTTGTCAGAGAGCGTTTTGTAGATGGATTCCGTTTCAGGATCGAAGAAATGACGCTCGAGTTTCCAGGTGTCGAACGAGGCAAGGGTCAGTACCTTTCGTTTCTTCGAAAAAGCCAGGCTATCGACATCGACCTCAGGGTTTTCGTAAACGAGCTGCGTCTCCTTCGCAGTCTCGGGGTCGATCACCACGATGGCCGATTTGTCGCGGCCGATGTTCGAACTGGCATAAATCGCTTTGTTATCGAAGGTGTAAAACTGCGGGGCGCATTGCTCGCGGAAATTCGTTGTTAGCACGGTCTTAAATTGCGCAGTCTCGTCCGGCCGCGTCAGCAGGCTCGTGTTCACGCCGTCAGTGGTGACGGCAGCGCGAATCTTGCCGGCGTGATCGCTGATGTAACGGTCGATATTACCGGGATTCTGCGCCACCAGTTTCATTTCGCCGGTTGGCACGTTCAGGCGAAAAGCATCGAAAACCTTCGGATCGCGTTTGTTCATCCGGAAAAGGATTTCATTTTCGGAAACGTCTTCCAGATCATCGACCAATTCAGAGCGAACTTTTGGAAATGGCGTCAGATCTTTCACCTCGCCGCTCTTCACCTTCACGCGCTTGAGATGAAAGTTTTCATCTCCGCGATCATCCATGCCATAAATGACGAAATCGTTTCCTTTCCAAAAATATTCCTGAATGTCGCGGTCTTTTTCCGAGGTCAATCGACGCGCCTCACCGCCGCCGACCGGGCGCACAAAAATATTGAGGCGCGATTCCCACGGTTGCAGAAAGGAAATGGTCTGACCGTCGGGGGAAAGATCGTAGGCGCGGCTGACCGGATTGCGGAAAAAATCGCGGACTGGAATCTTTGGCGGGATTTTCGAGATCGGTGACGGCCCTGGTGTTTGAGCGGAAAGAAAACCACCGGCGAGAAATGAGATCAACGCGAACAGGGTCGTTTTCATAAGAAGAGTCGTCGGTTTGACGAAACCAGAAGCCGGTTTGGATTCAAAGTCTCGCGCCGTTCAATCACCCTTTGACTTGTCGTAGAAGAGAATGTTCAAAAGCAGAACAATCCCCGCGCCGGCGGCGCAAAGAAAAAATATAATGGCCAACCCGGGATAACCCCAGATGCGGAAATTCGTTTCCACCCGCATCAGCAGCGCGGCGCCGACAATCAGGGCTGCAATGATTAGTCCAACAGTGATCCGGTTCGCAATCTTTTGGAATCCGACGATTAATGTTTTCTCGTCGATGGCATCGACTGTGACCTTGAATTCATTATTGGCCAACGCATCGAAGAATCTGTTCAAGCGTGCGGGCAATTGTTGAACCAAGTCTTTTGCTTCGAGGATCCCACTGAATAAATTTCCGGGCGATAAAGTTTTGACCACTCGCTGCCGTAAAATCTCGGCCGCATTGTGGCGAATAGACGCATTCGGATCGAACTGAGGCGCGAGCGTTCGGCCGACCTGATCGAGATTGAGGAGGGTTTTGCCAAGCATTGTTAATTCGGGCGGAACGCGAATCTGAGATTCCGCTGCGCATCGAGTCGCTTCGAGAACGAGCCGGCCCACCTGCATTTGCTCGACCGTGGCCGTCTTTTGCTGCCCTACGATTTCGGAGATGCGGCGGCTGAATTCCGTTTGATCGAACTCGCGACGGGGCTGACCGATTTTAATCGCGATTTGTGAAGCGTCCTCGCCGTGACCTTCGGAAATTGCGAGCAACAATTGCAACAAATCTTCCTGTAAACGCGGCATGATCCGCCCGACCATTCCAAGATCAAGCAATGCGATGCGATGATCCGGCGTCAGGAAAACATTCCCCGGATGCGGATCGGCGTGAAAAAATCCCTCCACCAGAATTTGGTTGAGATAGGCACGAAAAAGTTCTTCGGCCAGCATCTCGCCATCGAACTCCATTCGCGCCAACGGAGTCATCTCCGTGATTTTAATGCCTGGAACGTATTCCATCGTCAGCACTCGCGACGTGCTGTAATCCGAGATCGGCGCCGGGACGACGAGGTGCGGGAAATCTTTGAGCTGTTCGCGAATAGCCGTCAGGTTGTGGGCTTCCTGCCGGTAATCGAGCTCACGCATTAAACTTTTTCGCAGCTCCTCCAGCATGCGGGTGAACTCGTAGCGTTGGCCGAACTCGGTGTGGTTATCGAGGAACTCTGCGATGTCGCCCAGGGCATCGAGATCTTCCACCATCTGCTCGCGAATGTTCGGGCGCTGCACTTTCACCGCCACCGCCCGGCCATCTCGCAAACGAGCGAGGTGCACTTGCCCGAGCGAAGCCGACGCCATCGGTTTCGATTCAAAATCGGAAAATGCCTTCGACATTCTGACTCCGAGCTCAGTGGTCACCATCTTCTCGACTTCGCCGAACCCGAACGGTTCGACTTCGTCCTGTAAACGGGAGAGGGCATCGAGATAAGCGCGTGGCAGCAATTCCACACGCGTGGACAATAATTGCCCGAGCTTAATAAAGGTTGGCCCCAGTTTCTCCAAATCCGCGGCCAGCTCGTCTGCTTTGGCCTCTTCCTTAGGCGTTACGCGTTCTTCAGCCGTCAGCGTTTCCTCAAGGCCCGTTTCTTTGACCAAGTCGGAATGTCCGTATTTCGCTAATAGCCAGCCGATCTGACGATAGCGATTCAAGTGCTGTGGTTTCAGTGAAATGCCCATCTTTTGATTGAACTATCCGTCAACGAGAATTCGTTTTTGGAAGCCGGAACGAGGCTACGCCGGACTCCGTCATCCCGAGCAAAGCCGAGGGATCCCGTGACGTGACCTTAAAGGCTTCATAAGCGGATCCCTCGACCGAGTGCTGGACGTTTTCCAAAAAAAAGGGGGCGCGACAACGCGCGCCCCTTCCAATGAATTGTTGTCCTTAGTTTACGCCGCTTTTTTGTAGCTCACTTTGTCGTCGGTTTCCAGCCAATCGAACAATGGCGTCGTTTTCGGATCGAGGCCGAGCGGTTGCAATTGTTCGACGTACCAATCACGTTTCTCTGGGTTGTAGTAAGGATTCTCTTTCATCACTTCCTCACTCCAAGCTCGCTTTTCTTCTTCGCTTTTCGGAGTGCCGTTGCGATCGACCCATTTCGTAATTTCGTCATCGCTTGCGCCGGTCTCGACGAAAGCTTTGAAATCATCGCCCTTAATGCCCTTGAAACCGAAGAGCATGTTATCGAGCGGACAATCGAAATGGTATTCGCCGATGTTGCCCCAAAGCAGCGCACGGCATTTATCGATCGTGCGCCCCAGAATGGCGTAGCCGCCCACCCGCGTTTTCGGACTGCGCGGCGGTTCCTTTGTTAAGTCTTTCCCTTTTTTGTTCATAAGAAAAATTACGACCTACCGCAGATCGTGCAAGGAATGATGAACGCGAAATGCGAACCGCGCGCGAAACGGTGGTATGGCTATACAAAAGGAAACAATCTCGACAATCAACGATCTCATCGAAACGCTGAAAGACGGACAGGAAGGTTTTCGTCAGGCAGCTGAAGCAGTGGCAGATCCGAAACTTAAGTCGCTTTTCAACGAGTATTCGCTGCAGCGTGCCCGTTTTGCCGGGGAATTGCAAAGCCAGGCCGTGGCTCTCGGGGAAAGCAAACCCGAGGACAGCGGTAGCGTGGCCGGTGCGATGCATCGGGCTTGGATCAATCTTAAATCCGCCATCGCGAAACACGACGATCATGCCATCCTGGCAGAGTGCGAGCGAGGCGAAGATTCGGCGGTCAAGGAGTACGAGGAGGCGATGGTAGAGGAAAATCTCGCCGCACCGGTGCGCGAAATTATTTTGCGTCAGTATGCCGAAGTGCAAAGCGCGCACGACCGCATCAAGCTATTTCGCGACACGATGGCGACTTAGCGTTCATCCCGAGCAATCTGTAGCGCCGGTCTACTCGTCTCGCCGGGAGTGGACGGAGGCGGATGACCGTCGTCCGGTATGAGTTTCGGCAGTCATAGAGTGCCGCTACAGTGCGGTCATGTCGAGTGACGGCGAGAGTTTGCGTTGTGGTGGCATTTCGTCGCGCGGCGGGATCCCTCGACTGTGCTGCGCTGCGCTCGGGATGACGTTTGCAGCACTCACAGCTCTTGCCGGTCCCGTCGCACCGCCGCCGCCGGGAAAACTCTATCACGGATTTTATTTCGGCGGGATAGGAAGCGACACGCACGATCCGACCGAGCACGATGTCACTCCGCAGGACGTCGAGCGTTATGAAGAGACGGTCGGCACCAAGGCGGCCTGGATTTATTTTTCCGATAATTGGTTTGAGTCACGCAAATTTCCGGAAGCAATTTGTTCGTGGATTCGCCAATTGGGAAAGATCCCGTACGTGCGCCTAATGTTGCGATCCGATGTCGATCAGCTTCACGGCGAGAAATTCTTTTCGCTCGATAAGATTATCGCAGGAGATTTTGACGACGATCTCCGTGCTTGGGCGCGTGGGGCGAAAGATTTTGGCACCCCGTTACTAATCGAATGGGGAACGGAGCCGAACGGAAAATGGTTTAGTTGGAATGGCAAATGGAACGGTGGCGTCAAGGTTGGACCAGCGAAATATATTACCGCATACCGTCGCATCGTTGCTCTGATGCGGGCGGAAGGCGCGGACAACTTGCAATGGATCTGGCACGTGAACTGGCTGGATGAGCCGGAGCAAAAGTGGAACTCCTTCGAAAATTATTTTCCGGGCGAAAAATATTGCGATTGGGTGGCGCTGAGTGCTTATGGTCCGACTACACCGAGAATGGAAGGTGGCGCGGAAAATTTCGCCTTTAAGATGCGTGAGGCATACCCTCGTTTGCTCAAAATCGCACCGGGCAAACCAATCCTCATCGCGGAGTTTGGTTGTGATTTGCACAACAAACATTGCGATGCCGCAGAATGGGCGCGCGGTGCCCTCGCAGACATTTTTTCGGAGAAATGGCCCGCCATTATTGGCTTTTGCTGGTGGAACGAAGGCTGGCAGAACGATAATCATAAGAAGAACGACACTGACATGATCATCTGGCATGACGCGAATCTGACGCGCGTTTTCCGTGAAGCGTTGGCTCGCTATTCCGATAAAATTCAAGAAACGCCGCTGCTAAGAAACGGCGGCGGAGGTTGACAACGAAACAAGTTTCCGACAAATCGGCGGAAACGATGCGAAAGTTCCTGGTTCTTCTTCTGCTGCTGTTGCCGCGCGGCATCTGCGGACAGACCCCGTCAGCAATCCCGATCGAAGACACGCTTGACAAGCTGGCGAGCGACTTTTGGAGTTGGCGCGCGAAATATGCGCCGTTTACCGGCGACGACGTGAACCGGCTCGAGCGTCCGGGCGGAGTGCGCGATTGGTCAGCGGCCGCAATCGACAAGCGTAGCCGCGATCTGAAAGATTTCGACGCGCGCTACCAGAAAATCGATGCGGGCGGTTGGCCGGTGCCGCAGCAGGTTGATTACCGACTAATCGGTTCTGCCTTGTCGCGAGTGCACTGGGAATTGGAGGTGAATCCCCGCTGGAAACGCGATCCGAATTTTTACATCGAGCAAACTCTCACCCCGATCGTCGAAGCGCTGACGGTTCCCGCACCATACGACGAGGCACGCAGCCGGGAAATTTTAACGCGTATCGAAAACGTTCCGTCGATCTTGCAGCAAGGTTCTGAAAATCTCGACAAAACACCGGCGCCGTTCGTGACCGTGGCAGTTCAAGCGCTGGAGGGGGTGCGGGAACGATTGCGCAAAATGGCGACGTCGTTACGTCCCGTCACCACCTTGAGCGAAATCGAATTGACTGGGGCAACGAATCGTGCGGCTGATGCGCTGGAACGTTTTCGAGCAACGTTGCAGGACCGACTGCCGTCGTCGCCAAACGAGACCGCGCTCGGGCGTGACGCCTACGTTTTCTTTCTCAAAAACGTCGCTCTCTACCCTTATTCGCCCGAACAAATTTTGGCGATGGGACAACAGGAATGGAATCGGGCGGTAGCCTTTGAAAGCTATGAGAAAGAACGCAACAAAAATGTCCCGCCACTTCAGCTCGCGAAGAACGTTGATAGCTGGATAAAAGATGCGGGCGCCAAGGAACTGCAGATTCGCGAGTTCCTCGACAAACACGGGATTCTTACCGTGCCGAGTTGGTTGCAGCATTATACCCTACGCCCGATGCCAGAATATTTGCGTGTTCTGGGCTTTAGCGAAAACGACGACTTCACTTCGCCGTCGCGATTGAATGAGAATTGCATTCGCTACGTGAGCGAGCCTTCAGGGAACCTTGGTTACTTCTGGCGCGCCACTGCACAAGATCCGCGGCCGATCATCGTTCACGAAGGAATTCCGGGACATTATTTTCAACTTTGCCTTTCCTGGAAGCACGAAGACCCAATTCGGCGGCATTATTATGACTCGGGGGCCAACGAAGGGATTGGTTTTTACGCCGAGGAAATGATGCTGCAGAATGGTTTGTTCGATGACAGCCCGCACACGCGCGAGATTATTTACAATTTCATGCGGCTGCGCACGCTCCGGGTGGAAGTAGATGTGAAACTGGCGCTCGGCCAATTCTCGTTAGAAGAAGCGGCAAAGTATCTTGAGCAAAAAGTCCCGATGGACACGCAAACTGCGCGCCAGGAAGCGATCGCTTTCGCGACTGGCCCAGGTCAGGCACTTACCTATCAAATCGGTAAGCTCCAGATCATGCAACTTCTGGCCGAAGCGCGCCTGCAACAGGGCGATAAATTCAACCTTCGCGCCTTCCACGATTTCGTCTGGAAGAACGGCAACGTCCCAATTGCGCTACAGCGCTGGGAATATCTAGGCGCGAGCGATGATCTGCCGAAGGACAGCGGCAAATAGGTCACCTGGAAGCTGAGTCCTGAATTCCGGGGAGCGCAGGCTGCCGGGTAGCGCACGCGTCTCGCGTGTTGGTTTCGGCGTCCCGCCGAAACGATCTTTTCTGAAAACAGGAATCGCAAAACCGATTTCAAGGAACTAGGAAAGTTCGCGATAGCGGGGACGCCATCGCCAGACACGCGAGACGCGTGCGCTACCCGGCAGCCTGCGCTCCCCGATCCGTGAAATCTGGGTAATTCGCGGTTGAAATCTAATCGTCCGAAGCTTTGGACTCGACGTGTGCTGGTTGAGTTGAGATGGTTGTGGTAGCGCATAGCGAAGGAGCGCGCCGTATGTCGGCACCTACCGATTCTCACCTCGAGATCGCGCACGTTCTATTCATCGACATCGTTGCGTATTCGAAGCTACTCATTGATCAGCAGACTGAGCTGGTAAAAGAGCTGAACGAAAAGGTGCGAGACTTGTTAGGTGTCCGGGCTTTTCGCTAGAACCGCGGAAATATTTGCCGAGGAGATGTATTAAACATCTAAATATAAGGCCCCAATGGTTGAGCGTAGCGGGAATTCTAACGCTCGCCGTCTCAGCTGCATTCGGCCAGGAAACCTCTCCCACGCCGCAACTAACTGACCGCTCCGGCGTCATGATCGAGGAAGTGATCGTCACCGGCTCGAACATTCCGACTTCAGTGGAAGTTGGCCCGAATCCAGTCGACACGTACCCGGACAGAGGACATCACGCGACTCAGGGTGCGCACCGCTACCGATTTGATTCAAAAGGTGCCCGCAATAACGGGAGGGGCAATCAACGAAGACGTCACTCTGAGCGGTGATGGCCGGACCGAAGTCAACCTGCGCGCGTTCCACGATTTTGTTTGGGAAAACGGAAACGTGCCGATTGCGCTACAGCGCTGGGAATATTTGGGCACCCCGCAGGAGAACGACTAGCGGTCCGCCTGCAGAAGAATGCATGGGCCATTATTGTTGCTCGTCATCTCCTTTTGCAGCAATCGCACGGTTTTGAATCCAGATGCGAAAAGCATATCGGTCAGGGAGCCGAGCGTAGGTAAAAACGACTGCGGCTGCGCCCCACTCAATGGGTGATCGGGCGTTTCGCCCAGCATACGTCCGCGAAATTCTGCTTCTGTAATGGATGCCTCAGCTTCGGCGCAGATCACCGTCCATAACCAGAGGAAGTTCGTCAGCTGCGCTGTTCGCTTGAGAAAATTCGCGGGATCGCGCAAATGGTAGAGCAGCCCGACACAAAAGATGGCGTCGTACTCCTGGCAAAACACGGTATGCGGCGAGCTGAAATCATCCTGCAGCCAGCGGACGTTGTGCAAACCGTAGAGCGAAACGAGGAAACGCGCCTTGCGCAGATTTTCTTCGCGCAAATCGGTCGCCACGATCTCTGCCTCTGGAAAAGCCTTCGCCAGTAGGGCGGTGTGGCCGCCTTCAAGACAGCCACATTCCAGAATTCGCAGAGCTCGGCGTCGATCGGGCAACTCCCTTAGCCACTGCCGAAAAGCGTCAACAAAGCGTAGCACGCGCGAGTCGTCATTGGGGAAGTAATCACCGCCATAGCGCGTCCCTTCGAATTCGAAACCGGTGATCCAACTGCCTAATTCCTCAACTTGTGCACGGATCGACGACATTAAGCAGCCCAGCTATATCTTCGCTGCAAACAGCCGGTTAATCAGCGATCTCGAGTCCCATTTGCCGGGCAGTTCCAGCAATGATCTTGAACGCGGCTTCATCGTTGCGGGCGTTCAGGTCCTTGCGCTTGGTGTTGACGATGTCCATAACCTGTTTACGGGTCACTTTGCCGACCTTCGTCTTGTTAGGTTCCTTGGATCCGGCGGCGATATTGGCCGCCTTTTTGAGCAGAACCGCTGCCGGGGGGCTCTTGGTGACAAAGGTGAAGCTCTTGTCTTTGTAGACGGTAATAACCACGGGCAGAATGTCGCCCGCCTGTTTTTGAGTGGTGGCATTAAATTCCTTACAGAAAGACATGATGTTGACCCCGCGCGGTCCGAGCGCGGTGCCGACGGGTGGCGCGGGATTGGCCTGACCGGCTGGAATTTGGAGTTTGATGTGAGCTACGATTTCTTTTGCCATTGTATTTTGTTAAATCGTTGAATCGAAAACTTCTTTCTGCCTTCTGATCTCCGACTTCTGACCTCTCATTTTAACCGCGTTCTACTTGCCAGTATTCCAATTCGACCGGCGTCGCACGGCCAAAAATGGTAACGGAGACGCGCAACTTACCGCGTTCAGGATCGATCTCTTCCACGATACCGTTCTGGTTTTGGAATGGTCCATCGGCAACCTTGACCGTCTCGCCTACTTCAAACGAAACTTTCGGTTTCACCTTTTCCTCGCGTTCCTTCATCTGTGCCAGCATCGACTCGACCTCTGATTGTCGCATTGGGATAGGCTTATCCTTGGTGCCGGCAAATCCGATTACTCCTGGTGTATCCTTGATGAAATACCAGGTGCGATCGACCAGTTGATTGTCCTGATCGAGTAGATGCATGTTCACGATAAGGTAACCGGGGAAAAATTTTCGTGTGGTCTCGCTTTTTTTGCCTTTCTTGATTTCGGAAACGCGCTCGGTTGGGACGAGCACTTCGTAGATAACGTCGCTCATTTCTTCGGTTTTGACGCGCTTCTCGATATTATCCTTGACCTTGTTCTCCTGGCCGGAGAGTACGTGCACAACGTACCATTGATCCTTGGCTGCGAGTGCCTGGGCCATATCTAATTAGTGAATACGAGTAAAGAAATGGACGACGTTAACGAGAATAAAATCGAAGAGAGCGACATAACCGCCTAACAGAAGCATCGAAATGATGACCACCCCGGTCGAATCAAACAGCTCTTTGTATTTCCTGAACCCCTTCTCCTTGGGGTCCCACGGCCAGGAACATTTCTGTAGCTCAACCTTCACTTCACTGAAGAAAGCCATTATTTTCGTGAGCATGGGGAGGGGCGAGGCTAAGTCGTTAAAATCTTACATTGTTGAAACGGACCTGGATCAATCACATCTGACAATTTAACATTGTAACCGTTTTAACTTTTTCACTCTTCCGCAAAGCAACACGCCAGGAGGGACTCGAACCCCCAACCGACGGTTTTGGAGACCGCTACTCTACCAATTGAGCTACTGGCGTATAAAATCTTCCTCCTTCACTTCCTCTTAATCTCCTCTTTCTCGAAGAATGCTCAAGAGAACAGACCAGGCGGAAGAGGCAGAGGAAGATTGTTAATCCAGAATTTCGCTCACGCGACCGGCGCCAACGGTTTTGCCGCCTTCGCGAATGGCGAAGCGAATCGTCTTTTCCATCGCGATCGGGGTAATCAACTCGACCTCAATGGCAACGTTATCGCCCGGCATGACCATTTCGACGCCATCTGGCAACTTGACCGTCCCGGTCACGTCAGTGGTGCGGAAATAAAATTGCGGCCGGTAGTTGGTAAAGAATGGGGTGTGACGGCCGCCTTCCTCCTTGCTCAAAACGTACACTTCCGCCTTGAACTTCTTGTGCGGCTTAATCGTGCCCGGCTTCGCGATGACCTGACCGCGCTCGATCTCTTCCTTCTTTGTGCCGCGCAGAAGCACCCCGACGTTGTCGCCCGCGCGCGCTTCATCAAGAAGTTTGCGGAACATCTCAATATCGGTCGCGGTTGTTTTGGCAGTAGGGCGAATGCCGACGATCTCGACTTCCTCCATTTTCTTGAGCACGCCACGCTCAACCCGACCGGTCGCGACCGTGCCACGGCCTTCAATGTTGAACACGTCTTCCACGGGCATCAGGAACGGCTGATCAATCGGCCGGTCTGGCACTGGAATGTAATCGTCAATCGCCGAGACGAGGGCGAGCACTTGTTTCTCCTGATCGGCGTCGCCATCGAGCGCCTTGAGCGCGCTGCCTTTCACAATCGGAATTTTGTCGCCCGGAAATTCATATTGCGTGAGCAAATCGCGCACTTCCATTTCCACCAGATCGAGCAATTCGGGATCGTCTACCATGTCCACTTTGTTCAAAAACACGACGATCGAGGGCACGCCCACCTGGCGCGCCAGCAAAATGTGCTCGCGCGTTTGCGGCATCGGACCGTCCGCGGCCGAAACCACCAGGATGGCACCGTCCATTTGCGCTGCCCCCGTGATCATGTTCTTGACGTAGTCGGCGTGACCGGGGCAATCGACGTGGGCATAGTGTCGCTTTTCGCTCTGATATTCCACGTGCGCGGTGTTAATCGTGATGCCCCGCTCTTTTTCTTCCGGTGCGTTATCGATGTCAGCGTACTTTCGCACCTCGGCCATGCCTTTTTTGGCAAGAACGGTAGTGATTGCTGCGGTCAATGTTGTTTTGCCGTGGTCTACGTGTCCGATGGTGCCGACATTCACGTGCGGCTTATCGCGTTTGAATGCTTCCTTAGCCATTTTCGAATTCTCCTGTTTAAAACTAAACTTCGTCTGCTGCTTTTGT
>Ga0209056_10001203_pt1 | contig 28359 bp, 24 predicted proteins | sample GraSoiAngelo_114_FD_185876 | JGI IMG/M metagenome (GOLD analysis project Ga0209056, IMG submission 185876) | Grasslands soil microbial communities from the Angelo Coastal Reserve, California, USA - 14_0903_13_40cm (SPAdes) (version 2) | ecosystem: Environmental > Terrestrial > Soil > Grasslands... | reverse complement strand
GCCATCGGCGAGTGCGAATCCCATTCGCCGAAAAATTTCGATTGAGCGATCCCACATCTGCGTGAGCGGATGAAGTGTGCCGAGCTCGTGCGGCGTTCCAGGAAGGGAGATGTCGACCTTGGCCAGTGCGCCCGATTCCTTTTGCGCACGAAATTGTTGCGCGCGTGATTCGATGGCGGCGGTCACGGCGTTGCGAACTTCGTTGAGCAGTTTGCCGATCACCGGCTTCTCTTCCTTCGGCAGCGTTTTCATTTGCTCGCCCCAAGCCGAAATGCTCCTGCTGCGGCCGAGATATTTCACGCGCGCGGCTTCCAGCGACTGCTCGTCAGTCGCGGATTCGATCTCGCGCAGCGCGTCGTCACGAAGTTGTTCAAGTGGGTGAGGCATTGAGATGTTGAACGTTGAACGTTGAACGTTGAGCGTTCAATTGGAAAACAGAACGACGCGTTGCGTCGCGATCGGCTGGCAGCCGATCGGAAACGGGCTGGCAGCCTGTGCTACCCAGAGTTTAGCGCTCTCGCGAAAGGCGTTACGCTGGTCTTTTGTTTTTCTGCTCCAGCGCCGCTTTCGCTTGATCGACAATGGATTTGAATCCGGCTTCGTCGGTGACGGCCAGGTCGGCGAGGACCTTGCGGTCCAGTCCGATTCCAGCAGCCTTGAGTCCTTCCGCAAACCGGCTGTAGCTCATTCCATTGGCGCGCGCAGCGGCGTTTAGCCGTTGGATCCACAGATAACGAAAGGTGCGTTTACGTGTTTTTCGATCGCGATACGCCCAATACTGGGTTTTCATGATCGCGTCTTTGGCGTAGCGGAAAAGTTTTGAACGGCGTCCGCGGTAGCCTTTGGCTTTCTTTAAGATTCGTTTGCGGCGCGCCCGGCTCGCCGGGGCATTCGTGGCTCTTGGCATGATTGTTTTGCCCCGAAATCGCGTCGGGGCTCCTCGTTCAGCGAGTTGTTGGTTCCATTGTCGATCTTCGCGACCTCACTCGCCGATTTGATCCCGTAGTATGGAATCAGGTGCGCAGATCGAAGGCGACGAAGTTAGGCGCAGCGAGATAAATGACAAATGGATTTTCCAATGACGAATGACGAATGGCGAATGACCCGCCTTCGCACGACTACGGCCTCGGGTACCTATTTAGCCCCAAGGGCGCAGCATTCAGCACGAGTCCGCCACAGGACGGATTCGCCGTGGCGAATCTGGGGCAGCGCCCCAGGGAGTCATGCCACCCAAAGTGCGCCAGCGCTGAAAGCGCGATCCACTTCTGCCGTGATTTCGTTTCGATCATTAGCACCGCATTGATTTCGACGGGCAGTATATTCAGGACTGAGAAAGCATCGCGGGATTGAAGGCGCGCTTTCAGCGAGGTCTTAATCAACTCGGAAAGATCGACATCCTGCGGTTCTGGCACCTTCGTCGTGCGCGGGGCTGTGAGGCTTGGGAATTTCCGAGTCAAGCAGAAATTGTTAATCTCGAGATCAGTTCGACCTGATGATTTAACGGCGGCGCATAGGCCGCTAAATGAAATTTCAAAATCCCGTATTAGAGGTATAATGCGCGCGTGCATTGGCTTGGTCGCTATCGGCTTTTGATCCTGGCGTCGATCTGCGTTTTTTGGACAGGCCTGATTTTTCTCGGTCATTTCTTCCCGATGACGCCGTTTCTTTCGGCGCCGTGGAGAGGCGAACAGAGTTTCGAGGATTTGCTTCGGAAAGAGGGCCGAAAAACTGCAACACGTAACGATTTTGTTTTTCTGGGACTCGATCAAAGCACATTGCAATTGCCGCCATTGACGCCCGACGAAGTCGCGAATAACCGCGCGTTTCAGGTGATGACCGAGCGGCCATTCCCGTGGTCGCGCGAAATCTGGGCGCTCCTACTCGATCGTCTGTTTGGGGCGGGTGCGCGCATGGTGATGTTCGACATGATGTTCGACCAGCGGAAAGAGGGCGATCCAGCGTTTCATGCCGCGCTCGACCGCTATCGCGACAAAGTAGTAATCGCCGCCAACTTCGATATGGAAAACGCGGCGCAGGCCGTTACGCCAAACGATGCGTTGATTCCGCCGCCGCAGCTCCAGGATGATCGCGTAGGGTTCGTGAATTTCTGGGGGGATCCCATCGACGGAAAAGTCCGCGCTGTGGCTTATCGCGTGACTAATCGGCAACTGGCCGGGTTGCCGCCGCACCCGAGCCAGGAGATTTATGAATCTCTTTCCGCGCGGGCCCTAACGAAAATCGGTCATGCTAGTGACGTCCCGCAGGATTTTGATGGCCATATGATTCGCTTTAGTGCGGTCGACGCATACGAACCGCGTCCACTCTACGAAGTGTTCGATCCAAAATTCTGGCATGCCAATTACGCTGATGGCGCGTTGTTCAAAGACAAAATCGTAATGGTGGGGGCGTCTGCACAGATATTGCACGACGTGGTCGATACACCACTCAGCCCAACCACATTGGGGCCGGGACTTCATTTACAGGTCATGGCCGCAGCGCTTGGTCACGAGTTTTTGCGGCCCACGTCGCCGAAAGTTTCCCTGACCCTCGTGGGCGCGGCAGGGCTTGTGGCGTGGTCGCTTGTCGCTTTCTTGCGCAGGCCGTTGCTTTGCGTTGGGGCGCTCATTGTAATTGCGGCCACATATCTCGGAACGGCGCGTTTGTTTTATGATAAGACCGGACTACTGCTGCTTACCGTTCCCGTCCTGTCCGCTCTATTGCTAAGCGGATCATTTTCGCTGGGCTTTGAATACGCGATCGAACGGCTGGAGAAATTGCGCACCCGACGGACCCTGGAACGGTACGTCTCGAAAAATTTGGTCCGGGAAATTCTGGAAAATCCAGACAGCTACTACAGCTCGCTCAAAGGTGTCCGCGTGCCGGTGACTATTCTGTTCTCAGATTTAATTGGTTTCACCACCTTGGCGGAAAAAGCCGACCCAGAGGCGTTAGTTGCGCAGCTCAACGAGCATCTCAGCCGAATGACTTCGGTCATCTTCAGTAATTGCGGCACGCTCGATAAATTCATCGGCGACGCGATCATGGCCGTATGGGGGAATGTGCGCAGTCTTGGCATGGCGGAGGACGCGAAAAATTGCGCACGCGCGGCGCTGGGGATGCGCCGAGAGTTGCGACAGCTCAACGAAAAGTGGCGCGGCGAAGGACGCATGGGCCTTGGCATGGCCATCGGCATCAATCAGGGCGAAGCGATCGTTGGCAATGTTGGCTCGCAAGAGCGAATGGACCCGACTGTGATCGGCGACGCAGTGAACCTGGCATCACGTCTGGAGGGTCTCACTCGGGTCTATGGCATCGATATTCTCGTCGGCGCCTCTGCGGCTGAGCTGGTGCGAGACGAGTTTTATCTGCGCTCCGTGGCCCGTGTCCAGGTGAAAGGCAAAATCAAACCCGCGGACGTTTTTACTTTCGTCGGTTCACACGACGAAAAGCTCGATTCAGAATTTCTGAAATGGCTGGAAACTTACGAAGAGGGACTGGAGAAATTTCGCGTTCGCGATTTTACTGAGGCGAAGATCCTGTTCTCACGTTTCCTGGAATTTTATCCGGATGATCGGCTGGCCAAGATGTATCTGGAGCGCGCGCTCGAATACGAAGCAGCACCGCCGGACGAACCCTGGGAGGCGGTGGAAGTGTTTGAAAAAAAGTGACGGCTGCGATTCATAACCTGTTCTCGTGAGTCGCACAGGCCCGGCCCTCGCTGTGCTCGGGGATGACAGGCGCTCGTTGTCACCCTGAGATCCGCGGAATCGGTGGTTTCTTTTTCCGCCGGCTGACGTAGAAGAGTGGCGTGAAGGAAGCGCCGAAGAAATTTCATTTCCTCGGAATTTGCGGCACCGCCATGGCATCGGTGGCGGCTGCACTGCAAGAGCGCGGTTTTAAAGTCAGTGGTTCGGACGAAAACGTTTACCCGCCGATGTCAAACTTCCTACAGGAGAAGGGCATCACGGCAAAAGAAGGCTATCACGCGGAGAATCTCCCCGCCGATGCAGACGTCGTCGTGATCGGCAATGCGATGAAGCGTGGCAACCCGGAGGTGGAAGCCGTCCTAAACCGAAAATTGTTTTATCTCTCGTTGCCCGAAGTGCTGAAAAATTACTTTTTGAGGGGCCGCCATAACCTCGTCGTTACAGGGACGCACGGCAAGACAACCACCACGGCGTTGCTTGCCTGGATCATGGAGAAGGCCGGACACAATCCCGGTTACCTCATTGCCGGGTTGCCGAAAAATTTCGGTCAGGGGGCGCGCCTGAACGATTCCAAATATTTTGTGATTGAAGGCGACGAGTACGACACTGCGTTTTTCGACAAGCGCTCAAAATTCATTCACTATCTGCCGGAACTGCTGATCGTAAATAACATCGAGTTCGATCATGCGGACATCTTCAAGGATCTCGATGAAATCAAGCTCAGCTTTAGGCGTTTGCTCAACATCGTTCCTAAGAACGGAATGGTGCTCTTGAATGGCGATGATCCGAATTGCGTAGAAGTCGCAAAAGATTGCCTGGCGCAGATGGTCGAGGTCGGCTTTTCAAAAAATTGCGCGCAGCGAATCCGGCAGGTCGGTTACTCGTCCGCGGGTTCCAGGTTCAAGCTCGGAGAAGAAACTTTCGAAATTCCGCTAATCGGCGGATTCAATGTCCGCAATGCTGCGATGGCTGCGATGGCGGCGCGCTTTTATGACGTGCCTACGGCGAGAATCAACAGCGCGTTGAACAGTTTTGCCGGTGTTGCCCGGCGACTGGAAGTTCGTGGCGAAGCGCGGGGCGTGAAGGTGATTGACGATTTTGGTCACCATCCCACAGCAGTTGCGCACACATTGGAGGCGCTCCGGCATAGCTATCGCGGGCACCGGCTGTGGGCCGTGTTCGAACCGCGCTCGAACACCACCAGGCGTGCCGTGTTTCAAGAGCAACTTCCCGAAGCCTTCAAATTCGCCGATGGCGTTTTCATCTCACAGGTAGCAAGGCTGGAGCAGATTCCCGAAAATGAGCGATTGAAACCGGAGAGAGTTGTAGCTGCGATTGCCAAGGATGGCCGGCGTGCGTTTTACGAACGCAATGCCGACGCCATCGTGGATCGAATCGTTCCGATGCTGCGGCCAAAAGATGTGGTAGTCGTCTTTAGTAACGGGGGATTTGATAACATTCATGAGAAGTTGCTCACGCGGCTGCGTGAATCGTAGGACGTTTCAGTGAGCCCCGAAAGCTTTCGGGGCTGATACAGACGCTTACAAATCATCACGGTGTCGCCGCCGACGTATGATCGTGCACAATTCGCCAGCCCTCTGGCAGGCGTTTGAAAATGAGTGTGAAGCGCCCGTACGGGCGATCCTTTGCCCGCTCCAGTTTCCAGCGGCCGACCACCACAGCCGCATCAGGTGACAGCAGATTGATTTCAATGTCGGAAAAATTGAGCGTCCCCATCTTTGCGCGATCAGAATATTTCTGGCGGTAGCGCGCGCGCACCGTTTCCCATCCGCGACGGATGGAATCTTCTGAGATAAAAACAGTTGATGCTGAGCGCGCGTATCCATTCATGAATCCTTCAATGTCGCCTCGGTTCCAAGCGTCTTGTTGTGCGCGAAGGACCGACCGAATCTGAGCAACCACGACACGATTTGGGGTCCGCGCCGGCGCAGCGGAAACATTCGTTGCCATCAAAATATAAGAAGTAATCGCGATGGCCCGAGCGAGCCCGGAATTTGCAAGGCGAATCACTTGCAGCATGCGGAATCGGTAGTAAGCTACGAGCCCTTGCCTCAACCAGCCCGAGCAGTGAAGGATCGTTTCAACCGAGGGAAATACGTTGACGCGTATCATAAATCTACTAGCGTCGCCCATCCACCCAGATAGGACTGTGCACCGGCTTTTCTGCATCGCGATGCTCGTGCTTGCAAGCGCGACGGCAGTTTCAGCTCAGGAGGCACCGAAGCGTCGCGACGCCCCCCGAAGTGTCAAGGCGCCCAACCCCCAGCCACCGGATACGCCCGCTCCTAACGTAGAGAATCAGCCGCGGCCGGACGCGCCTGTTCCTCCGGGCGCCCCAACGCCGGTTCGGCTTCAGTTTCCAAACAGCGACGTAGTCGATGTATTGCATCTTTACGAACAGCTCACCGGTAAGAAACTGGTGATGGATAATTTTGTGCAGGGCAAGGTGAACATTTTCATCGCTAAAGACGTGTCGCGCGATGAGGCGATCAAGATCATCGAGATGAGCATGGCTCTGAATGGAATTTCTCTCGTTCCGGCTGCTCGCGATATAGTCGATGTCGTGGGAGCCGGGCAGAATCCTCGCAAGGCACCGGTGCCGATTATTTCAGACCTGGCGGACATTCCCTCGGGGAACCCGGTCGTGAGCGTCTTATTCAAGTTACAGTACGCCGATCCGCAGGAACTTCAGCAAGTGTTGATGGCGTATTTTCAGGGGAGCTCAGGCACAATTAACATTCTAGCCCTGCCCAAGTCATCCAGTCTTCTGGTGACGCAGAACGCCGACATCATTCGACAGCTTGCCGGTGTGATCGAACAATTGGACGTCGCCCCAGCGGAAGTGGTGAGCGAGTTTATCAAGCTCCAGCGCGCCGACGCCAGCAAAGTGGTCGATATGCTGAAGGACATTTTCGAGAAGGGCACTGAAACGCCGGGCCAGCCGGGTGTTCGCTCGGTCAAGGTGCCCGGAAACGTGCCACAGCCGATACCTGTTGAAGCCGGAGGCGCTGGGGTACTATCCGAAGAAGCGATAATCGTCGGTAAGATTAAACTTACTCCCGACGTGCGCACCAACCGCATTCACGTTGTGACGCGCCCGATCAACATGCCTTTCATCCGGCAACTCATCCACGAATTTGATGCCAACGTTGAATTTGGAAAACCAGTCACCCGCTATTTGCGATACATTTCCGCTGGCGACGTTCTGCCAGTGCTGGTGCAGGCGTTGACCGAGCCGGGCGCAGAAGGAGCCGGTGCGGCGGCCCCAACTGGCGTCGGGCCGCCTGGTGCGAGCCCTGCACCGCAGCGCGGTCAGCGCGGTACAAGCCCCTCCTATGGCGGCAGGGGTGGTCTTGCGGACCTGACCGGTACGAGCGGCACTTCGGGCGGTGCCACCGGGAGCTCAATCAACATTTCGGAGGAACTTTCCACGCAGCCAGTGGACACTACGCCCCAAGCGGTCACGATCGGCAACTCCAAGCTGATCGCCGATCAGCGTGCAAACTCGATTATCGTTCTTGGCAACCGCGAGGTGGTGGTGAAGGTGGGAAAGATCCTGGATGAAATGGACGTCAAGGCGCCACAAGTGGCGCTGAGCACTGTGATTGGCCAATTGACCCTGACTAACAACGAGGAATTCGGGGTCGATTACTTTGCAAAGTACAACAAGAAATTCGTGGGCATCTCGCGCAATACGGGTGTAACAATTCCACTCCCGGGGTCCAGCGCCGCGCCTTCCGTATCACCCGGCATCAGTAACGGAATTGCCAACGGAATTGTCGATCCGGCCGGTCTGATCAATTTCAGCCAGATTATTCAGAACGTAGCCACCGGCACGAACCTTTACGTTGCGGCTGGGAACTATCTTGCGGCGATCGTGCATCTACTTGAGCAGACCAGCCGGTTCAGAATCCTTTCGCGTCCGACCGTTTTCACCAGCAACAACAAGAAGGCGATCATTGCCTCAGGCCAGGAGATTCCTATTCCTACTAACACCCTGACAAATGTCGTTGGTACGAATGTTGTCAACAACCAGGCTGCGGTGTCTTCAAATATTGAATACAAGAAAGTCGCGTTACAGCTCGAGGTTGTCCCTCTGATTAATTCCGAGAAAGAAGTGTCTCTGGATATTTTGCAAAAACTCGACAGCCTCGGCCAAGATGTGATCATCGGTGGCAACAGAATTCCGGAAATCAACACGCGCTATGTCCGCACGAACGTTTCTGCACCAAATGGTTCAACCATTGTTCTGGGCGGGTTAATCGAAGATATGAAGAACAGGAGTTCCACCGGAATTCCTGTTCTTTCTCGCATCCCGTATCTCGGTGCGCTTTTCCGCAGTACCACAAGCGATAAGACGCGTCAGGAACTGATTATCCTGATGCGCCCGGAGGTGACGCTGACAAAACTGGACGCTTATCGGCTCCGCCAAAAAGCTGAGGACAGGACACACTTCGGACCGGAGATCGACCAAGATGATTGCCCGGAATGCCCAAAAGTGGAGGCGGGCAAACAATTAGCCTTACCTCCACCCGATATTCCCGCGGCGAAAGATATGTAGTAAACTTTGATCTACTTTTTTATGAAAGAAATCGCTCTTGCATTGATTCTCGGCCTCAGCGCAACCATCGCGCGAGCCGACGAGTACGGTATTTTTTTCAACGATAGTTTCCCTGGTGGCGATCCACTGGCACAGAGAGACGAATGGGCTCTGCTGCATCAGGGGAAGGCAGTGAACGCCACTGATTTCGCGCCGCGGTATCGCTGGCGATGGATTTACTACTTGAAGGCCCCCGAGCAATTAATCATCCAACCGGCGTACGTCGGCTCAATGCAAACGGCATTGCGCCGGTTAGGCTATTATTGCGGTCCTGTTGACGGCGTGTTTACTCCAGAAGTGGCCGACGCCATTGCGCGGCTGCAAAAGAATTATTCCATGCGCGTCACCGGCACGCTTACCGATCCTGTTCGGCGCGCATTACACATGCCGTGAATTTCCCCTGATGAACTCGGCTCCCAGTCGATCCCTGATCAATTTGCTGCTGGAAAGCGGCGTGCCCTCAAACGAAGAAGCCGAGCAGTTGGCCATAAACCTAAATGGCGGTTCGTGGATGGGCCAGGTACTCGATTCCGGCAAAGTGGACGAGCAACGGTTCCTGGGCGCAATCGGGAATTTCTTCCGCGTGCCCGTTATCTCAATCGACGGGAAAAAGATCGATCGCGCTACCTTATCGATCTTACCGAGCCGTTTTGTTTTTCAACATTACATTCTTCCAATCGAGGTTAAGGAAAATTCGGTTGTCCTGGCGACATACGATCTTTTCAATTCCATCGGTCGCCAGCTCGCGGCGCAGCTTCTGAAAAAGCCGGCCGAGTGGGTGCTGGTGCCGCGCGCGCAGCTTTTGCGCGCTATGAAAACGCTCTATGGCATCGGTGCGGAGACTTTCGACGAGATCCTTAAGACGAATCGTCCCTTTGAGGTGTTGCAGGACGCTGAGACCGCCATCGAGCTGAATGCCGACGATCCCGAAGCGTCCGTCGTGAAATTCGTAAACCAGATCATTCGCGAAGCGATCCTGGAACGCGCGACCGACATTCACGTCGAGCCGCTGGAGAACGATCTACGGATTCGATATCGAATTGACGGAATTTTGCACGAAGTCGCCGTGCCGCCGCAATTGCGCGTCTTGCAATCGGCGATCATCTCGCGCCTGAAAGTGATGTCGCACATGGACATTGCTGAACGCCGGTTGCCCCAGGATGGGCGAATGAATTTGCAGGCGAGTAATCAGAACATCGATGTACGCGTTTCGACTATTCCCACCGTGAATGGCGAATCGATCAGTCTCCGATTGCTCAGCCGAAGCGAGCAGCAGTTCGGGTTCGACCGACTCGATTTGAGCGAAAAACAGGAGAAGATCATCCGCCATCTATTGGCACAGCCCAACGGGATCATCCTTCTCACAGGGCCCACCGGCTGTGGAAAATCGACGTCGCTTTATTGTTTTTTGACCAGCATCAATTCAGTGCAACGCCGCATCATCACGATTGAAGAACCGGTCGAATATCGTATTGCCGGCGTTTCGCAGATCGATGTGAAACCGGAGATCGATCTAACGTTCGCCAAAGGTCTCCGTCACATTTTGCGACAGGATCCCAACGTAGTGATGGTCGGCGAGATCCGCGACATCGAAACGGCGGACATCGCGATTCGCGCTGCCATGACTGGCCACCTTGTTTTCAGCACGCTGCACACGAATGATGCCGTAGGCGGCATCACGCGTTTGCTCGATATGGACGTAGAACCGTTTCTGCTCTCCTCGGTCGTCAAGGCGTTTATCGCCCAACGGCTTGTGCGCACGATTTGTCCCGACTGTATCCAAATGGTGGATTATCCCCGTGACTACCTCGCCGAGATCGGTTTTCCCGTGAAAGAACTAGGCACGAGCTTCCAACGTGGCGCGGGCTGTGATCAATGCCGCCAGACCGGCTATCAGGGTCGCGCAGCGATCTATGAAATTTGCCTCATCACTGAGCCGCTGAGAAAGCTGATCATGCGAAAACGCGATGGCGGCGAGCTTAAGCAATGTGCCATTGTCGAAGGTATGGAGACTTTGCGGCAGGACGGCTGGCGACGCGTCGCGCAAGGCAGAACAACCATCGAAGAAGTTGTGCGCGTCACGCAAACTGACGAAGTGATGGCCGAAACGACCGAAGAAGCCCAGCCGGTAGTGGCGGGCGAAGCGGCCGAAATACGCTAAGCTCGACGTTCCACGGTCTTGTCATTCGCCGCGCAACTCGCGAATCGTTTTGGCATAATCGTTTGAGCGAAAAATTGAGGTCCCGGCGACAAGGACGTTTGCCCCATTTTGGATCGAAAGCTTGGCGGTTTTCGCGTTAATACCGCCATCCACTTCGATGTCGATCTTGTCATTCAGCGATCTGGCGCGCCTGACTTTGTGCATTTGATCAGCTCGAAACGGTTGGCCGCCGAAACCGGGGTGCACTGTCATGATCAGCAATATGTCGATTTTGTGGAGATATGGTTCGATTAAATCGAATGCGGTTTCGGGATTTAGAGTGAGGCCAGCGCGGCAATCGGACTCTCGAATCTGCTGCAACGTTTTCGCGACGTCGTGTTTTGCTTCCGGTTCTACATGGATGGTGATCGAGTTTGCGCCGGCTTTGACAAAACGCGGCACGTAACGGTCAGCATGTTCAATCATGAGATGGACATCGAGCGGAAGATTGGTTAGGCCGCGTACAATCCTGACAATCTCCGGCCCGAAGGAAATGTTATCGACAAAATGTCCGTCCATGATGTCACAATGAATCCAATCTGCGCCTGCGGCTTCGACGCGATGAATTTCGTCACCGAGTCGCGAGAAGTCGGCGGCAAGAATGGACGGCGCGACGACGATTTTTTGCATCGTGGTAATAGAATAGAGGAGTAATGGACTAACTACTAAAATTGCAACACACTGTTAGTTGAGCACTCCATTACTTCCATAATATGCGCTTGACGGCGCTCCGCACTGTTTCATGTTACCGCGTTTCAGACTGGAAACGCGCCGCGGGAAGGGTCCTGCAAAGAGGATCTGCGACGGATGAACGCGCTTCCTTCGGACTGGAAAGTGCTGCTAATAAATAATTCATGTTCAACGGACTTTTCGGCTGGTTATCCAGCGACATCGGGATCGATCTCGGCACGGCGAACACGCTTGTTTACGTAAAAGATCAGGGAATCGTCTTGCGTGAGCCGTCGGTGGTGGCCGTACAAGCCGGTACCAACAGAGTGTTGGCAGTAGGTGACGAAGCCAAGCGCATGCTCGGTCGCACGCCGGCAAACATTGTCGCGGTGCGTCCGCTCAAAGATGGCGTCATTGCCGACTTTGAAGTTACCGAGGCGATGTTGAGGCATTTCATCAGTAAAGTGCATAATCGCAAGGTGCGCGCGAGACCGCGCGTGGTAATCGCCGTCCCTTCCGGAATTACAGAAGTTGAAAAGCGCGCGGTGCGGGAATCGGCGACTCATGCTGGGGCGCGGGAAGTTTATTTGATCGAAGAACCGATGGCAGCAGCAATCGGTGTGGGACTTCCGGTGCAGGATCCAGCCGGCAACATGATCATCGATATTGGCGGAGGCACGACGGAGGTCGCCCTTATTTCGCTTTCCGGAATTGTATTTAGCCGAAGTGTGCGTGTCGCTGGGGATGAGTTGGACGAGGCGATCGTGCAGTATATGAAACGCGCTTACAACTTGATGGTCGGCGAACGCACGGCCGAGGAAATCAAAATCAAGATTGGCTCGGCGTACCCAAGTGAAAAGGAAACGAGCGTAGAAGTTAAGGGACGCGACTTGGTCGCCGGTTTGCCTAAAACGCTCATGATTACTTCTCAGGAGGTGCGCGAAGCATTGCTTGAGCCGATCTCAACAATAGTCGATTCCGTACGCATTACGCTGGAGCGCTGTCCGCCAGAGCTTTCGGCGGACCTTGTCGATCGGGGCTTGGTACTCGCAGGCGGAGGGGCGTTGCTGCGTGGGTTTGACAAGCTTTTGAGTGAGGAAACAGGTTTGCCTGTCCATGTAGCAGAAGATCCCCTCAGTGCAGTCGCCGAAGGGACCGGCAAATGCCTCAATGAACTTAAGTTTTTGCGTCAGGTCGCCTCAGCGGATCGCCAGTGGCGATAGCAAGCGTTACGGATCGGCTGCGGATTGCGGAAAGATTTGCAGTCTGCGGTTGATGTCGATCGTGTTCTATCCGCAATCCGCGATCTGCAAGCTGCAATGGGAATGAGCCGTACAAACATCATCGTGCTGCTGATTTTTGGGGCTATTCTGGGCTATTTTCTCAGCTTCGGTCCGAACACCACGCAGAAATTCAAGGCTGGAGTATATCAGCTGCTCGCCCCATTTTTGACCAGCGGCTCGGGGCTTAAAAAACAGATCACGTCCGTGCGTACTGGATTAAAGTCGCTCGATCAACTAGAGCACGAGAATGCTGCACTTCAGGTCGAAAACAGAGAGCTGCGCGCGACCAACCAGAGCCTGCGCGATGTGGAGCATGAAGTGAATCGTCTGCGTCACGCGCTGAATTACAGGGAGCGCTCGGTCTTCAAGTTAATCGCGGCAGAAATTGTCGCCCGCGATTCCTCCACTTGGTGGCGAACGGTCACGATCAATCGCGGCAGAAGAGACGGCATCGAAACTGATATGCCTGTCGTAACCGACGAAGGTCTGATCGGAAAAACTACTAGCGTAAGTGACGTCATCTCGGTTGTTTTGTTGGTTTCCGATGAAAACTGCCGCGTCGCCGCGTCCGTGGAAGGAAGCCGCGAGCAGGGGATCGTCTCTGGCCAGCGAGTAACGACCGGACTGACGCCACTTATGGACCTGAATTTCTTATCAAAGCAGGCTGACCTCAAACCCGGACAGAAAGTTTATACTTCCGGCGTAGGAGGCGTTTTCCCGTCGGGCTTGCTCATCGGCGTGGTGAAGAGTTATCGCGTCCGGGAATTGGACGGACAAGCGCAACTGACCCCAGCGGTCGATCTCTCGCATCTGGAGGATGTGTTCGTAGTAACAGGGCGAAGATGATATTCTTTTTTCTTCTGCTATTCCTTGTGCTGGCGGCTCAGATTGCGGAGCTTTTCATCCCAGCGCTTCCGTGGCTCTACAATGCGCATGTCTATATTGTGCCTGTAATTGTTTTTTATGGAGCAATGGCTCTCCCCTTTCCCTTTATGCTGGCGCTTGCTCTGTACGCAGGCGTTTTGCTGGATGCGCTTACCGTGCAGGTGATTGGTGGAAAAGTTGAAATCTCAGCCGGATCGTCGATACTCATGTACGGTGTGCTGGCAGGAATAATGCATGGCCTCAGACCGCTCTTTGCCCGCGGCCATTGGGAAGTGCATTGCATCCTGAGCGGCATTTTCACTTCGTTGATAGTTTTGGCGCAATACCTGATGATCACATTTCGCCGTGGATCGGTCGTTTTTACCCGTGAAATTTGGTGGCAAATCGGCGGGCCCGGCATCGTTGCCATGCTCGTGGCACCGATCGTCTTCTGGTCTCTCCAGTGGATAGGGCGGATGACGGCTTACCAGTACGGTCCTGAAAGGGGGCGATTCGAATGAACAAAGGCCGCGTGGCTTCGCGTATCCGGATTCAGTTTCTCGGCTTACTGATGCTACTTGGCATGGGCGCTCTCGGGCTCAGGCTCTGGTGGATACAAGTGGCGCACGGCGCGGAATGGACTTCACAGCTTCGTGGCAGTTCTCAAGCGACTGTGCGCATCCCATCCGTGCGCGGTGAGATTAAAGACCGCAACGGCGTGACTCTGGTCCAGAACCGCGCCAGCTACGAGGTCGATTTCTATTTGCCGGAAATGGTCAAAGGGTATCGCGAACGCTTTGGTTCGCCGCCATTGAGTGAATATCGAGCAATCATTAACGGCATGCCGAAAGATCAGAAGGAGCCAGACATCATTAAAATTGTAAATGACGGCATCGTCCCACGCCTTAACGATCTCGATCTGGCGCGCGACTACAATGCGGGCAAGCTGCAGCGACACTTCCGCAACGACACGGAGGTCCCGTTCTCCTATATCAAGGACATTGACTTTCCGATGATGGCAAAGTTTTCGGAGCACGATGTCGGATTACCGGGAGTGGACATCGCGATCAAACCGGTGCGCTCTTATGTTTATGGCGCGCTGGCCGCCCACATTCTTGGTTATGTCGGTATGCCTGACGACATCGACAAAGAGGAAGCGAGGAAGTTCACCTTCTATCAGCAGGACGTGGAAGGAAAATCCAACATCGAAAAAACGATGGACGAATACCTGCGCGGGAAACCCGGTGTGCGTTATTTGCGCAAGAATGCGAAGGGGACAATCGAGGGCGTCCTGCGCGAAGATCCTCCACAACAAGGCGCCAACGTTTTCATGACGATTGACGCACGCATTCAGGCGATTGCGGAGGAAGCGCTGCGCGCCGTAAGCCGGGCCGGTGCGGTGGTTGTCGATCCAAACAACGGCAACGTCCTGGCAATGGCTACTGTTCCATCATTTGATCCAAATACTTTCATCCCCAGCATCAAGGCGAAGGATTGGCAAGCGCTGCAAAAAGACGAGGGCGATCCGCTGGTCAACCGTGCAATCAGCTGCCTGCCGCCGGGCTCAACGTTCAAGCTCATCACGTCACTCGCCGGTCTGCGCGGCACGAAAAATCTCGCAAGCGCCAAATACAGCTGCGGTGGCGGCGTGAGTTACGGCGACCATTTCTTCCAATGCTGGGCGGCCGAAAAACATTACACGCACGGCACAATTGGGTTGGCCGATGCGATCAAGGTGTCGTGCGACTCCTTTTTCTATCAGTACGGTAATGCAGCCAGCATTCAGTCGATTGACCACGTTGGCAAGATGTTGGGCATTGGCGAGGAATCGGGCCTGCAACTTACGGGCGAACAGACCGGCAACATGCCAGGACCCGAGTGGATGCAAATTCACCATCCCCAGGAGAGGTGGTCACAAGCTCAGACCGCCAATGTCTCAATCGGTCAGGGATACACGCTTGTTTCACCCTTGCAACTGGCGATGGCCTACGTGGCGATCGCAAATGGCGGTATATGCTATTACCCCCGTCTGGTCGATAAAGTTTTGAAGCAAGACGGCTCTCCGGTGTTGGATGGGCAAGGCAATCCAGCGGCGCCACCGCCGCGTGTGCGATCGGATTTACGGCAGGAAATCTCCCCTGACCAAATCGAGCTGGTCCGCAAAGGCCTTTGGAAGGTTGTTAATGAAGACGGCGGCACCGGCGGTAGAGCACGTTTGAAAGATTGGGTCGTAGCGGGGAAAACCGGCACAGCGCAGGCCACGGTGCGGGGACATAAGGATACCACCGCATGGTTCGCCTGCTTTGCGCCCTTTGAAAAGCCGAAGTACGTCGTTGCGGTGATGGTGCAAGGCGGCGAGCACGGCGGCAGCGTAGCCGGCCCAGTCGCCGATAGAATCTTGGAGCGCTCGCTCGCACTAGATGAGGGCAAATTCGACATGCAGGTGGCCTGGCTCCCACCCGCGCACAAGGCCAATCCGTTCCAAATGATCAAGGATGTGACTTATCACGACAAGGGCGGGAATCTCGGAGCCGAGGACGAAGAGAACGCCGGCGATTCGCAAAATGCCACTGCCCAAATGGCAAGCTCAGACGCGTCGCCTGATGTCGAACCCGAAGCGGATTCTCAAGGGAAAGTGCGACGAAGAGGCACCGCTGCCGCGGCGCGGGCTGTTCCGGCTGCGCCGCCGGCTCCCCGCAACTTCTTTCAACGGCTCTTTGGAATACGCCCTCAACCGGCGCCTGCGCCGGCGCCCCCGCCGCCCAGCCGTCGGCGCGGAACAACACGATGAACTCCCGGTCAGAACCACTGCAGCAGGACCATCTCAGTTTGCTTATGACCGCTCAACTACTTCAGTTTTATGATAGACAAGGTAAAAAAGATTTTGGGCCTTTCCTCTCGAAAGACCGGCAACAAGCTCATACTCAGCGTGGAAAAACTCGAATCCCGTGTCGCCCTACTCGAGAACGGCCGGCTAGAGGAATACAGCGTCGAACGTAAGAGCTCGCGGAACATCGTCGGCAGCATTTACAAGGGTAAAGTTAGAAACATCGAGATGGGTTTAAAGGCGATGTTTGTTGACATCGGCTTTGAAAAAAACGCGTTCCTTCATTTTTGGGATGCAATTCCGGCTGCGCTTGACAGCGGCATTGAAGAAATCGATCGGCGGGGGAACAAGCGGCCTCGAAAACGGATCACTGTAAAAGACATACCGAGCATTTACCCGGTCGGCTCGGATGTAATTGTGCAGGTAACCAAAGGCCCGATCGGCACGAAAGGGCCGAGGGTGACAACCAATCTCAGTTTTCCTGGGCGCTATCTGGTTCTCATGCCGTTCAGTGATCACAGCGGTATCTCGCGAAAAATCGAGAACCCAAAAGAACGCGAGCGGCTACGGAGAATTTTGCGCGAGCTAGAGGTTCCCGAAGGTGTTGGACTCATCATTCGCACGGTAGGTGAAGGCCAGCGTGCCAGATACTTCGTACGCGATCTGCGCTTCCTGCTCGATCAGTGGGCCAAAGTCGAACAGGCCATTCGGGAAGAGCCAGCTCCGTGCTGCCTCTTCGAGGAACCTGATCTGGTTGAGCGAACCGTGCGCGATTTTCTGACCGAAGAAATCGATCAGGTCGTTTGCGATGATCGCGCATCAACAGACAGGATGACCGAGATGATTGGCCAGATTTCCCGGCGCGCGAGAAACCGGGTCCATTTCTACGATGGTGCGACGCCGATTTTCGAGACTTACGGCGTGCAAAAGCAAATTGACGACGCTTTTCACCGACAAGTTTGGTTGAAGTGTGGTGGCTACATTGTAATCGACGAGACCGAAGCGCTGGTAGCGATTGATGTGAATACCGGCCGCAACAAGGGCGGACGCGATGTGGAGAAAACAATTTTGCAGACAAACCTGGAGGCGGCGGATGAAATCGCCCGCCAGCTTCGGTTGCGGAACATCGGTGGTTTGATCATAAGCGATTTCATTGACATGAAGGGCCGTAGAGATCAGCAGGCAGTCTATAATTTGATGAAGGAGCGGCTCACCCGCGACAAGGCCAGAACGCATGTGCTTCCCGTTTCACAACTCGGCCTCATGGAGATGACCCGCCAAAGAGCGCAGGAAAGCCTGAGCGACACCATCTACGAAAACTGCCCCTATTGTGCCGGGCGCGGAGTTGTGAAGACCTCCATGACTACAAGCGTGGAATTGCACAGGACTTTGAACACCGTCATGCGCAAGTACCAGGACAGCATTCACGAGATTCGCGTGATCCTTAACCCTGACGTCTTAAAGCGATTAAAAGAGGAAGATGAAGAACTGCTGGTGGAGCTGGAGCGCCGTTACGCAGGTCGTCTAATGTTTCGCGGTGATCCTACGTTTCACCATGAGAAGTTCGTCATTACGGACGCGATTACCGGGGCGGAACTGAAACCCTAAGGCAGGTCAAAAAGGACTTGCAATCTTTGGAGGCCTGGCTCAGACTCGCGACATCCCAGCCAAGGAGCGAATTTCGTTATTGACTTGGACGCTCCGAAATGCTTGGAGTGTAAAGGGAAAATTTAACCAAAAGGAGAAATAAATGAAAGGATTAGTGTTATGCCTGTTAGGGCTCGGGGCGATCGCTTCGGCAGCTTTTGCTGGAACCGAGTATTCCGGGAAGGAAATGAAACAGGTAGCTCCACCACCCTGCCCGGAGTGGTACGCCGATAACGAGTTTAACGTGAGTCTCTGGGGCACGTACGTGTTTACCGGAAACAATTGGCAAAATGACCGCTACATCGAGGCCGATCACGCCTGGGGCGGTGGCATCGATCTCAAATACTTCTTTCACCGTTATTTCGGTGTCGGGATTGAAGGCTGGGCGGTTGATGCGAGGCAGGCACGCCAAAATATCTTCGTCGATTTCAGCGACGGCATTTTTGAGAACAGCGTTACTCACGAGAGCAACGCCATCGGTGCTGTGTTGGGTACTTTGACGTTGCGTTATCCCTTTCACTGTTCGCGCTTTTCGCCCTACATTTTTGGCGGCGGCGGCGCAATTTTTGGTGGCGGCCAGAAGCGAATCGATGAGCGATTTACTGAACCCGGAGAGGGATTCGACGTTATCCAGACGGTTGGTCATACGGATAGCGAGACGAAGGCATTGGGCCAGGTCGGCGGCGGCTTGGAAATTCGCCTTACGCCGCATATCGGTTGGGTCAGTGATTTCAGCTGGAATTTTGTGGATGGGAGCAATAACAACTTCGGCATGGCCCGCACGGGCGTAAATTTCGCCTTCTAAGCCGTCCGCGAGAACATTTGCTACGGCGGCGTCCGGAAACACCGGACGCCGCTTTTTTTTGTAGCCGCAGGGAAAGGAGCGGCGGCTTTCGAATCGCTGAACCTCTGGTTTGGTTCTCTGAATCAAAGTGTTGATTGCGTTTGCGAATGCAGGTCTGCGCACGAAATTATTCTGATGTCATTCATCGGGACTCTTGACAATTTGGCTCTGAAGAAATCGGAGTTGGTCGAGCGATTTGAGCATCTAATCGCGCCCAAAGCCGACGAGGAGGTCGAAACGATGGCGCAAACTTCGCGCGCGCTAACGCTGCAAAATTTCGGACGGACAATGCGGCTGTTTGCTCCGCTTTATCTTTCCAACGAATGCATCAACAACTGCCAGTATTGCGGTTTCTCACGCGATAATCCCATTCTCCGTGTCACGCTCGACGTCGATGAAGTCGTCGCCGAAGCGCAGCATCTCGCTCGCCAGGGATTTCGCCAAATTCTCCTCGTCGCGGGCGAGCATCCGAAATTTGTGAGCCCCGATTATCTCGCTGAATGCGTGCGCTCGCTCACGCCGGATTTTTCATCGATTTCGATCGAGGTCGGTCCGATGAAAACGGAGAATTACATGCCGATTGTCGAGGCCGGTGCGGAGGGCCTCGTCGTTTATCAGGAAACCTACAATCGCGGCGTCTATGCCGAAATGCATACTGCCGGGCCGAAGCGCGATTTCAATTTTCGGCTCGATTGCGTCGAGCGCGGGTATGCTGCTGGGTTTCGCCGACTCGGCATCGGCGCATTGATTGGTTTATCGCGTTGGCGGGACGAAGCCATCGCGCTCGCAGCGCATTTGGAACATCTGTTTAAACATTGCTGGCAGGCGCAAATCACAGTGAGCCTGCCGCGGTTGCGCCCGGCGGCTGGCGGTTTCCGTCCGCTTTTCTCGATGACGGATCGCGAGTTGGCTCAGCTGGTCTGCGCCTTGCGGATTACTTTTCCGCAGCTTGGAATCGTGCTCAGCACCCGTGAGCGTGCGGCGCTGCGGGATTCACTGGCTTTAATTGGCGTAACGATGATGAGCGCTGGCAGCCACACCGAGCCTGGCGGTTATACCCGGCAAGGCCGCGAACATCTCCATCGCACCGTCCGCGGTCGCATCGTTGCGCCCGAATACCAGGACTGCGAAGACGAACTTGCCACCGGCCAATTCGAGATCAGCGACGAACGTTCTCCGGCGGAAATCGCCGCTGTCCTTCGCCGCCGTGGCATTGAGCCGGTCTGGAAAGATTGGGACCAGGCTCTCTGCGGACCGTGACGATCGCACTCAATGGCGAATCGGTCGATACCCGCGAAGCAAAAACGATCGCGGAGCTAATCGATCGGTGTGAGCTGCCTCCGCAATCGATTTTGGTGGAGCACAACGGCCTCGCCGTGCATCGACATGAATGGGCAGAGCGCCTACTAGCCGAAGGCGACCGACTAGAATTTATTCGAGTCGTAGCTGGCGGCTAACTGTTCAGCTTTGCGCCGCGCTCTTCACCACGACGCGCATTCCATCGGTTTGTATGACGGTGACTGGTGTTTGCGAGGCGATGAATTCGCCTTCAGTGATAACATCGACGATGTGATCCGCAAAACGCGCCTTTCCGCTGGGTCGCAAAACTGTCACTGCGGTGCCGTGGGTTCCGGGCGTCAGCGCGAGTGCGGTCGCGAATTGTCGTGGTACGCCAGCGAGTGATGGGCCCGGTGGATTTGAATCCATCAAAGCAAATCGTCGATAAATGCTAGTGCGCGGCAGATAGCGCGCGAGCAGAGCGATGACGATGAATGCTCCCACAATTGCGATGAACATGTTGAGCAGCGGCATCGCAAGCATTTTACCGGTCGGAAAAAAATCTTGACCGGGATAGCGATCAACCATCGCCCAGAGCAATGACGCGAGCATTAGAAACACGCCGATGACACCGAAAACGATCGTGCTATGCGCAAAGAAAAGTATCTCGATCAACACGAGCACCATTCCGAGAATAAAGAGCGCGACGACTTCCCAGCCGGCGAGCCCGGCCAGATAATGCCCCAAGAAGAACAGCGCGAAACAAATCGCAGAAATAATTCCCGGCCATGTCGCGCCCGGAATCTTGAATTCGAGATACGCGCCGAGGATTCCTCCGAGCAGCAGCAATGGCGCAAGCGCAGTGATCCAAAAGGCGATCTGCTCAAAGCCCGTCGCTTCTACAGTGACGAGGTTGCCTTTGAGTCCTGCTTTTTTGGTTAGATCGGCAATCGAATCGACGACGCCTTCTGCGAATAACGGTTTACCATGAATGCGTTCGGTCGCTTCTTGAGCATTCAGGGTGAGGATCGCCCCCTTGGGGTGAACAACGCGCTCGCCGATTTTCACTTCCTTCTCTCTGTTCATGAATGCCTCAGCGATGTCGGGATTGTGTCCGTTTTTGATCGCAGAACTCCGGATGAGAGCAGACCAATACGAAATCGTTTTCTCTTTCGCCGTGGCGGGAAGGTCTTCGCCGGTTGGGAGAATCGGCGCCGCGGCGCCAATGGCGCTCACGGACGCCATGAAAATGTGTTGCGTGGCGATAGCGATAACCGCGCCGGCCGATCCAGCGTTTGTGTTGATGAAGGTGTATGTGGGGATCTTAGTTTGATTGAGCGCGTTCACGATATCTGCGGCCGTGTCCAGCCGCCCGCCGTACGTGTTCATCTCAAAAATGATCGCGGAGGCTTCGTTGCTCTCGGCTGTTTTCACCGCACGCCGCAAAAATGCCAGAAGCGAAGGTGCAACGTCACCTCGCAATGGCACGACAGCCACGTCGCCTTTGTGAATCGCTTCGCGGCCTTGAATACTTGGCGGCACGACAAGAAATAATGCTGCAGCAATTGCGATCGCTCTCACCCCCATCCTGTCCCACAAAGAGCAAAGGGGCATTCTCTCAATTTGGGCAACAATCCGCATCGCGTAAGTTTGACATCGCTTCCAAAGCCAAACGAGGCAAAAATAATCAGGCGCGCATGGGAACGATTCCTTCCGAAACAATCGAGCAAATCGCCGCTGCCAACGACATTGTCGAAGTGATCGGTTCGTATTTTCCACTGAAACGAGCGGGAGCGAATTTTAGGGCGCTCTGCCCCTTTCATCAGGAAAAGACGCCGTCGTTCATGGTGAGTCCGAGCCGGCAGACGTTTCATTGTTTCGGCTGTGGCGCAGGCGGGAGCGTCTTCCGGTTTGTGGTGGATTACGAGCATGTCGATTTTCCAACCGCCGTCCGCAAACTCGCGGCGCGAGCTGGTATTACAGTGGTCGAGAAGTCAGGCCGGCGTGGGGCCGGCGATGAAGAGCGGCAACGCGAATTACGCCAGCGTTTGCTAAAATTGCATGGTGAGGCTGCGCAATGGTTCCACGAAAATCTTATCAAAAGAGAAGTGGGCAAAGCGGCTCGAGGATATCTGCGGTCCCGGGGGATTACGGTGGAGATCGCGAAGCGCTGGCAACTCGGCTACGCGCCTGATGAGTGGGATGCATTCGGTTGTTGGGCGCGCTCTCGCGACTATGATGTGCGCGACCTCATCGCGAGCGGACTCGTCAAAGTGAAGGACGATAGCGACTCGATTGGGTCTCAGCGGTCGGTAAGTGCGCAGCGGACAGCGCACGCTACTGCATCATACGATCGTTTTCGTGGACGAATCATGTTCCCGATTTGCAACGACATCGGTGAAGTAATCGCTTTCAGTGGACGCCTTCTGCAAAACGAGGATGGCGCCGCGAAATATTTGAACTCGCCTGAAACCGCGCTTTTTCGAAAGGGCAGCGTACTTTTTGGTCTGGACAAGAGTAAGCGCGCCCTAATCGAGGCCGACTGTGCAGTTGTATGCGAAGGGCAGCTCGATTTGATCAGTCTCTTTGAATCTGGAATCACGAATGTCGTCGCGCCCCAGGGGACCGCGTTTACGGAGGGTCAGGCACGGATCTTAAAACGCTTCGTCAATGAAGTTGTGCTTTGCTTTGACGCCGACGCAGCAGGCCAGAAGGCCGCCGAACGTTCGCTCGATGCCCTGCTTCAGAATGATTTGATTGTGCGCGTGGCCGAAATGCCGGCGGGCGAAGATCCGGACTCCCTCGTCCGGCGTGAAGGCAAAATTGCCTTTGAAAAGCGCATTGCAGATGCGCGCGATTTTTTTGATTACTGGATCGAGCGCGAGGCAGCCAATGTCGATCTTAATTCTTTAAGCGCGAAGATGGAGGTAGCGCGAACATTGGCTGAGACAGTCTCTCATGTGCACGACCCGGTGATGCGCGGAGAAGTCATCAGCAAAATAAGTGCGCGGCTTGCCGTTTCGACCTCGGCATTCGCAGCGTTGGTGTCGAAACAAGTACGGAAGGGGCCAAGTGAAGTGACAACAGAGCGGCGCCAACAACAGGTGCCTCCAAATGATATCGCACTTCTTTGCATTCTCGCATTGCGCAGCGAGGAAGCTCATCAATTTCTTCGAGCTCGGAGCTGGCGCGAAGTGCTATCGCAATTACCGAGCACCTACTTTCTAGAGCGAATTCTCGAAAGCGAAGTGCGACCAAACGATTCCGCTTCCCTGAGCGCGTTCTTGGCTAGCCTTGAACCGGAGGAAGAGGACATCATTTCGGGTTGGCTTCATCTCAAGACGCCTCCGAACTCGGTCGCGGTGCCGTGGCTGCGGCTTCGGCAGGCGGCGTTGCGGCGTCAGCTCGACATCGCAAAGGATCGTTTAAGGCTACCAGAACTGAGCACGGGGGACGTAATAAATTTGCAAAAACAAATCCTTGACCTGCAGGAACAGCTCCACGAGCTTTCGCAGCCCGCCGGCGCGGCCGACAGTTAGTTGTCGATCTATTGCGCGGGAGGGTCGAACGTCTTAGTCAAATCCGTAATCGCACAATCTTGGCCAGGCATTCGAAACGAAGGGGAGGCAGCCGACAATCGTCGGCGCGACGTCTTAAGCGAAGCGAGCGTAAGCGCGGTGTAACACGAAGACGTATCGCTGTCGGCGCCAATCTGAAGAGAAAACCACGAATCACTGCGCTGAAAATGGTGCGCGTCAGGCCCGCACCAAAGCGATCTGATAATGGACCGCTGTCTGAGACGGCAGGAATCGCGCCGGCGTCTGTTTTGTATTCGGCTATTGAAGTCCAGAATCGCATTCGCGAACTGATCAAGCTGGCAAAAGAACAAGGCTACCTCACGTTTGATGATCTAAACGAGGCGCTGCCCGAAGGGGTCACCGATGCCGATGAACTGGATCTGATCCTCACGCGGCTGCGCCGTCTGGAGATAGATATTATCGAAGCGTCCGAAGTGGATCGCTATAGGGACGGCAAGAAAGATGCAGACGAGGACGAAGAGGAAGATGAGAGACCGGAAACCAAGGTTGATATCCTCGACGATCCGGTGCGGATGTATCTCAAACAGATGGGCCAGGTTCCACTTCTAACCCGGGAACAGGAAGTCGAAATATCCAAACGGATTGAAGACGCTGAAGCGATGGTCCAGAAGCACATCAGTCGCTTTGGCTTTGTCGCATGTGCTCATCTGGATCTCGCCCGGAAGTTAATCGAGGGCCGTGAACGGTTCGATCGGGTGATTCTCGACAAGAAAATCGAGAGTCGCGAAAGATACATGAAGAATCTCCCGCGTCTGTGCAAACAGGTAGAGCAATTAAGCGCGTCGATCGCCCAGCAATTTTGTGAACTTGCGCGCAACTCCTCAAAAAAACGATCCCACAAGGTGAGGGCCTTTCAAAGAAAGATGGCTTCGCTACAGAGGATTTATCCGCATTTTTATCTCAAGCAGAGAGTCACGGAGGAATTTGTGCACCTGGCGGACGACGCGCACCACACGTCGCTTTACCTGCGAACCGAGATGGCGAAAAATCCTCGCAGCCAGAAAAGACGACTGCAGCTCCAGAACAAAATCCGTGAGCTAGAAAAGAGCCTATGGTTTTCGCTGTCTGAGTATGCCGAAGAGTATCGGACTCTGAAAGGTTGGTTGCGCCAGGCGTTCAAGGCCAAAACCGAAATGGTGGAGGCCAACCTTCGTCTCGTTATTTCCATCGCGAAAAAATACACGAATCGCGGCCTTTCTTTTCTCGACCTGATCCAGGAAGGAAATATGGGACTAATGAAAGCCGTTGAGAAATTCGAATACCGGCGAGGATACAAGTTTTCCACTTATGCGACGTGGTGGATTCGCCAGGCCATCACGCGCTCCATCGCCGACCAGGCGCGCACGATTCGAATTCCCGTGCATATGATTGAGACGATCAACAAGCTCATGCGCGTGCAAAAACAGCTGGTGCAGGAATACGGGCGAGAACCTACTCCCGACGAAGTGGCCGAAGAAGTGCTTCTGCCAGTGGATCGTGTTCGGGCAGTCCTGAAGATGGCGCAGCAACCAATCTCCCTCCAGTCCCCGGTGGGCGAGAGCGAAGAAACTAATTTCGGTGACTTTATTGAGGACAGGGGCGCCGAAAACCCGAGTGACATGACTGCCATTGTTTTGCTGAAGGAAAAAATCAAGGACGTGCTGGAGACGCTCACCGATCGGGAGCGGCAAGTGCTCGAGCAACGATTTGGGTTGATCGATGGCTACAGCCGAACGCTGGAGGAAGTAGGTCGCCAGTTTCAGGTTACCCGCGAGCGCATTCGTCAGATCGAAGCAAAGGCCTTGCGCAAAATGCGGCATCCGACTCGTATCCGACAACTCGAGGGTTTCCTTGAGGCCCCAGGAATCTAAAGTATCGTTTTCGGCACCCATTCCAGCGCAACTTCCGATGCTGCAGTTAGTTCAATTGACTGGAGACTATGGAACCTGAAGATGACAAACAGTTATGGGATGTTCTCGGCCGTGTTCCCGGGCCCATCCTTTCGCCATTCTTCGCCCGGAACGTGGTAAGAAAGATCCGCCAGAAATCGACCCGTTTCGAGCGGGCGCGAAACTGGTTTAGCCTGCGAAGACTTGTTGCAGCATCCGCTGTGGCAATCGTCGTGGTCGGGATGGCTATCGCCACGCATCGTCCCATCTCACAGACAACGTCCTCAAGCGATTTAGACGTTGTAGCTAAAATCGATCCACAGGATTATGACGTCGTGGCTGATCTGGATGAATTGATCGCCTGGGATGAAAATACCGTGTGGGAAGATAAGCCGACTTTGTGAAGTAGTCGTCGCATCGTCGGTTCTGGTCTTATCCTGCGCTATCGCGCAGGGGCAGCCGCAACAGCAATCGCACCGACCGATGGGCGGCCCTCCGCACGGGCCACCAGCGGCCCGGAGTATGGGACCTCCGCGCGGACCGGCAGGTCAAAGCATGGGACCTTCACGCGGACCGGCGGATCAGAGCACACGTGACCGCTGGATGGCAATGCCACCGGAAGCGCGGCAGAACTTCCGGCGCAACGCCGAGCGTTGGATGCGGATGAGCCCGGAAGAGCGCGACGTCATGCGTCAGCGCGAAAATTTGCGCCGGCAGACGATCAAGCGCGAAACCGATGCGGCGCTTCGTCAATCTGGTCTTAGTCTGACTCCGCAGGAGCGTGCTCAGTTTGAATCCCGCTACATTCAGGAACGCCGCAAAGTCGAACAGACGCTCCGACAGCAGATCGAGGCAGAACGACAAAAGGAACTACCGGCCCTGATTCAGCAGCTGAAGAAAGAGTTCCAAATTGATCAGCCGGCCAAAAGCCCCGGCGGGTCGCCCAATTCAAAAAAGTAGAACCGGCATTTTTCGCGCAACAGCAGTTCCTAAAAAACCTAAAAAGCTGCTGGCTCGAAATTGCTTTCGAGCCAGCTCAGTCAGGACTTTCTAGATTCTACGCTGGGCTTAGTACCGATAATAATGATGGTGACGGTGGTGACGGTAGTAACGGTGCCCGCCGTACCAATAGTAAGGCCGGTAATAGCCATAGTACGGCCGGTAATAGCGGTACGGATAATAGTATCCGTAGGGGTAATATCCGTAGTAGCCCGGTCCGAACCCAATCGAGAAGTAGACTTGAGCATCAGAACGTGGCACCGCAGCAAAGCTCAAGCCCCCCGCCACCAGTCCAATCAACAGAAGTTTCTTCATCGTTTTACCTCCCAGTAATTAAACAGAAGTCGGACGGGAAAGTTTTCCGTTTTATTTGGATGGAAGCACCTCGGGATATCCCGTGATGCAAACACTTTGCCCAATGCGCCGATATGAAACGCGGCGTAGTCGTAGCGCATTCGCCGCATTTGTTGCTCCCCGGCCCGCGAACGCGATTACTGGTCCTCCGGTTAATATTGGACCTAAGTAAAGTTGCACTTTGTCAATGAGACGTGCATCGAGCGCTTGGCTCAGTACTTCACCCCCGCCTTCGATGAGCACATTTGTCATACCTCGTTTGCCTAGATTCTTTAGAACGCCAGCCAAAGACCGTCCTTTGTAAATCAGCGTTCGCGCAGCCAAGCGATCGGAGAACAAACGGGCTCGCCGTGGAAGTTTGCCTGAATGGGTCAGCACAACCCGCCACGGTTGTCGCGCCGAACGTGTGCCCCGTATGGTTAAGCGTGGATTGTCCGCGCGCACTGTTTCCGCGCCCACGAGTACTGCGTCCACGTGCGCGCGAAGCTCACGGGCGTGACTTCGGGCGGAACGTCCAGTGATCCAATGAGGCTCGACGGCGGGCCGCGTCAACCGACCATCAAGCGACATCCCACACTTTGCGATGACAAAAGGGCGCCCAGTGACGATCCACTTATTGAAAGCCTCGTTAATTTGCGCGCATTCATCAGCCAAAATGCCCTCTCGCACGTTCACACCCGCATTTCGCAATCGCACAATGCCCTTTCCTGAGTGACGCGGATTCAAGTCGATTGCGCCAACAACCACGTTCTTAATTCCAGCTTGGAGCATTGCGTCAGTGCAGGGAGCAGTGCGTCCTTCTGTGGAGCACGGTTCGAGCGTGACATAAAGTGTGGCATGAGCGGGAACAGGCGCGCCAAAATCGCGGAGACACTCAACCTCAGCGTGATCGCGACCTGCTCCTCGATGATATCCTTTCGCCACAATCTGATTATCAACGACAAGAACCGCTCCGACTGCGGGGTTAGGGCTAGTCTGACCGAGCGCGTTCTTTGCTTCCTTGAGTGCCTCGCGCATGAACTTTTCGTCTCGTCGTCTATTCATCGCTTCAACATCAATAGTTGGTGTCACCTGCCGAGGCAACGGAGTCGCCAGCGAATGCTTGCACTCGCCGACTTATCAGAACATCAATGCGACGTGCACCGCCAGAGTACCATCCAGGCTAACGCGTGCCTGGAGGGATTCGAACCCCCAACCTTCTGATCCGAAGTCAGAAGCTCTATCCAGTTGAGCTACAGGCACACAATCAAAAATCCCAAGCGCCAAGGTCCAAAATCCAAACTGTGGAGTTCGACATTTTGGAGTTTGGATTCGGAATCTGCGGTTTTCTACGCTGGGGTGGCCGACGGGACTTGAACCCGCAACAACCAGAACCACAATCTGGGGCTCTACCATTGAGCTACGGCCACCATCATTGCCAGGGAACAAGATTAAAATTCGAATTTCTTTTTGCAAACAAAGGACTCGACTTTCCTCGCTCTCTGCAGTAATTCTCGCCGCCGGTGGAACAAAAATCTGCCCGCAGTCGGCTTATCATGGCGCCTCGCCATCGCGTGAAGCGAACCTGTGCGGCTTTGATCGCACTGTTCTTTTTCATCG
>Ga0209056_10001200_pt1 | contig 28402 bp, 30 predicted proteins | sample GraSoiAngelo_114_FD_185876 | JGI IMG/M metagenome (GOLD analysis project Ga0209056, IMG submission 185876) | Grasslands soil microbial communities from the Angelo Coastal Reserve, California, USA - 14_0903_13_40cm (SPAdes) (version 2) | ecosystem: Environmental > Terrestrial > Soil > Grasslands... | reverse complement strand
AAGGCGTGCTCCGCGAGGCCCGCCGCTATGACGGTCGGCGCTGGGACGTGCTCGTCTTCTCGATCCTCGAGCCCGAGATGCGCGTGCAGCGGGCGCGGGACGGCTTCCCGCCGATGGGTCTGTGGCCCTCCGATTCTCGGTGAGCCTGCCTTCGCGCTAGGCCCGCCGGGCGTCGAGGATCGCCTTCGCGAGGATCCGGCTCCCTTCGTAGCACTTGTCTGGCGGCTCGTAACTGAAGGCCAGGCGGATGTGGCGCTCACCCCCGCGGCCGGCGAAGAAGGCGCGCCCGGGCGTGTACTGGACCCGTGCCTGGAGCGCCAGGTCTTCGAGCCGCGCGACGTCGGTGGCGGCCGGAAGCTTGATCCAGATGAAGAACCCGCCCTGCGGCCGGCTGATCTCGACGTCGGTGTCCTCGAGCACTTCCCACAACCCGCGCAGCATCGCGTCGCGCTTGGCGCGATAGACGTCGATTAGCACCTTGACATGCGCTTCCATGTGCTCGCGCAGGAAGTAGGTCGCGACGCGCGACATGAACGGATTCACGCCGCCGCCGAAGTTGAAACCCTGAAACGCCGGGAGCATCGCGGGCGGCGCGCAGAGCCAGCCGAGGCGGACGCCCGCGCCGAGGATCTTCGAGAGCGTGCCGGCGCGGATGACGCGGCCTGTGCGATCGAGCGCGTAGACCGGCGGCTTGGAGTCGCCCTCGAATCGCAGCTCGTTGTAGGCGTCGTCCTCCAGGACGAGCGTGTCGTACTCCTCGGCGAGCTCGATCAGCTCCTGGCGACGCCCGATCGAGAGATCGGGTCCCGCGGGGTTCTGGAAGTTGACGATCGTGTAGATCAGCTTGCACCGGCGGCCCTGACGCCGGATCTGCTCGAGGCTCTCGCGGACGGCGCTCGTGACCATGCCGTCGCCGTCCACCGGCACGCCGAAGATGTCCGGGCCGTGCCGGCGAATGTTGTTGAGGGAGCCCGCGAACGTGGGCGCTTCGATGATGATCGGATCGCCCGGGTCCACGAAGGCGCTGAACGCGAGCGAGAGGGCGGCGCCCGAGCCGTTCGCGACGAAGATGTTTTCGGGGGTCACCGAGAGATTCTCGAACAGCTTGTATTTGTAGCAGACGAGCTCGCGCAGGCCGCGATAGCCCTGCGGGTCGCCGTAGGTGAGGGCGTCGGCGCCCTCGGCCTTCATCATCTTGGCCGTGGCTTCGACCAGGCCGTCGTACGGGAACGACGCCGGGTCCGGGTAGCCGCCGCCGAACTCGTAGATCGGGCTCGAGACGGCACGTGACGTCGTGACCGAGCCGCCCCATCCGATGCGGGCACGGCTCGACAGGAGCTCTTCGAAGCGGGCGGTCGGGTTGGGGGTCGTCATGACGGTTAGCATACGACAACCGCCAAGCCTATAATCAGCCCACCGATGCTTTTCCGGTACTCGCGCTGGGACGGTACCCAGCAGCTCGCCGACCTCGACGCCGACGACCTGCTGGCGGCAATGTCCGATGATCTCATGTCGGACGGAGACCTCTGGAACGCGCTCCGGCGCATGTTCCAGCGGGGCGTCCAGAACCAGCAAGGGCCGCAGGTGCCGGGCATCCAGGACATGCTCGACCGGCTCCGGAAGCGGCGGCAACAGCAGCTCGACCGCTTCGATCTGGGCTCCGCGCTGGACGACATCAAGAAGAAGCTGGACGAAGTCATCCGGACCGAGCGCGCCGGCGTCGATCGCCAGGTCAAGGACCCGGGGGAGCGCGCGAAGAAGCTCGAGACTCTCGACCAGCTCCCCCCGGACCCGGCGGGGCGCATCAAGCAGCTTCAGGACTACAACTTCACCGACCCCGAAGCGGAGCGGCTCTTCCAGGAGCTCATGAAATCGCTCCAGCAGCAGATGCTCCAGCCGTTCATGCAGGGCATGAAGCAGTCCCTCGAGGGCATGAGCCCGGACGACCTCAAGCGCATGCGCGAGATGATGCGGGACCTCAACCGCATGCTCCGCCAGCGCGCCGAGGGCGACGAGCCCGACTTCGACGCGTTCAAGGCGAAGTGGGGTCAGAGCTTCCCCGGTGTCGAGAGCCTCGACGAGCTGCTCGAGCAGCTCGGGCGGCAGGCCGCGCAGATGCAGTCGCTCCTCGACAGCATGTCGCCCGAGCAGCGCCGCCAGCTCCAGGAGATGATGTCGAGCCTGTTCATGAAGGACGAGCGGCTGGAAGCCGAGATGGCCCAGCTCGCCATGAACCTCGACCAGCTCGGGCTCACCGAGGACATGCGCCGGCGCTACGACTTCCGGGGCGACGACGAGCTGACGATGCGCGAAGCGATGAAGCTGATGGACGAGCTCCAGCAGATGGAGGAGCTCGAGCGCCAGCTGCGCCGCGTCCAGTCACCGGACGATCTGGAGAAGATCGACCCCGTCGACGTCGAGAAGCTCCTCGGCGAGGAGTCGGCGCGCGACCTCGAGCGGCTGAAGGAGCTCGCGAAGAAGCTGGAGGAGGCGGGGTACCTCGAGCGCAAAGGCGACCGGCTCGAGCTGACCGCGCGCGCGATCCGCAAGCTCGGCGACAAGGCGCTCCGCGACATTTTCGCGCACCTCAAGCGCGACCGCTTCGGGCGGCACGTCGTGGAACGCCGGGGCGCCGGCGGCGATCCAACCGACGAGGCCAAGCGGTACGAGTTCGGCGATCCGTTCCTGCTCGACCTCAAGGAAACGCTCATGAACGCGGTCGAGCGCAACGGCGCGGGCATCCCCCTGCGGCTGTCGGCCCAGGACTTCGAGGTGTTCCGCACCGAGCTGTCGACCCAGGCGTCGACGGTCGTGATGCTCGACATGAGCCGCTCGATGATCAACAACGGTTACTTTCTGCCGGCGAAGAAGGTCGCGCTGGCGCTCACCGCGCTCATCCGCGGCCAGTTCCCGCGCGACAGTCTCTGGATCCTCGGGTTCTCGCTCTATGCTCGCCAGTTCACCGCCGAGGAGCTCCCGCGCCTGGCGTGGACCGAGTGGAACATCGGGACCAACATGCACCATGGCTTCCAGCTCTCGCGGCAGCTCCTGGGGCGGCAGAAGGGCGGCAACAAGCAGATCATCATGATCACCGACGGCGAGCCGACCGCCCACATGGAAGGCCTCGAGGCGGACTTCTCCTATCCGCCGACGCGACGCACGTTCGAGGAGACGTTGAAGGAAGTCCAGCGCTGCACGCGCGAGGGCATCACCATCAACACGTTCATGCTGGAGCAGAGCCGGATGTTGACGGCCTTCATCGAGCAGCTGACCCGGATCAACAAGGGGCGCGCGTTCTTCGCTCGCCCGGAACGCCTCGGCGAGTACATCCTGGTCGACTACGTCCGCAACAAGCGCCGCGCGATCTGACCTGGGGGGCCTCGAAGGGCCCGACTGATCAACATGGGGGACACCCTCGACGGGCCTCGGGGTCCCCTTCCTGCCCTGACCTGAGGGTGAAGTCTAGCGGTTCGTTCGTAGAGTAGCGCGTAGACCGCCGTGTTGGCCGTAACAGAACGCCCCGGCGGGTAGTGCTCAGTTTGAGAGCCCGGGGTTGGGGTCGCCGGATCGCTTGGGTTTACGCGCCTCGCTCCGGCCTCTGCTCGGGGCCTCCGTTCTGTCCGTCCTCCCGACGCCAGAGTGGCCACTTCCAGTCCGCGATTACATCGGCGGCCGTCTTTTTGAGCAGGGCGAGAAGTTTGGCTTGCGTCTCCGGGTCCATCGGACACCTCCGGCCGACCGTCATTATAACGGGGGAGGAAGCGCGCTCGCCTCTAGAGCCTAAAATCAAACTGAGACACTACTCCGGCGCTCGGCCAGGCCGGGGCGTTCGTGCGTCAGCGACCCGGGGCTCGGCTTGCGGAAGTCCGCCGCCCAGTCGTTCCACGTCTGGCAGAGCGCCAGCGCGAACGCGGGATCGAAGGCGTCCACGCACACCACGGGAAGCGTGCGGAAGAGCGCGGCGATGTCGAGCCCCTCCGCGTCCATCGCGCGCAGCTGGGACGCGGAGTCGAAGCGCGCGGCGGCGTACTCCTTCAGCACGGTGGCGGCGCGCTTCTCCGCGTCGACCCGGCCCCGGCCGAGCGGACGCGGGAATGTGTACTCGCCGACTGTCCACTGGCTCGTGAACCGCCGCGGGTGGCGGTGGGGCGGGGCGTGCGGTCGCGAAAGGCCGGGTCGAGGTCATGATCGTAGAGGTCCGAGGGCTCGATCACGTGGAGATCGCTGTCGAGGACGCGAAAGCCGGCTTTGCTCATGTCTGACTCCTTCCGGAGTGATCGGCGATGACCCCCGCGACGCACGCGGTCACCTTGACGCCGGTGGGCAGGTGCAGGAACTCATTGGGCCCGTGGGCGTTCGAGCCGGGCCCCATCGCGCCGGTGATGAGGAACTGCGCCAGCGGGAAACGCTCGCCCAGCATGCTCATGAACGGGATCGAGCCGCCGAGGCCGTGGAACATCGCCGGCTTGCCGAAGTAAGTCGCCGACGCGCGATTGACCGACTCGAGCAGCCTGGGGTCGGTGGCCGGCGCGTTCCACCCGTTGCCCGCCTCGCCGTAGGTCTCGAGCGTGACGCGGGCGCCGTACGGCGGATCGGCCTCGAGGATCTCCTTGAGCCGCCGCACCGCGCGTCCCGCGTCGCACGTGGGCGGCAGGCGCAGCGAGAGCTTGAGCGACGTCTTCGGGCGCAGCACGTTGCCGCCGTCCGCCGGCAGCGGAAGCCCCGCGGCGCCGATGACCGCGAGCGCCGGCCGCCACGTGTTGTTGAGGATCAGCTCTTGCGCGTCGAGGTTCACGGGTTGGCCGCCCGGCGGGAACGGGAAGCGATCGTAGATCTCGGCGCCGAGCACGCTCGCGACCTCGCGCGCCTCGGCCACCCGCTCGCGCGGGATGTCGACGTGGAAGTCGCGCGGCAGGATTTCACCCGTCCGCGAATCCTCGATCCGATCGAGCAGCTGGCGCACGATGCGAAAGCTCGACGGCACGATGCCGCTCGCCGCGCCGGAGTGCACGCCCTCCGTCAGCACCTCGACCGTGAAGACGCCCCCGACGACGCCACGGAGCGAGGTGGTGCCCCAGAGCTGCTCGTAGTTGCCACAGCCCGAGTCGAGACAGACGACGAGGCTCGGCGTGCCGAGCTTCGCCTTGAGCGCGTCCACGTAGTAGGGGAGATCGCGGCTCCCGCTCTCCTCGCACGCCTCGATGAGCACGACGCACCGCGCGTGGCGCGCGCGCTGCTCCTGGAGCGCCTGGATCGCGGTGAGCGCCGCGAACGTGGCGTAGCCGTCGTCGCCGACGCCGCGGCCGTAGAGCTTGTCGCCCCGACGCACCGGCGTCCACGGCCCGGTGCCCTCGGCCCAGCCGACCATCTCGGGCTGCTTGTCCAGGTGGCCGTAGAGCAGCACGGTGTCGACGCCCGTGCCGGGCGCTTCCATGAAGATGAGGGGCGTGCGCCCCTCGAGCCGCACGACCTCGATGCGCAGGCCCTCGATGGGTCTGGAACCCGCCCAGCCCCGCAAGAGCTCGACGGCGCGCTCGATGTGGCCGTGCTCGCGCCACTGGGCGTCGAACATGGGCGACTTCGCCGGGATCTTGATGTACTCGGTGAGGGTGGGGATGATGCTCTCGTCCCAGGTCTTCTGGACGAAGTCGCGAACCTTGCCGGAGTCGAGCGCCATCGCGGGCTCCTCAGGAGGCGATGCGGAGGCCGGAGCGGATCTCCCAGAGCTCCTGAAGCTCGAGCGGCGCGTCGACGATCCGGGCGAGCTTGCCGCAGAGGCGACAGTGGATGAAGGCCGGCTCGCGGCCGACGTACGTGCTGTCGCACTTGGGACACCGGGTCGGCGATCCGGAGAGGAATCGCTTCGCGGCCCGCTGCAGGGTGTGCTCGGGAGTGAGACGGATGACGGCGGCCGGGGCCGGCACTTTCGGTTTCACCCGCTTCGCCTTCGCCACTTTCATGAGCGCAGGCCATTGTACAGCAGGGCGACTCCGGCGCCGGCCGAGAAAGGCTTCGCGAAGGGGCCGGGTTTGGGGCGTATCGTGAGCCGATGAGGGTCGGGCTGGTTCTGGACGGGCGCCGGTCGGCGTCGGAGATCGCCGAGCTCGCGGCGCTGGCCGAGGCGCACCGGTTTTCCCACGTGTGGCTGTCGGGCGGCGCTCGGACGAAGGACCATTTCGTGCGACTTGCCCTGGCGGCCGCCGCGACGCGCCGGATCCGGCTGGGCCCGGTCGCGTTGAGCCCGTTCGAGATGCATCCCGTCCGCATCGGCCTCGCGCTCCTGACGCTCGACGAGGTCGCGGCGGGGCGGGCCAGCCTGGTGCTCGGCGCGGGCGGCGATCTCGCCGCGACGCTGGGCCTTCCGGCGAAGGGCCGGGTGGAGGCGGTCGAGGAGTGCATCGATATCATTCGCGCCCTGGCCTCGGGTGGCGAGGTCAACTATTCCGGGGCTCACTATCGGGTGAAAGGGCTCTTTTCCCCGTGGAGTCGCGTGCCCATGGATGGGCTCTATCTCGGCGCTAACCGGCCGCGGATGCTCCGGCTCGCCGCGCAGAAGGCCGACGGGGTCATGGTGACCGACATGCCGACGGGCTACCTGGGCTCGTTGATCGCCCGGGTCCGCGCCGAGCTTGCCGAGGCCGGGCGCGATCCGCGGGCGTTCGCGCTCAGCAACTGGTTCGTCTGGAACGTCCAGGAGACTCGGGAGGAGGCCCTGCGCCTGGCGCGCCGTCAGCTCGGCTTTCGGCTCTACTACATTCGCGACGTGGCCTCCTCGATCGGCCTCGGCGAGACGGAAGCCGCAGAGCTGGCGCGCCGACAGCCCGAGATGCTTCGTGCCCTGTTCCAGGGGACGGAGCCCTGGGCGCCGCCCCCTCATGTCACCGATCTCCTGATCGAGCATCTCACGCTGACGAGCGACCGCCGAGGCTTGGAACGCTGCGTGGAGCGGCTCGTGGAGTTCGCACGGCTGGGGCTCAGCGAGATCGCGCTGGCTCCGCACGGAGATCCCGCCTCCGCCATCAAGCTGATCGGGACCGCCGTGATCCCCACGGTCGACCGCTAGGGCGCCCCCCGCGGTGCGTGACTGCCGGCCGGGGCATGTCGTATGCTGTCCTCGCCACGGGGAGGGCGCATGATCAAGCTCGACCACCTCACGATCGCGGTGAGCGACTGCGAGAAGTCGCGCGACTGGTACATGGAGACGCTCGGACTGAAGCTCGAGTTCGAGATCCCGGAGCGTCGCACCTCAGCGGTGCAAGACGAGTTCGGCTTCACGCTGTTCCTCGCCGAGACGCCCGGAGGGCCGGGGCGGCCGAGCTGTGTTCTGACGTTCCAGGTCAGTAACGTCGAGATCAAGCACAGGGAGCTCGTCGCGGCCGGGGTGAAGTTTGGCCATCCGCCCCAGAAGACCTTCTGGGGGTACGGCGCCGAGTTGAAAGACCCGGACGGCTATCACATCTGGTTGTGGGACGAGAAGACGATGCGGGAGAAGGGCCAGGTATGAGCGCCGAGCTCGTCTCGACACGCTGGGACGCCGAGTATCGCGAGGGGCGTTACGCGACCGAGCCGCCGCTGGCGTTCGCGGACGAGATCGTCGCCACGCTGCGGGCCCACCCGGACGCGCGCGCGGGCACCGGCCTCTACGTCGGCTGCGGCAACGGCCGCAACTACCTACCCCTCGCCGACGCCGGGCTGAATCTCCAGGGGCTCGACGTGTCGCGGGAAGCGATCGACCAGCTCGCCGTTCGCCGACCCGCGCTGGCGCCACGACTCGCGTGCGGGGACTTTCTCGACCTCGCGGTCGATGCGGCGTTCGACTACCTCGTCGCCATTCAGGTTTTTCAGCATGGCGGCGCGGCCGACGCGGCGGCGTACTTCGCCAAGGCGGCGGCGGCTCTGAAATCCGGTGGCCTGCTCTTCGTGAGAGTCAACTCGGCGTCGACCGAGATCTACTTCCGTCACACCGTGATCGAGCAGAACCGATTCGGGGGACGCACGATCCGGTACGACGAAGGGCCGAAGGAAGGGCTCCGCGTTCACTTCTACGCCCGCGAGGAGCTGCTCGATCTCACCCAGCCACAGTTCCGTCTCCTGGCCGGGCCGCGCGCGGACGTCACGCACCGCGCCCCGCCGAAGACCGGCAGCTGGGCCCAGTGGGAAGCGGTCTGGCAGAAGAAGTAGGCCGCCCGGTCGGCCGTACTTCGTCGCGTTTCCATCGTCAGAGTCCTCCAGGATCACCCGCGCGCTGACGGCAGCTCGGGTAAGATGGACCAAGGGGGAGCGAGCCTATGTGGGGATCGAGGGCGAAGCTGGCGATGCCGTCGCGAGAGAAGGCGCTTGCAGGCCGAGCCGAGCGCATGCCGGTACCGGACGCGCACTACGTGAATCGTCATCCGCTCACGCCGCCGTTTCCGGCCGGGCTCGAGATGGCGATGTTCGGCCTCGGCTGCTTCTGGGGCGCCGAGCGCAAGTTCTGGGAGGCGCCCGGTGTGTTCACCACGGCGGTCGGCTACGCCGCCGGCTTCACGCCGAACCCCACCTACGAGGAAGTGTGCACCGGTCTCACCGGTCACAATGAAGTCGTGGCCGTCGTCTTCGACCCCAAGCGCGTCGGCTACGACGGGCTGCTGAAGGTCTTCTGGGAGAGCCACGACCCGACTCAAGGAATGCGTCAGGGCAACGACGTCGGCACACAGTATCGGTCCGGGATCTACGTCTACTCGCCGGAGCAGCGCCGGCAGGCCGAAGCGTCCGGCGAGGCCTATCAGCGCGTCCTCTCGAAGGCGGGCTTCGGCGCCATCACGACCGAGATTCTCGACGCGCCCGAGTTCTATTACGCCGAGGATTACCACCAGCAGTACCTCGCCAAGAACCCCGGCGGCTACTGCGGACTCGGCGGCACCGGCGTCGCGTGCCCGACGGGCCTCCTCGAGTCCACGAGCAGCAGCCGCTGAGCCCAGGCGCTTCCGAGCGCCCCCGGGCGCGTCCGCGCGCCCCCCGGGCGCGTCCTAGCGCCCCTTCAGCACCTGCCAGACGCGCTCGGGACGGAGCGGCATGTCGAGGTGGCGCACGCCGAACGGACGGAGCGCATCCACCACCGCGTTGACAATCGCCGGCGTGGCGCCGATCGTGGCCGCTTCGCCGATGCCCTTGGCCCCCATCGGGTTTCGTGGCGAGGGCGTCACGGTCTGATCGGTCACGAACGACGGCAGATCGTCGGCGTGCGGCACCGCGTAGTCCATGAGCGTGCCCGTCAAGAGCTGGCCGTCCGCTCCGTAGACCAGCTCCTCGAGGAGCGCCTGCGCGATGCCCTGAGCGAGGCCGCCATGCACCTGCCCGGCCACGAGCGTCGGGCTGATACGCACGCCGCAGTCGTCGACCGAGATGAAGCTGCGCACGGTGACCCGTCCCGTCTCGCGATCGGCCTCCACGACCGCGATGTGGGCGCCGAAGGGATAGACGAGCGCCGGCGGGCGAAAGAACTCGGTCGCCTCCAGCCCGGACTCGATGCCGTCGGGAAGCCCCTCGCCGTAGGCGCGCGCCGCGATCGCCTCGAGCATGAGGGCCTTGTCGGGCACGCCCTTCACCTGATACCGGCCGTCGGTGAAGACGACGTCGTCGGCCGCCGCCTCGAGCATGTGGGCGGCGAGCCGCCGTGCCTTGGCCTGCACCTTGAGCGCTGCGCCCAGGATCGCCGATCCGCCGACGACAAGGCTGCGGCTGCCGCCGGTGCCGTTCCCCATCGGCGTGTTCAGCGTGTCGCCGTGCCGTACCACGATCTTGTCGAACGGCACGCCAAGATGATCGGCGAGGACCTGCGAGAACGCCGTCTCGTGCCCCTGGCCGTGGGCGGAGGTGCCCGTGTACGCCGTCACGGTGCCGCCGGGCTCCACGCGCACGACCGCGCTCTCGAAGGGACCGAACCCGCACATCTCGACGTAGCAGGACATGCCGATGCCGAGCAGCTTCCGGTCGTTGCGCCGCAGCCGCTCCTGCTGCTCCGCGCGGAGCTTCGGGTACCCGGCCAGCTCGAGCGCCTTCGTGAGCGCGCGGTCGTACTCACCGCTGTCGTAGTTCTGCCCGGTCGGCGCCGCGTACGGGAACGCGCTGGGCGGGATGAAGTTCTTCCGCCGCACCTCCTCCGGCGTCCGGGAGAGCTCCGCCGCGATCACGTCGATGAGGCGCTCGAGGTAATAGGCGGCCTCCGGCCGTCCGGCGCCCCGATACGCGGCGACGCTCGTCGAGTTGGTGAAGACGCACGTGGACTGGAGATCGATATTCGCGACCTTGTAGACGCCGACGCCCATCGACAGCGTGAGGTCGGGAATGAACGTGAAGACGGGGTAGGCGCCGATGTCCGCCGTCACCCGCATCCGGAGGGCCGTGATGGTGCCGTCGTCCTCGACGGCGGCCTCGAGGTCGGTGACCTGGGCGCGTCCGTGCGTGGTCGCCATCATGTGCTCGATCCGGGTCTCGGTCCAGCGCAGCGGCATCCGGTAGAGCCGCGCGAGCGCGGCGACGACCGCATCCTCGGGATAGCAGCCGAACTTCACGCCGAACCCTCCGCCCACCTCCGGGGCGATCACGCGGATCAAGTTCTGCGGCATGCTCAAGGCCGTCGCCAGATCGTTGCGGAGGCCGTGCGGCGCCTGATTCGTCGCCCACACGATGAGTCCGCCGCTGGTCGGGTCGGGCGCGGCCAGCGTCGCCCGTCCCTCGAGCGGCACGCCGCAGAGCCGCTGGCTCACCATGCGCTGCTTCACGACGCGCTTGGCCTTGGCGAAGACGCCGTCGGGGTCACCGGCCTTGATCGTGTTCTGGTGCTCGATGTTGTTGGGCGCGTCGTCGTGGAGCTGCGGCGCGCCCTTGTCCATCGCCGCGAACGGATCGGTCACGGCCGGCAGCGGCTCCCAGTCGACGACGACGTCGTCGGCGGCGTCGACCGCGATCCCCTCCGATCGCGCGATGACGGCGGCGACGGCCTCGCCCACGTGACGCACGCGGTCGACGGACAAGGGATAGTGCTTGCGCCCGAGGTTGGCCGACGCGTCCCCGCCGCCGCCTTCGCCTCCGCTGACCAGCGGCACTGGCGCACAGAGCTTGCGGATGTCGCTGCCGGTGACCACCTTGAAGACGCCGGGCCGTCCGAGGGCCGCGGAGGCGTCGATCCGCTTGACGCGCGCGTGAGCGTGTGGGCTGCGCACGAACGCGACGTAGTGCATGCCGGGCAACGCGAGGTCGCCCACGTAGCTCGAGGTCCCCGTGATCAGCCGGGGATCTTCCTTGCGCTTGACTGCCGCTCCCATCAGTCGTGGAGTCGCCATGGTCAGTTAGAATACTCCATGCGCTACCGCCGTCCAGGGCTCCTCGCCGTGCCGCTCGTCGGCCTCGTCTTCGCGGCCTGTGTCGCCGGGCTCTCCGGCGGAGCCGAGCCGCCGAACGGCAGTCGCGCGCCGATCGATCACATCGTCGTGCTCTTCCTCGAGAACCGCTCGTTCGATCATCTCTTCGGGACCTATCCCGGCGCCGAGGGGCTCGCGAACTATCGTGGCCGGCAGGCCGACCAGCGTGGAGTGAGCTACGCGACCTTGCCCCAACCGCTCGGGCGCGAGCGCACGGCCGATCCGCGCTTCCCCGCCGACGTGCCCAATGCGCCGTTTCTGCTGCAGAAGTACGTCGGGCCGTTCGACGAGACCAACAATCCTGTCCACCGCTTCTATCACATGCAGCGTCAGTACGGCGCCGGTGCCGACGGTGTTGCGATGGGCAAGTGGGTGGCCGAGGGGACGAGCGGCGGGATCACCATGGGGTACTACGACCGCGCGGCGAGCGCCGTGCAATGGCGCCTGGCCGACGAGTTCGTGCTCCTCGATCGCTGGTTCCAGGGGATCCACGGCGGCTCCTTCGCGAACCACTTCTATCTGATCTCGGCGGGCGTCGCCCGGTATCCGGACGCGCCCGCCGCCGAGCGCGCGGCCGGCGTGGGTCCCGACGGTCGGGCCGACAAGGACGGCGAGGTGGATCCCGAAGGTTGGGTCGTCAACAATCTCGATCCGCCCTATCCGCCGCGGCGCACCGAGCACATCCTGCGCGCGCCGCAGACCACGCCGACGATCGCCGACCGGCTGGACGCGGCGGGCATCACGTGGGCCTGGTACGCCACCGGCTGGGGCGGGGGCGCCGACGCCGTCAAGCAGGGCCTGATGCCCCACCACAACCCGTTCCAGTACGTGATGCGCGTCATGGAGACGCCGGAGGGCCGTACGCACATCCGGGACGCGTCCGAGTTCAGCCGGGCGCTCCGGGACGGCGGCCTGCCGTCCGTCGCGTTCGTGAAGCCGCACTGGAAGGACAACGCCCACGCGGTGTCTTCGACCGTGGGCGCGGGCGACCGCTGGGTCGGCGCGATGGTGCGAGAGGTGATGGCGAGCCGCTACTGGCCGCGCGTCGCCGTGGTTATCACCTACGACGAGGGCGGCGGGTGGTTCGATCACGTGCGCCCACCCGCGGTGGATCGCTTCGGGCTCGGCACGCGCGTGCCGGCGCTCGTCGTGTCGCCGTACGCGAAGCGCGGCGTCGTCGGCCATCGCGAGTACGATCACGCCTCGGTCCTGAAGCTCATCGAGTGGCGCTTCGGGCTGGCGCCCCTGACCGATCGCGACCGCCGGGCGGCGGCGCCGCTCGAGGCGTTCGACTTCACCCAGGCGCCGCGCGCGCCCGTCGCGCTGCCGTGAAGAATCGTCCACGGAGACCCTGACCGTGCCCGACCTCCTGGACGCGATCGAGATCGAGACCGGAGCCGCGCCGACCGTCAGCATCATCTGGATGCACGGCCTTGGCGCCGACGGCCACGACTTCGTGGACATCGTGCCCGCGCTGCGCCTGCCCGCGCGCCCGGGCGTGCGGTTCGTGTTTCCCCATGCGCCGATGCGGCCGGTGACGATCAACGGCGGTTACGTGATGCGCGCCTGGTACGACATCCGAGAAGTCCGCGGCGAGCGGCGCGAGGACGCCGACGGCGTCCGCGCCTCCCAGAAGGCGATCGAGGCGTTGATCCAGCGCGAGACGGAACGCGGTGTCCCCGCCGCGGCGATCGTGCTGGCCGGGTTCTCGCAAGGCGGCGCCATGGCGCTCCACACCAGCCTGCGCCACGCCGAGCGCCTGGCCGGCGTCATGGCGCTCTCGTGCTCGCTGCCGCTCGCCGACACGCTGGCGGCCGAAGCGGCTCCCGCGAATCGCGACGTGCCCATCTTCATGGCTCACGGCACGCAGGACCCGATGATCCCGCTCGCGCGAGCTCTCCGGGCGCGCGAGGTGCTGACGGGGCTCGGCTATCGCGTCGAGTGGCACGAGTACCCGATGCCGCACTCCGTGTGCCCGCAGGAGATCGCCGACATCGCCGCCTGGCTCGGCCGGGTGCTCGGCGTCGCGTCCGTGACGCGCTGACCACCCGCTAGGCGGTCGCGACCTTCCTGAGATCTTCGACCAGCATTTCGTAGAGCCGCGCCTGCTGCGCCTCGTCCTCACCGCGCAGCACGGCCGAGGGATGGTAGGTCGCGATCGTCCTGGGGGCCCAGCGCGTCGCCACGAAGCGGCCGCGGTCTTTTGTGATGCGAAAGGCGTCGCCGAGGATCGCGCGCGCGGCGGTGGCGCCGAGGCAGACCAGGACCGCGGGCTTGATCGCCGCGAGCTCGGCGTCGAGCCATGGGCGGCAGGCCGCAAGCTCGTTCGCTCGAGGCGTCTGGTGGATCCGGCGCTTGCCGCGCTCCTCGAACTTGAAGTGCTTGACCGCGTTGGTGACGTAGAGCCGCTCGCGATCGAGTCCCACGTCGGCCAGCGCGCGGTCGAGCACCTCGCCGGCCGGACCCACGAACGGCGCACCCTGCCGGTCCTCCTGATCCCCCGGCTGTTCGCCCACGAGCACGATGCGCGCGTCGGCCGGGCCGCGGCTGAACACCGTCTGGGTGGCGTGGCGGTGGAGATCGCAGCCGGTGCAGCGCGCGGCGGCCGCGCGAAGCTCGTCGAGCCCGGCGCCCGCGGGGACGAACGGAGCCGCGCCGGCGCCTTGCGGCTCGCCCGTCGGCTTCAGGAGCGCGCCGAGCCGGCGCACGCCCGGGTCGCGCGCGTCCTTCAGGAGATCGTGGTTCTCGTGGACGAGCCGCCAGAGCGTCTCGTAGAGCACCTGCCAGCGCGTGGGATCACCGGCCGACGCCGCCTGGCGCGCGAGATCGAGGAACTGGCGGGGCACCCGCACGGCGCCCGGCATCGGCTCCAAACCCTCGGCGACGAGCGATGGCTGCGCGCCGCTCGCGGTCTCGCGCCAGCGCACGTCGGCCGGGGCCACGCCCTCGCGCAGGAGCGTGCGCGCCGCCGCCTGCCAGCCCTCGAACGTCGGCTCGATCTCGACCGTGCGCATGGAGGGTCCTCGGTGCCCCGATCACCTCAGCGCCGGCGGTCGCGGCCGAAGAAGCCGTCTTTGGGTCGCGCGTGGGCATGGTAGTGATCGGGGATGTTGCGCATGTGACCGTCGACCCAGAACTCGCCGAGCTGCGCCGTGGCGACGTCGCGCAGGCGATCGCGCATGTGGGCCAGGTGCTCGGGGGGCGGCGTGGTGCCGTGAAACCGCCAGACCACCATGGGCGTCTCGCAGATCTCGCACTCGGCGATCCAGCAGATCTCGTCCTCGAAGAACCAGGGCGTGAGCTTCAGGGCCCGGCAGAGATCGCAGTCTTTCACGCGGATGAGCTCGGGACCGGTCGGCGGGAGAACGCTCACGCTCCTACCCTACCTCATCCCGGCGGATCCTGGTCGGCGCCGCCAGGAGTCCGAGCCCCGCCAGCACGAGCGCGCCGGCCAGGAGCCAGAACACGGGCTCGTAGCCGCCCAGCGCCACCTGGAGCAGCGAGGCGGCGAAGGGGGCGACGGCGCGCGCGCCGTTCGCGCCGAGCGCCATCGCGCCGCTGATCGACCCGTAGTGACGGGGGCCGAAGATCTCGGCGATCGTCGTCGCGCGCGCCAGCGTGGCCATGCCGTTGGCGGCGCCGAGCATGACCACCATCGGCGCCAGCGTCGGCAGGCGGCGGACCAACGCGAGCTGAGCCAACGACACCGCCTGGAAGCAAAAGATCGCGACGGTCATGGCACGGTGGCCGAGGCGTGCGACGAGCGGCGCGAAGACGAGGCGCGCCGGGAGCTGCATGGCGCCCATCCAGCCGATCATCGCGGCCGCGAGCGTGGGTGAATAGCCGCGATCGCTCAGGTACGGGATGAGATGGACAGTGACGGTGTTGGTGGTGAAGTTGCTGGCGAGAAACGCCAGGGCCAGCACCCAGAACACACCGGTTCCGGTCGCGGCGCCGAGCGTCAGCCCGGGCACCGCGGCCCCGGCGCGCGCGGCCGCCGCGTCGCGTCCGCCGCGCGGCGGACGCCGGAGCACGAGCGCGTGGATCGGAATCGTCGGCGCCGCGAGGATCAGGGCGAGCGCGGCGAGCGTGCCGCGCCAGCCGAGCCGGCCGACAAGCCAGGCCTCGAACGGCATGAAGATGGTGCTCGCCAGCGCCGCCACGAGCGTCACCACGAGCAGCGCTTGGTCCCGGCCCTGCATGGGGAACCATCCGACGACCGCCGCGAACGCCGGCTCGTAGAGCGTCGCCGCCATGGCGAGGCCCATGAGGGCCCAGACCGCGTAGAGCGCGCCGAGGCTCTCGATCCGCGACCACACGAAGAGGAGCGTTGTCGCCAGGCACGAGCCGAGCGTCATGATGCCACGGGCGCCGTGCCGGTCGATCCAGCGTCCGACGGGCAGCGCCGCGAGCGCCGAGGTCAGGAGCCCGATCGAAAGGGCACCGGTGAGCTCGATCCGCGAGAAGCCGAGGTCGGCTTCCATCGGTCGGAGCATGACCGGGAAGCCGTAATAGAGGATGCCCCACGACACCGTCTCGGTGATCGCGAGGCCGGCCACGACGAACCAGCCGTAGTAGACGCGCGGGGAGCCGGTCAGATCGGTCTCGTCGGCGTGCCCGGCTCAGCGCCCGTCCGCCGGCGCGGGTCTCAGGATCACGCAGGTGCTGACGGCGTGCGCGACGAGCGTGTCCCCGGCGTCGAGGACGTCGCACTCGATGAGCCCGAGCGTGCGCCCGGCATTCTTGACTCGGGTGCGCGCCGCGATGCGGCCCGTGCGTACCGCCCGAAGGAAGTTGATCTTCATCTCGACGGTCGTGTAGCTTTCGCCGACGAGCGCCTCGCCCGCGGCGAACGAGGCGAGCCGCATTCCCAGCAGCGTGGCCGCCGCCGGCGGTGGACCTCGCCGCGGAGCAACGCCTCCATACCGTCCAGCATCTTCGTCATCGTCTACTCCTTCGGAGAGCTCGCGCATCGCCGGCTACGGGCGGGTCACTCTATGCGCCCGCGCGCGCTCCCGTCAACCGGTCTGCGACGATCGTGCCCGGATCGCCCGCTTCGGGCGCCCCGCCGCACGCCCGCTCGCAGAGCGCTGAGGCGCGCGCGGTCTCTCACCGCGAGCCGTAACTGGCCCGGACCTGGCGGCTGCGGTGATACGATCTGTCCGATGAATCAGCGCGGCTTTGGCTACATCGAGATCGTCATCGTGCTGGCGGTGGTGGCGGCCGCCGGTTATCTGCTCATGCAGTACTTCACCACGACGGCGAAGACGGTCGAGAGGATGCGGCAGGACCGACCGCTCGAGCGCACGCGGCTCGCCGCCGATCAGGCCACGCTGACCGCGGTGCAAGGGCTCGTGCGGACCTATCAGGCGGAGAAAGGTCAGTACCCCCCGGACAAGGCCGCCGTGGTCGGGCTCCTCGTCTCCCCGCCCAAGTTCCAGTGCCCGGGGAACGACTTCGAGTACGATCCAGCCACGGGCGCACTCAGCCTCACGATCACCGACGATTCGCGCTGCTGAGGCCGTGGTCCGGGCGGCGGCCGCTCGCGCCGGCGCTCGAGCTCACCCGGCGCCGGAGTCGACATGATGGCGGGAGGAATCAGCGCGGCGCTTGCGTTACACTCATCGGGATGACCGACGGACCGCGCGAGAAACCCGGTAACTTCATCCGGGACATCATCGTCGAGCACAACGCCAGCGGGCGCTTCGGCGGCAACGTGATCACGCGCTTTCCGCCCGAGCCGAACGGTTATCTGCACATCGGCCACGCCCAGGCGATCTCGATCGACTTCGGCATGGCCCAGGAGTTCGGCGGCCGCTGCCACCTGCGCTTCGACGATACCAACCCCATCAAGGAGAGCCAGGAGTACGTCGACTCGATCATCGACACCGTGCGCTGGCTGGGCTACGACTGGGGCAAGTACCTCCACTACGCGAGCGACTACTTCGAGCAGCTCTACGAGTGGGCCGTGCAGTTGATCGAGGCGGGCAAGGCCTACGTGGACGATCTCACCCCGGAGCAGATGTCCGAGTACCGTGGCACCTTGACGGAGCCCGGCCGCGAGAGCCCGTACCGCAATCGCTCCGTCGCGGAGAACCTGGACCTGTTCCGCCGCATGCGCGCGGGCGAGTTCGAGGAAGGCACGAAGACCTTGCGCGCGAAGATCGACATGGCGTCGGGCAACATCAACCTGCGCGATCCGGTCATGTACCGGATCCGGAAGGCCACGCACCATCGTACGGGCGACGCCTGGTGCATCTATCCCCTGTACGACTGGGCTCACGGCCAGTCCGATTCGATCGAGGGCGTCACACACTCGATCTGCACGCTCGAGTACGAGGATCACCGGCCCCTGTACGACTGGTACCTCGACCAGCTCGGCGTGCATCACCCGCAGCAGATCGAGTTCGCGCGCCTGAACCTCTCGCACACCATCATGTCCAAGCGAAAGCTCCTCGAGCTCGTCCAGCAGCAGCTCGTTACCGGCTGGGACGACCCGCGCATGCCCACGCTCGCGGGCCTGCGCCGCCGCGGCTACACGCCGGAAGCCATCCGCGACTTCGCCGAGCGCGTCGGCACCGCGAAGGCCGCGAAGGTCGTGGACATCGCGTTCCTCGAGCACTGCCTGCGCGAGGATCTCAATCGACGCGCCGAGCGACGGATGGCGGTGCTCCGGCCGCTCAAGCTCGTGCTCGAGAACTACCCGGAGGGACAGGTCGAGGAGATGGAGGCTGTCAACAACCCGGAGGACCCGGCGGCCGGCAGCCGCAAGGTGCCCTTCTCTCGCGTCCTTTATATAGAGCAGGACGACTTCCGCGACCCGGCCCCCCCGAAGTACTTCCGGCTCTCGCCCGGCGCCGAGGTGCGCCTGCGCTACGCCTACATCGTCAAATGCACGGGCGTCGAGCGCGACGCCTCGGGGCAGGTGGTGATGGTGCGCTGCACCTACGACCCCACCTCGCGCGGCGGTGACGCCCGCGGGCGCAAGGTGAAGGGGACCATCCACTGGGTGTCGGCGTCGCATTCGGTCCCGGCCGAGGTGCGGCTCTACGATCATCTTTTCGCCGTGCCCAAGCCGGAGGACGCGGACGACTGGCGGAGCGTGCTCAACCCGCATTCGCTCGAAATCGTGCGCGACGCCCGCCTCGAGCCGGCGCTGGCGGGCGCCGACCGGGGCTCGCGTTTCCAGTTCGAGCGCCAGGGCTACTTCTGCGTGGACGTGCGGGATTCGGCACCGGCGCGGCTGGTGTTCAATCGCACGGTCGGGCTGCGCGACACGTGGGCGAAGATCGAGAAGGGAGCTGGATAGCAGATGGTTGATGCCTCCTCACGCTTCGAGGTAAAACAAGGGCGCCACTGGACGGGTTCATGAAAAAGCGAGTCGTCATCACCGGCCTCGGCGTGGTCTCGCCGATCGGGGTCGGCGTCGGTGAGTTCTGGAAGGCCGCGCTGGCGGGAAGCTCCGGGATCAGCGCGGTCGCCCCATTCGACACATTGCCGATGGACGCCTTCCGTTCCCGAGTGGTGGGCCGGGTTCGAGACTTCAATCCCGCGGCACACTTAGACTCAGGACAGGCCGATCGGCTGGACCGCTACGCTCAGTTCGGGCTGGTGGCGGCCAAGGAGGCGATTACCGACGCGGGGCTGCGGATGGACCAGGAAGCTCCCTACCGCGTCGGGGTGATCGTCGGGGCGGGCATGGGCGCGATGACCATGGGTGAGCGCGAGCTCACCAGGCTCTATCTGGACCTGAAGCCGAACCGGGTGCCCCCCAGTTTCATTCCCGCCATCACGATGAACTCCGTCTCGGGGCTGATCGCCCTCGCGCACGGCGCGAAGGGTCCGAACTATACGATCTCCACCGCCTGCTCATCGAGCGCCCACGCGATCGGCCAGGCCCTGGTCTCCATCCGGACCGCGCAAGCCGACGTGGTGATCGTCGTGGGGGCCGACGCGAGCATCACCCCGCTGGTCCTCGCGGGCTTCGGCTCACTCCGCGCGCTATCGACACGCTATAACGACGACCCGGGACGGGCGTCCCGGCCGTTCGATCGGGGACGCGATGGATTCGTGCTGGGCGAGGGCGCCGGCGCCTTGATCCTGGAGTCGCTCGCCCACGCCCGGAAGCGTCGCGCGCGGATCTATGTCGAGGTCGCCGGATACGCCGCCACGAGCGAAGCCTACAACATGGTGATTCCGCGCGAGGACGGGGCGGAGATGGCCGCCACGATGTCCATGGCGCTTCGGGACGCGCGGACCACGCCCGCCCAGGTGGACTACGTGAACGCCCATGCGACCTCCACGATCCGCGGGGACGAGGTCGAAATCCGAGGGATCCGACGCCTCTTGAAGGCGCGGGCGAGCAAGGTGCTGATCAGCGCCACGAAGTCCATCATTGGCCACACCCTGGGTGCCGCGGGTAGCATCGGGGCGGTCGCGACGGCGATGGCCATTCAGAGCGGCCTGGTCCACCCCACGATCAACTACGAGGATCCCGATCCCGAGTGCCAGCTTCCGGGCATCGCCGGCAAGCCCCAGGAGCGCCGCATCAAGGTTGCCCTAGTCAACGCGTTCGGGTTCGGCAGCAACAACTCCTCGCTCGTGCTGAAGCGGTACGACTAACCGAGAAAGGGCAGCCACCGTATGACGGCCAACAACGCGATTGCGGAGCGACTTCGCGCCACGCTGGCGAAGGAGCTGAAGCAGGACGTCAAGTCGATCACCCCCGAGCACACGCTGCGAGGCGACCTGGGGTTGAACTCTCTGGATGCGATCGAGCTGATGTTCAGGATCGAGGAGGAATTCGATCTATCCATTCCCGACGACGACATACAAGGGCTGGTCAAGGTCGGGGACGTGATCGACTACCTGGAACGGCGATTGACCCCTGCGGCCGCGACGGCGCACGCGATCCCGGCGGCCACGGCGCCGCGCCCGAGCCCGGCGGCTACAACGACGCGCCCGCCGTCGGCGGCGAAGGCTCCCGCCAAGAAGGCCAAAGCAAAAGCATCGCGCCGTCATGCCTGAGGGTTCTCGCCTTGTGCGACTGGGCGAGATACAACAGGTCATCGGAGGCGACCTCGTCGGATCGGGCGAGGAGATCGTTTCGGGGGTATCGAGCCTGGAGGAGGCCGGTCCACGGGAGCTGGCGTATGTCACGGCCGACCGCTACATTCCCGCGGCCCTCAAGTCCAAGGCCGGGGCCTTCGTCACCCACCGTCCTCTCCGGGAGCTGAAGCGGCCCCACGTCGTCGTGCCGCACCCCGCCCACGCCATCGTGACCGTGATCCATCGGTTTTTCACGGCCCCGTTCAAGCCCCGCGGGATCGCCGAGCAGGTCGTTCGCGGTGCCGACGTCCGGATCGGTCCGGACCCATCTATCTGGCCCTTCGTCACCCTCGGCGACCGGGTCACCCTCGGTGCGAGGGTGACGCTCTACCCCGGTGTGTTCATCGGCGATGATGTCACGGTCGGCGATGACACCGTGCTCTCCCCCAACGTGACGGTCCTCGACCGCTGCCAGGTCGGGAGCCGCGTACGCGTTCACAGCGGGAGCGTGATCGGGAGCGACGGGTTCGGCTATGTCCAGCACGACGGGCGCCATCACCGGGTGCCGCAGCTGGGCATCGTGGTCATCGAGGACGACGTGGAGCTGGGCGCCAACGTGACCGTCGATCGCGCCACGTTCGGCCGGACCGTCGTCAAGCGCGGCGCGAAGGTCGACAACCTCGTGCAGATCGCCCATAACGTCACGGTTGGAGAGGACAGCATCCTCGTGGCGCAGTCCGGGATCGCCGGTAGCTCGTCCCTGGGGCACCACGTGGTGATGGGAGGACAGGCGGGCATCGGCGATCACCTGACGATCGGCGATATGACCATGATCGCGGCGCGGTCCGGGGTGAGCCGCCACACCGAGGCCGGCCAGATCGTCTCCGGCAATCCGGCGATTCCGCATACGGTTGCGCTGAGGGCTTACAGCGTCATCCCCCACCTCCCCGAGCTTCGCCAGCAGGTTCGGGACCTCGAGCGGCGCGTCCGCGCCCTCGAGTCGGCGCCGCAGGCGCCGCGGCACAAGGGCAAAGGCAGGAATCGCGCGGGCTGACGTGCCGGGACCGCTACGCCACCTCCAGCGGGCGCGCCACCATGATGCCGGTATGCGTGGACACGCCCGCGAGGTACGTCGCCAGATCCTCGTCGAGCGTGACCGCTTTCCGGGTCGTCGACGCGTGTAGCAGCCTCAGAGCTCCGTTCGCGTCCCGGTAGCACAGCCCCGCGTGCGCGCAATCCAGGCCGTCGATCGTCGTGGTGATGCCGACGATATCCCCCGTCATCAGGAGCGGTCGAGCCGCCCCGACTTTCTCCTTCGGCAGATAGTGCATCTCGCGCGCATTGATGTCGGCCTCCGCGCGCCTGATCTTCTGAACCAGGTCCGGATTGGCCTTGAGCTGGCGATACGCGTTGGGATGCGCGCTCATGAAGCTGACGCGCCTGGTGACGCGCGCCGCGCCCGGAAGGTCGCGGGTGATCAGGCGGACCACGCGCTTGTCTTCGTTGTCGACGAACCAGTCGCTCATGTAGTGGAGCCGCGACGCGTAGTCGGTCAGCTGGCCGCGCCGGTATCGGGTCAAGGTGACTTCGGCCAGCAGCGCCTCCGGCGTGCGCCCGCCCCGTCTGAGCATTCGCGCGAAGGCGAGCGCGCTCTCGAAAAACGTGACACAGTCGAGCCCGCGGAGGTTGACCGAGCACACCTCGCGATCCTCGTAGAGCTCGAGCGTGCCGTCGGCGTAGGGCGTGTCGCGGAGTGCCATGCCGACGGCGCCGATCCGCTCGCCGATCGGCCGGTCGGCCCACGCGTGCTCGCGCGCTTGCGTCACGAGCCGCGCGAACGTCTCCTGGCCCGTGACGACGCTGGAGTCGCCCTCACGCCCGGATCCGCGGTCCGGACGCGCGATCGCGAGCACCCCGGCGCCGAGGAGCGCCCTCGACGCGAGCGTGAGGAGCGCTCGCCGGCCCGGCGTCGCGTCATTCATGGCATCTGTAGCATCGCACGGTCAGGCCCGCGCGGCCGCGCGCCGAGCCACTTCCTCGGCAAGGGCTCGATGTTCGGCGCAGCCGATCACCGCCACGTCGGGACGGGGTCCGGCGGTGTCGATGAGTCGGCGGACCGCCTGGCGGCGCCGAACCGCCGGAGCGAGGTCGAGGGCGCCCCGGTCGATGTCCTGACCGATCGCCGCCAGCGTGTCGCTTCGAGCGTCGGCCCGCCGGCAGACGAGCGCGAGATCGCCGCCGGCGCTCAGGAACCGTCGCGCCGCGCCGGCGACACCCCAGGTGCCGGCGACGGCGGCCATCTCGAGGTCGTCGCTCAGGACGAGGCCGGAGAAGCCGAGGCGCCGCCGGAGCAGGCGGCCGATGACCTCGGGCGAGAGCGACGCGGGGAGCTCGGGGTCGAGCGCAGGGTATCGCACATGGGCGACCAGCACGGCCGGGCAGCCGGCTCCGAGCGCCGCCCGGAACGGGACGAGGTCCCCGCGCGTCAGGTCGTCCATGGTGGCGCCGATCTCCGGCAGCTCCTGATGCGAGTCGACCGACGCGCGTCCGTGGCCGGGGAAGTGCTTGGCGACGGGCAGGAGCCCCTCGCCGAGCATCGCCTCGACGGACGCGACGCCGCACCCGGAGACGACGTCCGGAGCCGTCGCGAATGCGCGGTCGCCGATCACCGTGCTCGCCGGATTGACCAGGCAGTCGAGCACCGGCGCGAGCCCGGAGTCGAACCCGGCGGCACGCAGCTCGCGGGCCATGGCTCGTGCTACCGCCGCCGCCAGGCGCAGGTCGCCGGCGCGTCCAACCGTTGCCGGAGGCGGAAAGCGGGTGAACGGAGGGGGCAGGCGGTGAACCCGTCCACCCTCGTGATCGACCATGACGAGCACGTCGGGGCCGAGTCGTCGCGCCGCCGCCGTGAGCGCCAGCACGGTCTCGAGGCTCGGGCAGTTGCGCGCGAACAGGATGACGCCCCCGAGCCCGGACTGCTCGGCCAGCGCGACGAGGTCGTCGGGAATCGCCGTCCCCTCGAAGCCGACGGCCAGCGCGTGGCCGGGCCCGATCTTCATACTGCGATCCTACGGCACGGGTCTTCCTATAGAAAACTCGCGGCGAAGGGGCTATTCTCACGGCTCGTCAGCTCGAGGGGAGAGCGTACGTGCCCAGGGTGAACATCTCCGTCCCCGACATCCCGAGGCCGCTGGCCAACTACACTGCGGCGGCCCGCGCCGGCAGTCTCGTCTTTGCGGCCGGACAGCTCGCGAGCGACTTCAAAGGAGGCGTCGCCGCCGAGGCGCGTCTCGATCCCGCGTTTCCGTATTACGGCTCGGCGATCAAGAAGCAGACGCGCTATGTCCTGGAAAACCTCGCGCAGACATTCAAGGCGGCGGGCACGTCGCTGAGCCACGTGGTGAAGGCGCAGGTGTTCCAGACGGATCTCGCGAACTTCAGCGGCTTCGACGAGGTCTGGAAGGAATTCTTCCCGGCACCGCCACCGCGGACGACGATCGGCACGACCGGGCTCCTCGTCCCCGGTACCCTGGTCGAGATCGACCTGATCGCCACCATGCCCACGGCCGCCGGCCGCGCGGTCCAGTCGGACACCCCGCGGCCTCTGGCGAATTACTCGGAGGCGGTCGTGGTGGGCGATCTCGTCTTCGCCGCCGGTCAGCTCGCCAGCGACTTCAAGACGGGCGTGCCACGCGAGGCGCGCGTGGATCTGGCGTTCCCCTACTACGGCTCGGACATCAAGCGTCAGACGCGGTACGTGCTCGAGAACCTCGCGCGGACGTTCAAGGCCGCCGGCACGTCGCTGGACCGCGTGGTGAAGGCGCAGGTCTTCCACACCGATCTGAGCAACTTCTTCGCCTTCGACGAGGTCTGGCGAGAGTTCTTCCCCACGCCGCCCCCGCGCACGACGGTCGGCACGACCGGCCTGCTCGTGAAGGACACGCTGGTGGAGATCGACCTGATCGCGGCGCTGCCCTCGGCCCGAGTAGAGCAGATCGCGGTGCCCGACATTCCGAAGCCGCTGGCGCACTACACGCCCGCGACGCGGGTAGGGGAGCTCGTGTTCGCCGCCGGGCAGATCGCCAGCGACTACGCGACCGGCGTGCCCCGAGGGGTCCGCGTCGACCCGGCGTTCCCCTACTACGGCTCGGACATCAAGCGCCAGACGCGCTACGTGCTCGAGAATCTGGCGAAGACTCTCACCGCGGCCGGCACCTCGCTGGACCACGTGGTCAAGGCGCAGGTATTCCACACGGATCTCGCGAACTTCGCCGGCTTCGACGAGGTGTGGAAGGAGTTTTTCGCCGCGCCGCCGCCGCGGACCACCGTGGGCACGACCGGTCTCCTGGTGCCGGGCACCCTGGTCGAGATCGACCTGATCGCGGCCATGCCCTGAGCGGGCGGGCGGCACGCTCGCGGCCCGAGCCCGTCAGCGCCCTTTGAACGCCGCCGGACGCTTCTCGACGAACGCGCGGATGCCCTCGCGCGCGTCCTCCGTCTCGGAGGCGATGTTCTGGGCGAACGTCTCGAACTCGAGCGCGGCGCGGAGATCGACGTCCTGGCTGTGATAAAGCGCGCGCTTCGCGAGCCTGATGGCGATCGGTGGGCCGGCGGAGATCTTCCGCGCCAGCTCGTAGGTGGCCGGCAGCAGCTCCTCGGGCGGATAGACGGCGCTCACCAGCCCGAGCCGGAGCGCCTCGCCGGCGTCGATGATGTCGCCGGTGAAGATGAGCTCGCATGCCTTGGCCATGCCGACGAGCCGCGGCAGGAAATACGTCCCGCCCCAGTCCGGATGGAGACCCCGCTTGACGAACGCCTGGGTGAACTTCGCGGCCGTCGAGGCCAGCCGGATATCGCAGCCGAGCGCCAGGTTCATGCCGGCGCCGGCCGCGGCTCCGTTCACCGCGGCGATGACCGGCTGGGGCGCGTCGCGCATCGCGAGCAGGACGCGGTCACGCAGGGGCGCTACCTTGTCGATCAGCGGACGCTCGGCCCGGCCCTCCTTGAGCTCGTTCATGGCCTTCACGTCGCCGCCGGAACAGAACCCCTTGCCGGCCCCGGTCACCACGATCGCGCGGACGGCGGCGTCCTGGCTGGCCCGGAGCACGGCGGCGTAGAAATCGTCGCGCAGCGTGTCGCCGAGCGCGTTGAGACGCTCGGGGCGGTTCAACGTCAGCGTCGCGATGGCGTCCTTCACCTCGTAGAGCAGGCACTTGTAGTCGGTCATGGATCTCTCCTATATAGGGCCTTGAATATACCCTGGAGGGCCCATGGACTTCTTCGACGTTGTGACCACGCAGCGGGCGATTCGGCGCCTCAAGCCCGATCCGATCCCTGGCGCCTTGCTCCGGCAGATCCTGGACGCCGCCATCTGCGCGCCGAGCGGCGGCAATCGGCAGGGCTGGAGCTTCCTGGTCATCCGCGACGCGGCCAGACGGAAGCGGCTCGGCGAGCTGTACCGCGAGGCATGGGGCGAGCTGATGAAGGTCCCGTACTACGCGGGCGCGGCGAAGGAGCCGCCGGACAGCCCGGCGGCGAAGATGCTGGCATCGGCACGGCATCTCGCCGAGCACCTCGGCGAGGCGCCCGTGCTCGTCATGGCGTGCATCGCGCTCGAGCCCGGCGTCACCCCGACGTTGACGACCGGCGCATCCATCTATCCGGCCGTCCAGAACATCATGCTGGCCGCCCGCGCGCTCGGCATCGGGAGCTGCCTCACGACCATTCACCGGTTCCGCGACGCGCAGGTGAAGGAGCTGCTCGGCATCCCGTCGGACGTCGAGACGGCCGCGTTGATCCCGCTGGGCTATCCGCTCGGGAAGTTCGGGCGCCCGCCGCGCCGGCCGCTGCGCGAGGTGGCCTTCGGCGACCGCTGGGGCCAGGCCTTCTAAGACGTATTCCCGATTGGACATTCTCTCCTCGGTTGTCTCTGCCATATGGTGGCCGGCGGGCAGAGCATGCCGGAGATCTCTCGCTTCCTTGGTGTCGTTGTCGCGATGTTCTACGGGGATCGCCCTCCGCCTCACTTCCATGTGAGGTACGGTGAGCATCGGGCGATAATGGATGTCGAGATCCTGAGAATCTTGAACGGTTGGCTCCCGCCCAGGGTGCTGGGACTCGTCACCGAGTGGGGCGTCCTGCACAGAGAAGAGTTGCGCGAGGATTGGCGCCGCAGCCGACGGCAAGCGCCTCTGGCGCCTATACCGCCGCTGGAGTGAGACGATGATGGTTGACGTAGTTGAAGTTCGCCCCCTCGAGGGGTACCGCCTCTACCTCAGATTCGAAGACGGGGCCGAGGGGGAAGTGGACGTGAGCGGCCTCGTCCCCTTCGAAGGCGTATTTGCGCTGCTACGCGATCCGGTCCGATTTGCTGAGGTCCGCGTGCTTCCAGATCTAGGGACCGTGGGATGGCCCAACGGCGCCGACCTCGATCCCGACGTGCTTTACGCCAAGATCACCGGCAAGCGCATCGCTCAAAGGTAGGGCGACCGGTGGGCGAGACGAGGGTCGATCTGCTCCACCTTCTCGAGGACCTCCGCGATGCCTATCCCGGGTCCACCGAGGAGACCATTCTCACCGAGATCGTCGCCAACTCCCTGGACTCCGGCGCCACGACCATCGCGATTGCGACGGACCCGACCGCGCCTGCGTTGACGATCGTGGACGATGGTGACGGCATGAAGCGGCGTGAGCTCGCGCGGTACCACGACATCGCCGCCAGCGCCAAGGCTCGCGGCGCCGGCATCGGATTCGCCGGCGTCGGCATCAAGATCGCACTCCTGGTCTGCTCGGAGGTCATCACCGAGACGCGGCGCGGCAAGCTGCATGTCGCCTCGTCGTGGCGGCTGGCCTCACCTCACAAGGCGCCTTGGCGCTGGGTCCCTCCAGCGGGTCTCGTAGCGACACGGGGCACGGCGGTGCGCCTCTCGCCCACGAACGCCCTCTCGTCCCTGCTCGACCCGGGGTTTGTCGAGGCCGCGGTCCGCCAGGGCTTCCAGCCGCTCTTCGAGCCCGCGCTCGCCGAGATCTTGCGCGCCCACTATCCGCGGGGCGTCGCGTTCGTCCTCAATGGGAGGAGGCTCGAGCACCAGAGCGCGGGTGCGTCCGAGGTCGCGCCTCTCGCCATCCGGGTTGGGCGCAAGCGGAAGCCGGCGGGCGCGGGCTATCTTCTGCGCGCGGGCGAGTCGATATCCGATGAGCTACGCGGCGTGGCCATCAGCACTTTCGGCAAGGTTATCCGGCGAGGGTGGGATTGGGTCGCCCTCACGCCCGCCGCGCCCGAGCGCATGGCCGGCCTGATCGAGGTGCCGGCGCTGGCCGAGTGCCTCACGCTGAACAAGGCCGACTTCATCCGTGCCGGAACACGCGGTGCGACGTACCTCGCGTACCGCAAGGCGATCCAGGAAGCGGTCTCGCGCCAGCTCGAGCTGTGGGGCGACGCCGGTGAGCCGGGCGAGCGCGCGCGGCGGCGGGCCGCGCGTCCTGTGGAGCGGGATCTCGAGGCCGTGTTGGCCGATCTCGCGGACGAGTTCCCACTGCTGGCGCCACTCGTGGAGCAGCGGGCTGGGGGCCAGCGACGATTGCCGACGACCGGATCGGGTTCCGACGCGGATGACCATCGCGCGACGTTGTCGGCGGTCCACGAGACGGCCCCGGTGACTGCGGAGTGTGCGCAACCGGGCCAAGCGCCATCTGAGGAACCGGCCACGGCAACGGCGATGAGTGTCGCGCCCGTGCCGCCCGCTCAACCCGAGCCTCCGCCGGCTACCGGCCGTCTCGCTGGTGGACTCCGGGCGCGCCGGCCGGCTCGCTATGGCCTGAGCATTCAGTTCGAGGTCGGTCCTGGCGAGGACGAGCTCGCGCGTCTGGTGGAGTCGACCGTTTGGGTCAACGAGACCCACCCCGCCTATCGTCGGGCGGTCGCCTCACGTTCGGAGGGTTACCACCTCGCG
>Ga0209056_10001199_pt1 | contig 28418 bp, 30 predicted proteins | sample GraSoiAngelo_114_FD_185876 | JGI IMG/M metagenome (GOLD analysis project Ga0209056, IMG submission 185876) | Grasslands soil microbial communities from the Angelo Coastal Reserve, California, USA - 14_0903_13_40cm (SPAdes) (version 2) | ecosystem: Environmental > Terrestrial > Soil > Grasslands... | reverse complement strand
CGATTGCGTTCAAAGGTGGATCGAGCAGTCCCTTGTCCGCCAGTCGGACGGACTCGTCCCGTGGCGAGCTCGATGTTAAGAAATAATGCGCCTTTGGCGCCAAAATAACATCGCCCGCGGAGCAGCCGATCCACCCCTGCCACCTTTGCTGACTTGCGCGACATGCTAGATTGATATGTGGAAAAAGTGATCATCGTTGGCAGTGGCTGCGCCGGATTGACGGCCGCCATTTATGCCGCTCGCGCGAATCTAAGTCCACTCGTGTTGGAAGGTCGTCAGCCGGGCGGCCAGCTTTCCACCACTACGCTGGTGGAAAATTATCCGGGCTTTCCGGAAGGGATCGACGGACCGCAACTGATCCTGAACATGCACAAACAGGCTGAGAACTTCGGCGCCCGTTTTTCCTACGCGGAAGCGACCGATTACGAACCGCGCAACGATCACGTTCGAATCAAGGCCGACGACGAATGGCTTGAGACGCAGGCGCTGATCATTGCCAGCGGCGCGTCAGCGCGCTATCTCCGGCTGGAGAACGAAGAAAAATTGATCGGCCATGGCCTCACGAGTTGTGCGACGTGCGACGGCGCATTTTACAAAAACGTGCCGGTCTGCGTGGTCGGCGGCGGCGATTCCGCAGCGGAGGAATCGCTCTTCCTGACGCGATTCGCGTCGAAGGTTTACCTTATTCACCGACGCGACCAAATGCGGGCTTCGAAGATCATGCAGGACCGCGTTTTCGCGAACAAAAAGATCGAACCGATCTGGAACACGGTTGTGACCAAATACATCCCCGATGAAAACGGCGAGATGCGCGCGGTGCGTTTACGGAACGTCAAGACGAAGGAAGAACGCGAGCTCGAGGTCGCGTGCGTCTTTGTCGCGATCGGCCACGATCCGAACACGAAAGCGTATCAGGGAAAACTCGAGACCGATCCGGATGGTTACTTGATCGCGAGGCACATGGCCGAAAGTAAACATCCCGGCGTTTTCATCGCCGGCGACGTAGCCGACCGCGTTTACAAGCAAGCGGTGACGGCGGCGGGGTCCGGCTGCGCCGCGGCGATGGAAGCGGAGAAATACTTAAGCGCTTTGAGTGCTTAAGTTATTGCCAATTGGCGACTGCCGAGTGCCAATTGAAGGAGAACTCCGATGACAACCGTCGAGTTAAAAGCGCGAACCAAAGACCTCGCGCTACGCGTAATCCGATTGGTTCCAATCGGAAGTCGGCAATTTGATGAAGATTTGTGATTTGACCCAGTTTTATTCGCCGGTGAGCGGCGGGGTGAAACGGTATCTCCATGAAAAGATCGATTACGTTCAGAACTGCACAGCCAGTGACAAACACGTGTTGGTTGTCCCGGGCCCAAAAAGCGATGTGCAAGTAAATGGGCGTTCGCGCATTTACACGATCCGATCGCCGCTAGTCTCACGCGCCGCGAAGTATCGCGCGCTGCTGAATCTTCGGGCGGTCGAAGAAATTCTGGATCGCGAGAGGCCGGACATCATTGAGTCAGGCGATCCTTATCAACTTGGGTGGAAAGCGGTCAAAGCCGGTCGCGCGTTAAGAATTCCAGTGATCGGCTTTTATCACTCACATTTTCCCGAAGCCTATCTGCGGAGTAGCGCAAAGCTGCTCGGCAAGACCGCTACCCGACGGGTGATGAAACTCTCCCGCGCTTACGTGCGCAAACTTTACAATCAATATGCGGCGACGCTGGTCGCTTCAGAGCGGCTGGCGCAGGTTCTCCGGGACTGGGGCGTGCGGAACGTTCGCGTCCTCAGCCTGGGCGTTAAAATCGAGACCTTTCATCCGGACAAATCCAATGCGGAAGCGGCGCGAGAATTGCTCGGCGTTGATTCAAATCGAAAACTTCTCCTCTACGTTGGTCGTCTGGCGAGGGAAAAGAACACCGCTAAATTATTTCGTGCCTTCGAGGTTTTGCAGCGGCGCCGACCGAACGAGTTTCATTTGCTCGCGATTGGCGATGGCTCGCAACGAAGTCAGCTCCGCAAACTGCAAGCACGATGCAAAAATGTTTCCTGGATCCGATATTGTGCTGAGCCGCGCGAGCTCGCTCAGTATTATCGCGCCGCTGATCTTTTTGTTCATCCGGGTGTCCAGGAAACATTCGGTCTGGTTGCGCTGGAAAGTCAGGCCTGCGGAACGCCGGTGGTCGGCATTCGCGGCAGTGCCATGGACGACCTCATTTTTCATGACCAAAGAGATTGGGCGCATGAAAACACCGCCGAAGCGCTCACGGAAGCGATCGAACAGATGAGCAAGAAGAAGTTATCGCGCTTGGCAAAAGAGGCGGCTGAGCGCACCGCGCAGTTGCATGCCTGGCCGCGGGTCTTCGAGCGGCTTTTTTGCATTTACGGCGAGGTCTGTGCAAACTACAAAGGAAACCCCACCGAATGAGCGCCGAGAAACCATTTACTATCCGCAGTTATCGGAAAACGGACCGCGACGCTGTCCGGAAGCTTTGCTGTCAGACCGGATTTCTCGGAATGCCAATCGATCCCGTTTACGAAGATCGACAATTGTTCGCGGACTTTCTCACTACTTATTACACAGATTGGGAACCGGAATCGTCCTTCGTGGTCGAGATCGACGGCCAGATCCGCGGTTATCTGCTCGGATCCCGCAAGCCAATTAAGAATCAGCTCTATTCATTCTGGCAAAACGTTTCGCTCTTCGTGAAAGCGCTCACTCGCTACTTTCTTTATAACACCAGCTCGCGTCGTTTTGTCCGGTGGGTGCTGGTTCACGGCCCGCGCGAAGTGCCGGCCGCGCCACGGCGCGTTCCACATTTTCACATCAATCTTCTTCCCGACGCGCGAAAAATGTCGACCACGCGTGCCCTGATGAGTGCGTACCTCAGTTACCTGTATCGCTGCGGCGAAAAGCGCGTTTACGGACAGATCGTGACCTTCGAAAGCCGGCGCGGCGAACAAATGTTCGAGCGCTACGGCTTCAAAGTCCTGAACCGCGCCGAAATCACGAAATATAAGGCTTTTTATCCACAGTCCGTCTACCTCAGCACGGTCATCAAGAATCTGGAAACGGCCGAGCCGCTCAGTGTGACGTCGCGCTCGAGGTGATCGAAAGCGCAACCGGCTTGCGACGGCGTCCGTCTGCAAGACAAACAATTCTCGTCGTTGTCGGTCTGATTTTAATCGCGGCGGCGGTGAGAATTCCGCTACTCGGCATTCCGCTTGAGCGAGATGAAGGCGAATACGCCTACATCGCATGGCGGCTGGGTCACAACGAACTGCCATATCGCGATTGGGTCGATCAAAAGCCGCCCGCAGTTTTTTGGACATACCGCGCGGCGCTGGCTTTGCCGTTCGATCCGGTTCGGGCAGTCCACCTCGCGGCGCTGGTATTTTCGGCGGCTTCGAGTTGCGCGCTATTTTTTCTCGCGCTGCGATTCATGAATCGATTCTGGGCGTTGGTCGCGGCCGCGCTGTTCACGCTGCTTTCCGCGGACCCATTCGCGCAGGGGACCGCAGCCAATACCGAAGTTTTCATGTTGCTTCCGCTGATTTTGTCTCAAATCGCTTTTCTGAAGGCAGCCGACAATCCCCGCAACGTCTTGCTCATGATCGTCTGCGGCGCGCTGACTGGAATCGCGATCGCGTTCAAGCAAGTCGCAGCGCTGAATTGGTTTCTGTTGATCGCACTGTATCCGGTTTTCGTCGCAGCGGAAAAACGACGGCGTAATTCACTCGCATTCGCCTCTTGGTCGGCTGGCGGACTATTCGCGATCGCTGGAATCATTGGTCTTTACTTCTGGACGCGCCATGGACTGGGCGAGCTGGTCGGCAACGTGTTCACACACAACTTGGAATACATCGGCGCGATGACTTGGTCGGACCGGCTCCAGTTCTGTTCGGGAACGCTGACGAGGCTCGCGCGAACAGAAGCGCTGGTTTGGATTTTCTCCGCCGCCGGTTTGATCGCGTTAATTGTCGCCCGCAAGGGAAAATGGTTCGCGTTTCTCGCGGGCTGGCTGTTTACGAGCATAATCGGTGTGAGCGCGAGCGGCTATTTCTTCCCGCATTATTTCCAGCAACTGCTGCCGCCGCTCGCATTGATCTCCGTTTTCGGTGCGCAACGGCTGAGCGAACTTCGGCCTTGGAAAACTTCGTGGATTCCGGGACCGCTCTTCAGTCTGCTGCTTGCCCTTCTTCCGCTGAAAACCATTTGGCTGTTTTGGTTTAGCTACACGCCCGCAGACGCGGTCAGAGCGATTTATCCGGGGAATTTCTTCGCCGAAATGCCGGCGTTTGCGGCCCGCATCGCCCAAGTCACATCATCCGACCAGCGGGTGTTCGTGTTTGGGGCTGAGCCGGAATTACTCTTCTACGCGCGGCGCGTTTCAGCGACGCGCTACATTTTTCTCTTTCCGCTTTACGGGCCCTACCGGAGCGCGCGCGAAAAACAGATCGCTGCGGCCGACGAAATCCAACGGGCGGCGCCGGCAGCGGCGGTTTATGTTCCGAACGACCTCTTTTTCAATCCCGCGAGCGATCAATATTTCACTGAGTGGAGCTTGTCCTACCTCGAGCAACATTTTTACCCTGACACATGGTTGATTAAAGAATCGCCAACTGTTGCGCAACTTGTGCGAGCCGAACGGGATTCGCCCGCGCCGGAGCGATTTCTTGGCGCGATCCTTGTGAAAAAATGATGAGCCGGCAGTCGGATTCGAACCGACGACCTGCTGATTACAAATTTTTATCTTCCTGGGACCGACCTGTTCGCTCCTGTTCCCAACGTGCATCGATTGGTGCTCGGTGTTCTGCGAGCGCTTCGGGTTTCGGTGACCACTCTTCACCGCTCGCCCGGCGTCTCTGATTTCGTTAGGCAGGGCGTCACTGCTTCCCTGCTTCACTGTTTCACTGACCCCCATGTGACTTGGGCTCCTTGTGGCTCATGGAGACAGGGGGAAAAGGGCGGCAATTGCTCCCCCGGGTCCATAAATGGCAAGGATCAAATGGGGCCCGGACCTGATTGGACTTTGGTCCGATATGCGAACCCTCATTACGCAAGCAAATTCAAACCTATGTTCATCCTCTTTCGACAAATTTTGGTTACGGCGGTGGCCTTCGTCTTTGCGGTGACAGCGGGACAAGTACGAGCCGAGAATTCATTTTCGATGGTTGTCATCGATCCAGGACACGGCGGCTCCGATCCAGGAGGGATTCCCGGCCAAATGGTGCCGGAAAAAACGGTCGCACTCGATACGGCATTGCGTCTGCAAAAGCTTTTGCGAGGAGCGGGCTTGCGCACGGTAATGACGCGCTCCACGGATATTTTTGTTCCACTGTCTGTGCGAAGCGCGATCGCCGACGCGGAACGCGACGCAATCTTCGTCAGCATCCACTATAATGCCTCGCCTCGAAGTAGCGCGCACGGTATTGAGACCTACTCCGAAAACAATCGCGGTGCAGTGCTCGCCGCGCGCATTCAACAAGAGATTATTGATCGCGTCAGCACCAAGAACCGTGGGACCCGCTCGGCCGAATATTACGTGCTTCGCAAGTGCCGGTTGCCGGCGGTTCTCGTTGAATGCGGGTTTCTTACCAATCCGACGGAAGCTCAATTGGCCCTGACAACTGCCTATCGGGAGCAAATTGCGGAACAGATCGCTGCCGGAATCATTGAGCAACGACAATTCGCTTTTCCTTCGCTCGCTCCAACTCATCGAAGTGGGCACTTAGTGCACAAAAACAAGAATCACCGAAAAATCGTCGATTTGGAACATGCAAAGCCCCCCTTCTGGGCGTTCTGCAAATTCTTGGGGAGTTATCAAATATTATTTCCCGCCTTCGCCTCCTCCTAAAGAGCCATAAGCGCCAGTAATCGCGTTATAATAATACATCGGGTTATTCATTGTCCCGCCAGAAAAACCATACGGATATCCGCGCGGATAGACTACATTGTTCCAGTGGCTCGTGTCCGTCCCTTGTGGGATATTGCCAGTATAAGTCCCATCCGGCAATTGATAGATGCCTTTGCCAATGTAAGTCATCCCGGCACGTGGTGCGGTGTAATTTAAGACGCCGAACCATAGCCCGAAGCCGAAGCCTAGCGCTATGATGATGGCCGCCAGTTGCTTGATATGAGCGAAGAAGAGCGGAGAATGTTGAGGGCTTACATCCCGTGTCCACAGGGGCAGGCCGGCGTTAATCTGCTGCGTAAGGGTCGCGGTTGATCTTGTCACAACCAGTTCTTTCCGTTTATCTTGTCCGAAGACTAATTTTCACAGTTCGCGCGCTGTACCCATGGGACCTTAGTCCAATGAGGGGAGCAGCTTCATGCGCCTAAAATCAACACCGTGCGAAGGCGCTGCTGTGGATCAGGGAATCAAACGCTCTCCTGAACCCCTTGTGACTTGGGCTCCTGTGGCTACGGGAAACCGGGGAGAAAGGGACGCAGGGCGGCAATTGCTACCCTGCTACAAGGCTACCGGGCTTTCGGAAGCAGCGTGCAACGCCAAGTGACTCTTCCGTCTCGCTGCAAAATGGCCAAAATCCAGCATGACACCACAAACTGAAAACGATCATCCGGCGCGACTCCTCTTCGATTTTGTGCTCCGCGAATTTCGGAGCGTTGTTCAAAGCGAAATCGCTGTCGTGCGAGAGGAAATAAAACGGATTGTGCAAAGCAAAGAGATTCTGCCAAAAGTGAACCGCTTCTACAGCCTCAGGGAAACGGCTGTGGAACTGAATCTTTCAGAAGCGACTGTTCGCAGATTGATCGCCCGGGGGCTGCTGCGTTCGAGCAAAGCAACCCGGCACATCAGAATTCCGAGAGAGCAGATCGACGAGTTCGCTCGCGCTACGATGTGACGGCGTGATGCTGCAGTAAGACTGATTGGGGGCGATCCTGCCCATGCGGCACTCGAGATGCTTTACGGTTGCTCCGAAGCACAACCAATTTCCTCGAATGCGACGCCATACTCTCCCTTGCCAGGTCAGTGATCTTTTGTCGTTCGCGGAACGCATCGCCAATGAGTTGGATACCCATGGTAGATGGCTCGAAATGATAGGGATTCGGGCGGACGAACTCAGGCGCATTGTTGACCAAGTCAAAAAAGCCGAGGCCGCATGGTCAGCCGCCAAGAGCGCGAAAGCATCTGCACAAACACGAACGACCGCCGCGGACGAAGCGCTGACGGCGTGGCTGGCGAAGGCGCGGCTGGTGGTGATGCTCGCGCGCGACGAAAAATGGTCGGAGCGCTGGATTGAGACCGGCTTCACGCATCGCAGGATGAATGTTCCGAAGCGCGTTGGGTCAAGAGTAGAGCTGGCCCGCCGGCTAGTAGTGTTTTTGGCTCTGCAGCCGGAATTTGGAGTCCGGTTTGCGGCGGTCACCGCAGCGGACGGGCGCTCCATTTATACCCGAGTGATACAGACGCGCCACGGACTCGAGAAAGCGACGGCTGATTGCGCCATGACTAAGCGTCAACGCGACGCTGCGGAACGTATCGTTCGCCACACGCTGCGGCGGGTCGCTCTCAACTTGCCCTCTAACGATTCGCACCTGCTCGCGTTCGGCTTGAATGAAGCGGCGGAGTCGGTGCACGATCGCCCTGATTTTGCCAAAGTGTCAGGGGAACCAATTCCGGTAATCATCCAGGCACATTCTGATTGCCAGCAAACTGTTGCTGCGTAGCCACCACTGATTCACTGCCACCCTGCTGCGCGAGTAAAAGGCTTCGGGCGACACTGTCACTCTGATCCCACGGCTAAAACGAACCCGATCGCCAGCGCGGCTCTTATCAGCTTGCTTTGAGTATAATGTCGCGCCTACAAGACAGGTTCGAAAGTGAAAACGGTGGCGATCATTGTGGCGTTGGTGTTCTGCTCAATGTTGACCAATCAAACTGGCGCCACAATTACTGACGGGAATTCGTTGCTGCAGAGTATCCGGCTGGTGAGAAAACTAGACGATAGACACGCGACAGAGAAAGAGGCAAAGGAAGCGGTAATGGCGCTTGAATATTTGCACGGCTATTTGGATGCTTCTTCTGCATGGGCGAGGGTGGACGAGGCTTGTCCATTTAAGTTTCCACAGCCGAACGGAATCACGGTTGGTCAACTTGTAGAAGTAATGGACAAATACCTGTCCAATCATCCCGAACAGCTACACGAGTCCGCGACGTTGCTCATATTTCTCGCCATCAAGGAGAGTTTTCCGAATCCGGTATACTCCCATAGTAAATCGAACGACTTCTAAATCTCTAAGGCAACCGGGGGGCAGGGCGGATACCATTCGGGGGCTATTGAACCGTTGCGGCTTTTGTCGACTAATACGCTGGATAACCGTCGAAGTTGTCGGCATAATCGCATGTTCGATTCTAATGTCGTCTCACCGCGCCGTTCCCCTTTCGCCAATTGAGCAAAGGCAGTTTGTCGACGAAGCGTTACCCGGACGGATTCGTGTCATTCAAGGTCATTTGGACGACCGATCGTACTTAGGCATGGCGATTGTCGCTCTTATGTCGCGAGCCTTAGCCGGCTTTCTCGGCATCGCCCGCGATCGAAGCGGAAAACTGGTCAAAGCATCGGAATACTATGAGCATACCTCAGGTTCATCATACGAGGTTAAGATCAGTGATCTAAATGGTGGGCAGTTAATTGAACCGCAAAAACTGCCGCACAAAGTTCAGAAGACGCTCTCCGATGGTATTCTTGAAGCGAACGTGGGTTTCGCCCATCTCACATTCTGGCCGAGTTCTGTTGATCAGACTCCGAGCGCCGCTGCAACTGACAAGTATCGCGATGAGCGGTACCAGCGTATTCGAAGTTTTGCCGAGGCTCTAATTGCCCTATGGGAGATCAGTGCGAAAACGATAAGAATCTAACCAATCGCTTCAGCTCTGTCTCGTTAGACCAAAAAGAATTCTTTTTTCGTTTACCACGCGTCGACGTGTCGCAGCCCAATTATCGCATTGCAACCCTGCCACCCGAATTCCCTGTAACTTTGCAGCCGTGATTCCGTGCCTTTGCGCAACCGGGCGGCAGTGGCTGCGTGAAGAAAACCCTCCGCCGAGAATTACCCCAACGGAGGGCTGTGTAAACGGACCGCGTCCATATTCCCTACGCAGCGCGGATACGCTAGGGAAACAAGCAGATGTAAGGCCACCTCTGTATAGATGCCGCGGGCCCTGCCACACGGAACCCAAGTTCCATTGGTCTCGGGCAATCAGGATTTCGTGCTTTTGGGCGGCTGGCTTGCCAGTCCGCGAAAATGAACCCGCGCGGATCGTCGCCGGCGCGGGGGTACAATTGCGCGAAGTGCCCCCACATCCGCAAACCAACGCGAACGGTAAGATCGACATTGTCTCAGGCCGGCAGGCGATCATCCAAAATGTTTACACCGAACCGGAACGGCGGCGGCGTGGGTTGGCCGCCCTCTTAATAAAGAGGATCATCGATTGGACCCGCCAGGAAGGGATCGATTCCCTCGTGCTGCACGCGAACGACTCGGCTTTATCGCCACGACCGAAATGCGATTTAACGGCTTCTGATAACCGCCAGTCCGGCTCGGACTAGTCGTTAGGGGAAAACGGCTGCGACGGCGGCACGAAACCATCATCGTCCGATCGTTCCATTGGAAGCCCGGTGTCGCGGACGCGGCGCGTAAATGTCGTCGTCGTTCAGTCGCCGCAGAATCACCACGCGGCCCGACGATAAGCGCACAATTAATCTACCGTCAAGTGTTCTGCCGACTACTCGGGCGTGGTGTCGACCCTGGTAAATAGGTCCTCGGTCGTAATTGTCTTCGTAGGGCAAGTCGCGAGCAGCGCGCGGAGTTTGCGATGTCGATCTTCGATTTGAGGCGACCGCTCTCTTTTTGCTGAGCACAGTCGACTGGCTTGATTCGGTCGCTGAAGATTGGTCGGAATTTTCCGGCGCGGACGACGATGGCGGCTCGCTTGGTCCTAATCCCGGCGACGCGGGTTCCGATGCTTTTGCGGCGGAAGCGATTTGCTTCCAAATCTCGGTCGGACTTGTAACCGTGTTTGAGCCGGTCGCGTTCGATGACTGATCTTGCTGAGCGACGCTCGGCGAACTTTTGTTCGCTGCGGCAATCGCCGGCGACGTATTTTGCGCAGGCTGATTCGCCGCAACCGGTGCCGCAGTGGTCGCTTGGCTTGGCGTCGTTGCGAATTTTGCTGCGTCGGGAACGCCTACTGGAACTCCAATTTGCTCACTGCGGCGGAAGTACGGAATCTTATCCGGGAAGAAATATTCAGCGGCCGCTGCTGCTGCCAGGACGAGAACGGCCACTGCCGCGAACCCGCGCAACACTTGAGCGAGCGGTGTTGCTGGTTGCTTCGGCTGTTTCGATTTCCTCGGCACAACTGCCGCCAACGGAAGTCCCAGCTTGCGACCGATGGCCTGGCGCGGGTCGATTTTGGTCAGGCAATCACGAATCTGTTTCTCGAGTGCGACCGGATCTTGCGGCCGGTTTTCTGGATTTTCGCGCAACAGATAGACGAGCAAATTGAAACGTTTGCCGGAACTGCGGCTGGTACCCAAGCCGCTGCACAGATCCGCAAACGCGCTTTCATTCCGCGCAACCGCCAGCGGCGCTGCGCCGGTGAGAAGAAAGCACATCGTCGCGCCGAGTGAATACATTTCCGATCGGAAATCGATTTCGCCATTCGCGCGTTGTTCCGGACTCGCGAACTGCGGCGAAATTGTTGGCGCAAGCTCGCTTGCTTCGGCGCTGTCCGAATGCAGCTCGAGTCCGGCCAGCCCGAAATTCAAAAGTTTCACGAACGGCCAGTCGCCGTCGGGCGATTGTCCCGGCACGATCATGAGGTTCGACGGTTGAATCGCGCGATGCGTCAAATTGAAAAACGCCGCGGCACCGATCGCTCGCACAACTTGCAGTCCGACGCGCAAGGCCGCGTCCGCTACCATCGGTCCGTTGGCGACAATCCAGGAATCGGCCGTTTCGCCTTCGAAGTGTTCCGAGACCAACGCGAAGTAATCGTGCTCGACGCCAACCGCGAACGTTTTGGCAATGTTCACGTGATCGAGCTTCTCCGCGGTTTCGGCGCGTTCTTTTAGCTGAGCGAGTTTTTCCGGGTCGATCGTTGCCAGCGGAACCAACTGCAAACGAACCGGTTCATGCGAGCGAGTGTCGATCGCCTTGTAATTAATCGCCGCGCCGGTCCGGCTGACTTCCTGGGCCGATTCATCTTCGTTCGTGCAGATCCGGTAATGCTCGAAAAAAGTCGTGGGTTCCATACGGGCGATGGACCAACTGGCACTGTATTAACAATCGCGACTGCGGCTGAGTTGCGCGAGACTTTTTTCTTAGGGGGTTCGAATCCCCAGTGCCGATGGGGAGAAATTCCCTCCCGGCGTCGGTTTTAGGTTTGCGGCGGCTGCCAGCACTGCGCGGACGCCTGCGACAGGGAACCTTTGCTACAGTGCTACACCGCAAAAGGTTTCAATGATCCCGTGCAACAGATTTTAGGGTTTCTTGCTTCGGTGCTTTAGCGCTTCTCAGGCTCAGCCGATCGCCAGCCCGCACAAGCGCTTTTCACGCCCACGATATTGCCCGGAAAATATACCGTTCGGACTTGAATCCCCGACGCACCAGCGCCGTCTAAATTGGTGGAAGCAGCTCGGGTATGAGAGACTTTATGACTAATAGCGGGCATCTGGCGGTGAGCGAGGCGAGTGCCCGTCGCGTCAAAGAAACGAAGGCGCACAAACGTTCGCGCAATCGCGGCCGTAATGGCAAAAATGCTCAGGCGAGCGGCCAATTCGAAACGACTATGGCCGCGGCCGGCACGCTCACTCGCACCAAAGCGCTTTTGCTCGCGGCGCGGCGCGCTTGGGAGCTCAAACGCCGCCTCCGCGAATAACGGTGCGGCCGTTGATGTCGATTTAGCGACATCCATTGCGCATGCAGTCTGTGAAGTATTGGGAGATCATCGCGGGCAAACTGAGTGCCGCAGGCTACACGGGGATATTGTCACGCGGTAACTCGCGACGGCTGGCGATTTATCGTCGACGCCTATGCCTATTCTGGTGATGGTCGCAGATTTATCGTCCGATCTGACGAACTTTTGAGCGCGTTCCTCGAATTAGAAGCGACACTGTTGTGAATCCGAATCGTTGCTCGATTCGGTAGCGCCACGCGCGACACCCCTGATTCACTGCACCTTGGGATTCGTCAGGCGAGACAATCGCGCAGCAATGATTCAACGCGTCCGGGCCGGTGCGTTTTTGGGTAATTTTTTTTTCTCACCACTAATCAGGACGCGGCAGCCTTCCGCACACGGGCTGTGTGCCCGGTAGGAGTGGGCTGGCGGCGCTCAAGCCAATAATTGAACGCGGTGTCGCTGCCTGCTTACCGGACTCCCTTGCCATCGATACAGTGAAGGTCACACGCATCAAAGACGCAGACGCCGCCTCCACGTCGAACGTCCACAAGGTTTGATGCAATGCGAAGCCGCTTTTTGACCGACAAACGGACAAGCCCGGACAAGGCGATTGCCTATGAAATTGGCTCAAATCGTTGTCCGTCCGCGGACGGCCCGCTTTGCTATCCCGATGTCCTCAGCGGACAAGCGTTTCGCTCGATAATTTGTCCCCCGGACACGTTGACGCCGAGATGCCGGACAGCTATGCGGACATGCAGCAATGCTCTTAATAAGTGGCCAAGAAGTGGCCAAGCAAACTTTTTCGAGATTCCGAGAAATCGCGTTTTACGAGGGAGCCGGCAGTCGGATTCGAACCGACGACCTGCTGATTACAAATCAGCTGCTCTACCAGCTGAGCTATGCCGGCAAAAATGCGCCGGAAAGTAGCGCAGAGTTTGGCGTCTAACAACCGCCTCGAGTGATTAAGCAGCGGTCTCGCCGACCCGCAGGCTCATTCCCATCAGTTGGAAAATGCGGTCCCGTTTTTCGAGATAACCGGGTGAATCCAAATGACGAGGACCCGGAAGATCGATATCTACGACGTCCTGAATCGTGGCCGGTCGCGCGGTCATGATCGGAATGCGATCCGCAAGTTCGACGGCTTCTTGATGTCGTGGGTAACGAACAGGATCGTTTTCTTCTCACTTTGCCAAATCCGAACGAGGTCGTTCCGCCTTTTCAGCTTTTGCCGGCGAAATGGAGGAATTTTAGGATGTCGCTGCGCAGACGCAGAAAGTCTCCGCTATCACGCTGACGCGGACGCGCTAACTCGACCGGAATCGTGCGCTCGATTCGACCGGGGCGCGGCGTCATGATCATGATCCGGTCGCTCATGTAAATGGCTTCGTCGATATCGTGGGTGACGAGAAGCATGGTAGTGCGGCGCGCCTGCCAAAGACGAAGAACTTCATCCTGCATTCGCATCCGCGTGAAAGCATCGAGCGCCCCCAATGGTTCATCGAGAAGAAGAATTTTGGGATGATTGATCAGCGCGCGAGCGAGTGCGGCGCGTTGCGCCATTCCGCCGGAGAGATGATGGGGATAGACGTTGGCGAAGATCTCAAGCCCGACCAAACGCATGAACTCATCCACTTCGTTTTTCTTTTCATGCAATACTCCGCGGGCAACGAGCCCCGCCTGGATATTGCGCCGCACCGTCAGCCACGGAAAAAGATTTGGGTCCTGAAAAACGAGACCGCGCTCAGCGTTTGGAGCAGTGATCGGCTCTATGCCAATCAGAAGATCGCCCGAGTCGGCAGAATCGAGACCGGCCACGAGACGAAGGAGGGTGGACTTACCGCATCCACTCGGGCCGATGAGCGAAATCAATTCGCCGGCTCCGAGTGAAAAGGAAATGCCATCCAAAACTTGGCGGCGAGAAAGTGGATTGTCCGGCGCCGGAAAACTTTTTCTGACCTCGCGAACTACGAGCGAGGACGCTTCAGTTTCAGCCGGCGCTACCATTTGATTACGCCTTTCTGCCAGACCAGGACGCGGTCCCGGACTTTGAACAGAACCGTCATGATCGTTGAAAAGAATGCCGCCATGATGATGAGCGCGGCGAAGACTTTGCCGTATTCGGCCCAGCCTTGCGCCCAACTCACGTACCATCCCAGCCCTGACTTCACGCCGACGGATTCGGCGACGACCAACGTCAGAAACGAGGCGCCCAATCCCATAAACAAACCAATGAAAATATTTGGAACGGCCGCCGGAATCGCGACGTGGAAAATCAGATAAGCGCGCCCGGCGCCGAGCGTGCGAGCAACGTCGAGATACGAAGCGCGCGTGTTCGAGATTCCAGAAGCCGTGAGCATCGTGACCGGAAACCAAACCGCGAGTGCGATCAACGCCGCCGATGAAACGGTGGCGGACGGCGAAAGAACCATCGTGAGCGGGATCCAGGCGGTTGCCGGAATTGGACCGACCACCTTCAGGAGCGGCATCCCCCAATACCTGATCGGAGACGACCAACCGATGCAGATTCCGCTAATCAAACCGCCGATTACTCCGAGCGTGTAACCGCTCAAGAGCAAAACGAGAGAGTGCCAGGTGCTATCGAGCAGAAGTACGCGATCGTTGATCAAACTTCTGAGAACCGCCGATGGACCGGGAAAGTATGGAAGGGGCAGCATCCGAAGTCCCAATGTGACGATGTCCCAAACGCAGACTGAAACGATCGCCGCGGTAAAAATCGGCCACATGTTAGCCATCCAACGCCGGAGTCCTGGCGAAAAGCGGCGCAACAGCGCGAGCAGGATTGAGACGGCGATGACTTCGATAAAAAGAAGCCGGTAAGAATGCGTTTCGAGCGGCGGCTCGCGGTTGGCAATGAACGTGTGGGCAGTTAAGGCAATTCCCGCGGCGAACGGGACTGCCAGCATGGTTCGCCAGCGCAGAGCTGACGGCGGCTCAACAATGGCGGTCGGGACTAAGTCCTCCTGAGGTTCCATCGATTCCGAATAAGGCAGCGAGTTTCGCCGCTTACTTTTGTGCCGCCAATACTTTCTTTGCCTTGCAGCACGAGCCTTCGCTGTCGTGCAAGATCAACTCGGCGTAGAGGCGAATGTCCTGATCTGGCGGGACTTGGCCGCCCGCGACTTTTTCGACCTGCAAATTCTGCAACCAATCATCCGTCACCCCGTCGAGGTGAACGAAGGCGCGCTTGGCCAGATCGGACACATCTGTCGTGGGACTCAACATACCGGCTGTTTTCATTTCTGCGGCGGCTGAGTTCACGGCAATCTCCGCGCCCGAGACGCTTGGAACATAACGCAAATGAGAAATGGCAACCGTGTTCAATTCCGGGTTGGACGCCAAATAACCTTTTTCGACCGACAGGCGCGCGGCTGCCGCCGGATTTGTTTCCACCCATTTCGCGGCTTTGAGCAGCGCGCGTGTCGCCCCGGCCGCCGCCTTCGGATTGGCCGCGAGAAATTTTCCATTCACGATGACAGCGCAGCAATACTCATCTTTGTAAGGAGCATCCTGCGCCTGATCGGCGACGTTCTTCACTTTGCCTTCGGCGACTAACAAACTGCCGATCGGCTCGGAGTCTGCGACTGCGTCGACTTCGCCTTTGTCGAGCGCGAGCCCCAGTTCGCCGGCGGGAAAAACGCGCCAGGTTATTTCCTTCGACGCATCAATGCCGTGCGCGCCAAGCACGCGATTCGCGAAAATGAACGGCGGTGTCCCCATTCCCGGAACGCCAATTCTTTTTCCACGCAAATCTGTAATCGAATTAATGCGGCTGCTCTTCGCGGCTTGGACCCGCAAACAACCGCGATGGATTCCGCCGGTAAATTTCACATCAAGGCCCTGTTCGATCGGTTTCAGGAAATACATCACCAAATGATGCGTAATGTCGAAACCGCCGAGAGCGAGGACGTCTTTGTAATTTGCCCATTCGCATTTCACCAAACTCGCATCGAGCCCTTCTTCCTTGAAGAATCCCTTCTCGACCGCGGTAAAGATGGGCGCTTCGCAAGTGATCCCGATATAGCCAACCCGGACCTTATTTGAAGTGGCGGCTGAATCTGACCTGTTCCGGCCACAGCCGATCAGAAGGAAGAGGGTTGTAGCAACGAGTGCGATCGACCGCAGGGTGCGCATGCAACCGCAAGTATTCGGCAGGCGCGAATCGCGTCAACGATTCTTTCGCAAAAACGTCAGAGCGCAACTAATCCGCGTGACGCAAATACATCGCCATGCCGCCAAGGTCTATCACGGCAAAATTGAAGGAAAGATGTTCCTCGCCCAGAAGACCGGCATTTGCTTCGCCCGAGCTCTTCGATTGAATTACCGCGCTATCGATCGGCGCCATCAGTACTTCCGCATTTGGAATTTTGAAATCGCCAATCTGCAATTCTTTTGCGTTACCCGCGGAAATGGGCACGCGTCTGCCATCTGTGGTCTGTGAAAACAAGCGCCCAGGGCCGATCGTTCCCGGAACGATGCCAGATTGCACGGCAATCTCCTTTCCGAGCAGTGTGGTGGTTGCGCCTGTATCGACGATCAATCGTGTTGCGTGACCATTGATCGCGGCCGGCACGTCGAAGTGACGATTCCCGGTCAACCGGATCGGAATCCGAGTAAACCCGCGCCCGGCGAGAAAGGCCGCCAGCTGCTGACTCGTCCCAGCGTTCGGCCCGGTAGGACTGATATAAATTTGCTGCCGCCCACAGTCGATCACCATCCCGAACTTCACCATCTCGCGCGCACCGAACAAACCGTCGATGTGAGACAGGCGGCTGTAATAATTAAGATCGGATTCGTCCGCGAGCGCGACTGGCACGTTGGTAATCGTGCAATTGCCCATGGCGATGGAATTGACTTTGCTGACGCCGTAACGTTCCCACTTTTTCCCGAATACGCCCCCGGCTGTTACCGGCGTGTCCTTAATTGATAATCCGAGTGTGCCCGCGCTGCTCTTGTCGATCAGCGTAATCGGTGCGCCAGTGTCGATCAGTAATCCCGTACGTCTGCCGTCGATACTGGCAGAGACAAAGAGGTGATTTCCAAATCGTCGTTGCAATGGTGCTCCACCGAAGCCGTGACTAGCAAAAAAATCTCTGAGAGTGCCGCCGCTCGTCGCCGCAGGCGCGGCTGCCTGGCCGAACAGTGGAGTAAAGCAAATGATGGCGGCGACGGCGAGTCCAAGGGGGGAGTTTTTCATGGCTTTCTCTAATCCAGTTCGGAACCCCGCTGCAATTCGGATGTCTAGAGCAGCTGATACGGATCGACATCCACGGTGGCCACGACGTCTTCCGGCAGGGGCAATTTATCGAGCGTTTCGCGCACGAGCCGGCTTAACCGCATGATTGCTTCGCCGCGCAGCAAAATGTGAAAACGAAATTGGCCCTGCAGCTTTTCCAACGGCGCCGCGGTGGCATCGCCAAGGATAAATTCGGAGCCGAGCGATTCTTTTAAACGGCGGACCAAAGTTTCGGCCGATAATTTGGCCCGGCCTTCATGTGCAGATCGGACCGTGATCAAAATGGCGTGTTTAAACGGCGGAAAGTCGCAGCGTTCCCGAAACTCGAGCTCCTGCTCGAAGTAACCGGCGAAATCGTGGTGCCGCGCAAATTGGATCGACGGACTAAACGGCGTGTAGGTTTGGACGAAGACTTCTCCCGCAGTTTCGCCGCGACCGGCGCGTCCCGCCACCTGAGTGAGTAATTGAAAAGTGCGTTCGCCCGCGCGGAAATCAGGAAGATGCAGCGCCAGATCCGCGTTGATAATTCCGACCAGCGTCACATTTGGGAAATGGAGACCTTTTGCGATCATTTGCGTTCCGACCAGGATGTCGATCTTGCCCGTGCGGAAATTCCTTAAAGTTTCGCGATAAGCTTCTTTCCGGGTCATCGAATCCGCGTCCATTCGGCGCACGTTCGCTTTTGGAAAAAGGTGAGAAACAGTCGACTCGACTTTCTCCGTGCCAAAGCCTGCGTAAATGAGCGCGTCTTTACCGCAGGCCGGACATTTTTTCGGCACTGCTGCGGTGTGTCCGCAAAGGTGGCAACTCAATCGTGCCATGTGTCGATGGAACGTGAGCGCGACACTGCAGTTAGGACAGTTCCGGGCCTCACCGCAATTGCTACAGAGCAGCGAAGTCGAAAATCCGCGGCGATTTAAGAACAGAATCGTCTGCTCACGTTTTTCGAGCCGATCGGCAATCGCTTGCGACAATTTTTCCGAAAGAATTGGAGCGATCTTTTCTTTGCGCCGTTCCTGGCGGAGATCGACAATTCGCATCAGCGGCATGCGTTGATGGTCGACACGCTGCGTCAGAGCGAGCAGCTCATATTTGCCGGTTGTCGCATTGTAATAACTCTCGAGCGACGGCGTGGCACTGCCGAGCACCACGGCGCATTTCTCGATCTTGGCGCGCACGACCGCGACGTCGCGCGCATGATAGCGCGGCGCTTCTTCCTGCTTGTAAGTCGTCTCGTGTTCTTCATCGACAATGATGAGTCCGAGATCCTTCAGTGGGGCGAAGACCGCGCTGCGCGCACCGATGACGATCCGCGCGCGTCCGGAATGGATCTTGTGCCATTCGTCGTGGCGCTCGCCTTCCGATAAATGGCTGTGCAGCACCGCAACCACTTCGTGTGCCTCGGCAAATCGACTCTTGAAGCGTTCGACCGTTTGGGGTGTGAGCGAAATTTCCGGGACGAGAACGATCGCGCTTTTACCGCGCTCGAGCGCAATTCGAATTGCCTGCAAATAGATTTCGGTTTTGCCGCTGCCGGTGACACCATGCAGCAAAATTGGTTTGGCTGTTTCGGAAGCCGCCAGCGCGTCGGTAATTTTGTTCAGCGCGAGAGCTTGTTCTGGGTTGAGTTCAAGATTGGTCGTCTCAATAAACTGCTCCTCCGCATGCGGATCGCGTTCGACCGCTTCTTCCCGGAGCTCGATTAACCCACGTTTGGCGAGTGCGCGCAGAGTTTGGTTATCGAACGAAGTCTTGCGCAACAATTGAGCGGCCGGCATCGGTTTCTCCAGTTTGGCAATCGCTTCCAACAATTCGGCCTGACGCGGGGCGCGTTTTCGCAAGTTGTCGATCTTGTCGCTGTCGATCTTTGTCAGCGGCTGCACGAAGAGCTGTTTTTTCCAACCGACCTCCGCACGGCGGATCACCTGCGGCAGCAAGCTGCGCATGACGGTTTCGAGTGGGCAGCAATAATAAGCGCTCATCCACTTCGCCAGCTCAAGCAGCGATTCACTGATTGCAGGCGCTTCGCCCACCAGCGCTTCAATTGGTCGAATTCCCTTCGCGTCGCTGTGCTCCGGCATCGCGAGAACCGTGGCGAGCGCGGATTTATCCCGAAACGGAACCCGCACCCGCGAACCAATCCCGATTCGCTCGGCCAATGTTTCCGGCACGGAATAATCAAACTCGCGCTGAATGGCGCGGTCGATAATCACGCGAACGTAATTGGGCTTCATCATCTTGCTGGCCGACAATTTAATTGAAGTTTAGATCGATCACGAGCATGAGGAGCACGAAATAAGATGGCCCGGTTCATCCTAAAACTGATTCTGTGTTTGCTGGTCGCCTTGGCGGCAGGATTCGGTTACCTCGCGCTGCGATCGGGCGATGCGCTTTACAGCTTTTACGAATGGGTCAGTCCGGCGCGATTTCAACAATACGACAAACTGATTCTGTCAGTGGCAGCGGAACACCAGCTCGATCCAATGCTGGTCAAAGCTGTCGTCTGGCGCGAGAGCCGGTTTGATCGTCAAAAATACGGAACCGCGGGCGAGCGCGGCTTGATGCAGGTCAGCGAGAAAGCCGCGAATGAATGGGCGCGTGAACACAAGATCGACCACTTCCAGGTCGACCAACTCTTCGATCCAAAGACAAATCTTGAGGCCGGTTCGTGGTATTTGCGGCGCGCCCTCGACCATTGGCAGAACGAATCCGAGCCCTTGCCCTTCGCGCTTGCCGAATACAACGCCGGAGCGAGCCGCGTTCAGCGCTGGGTTGGAGCCGGTGGAATCACGACCAGCCAGTTTGTCGGCAACATCGATTTCCCTGGTACGCGCAAATATGTTCAATCGATTCTCGATCGCTACGCTTTTTACAAAAAGCGCGGCCGAATGTGAGTCCGCGTTTGCTTAGGCGAATCCGCTGCCAATTTTCGCGTTGAGCGGAATGACGTGGTCGATCTTGAACGGCAGATCGACGCCGCGCTGTTTCAAGGCCGGAATCACGCTTTCCGTCGGAATATTTCCAACGAGCGAATTTTGGGCGAACGGGCAGCCGCCCAGTCCGCCGATCGCGGAATCAAATCTGCGGCAGCCGGCGTCGTAAGCGGCGAGAATCTTCCCGATCGCATCCTCCGGCGTGCTGTGCAAATGGACGCCGATCTCGCACGCGTTACTCGATTTCATCACGTTTGTGACGACTTGGTGAATCAGTTTCGCGTCTGCCAGTCCAACCGTGTCGGCGAGCGAGATTGATCGAATGCCAAGCCCGGCGATTCGCGCAATTGCCGTCCGAAGTTCATCCTCGTTCGACGGGTCGCCGTACGGATTCCCGAATGCCATCGAGACATAGGCGACAAGATCGAGATCGGCGTTATCGGCGCGCCGCTTGATTATGTTCAGTGTCTCGAAATTTTCTTCGGGTGATTGGTTCTGGTTTCGCCGCAGAAACGTGGGCGAAATCGAGCAAGGGTATCCGAGCGTCGTCACGCGCTTGGTCGAAATTGCCCGCTCCGCGCCCTTTTCGTTGACCACGATTCCAATGATCTCGACGTCATTGGGCGGATCGAGTTGTTCGAGAACTTGCTCGCCGTCGGCCATTTGCGGAACCGCTTTTGGTGAAACAAAACTGACGGCGTCGATATTTTTAAAGGCGGCGCCGATAAGAGCACCTAGATATTGCACTTTCATCTCGGTCGGGATCTGGCGCGGCAGGCCCTGCCAGGCATCGCGCGGGCACTCGATCAACTTTACCGACTGGTTCGCCATGTTCGGAATCTTCGGTAACGGTTCAAGGGAATGACAAAATCGCAAATCGCCGACGTTTTGCAGGAAATTGCAACGTTGCTCGAATTAAACGACGAAAACCCGTTCAAGATTCGAGCTTACGCCAATGCCGCCCGTTCGCTGGAAACGTTTGGTGGAAATCTAGCCGATCTTCAGGATGAAGAAGCGCTCGCGAAAATTCCGGGAATCGGCAAAGCCATCGCGGCGAAAGTCAAAGAATTGGCCGGCACCGGAAAACTCAAATACCTCGAGGAATTACGGTCCGAATTTCCGGCGGCCATCCTGGACTTGTTTTCAATTTCCGGACTCGGGGCCAAGAAAATTAAAGCGCTTTACGAGCAACTCCACATCAGCTCGATCGAGCAATTGCGCGAAGCGTGCGAATCCGGTCGAGTGGCGCAACTGCCAGGCTTTGGCGAAACGACGCAGGCAAAGATTTGCACCGCAATTGAGCAACGCGCGAAACATTCCGGATATTTTCAATTTGGGCAGATTGCCGCCGAAGCGGAATCGCTTCGAAGAGATTTGGCGACGCGCCCCGATGTGCTCCAGGTCGATGTCGCCGGAAGTTATCGGCGGCGCCGGGAAATTGTGCGCGATGTCGATCTTGTAGTGGCGACGAAAAAGCCTGCGGCGATTACGGAATTCTTCGTCAAACACGCACTGGTGGAATCGATCATTGCCCAGGGGCCGACGAAAACGAGTGTCCGATTGCGTTCTGGCATCCAATGCGATCTTCGCGTCGTCAGCTCGGCGGAGTATCCATTTGCGCTCAATTACTTTACCGGCAGCAAAGAACACAACATCGAGATGCGCAGTCGCGCACTACAGCGGGGATGGACCTTGAACGAATACCGGCTCGCGCGTTTGCCGCCCGATCCCAAAGCGAAAAAAGTCCGGGCCGGACGTGCAGTTAGAAAATCGACAATTAAGATTCCAACGGTGCGCGAGGAAGCGGATTTATATCGCGCGCTTGGACTTGATTTCGTGCCGCCGGAGTTGCGCGAAAACTGCGGCGAATTCGAAGCAGCGGAGAATCATTCCTTGCCGCGATTACTCGAGCGGGAAAATTTACGCGGGACTTTTCATTGTCATACCATCGCGAGCGACGGGCACAATACGCTCGAGGAAATGGCGGCGGCTGCGCAGGAGCTTGGCTTGGAATATCTCGGGATCGCCGAACACAGCAAGAGCTCGATTCAGGCGCACGGAATCGACGCGGCCAAGCTGCGCTCGCAGATTGGGGCGATTCGCAAATTGAACAAGACGTTCGACGGCTTTCGAGTGTTCGCCGGCGTCGAGTGCGACATCTTGCGCGACGGGAAGCTCGATTTCGAGGACGAGATCTTGGCTGAACTGGATTTCGCGGTCGCTTCAATTCATTCCGTCTTCAATCTCTCAGAAGCAGAGATGACCAAGCGAATCATTCGCGCGATGGAAAATCCGTTCATCACCATTCTCGGGCATCCGACCGGGCGCTTGTTGTTGAAACGCGATCCGTATCTTGTCGATGTGCCGGCCGTGCTCGAGGCCGCGGCCGCGACTGGGACCTGGATCGAACTCAACTCTGCGACGAAGCGACTCGATCTGGATTGGCGGTGGTGGCCATTGGCGAAACAGAAAGGCGTCAAATGTGTGATCAACCCGGACGCACATCGGACCGAACGATTGCAGGATTTATGGTTCGGCGTCGGGATCGCGCGCAAAGGTTGGCTGACGAAGTCAGATGTGATGAATTGCCTGCCGCTCGGCAAAATCGAATCAGAGTTGCAAGCAAAGCGGAGCAAGAAAGCTTAGATTTTTTCGCGCTGCGGCAAAAGGAGAGTCAGGCATTTGCAGGCGCCGCCGGCTTTAAGGAATTCGGTCATTGGGAGCTGATGGCATCGGTAGCCGCGACCAGTCAGCGCGGCGACGAGTTTGGGCGCGCCTTCCGGCACAACAATGTCGCGCTCAATCACAACGGCATTGCAACAAAAATGCATTGCCTCCTCCGGTGCGACGTCGATCAGATCGGAAACGTGCTCGCGAATGGCGTGCTGACCGTATTCATCGAAAGCAGCGGGAAACCAAACCGCCGCGCCATCGGGCAACGGGCAAAAACAAGTGTCGAGATGATAAAAGCGCGGATCGACCAGCTCCGCAGAGACGACGAGACAGCCGAGCATCTCGGCGACCGCGCGATGCGACTTGATGTCGGAACGGAACTTGTAACCGCAAAAAAGGATGTCCCCAGCAAAAAGCGCGTCGCCTTCGCCTTCGAAATAGTAATCGTTGGACAACCAGGAGACTTGGAAACCGCGTTTTTCCATCCAGCTGGCAAAATGCGGCGCCTCGCCGGCCCGCTCTTTGTGCCGAAAGTTGCTCGGGATAAATTGTTTACCGACAGCGAGTCCGGCGTTGGCGGTGAAAACCATGTCCGGCAACTTTGGTTGCGGCGGAACGAGCTCAATTTTGCAATTCAGTTTGGAAAGGATCGCGTGCAAGCCGCGCCACTGTTTTTGCGCGACGGCCGCTTCCGCCCCGCGCGCCCGGCTCATCCAGGGATTGATCTCGTACTCGATGCCGTAGTAATCCGGCGGGCAAAGAAGGAGTTCGCGCATAAGATGACAGTTACTTATCGCCGAGTTGAGGGCGTTTTACTTCTGCGCCCTCCTCGCGCAAACGCTGAATCAGTTCGTCCAACTCGGGCCGGCTCGGGGCCGTGACTTCGATTCGAGCGAAACTTTGATCAACCCGCTTTTGGCCAATCTTAAACTCTACGATGTTGAAAGTAGCTCCTCGAGTCACAATTTGATCCAAAACCTTTGGCAAGGTAAGTGAATCGATAAAATGGCCGCGCAACTCAATTGTTTCCGAAAACATCGACAAAATTTAGCCGATGAACCTGACCCGCGCCAATTGCGCCAATGCAGGGCTGGATCGACAATTAACCAAGATCGACATGAAAAAACCGAATGTGCGCGGTCCGTCGCCCGGGCGAAAGGCGCATCTGGCATTGCGCGAAAAATTAAATCGCAAATCAAAGCCGGCCCCGGCCTGGCCTCTTCATGTCCGGGTCGGGAAAACATCGCGGCGCATAAGTCCCCGCACGTCCATTCATGGAAAAGATTGACGGGCTTACCGGCTTAACCAACAAGATCGCGGCCAGGCTCGCGACTAAGCCCGAGATTTTCGTCATTCATCCGGCGGAACTCCGGATTTTGCGATCAATGTCCGATCAGGATCTTCGTGCGTTCGCAGCGGAGAATGGCTGGCGCGTGGTCCGCCGCCTCGGTGGGCGACAGATTGAGTTCTATAACGACGCTGGGACGCGCGCGAGCATGTAGCGCAGCTTAACTGATCGTGAGACTGGCTGTCCGATGGCGCTGTAGTTGTAGCCGCTGGTCTGCTTTTGAGCTTTTCTCGGCACACAAACAGCGGGCGAATTATAAAGCCTTATATGTGTAGCTATTTATAATCCAGGTGCCGTTAACCTGGGAACCCAGTGTCACATAAATCGTGCGCCCATCAGTAGGGATGTTGTTCACGGTTTTCGAACGCACCGTCACTACTCCAGAGTTATAAACGTCAGCCTTATTTGGCGAACTGCCTACGAAAAGGAAATAAGCGGTCGCGCTACCGGCGCTCCAACTAAAAGTGACGCTAGAAGAAGTAAAGGTCGACCCAGGTACCGGAGTCAACATTACTGCCGGCCCAGTAGGCGACGGCGTAGGCGTAGGAGTTGGCGTGGCTGTCGCTGTAGGAGTTGGCGTTGCGGTCGGCGTGGGGGTTGGAGTTGGTGTGACGGTCGGGGTCGGCGTTGGAACTGGGGTGGGAGTTGGGGTAGGCGTAGCTGAAGGATTGAAGGCCTTATATGTGTAATAATTCGATACCCATGAATTGTTGACTTGAGAAACGAGCCTCACGTAAACGGTCCGACCGTCGGTGGGAATATTATTTACTGTGGTCGAGAGCACATGCAGTTGGGACGAATAGTAAATGTCGAGGCCGTTTTGCGAACTGCCCACAGTGAGTGCATAGGCTGTAGCACTGCCCGCACTCCATTGGAACGTAACGCTCGACGAGTTAAAGGTGGAGCCCGGCGGCGGATTTAGCATGACGGCTGGGCCTGTCGGCAGCGGCGTAGGCGTCGGCGTCGGTCCACCCGAGCCGACGATCAAAGTTCCATTGCCAGTTGCGGATTGACCATCTGGATTAGTGATGGTGACGTTTTGATTTCCATTGCCCGCGCCAGTGGTGTTCAGATCCAACGTCACGTGCGTCGGATCGACATAGGTGACGGAGTTAACCGTGACACCGCCGGTCACGCTCGCGCCGATCCGTTTTGCAAAGCCTGTTCCAGGATCGAAAAATCCAGATCCTGACGCGGAGCTGCCCGTGATGGTCACCGTCACGGAAGATTGGCCAAGGGCGACGCTCGAATTAGCGGACGCTGGGGTAGCTGGCCGCGGCGCGAGTAACTTTGCTACCGCGAGAGCGTAACTGTCAGTGGTGTCACAGAACTCCTGGATGGTCCACATCGTCATGTCGTCGTCGGGATCGACACTGGAGAAGGAATAATCTCCCCATCGATGCGGACTGCCGTCGGATGGGTTATAAGAGGTGCTGCTCGCGGTGAAAAGTGTCGGAGCGTTGACTGTTCCTAGCGCGTCAGTTGCGAGACGCCCTGTCGTAGCCGCGTTAATGCGGAAAGCTGGTCCGGCACTGCTGAATCCAAACGCCGCGTGTCCTTGGCCAGACACCACTACAGACGGAATCCAAAACCACCGAGCAGAAGAAGCGAACTGTGCTGAATCGTAAATGGTCCCGGACTCAACCACTGTCGGTGTTCCTGAGCCGACCGGCACACTCAGTTCGTACCAGCGCACTGCATCGCGATCCTTACTAGGAGATGCGACTCCAGTGGCGTCTACGGCGATGTTATGCGCCGTCCACAACCGGCCGTTGCGAATGTGGGCCGCAAACAACCGGTCATCGAGCGCATCGAGCTGCCCGTTCGTCCCGCTGGCGTTGACGTTAATCGGCAACGCCGTGGCATCAACGGTGATCGCGATGTTTCCAGAAATCGTCGGAGTTCCGCCCGGATCGCTGATTCGACGCATAACTAGTCTTCCAAAAGTGCTATCGCTTGGCCCAATGATGTATCCCTCGGTCGCCGCGGGATCATAGTTGTCCACACCGCGCGGGCTGTCGGGTCCGTCCCCGCCTGTGATAAGCCCGCGGAATGCGGTCACCACAATTGGACCGCCGTTCAAAATCGAACTCTTTCGAACAACAAATGCCGACGTCCCGGTAAAGTTGCCGGATGTTGCACCAAACATGTTTCCCCCGATGTATAGCGCGTTGTTATCTACGCCCAGTGAGTCGTAATCAAGGAATTCGCCGGTGCTGCTCGGCTGCCCGATCATGTCCTGCTGGACATAGTAAAAACTCCACGAGGTGCTCCCGCTGATGACGCCATTGCTGGCTGCGTCCGACACCGCGATAAGAACGCGATTCGGTTTGTCGCCAATACTGCTGAACGAACTGCTTGGCACATCGATGATGGCCAGAATCCAGCGCTTGGTCAGCCGGTCGTAACGAATCTGCGGGTCACTGGTAAAGTTGACGAAACCTTTCGTCATCACAGAGCTAAAGAACGTGTCCGGATCGGCATTAATAACTCCGTCCGCCACCCCAGTTGTCTTGTTGAATGTCCTGAGCAGGCCGTTGACGAAGACGAAGAATTGGGACGGACCCACCGCGCCCATCGAATCTGGTGGAAAGGCGCTCGTGTCATACAAGTGCCCGCCGATAAACGTGAGTCCTACTGTCTGGGAGGTGTAGGGGCCGGCCGCGATATTGGTTGATGCAGCCGTACTCGCAGAAACGCTTCGTGCCGGCTTGGGCGGGGTCTGCGGGTTGAAACGAGCGCCCGAATCTTGTGGCCGATTTTCGCGGCCGGGGATCTCAAACTCGCGCTTAATATAAACGTTCTTCCGCGGTCCGTGCGCGGCCGGGTCGGCCATAATATCAGCCGTGCGGCGTTCCACGGCGCGCTCGCCGACTGATTCTTGACCGCGAATCCGCTCCGGCGCGGGGCCGGCAATCTGACCAGACCCTGCGCTAACGCAGAGAAAGAACAGAGCACACAGGCCACCGATACGAAAACGTGATATCAGCATACTGTTCGGGAGGAGCACAAAAACGAGCTAGATTGATGCCGTGGGGAGCAAGAGGGCGGGGACTATCTCCACCTTTGAACACAACGCAAATGGAATTGTTGCGCTCAAGTTTTTTTTCAGTCGGACTGTGTCTGACTCGAAAAATACGCCGTCAGCGGACTTGTCGCCGAAGCCGTCCGATGCTTCTCGCCCAAACCGATTTCGTGCGCTTCGCGGCCTGCCTCGATCGCTTTTTTGAATGCTTGCGCCATGCGGACAGGGTCAGACGCGATTGCGATTGCGGTATTCACCAAAACTGCGTCCGCGCCCATTTCCATCGCTTCAGCCGCCTGACTCGGGGCGCCCAAACCTGCATCGACAACGACTGGAACAGTCGCTTGCTCGATAATGATTTCAATTTGCGGTCGCGTCTCGATTCCCCGGTTGCTGCCGATCGGCGAGCCGAGCGGCATGACCGTGGCGGTACCGACATCTTGCAAGCGTTTCGCCAGCACCGGGTCCGCATTGATGTACGGCAGCACGGTGAATCCTTCTTTTACGAGAGTTTCGGCCGCGACCAGTGTTTCCACTGGGTCCGGCAATAAATAGCGCGGGTCGGGATGAATCTCGAGCTTGATCCAGGTCGGCAAACCGGCACTCGCCGCTAAACGCGCCAGCCGCACAGCTTCCTCCGCGTTTCGTGCGCCGCTTGTGTTTGGCAAAAGCAAAAACGTCTTCGGGTCGATGAAATCCAAAATGTTCGCGAACGGATCGTGCTTGCCGGAAAGATCGGCCCGTCGCAAGGCCACGGTGACGATTTCGGTCCCGCTCGCCAGCAGCGCGTCCCGCATCAATTCGTTTGAGGCGAACTTTCCGGTCCCGACCAGCAATCGGGACGTGAACTCGCGGTCGGCGATCTTTAGCTTGGAAGGCTTGTCCGACATCGCCTAGACAATAACGAATTCGCTGTACGAATCGAATCCGTTCGGGCACTTTTCTCCAGTGGCCAAATTTGATCTGCGCCTGAAGGATTGCGTCGAAGGCATGGCAAGCTTGCCCGAGGCAGGTGTCGATCTCGTCGTCACTTCACCGCCTTATAATCTCGGCGTTCGATATCGAAAATATTCCGACCGTCTGGATCGACAATCGTATTTGAATTGGTGCGCGACCTGGGCGGCCGGAATTCGTCGCATTCTCAAACCAACCGGTTCATTTTTTCTCAACATCGGCTCGGCGCCATCAAACCCGATGCTTCCGCACGAAATTGTTTTTCAGCTGCGCGATCTGTTCGTTCTCCAAAACACCATTCACTGGATCA
>Ga0209056_10001196_pt1 | contig 28447 bp, 29 predicted proteins | sample GraSoiAngelo_114_FD_185876 | JGI IMG/M metagenome (GOLD analysis project Ga0209056, IMG submission 185876) | Grasslands soil microbial communities from the Angelo Coastal Reserve, California, USA - 14_0903_13_40cm (SPAdes) (version 2) | ecosystem: Environmental > Terrestrial > Soil > Grasslands... | reverse complement strand
GGCGGTGCGCGCGGAAGAGCTCCGCGGACCGTCGCGCGATCAGCTCGTCGAGCTCGTTCGACACGGCTAGGCGCCTTCCCGATTTCCGAGCAGCGAGCAGCCGAAGACGGGCGTGCTCGTCGGCTCCGCCCCCCCGCTCGAGAGCAGCGCGACGATCGCGGCGCGCTCCGCGTTGTCGCCCTCGTGTCCGCGAGAGGCCGTGATGCCACCCTGGAAAAGCAGCCGCCCATCACCGTCGTAGACGGCGGTCTGACCGGAGGTCACGGCACCGAACCGCAGTCCCTCGGCACCGCCGTCGTCGGACGAGAGCGAGATGCCCGGGATCGCCGCCGCGCGCCGCCAGAGGTCCGTCTGCTCCCAGTCGTCCGGCACGCCGGGTGGCTTCACGAAGACCACGTGGGCGACGAGAACGCCGGGGAGATGAGCCATCAGCCGGTCGAGCTCCTCGAGGCTCGCGCGCGAGCAGGGACAATGTGGGTGGATCATCATCACCAGCGTCGGAACGCCGGGGACGTGGCGGAGCGCGCTGGTGGCTGGCCAGCGCTCGGGAGGCGTACCCGGGACCCCGGGGGCATTCTCGTACGTCGAGAGCACGGTCAGGCCGGCCGCCACGGCGACGAGCCACGAGAGGCCGGCGACCGTACCGATCACGCGGCGGCGGGTCATCGCGCGGCCGCGGGGACGAGCCCTTCGAGCGTCGCGAACAGCTCCTCGGAGCTCACCGGCTTGGCGAGGTACGCGTCCATGCCCGCATCGAGGCAGCGCTCGCGATCCCCCTTCATCGCATGGGCGGTGAGGGCGACGATCGGCACGTGGCCACCGTCGGCGCGCTCGCGGGCACGGATCGCGGCCGCGGCCTCGAAGCCGTCCATCTCCGGCATCTGGACGTCCATCAGGACGACGTCGAACCGCTCGCGATCGAGCGCCTGCAGCGCCTGCCGACCGTCCTCGACCGCAACCACCGTATGGCCCCGCTTCTCGAGCAGGCGGACAGCCACCTTGCGGTTCACGGCATTGTCCTCGGCGAGCAACACCCGCAGCGCGTGACCGCCACCAAAAAGCGGCGTGGGCGCCGACTCCGGAGCCGGACGGAGACACTCTCTTCCCACACGTGCCGTGAAGTGAAAGACGCTTCCCCGGCCGATTTCGCTCTCGAGCCACATGTTCCCGCCCATCAGCCGCACGACGTCCGCGGCGATGGCGAGGCCGAGGCCCGTGCCCCCGTACCGCCGACTGGCCGAGCCGTCGCCCTGCACGAACGGCTCGAAGATCGCCTCCTGATTCTCGCGCGCGATGCCGATGCCGGTGTCGGCGACGCTGCAGTGCAGCAGCGTCTCGTGCGCCGCCGCCTCGGCGTCCAACCGGACGGCCACCCCACCCTGAGCGGTGAACTTGATCGCGTTGTCGACGAGCTTCTCGATCACCTGGCAGAGGCGTCTCGCGTCCCCCGTGGCCCGCTCGGGCACCGACGATAGGACCTCACACGTGAGCGCGAGGCCTCTGTCCCGGGCCCGCCGTTCGTGTGCGCGGACGGATCCCTCGACGCTCGCGCGCACGTCGAATGGTGCACGTTGCACCGCCGGTCGGCCGGCGTCGAGTGCGGAGAAGTCGAGAAGATCCTCCAGCAGCGTGAGAAGCTCGCCGGCGGCCGCCTGGGCGGCGGTCAGGTAGTCACGCTGCTCGGCCGTCAGGTCCGTCGCGAGCGCGAGGTCCGTCATGCCGAGGATCGTGGTCAGGGGCGTGCGGACCTCGTGGCTCACATTCGCCACGAACTCGGCCTTCGCGCGCGCCGCATCGAGCACGGCGTGCCGCGCCTGGCGAAGCGCGGCCTCGGCGCATGGATTGCCGACCATGTCGAGAGACCCCGTCATATCGTCGCCTCCTGCTTGGCGCGTTCGCCGAGCGCAGCCAGCTGGGGTTCGAGACGCTCGAGCTCGCTCGTCAGGCGCGTCCAGGCCTCGGCCGCGGAACGAAAGTCCCCCTCACGTCCGATCTCTTCGAGACGGAGCGCCGCGGCCGCGGCGTCGGGCGCTACGACCGTCGTGAGCGCTGCCCGCAGTCGATGGGCGGCGCTCTCCACCGTGTTCCCATCTCGCCTGGCGAGCGCGGATCTCAGCGCGTCGAGCGTGCGCGCGCTATCCTTGCGGAACGAATCGATCACTTCCGCCAGGGCCGCTCGGTTTCCTCCGACCTGGCGCAGGACCGCTTCCACGTGAACCGGCGCGGCGGTTGACGGCCGCTCGGCGGATGTTGCGTTCCGAGCGCCGGTCACCACGGCATGCATGACCCTGAAGAGCTCTTCCGCTGCGACGGGCTTCGACACATATGCGTCCATGCCTGCGGCGAGGCATCGTTCGCGATCGCCGTTCATCGCATGGGCGGTGAGCGCGATGATGGGCAGGCGCGTCCGCGTATGCTTCTCGCGGGCGCGGATGCCCGCGGTCGCGGTGAGGCCATCCATCCGCGGCATCTGGACGTCCATGAGGACAACGTCGAATGAGCCCGCCTGGATCGCCGCGATCGCCTGGAGTCCGTCCTCGACCGCCAAAGCCGTGTATCCGCGCTTCTCGAGCAGGACCGTCAACATGCGCCGGTTGGTCGGGTTGTCCTCCACGACCAGCACCTGCAGCGGGCGCGACGTGGACTGCGGTCCCGCGGCCACGTCGGCCGCGGCGGCGTCGTTCAGGTCGCCGAGGACAACCTGGATTGCGTCGAGCAGGCCGGACGTGGAGACGGGCTTCCTCAGACAGCCAGCAACACCCATGGCGCGGCAGCGCGCGGCATCGTCGGGCCGGTTGGAAGCGGTCAGCAGGATCACCCTCGTCTGCCGGAGGGTCGGCTCGTCGAGCACGTGGCGAGCGAGCTCGAAGCCGTCCATCGCCGGCATCGTGACGTCGACCAGAGCCAGGCCGAACGGGTTCCCCGCCTGGTGCGCCTCCCGGAGCGCTGCAAGCCCTGCCGTGCCGCCGTCGACCGCCACCGGATGCGCGCCGCACGCGTTCAGCATGTCCACGACGATGCCCCGAACCGTCGCGCTGTCGTCGACGACGAGCACGCGGAGTCCCGTGAGCGTCGCAGACGGCGATGGAAGCGACAGGGCGTCGCGCTGCAGGCCGACGCGCGCCGTGAAGTGAAACGTGCTTCCCTCGCCGACGGTGCTGTCGAGCCAGATTCGCCCGCCCATCATCTCCACGAGCTGTGACGCGATGGCGAGCCCCAGCCCCGTTCCCTCATAGCGCCGCGTCATCGAGCCATCCGCCTGCGTGAACGCCTGAAAGACGAGCCGATGCTTGTCGACCGGAATTCCGATTCCGGTGTCGGCCACCGAGAAGCGCAGCGTCGTCCCCTCCCCGCCGACGTCCGATTCCGTCGTCACGCGGACGACCACCTCGCCCCGCTCCGTGAACTTGATGGCGTTGCCCACCAGGTTGAGCAGCACCTGGCGCAGCCGGCTCATGTCGCCGACCACCGCATCGGGCACGTGCGAGCGCACGTCGACCGCCAGCTCGAGCTTCTTCTCGTCGGCGCGGATCGCCATTCCGCCGAGCACGGCGTGGACCGTCTGGCGAAGGCTGAACGGCGCGTGATCGAGCCGCAGCTTGCCGGCCTCGATCTTCGAAAGGTCGAGCACCTCGTTGATGATCGCGAGCAACGCCTCGGAGGATTGCCGAACGTGGCCGAGGTACTCGCGCTGCTCCGCGCCGAGCGCGCTCTCCAGGACCAGGTCCGTGAAGCCGATGATCGCGTTCATCGGCGTGCGGATCTCGTGGCTCATGTTGGCCAGGAATTCGGACTTGATGCGGTTCGCATCGACCGCGGTGTCGCGCGCCGCCTCCATCTCCTCGAGCAGCCGGAGCTGATCGCGCATGTCGTGCGCGAGCCACACGCTGCCGACCGCTTCGCCGTCGGGTCCCGCGAGCATCGCGACCGAAACCGACATCGGGATACGCGTCCCGCTCCGCGCCAGGAACGTGATGCGCTCGTTGCGCACCTCCGCGGATTTGGACGGCCAACCGGTCCCGCCATCCACGTACCGAGCGAGGGGACTGCCGATCAGCTCCGCTTCGCGGCATCCAAAGAGCGTGCACGCCGCGTCGTTGGCCATGGTGACGCAGCCGCGGGCATCGACGACGATCAGCGCGTCGTGCATCGTGGTCATCACGGCCCGCAGGCGGTCGCGCTGCTCGCCGACGATGGCCGCCGCCTCCTCGAAGTCGCGCGCCACCTTCCGCACCGAGCCGCTCAACCGGATCCCGCTCGTCGTGCCGACGACGACGAAGAGACCGAAGGCCAGCCACGCGAGGGCGATCGTCTGCCGCGCCTTCGCCGACGCGAGCTGAGCCGCATCGGCCACTTCCGCCGTCGCGACGCGCAGAGCCTCGTCCACCAATTCCATGTTCCGCGCGCGTGCGGGCAGATATCCCTCGAAGTAGACGCGCTTGGCCGTGACGGCGTCTGCGGCGACGAGGCCGATGAGATCGTCCTCGATCCGGTTGGTGACGTCGTGATCGTGCGTGGCGAGCTGGTCGAGGACGGCCCCGAGATCCTTACGTCGCGTCGCGCGGACGGCCGAGGCCAGGTGCTCCGTGGCATTGTCGTCTGCCTGCCGCTTGGCGATCCGCGCATCGGCGAGCTCCGGCTCCATCATCAGCCGGCTCACCGCGTCGCCGCTGGCCAGGTAATCGGCGCGCAGGCTGCGTACCGCCGCGCGCACCTCGAGCGCGGAGGCCTGCGACGCTTCGGCCCTGGTCATGGTCTCGCGAAGACCGGCGATCATCGCGAGGCTCGTCAGGACCCCGAGACCGAGCAGGAACGCGAAGCCGATCGCAACCAGGACGGAGATGCGCTTTCTCATGTCAGATCAGCGCGCGCAGCAGATCCATCGTCGTGACGATGCCCTGGACCACTTTCCGGCGCTCGTCGTCGACGACGATCAGGCAGCGGAACCCAAAATGGAGAAACAGCTTGGCCACCTCGGAGAGCGACGTGTCGGACTCGATACAGCGCGGCGGGGTGCTCATGACGTCGCGCACGAGCGGACAGCACCCCCACGGCGCGCTGACCGTGCACGACGGGCAGATGGTGAAACGGGTGCTTCTCGAGCAGCAGCATCGCGTCCTGCATTGTCTGCGCGTCCTGCAGGACCACGACCTCATGGGTCATCAGCTGGCCCACTCGCCGGGCGCGGCGGGGGTCGTCTCCGAGGACGCCCACCGACAGCCGTGCGAATGGCTCGGCCCGGTTGCCCATCAACTGTTCAGTATCGGGTCATCTCCCCATCGGCTTGAGGGCCAACACCGGCTGTTCGCCGAGCGCCGTCAGTCCGGATCTTCCTCGAGCGGCGCCGTTGGCGCGGGTGCGGACCCACGCTGGAGGATCAGGCGACTCGCCCTGATGAGGGTCGACTGCACGTCCTCTGGAATCTGTTCGGCCTCGCTCCGACTCATGCCGCGCAGCTTCGTGTCGCCGTCGGGCACCAGCCAGGCGCCGCAGTTGAGACAGACCGTCACGTCACCTGCGCGTGGCCTGTCGTTCACCGGGTTGTTGCAGTTCGGACACGGCACGTCCGTATGTCCCTCCATCGCTACCCCCTCCTTCCGCCCGGACATCGGTCCGACCGTGAGTATGCCCTGCAGCACTCTCTAGCAGACTTCAGGCGGCTCTTGAACTCTCACGAGTGCAAGAAGCGATCCGCCGGGTCTTCCGCGCGCAACTCCCGCCCGCCGGTTCGTGCACCGGCGTGATGCCTGCGCCGAAGCCATGTCGACCCGCGCCGCAGTCAGACAACCGTCTTCGACCGCGCGCCCGTCCGCACAATCGTGTCCGCCGGCCGCCAAGATCGCACCTCGGGCGAGCGACGGCTCCCGGTGCCGTCAATCGAAGCGGACATGACGAAGGATGCGGACGTGGTAGTCGACACCCGACCAGATTCCGAGAACGAGCGCGACCCATAGAAACAACATGCCCCCCGCGTGGAAGTCGACGGCGAGCTGCGTGGCGGGAATCGGGTACCGATAGTGCAGCAACAGGGCCTCGACCGCCAGCATCTGGAAGATCGTCTTGTACTTTCCGAGCTCCTGGGCCGGCAGGCGAACACCCTCGCTCGAGGCGATGCCGCGCAGCCCGGTGACCGCGAGCTCGCGCACGACGACGAGCACCACCATCCACGCCGGGACGCGCGGCTCCTGCGGCTGCGCCGCCAGCATGATCAGCACAGCCGCGATGATCAGCTTATCGGCGAGCGGGTCGAGGAACTGACCGAGCGCCGTCGTGCTGGCGCGCCGGCGCGCGAGCCAGCCGTCGAGAAAGTCCGTCACGCAGGCGACGAAGAAGACGAGGCCGGCGACGACGCGCGCCTCGCGTCCGGACCGCATGAGCGTCACGACGATCACCGGGACGAGACCCACCCGGAAGAGGCTCAGCAGATTCGGGACGGCCCGCGGTCGAACGGCGAGCGTGCGGCCTCCCGCCTCAGCGGCCGGCCGCGACCACGTCCAACGCCGCGGAGAGGTAGGCGGCCCGGTAGCGCAACACGCGAGCCAGATACTCGCGCGTTTCTGCGATTGGCGGGACGCCACCGGCGTCTTCGACGCGTTGGGTGCCGGCGTTGTACGCGGCGACCACGAGCGGCAGGTTCCCGCCGTACCGGTCGAGGAGCATGCGCAGGTGCCGGCAGCCGCCCTCGATGTTGTCGCGCGGGAGGAAGACGTTGCGGACCTGATGGTACGCGGCCGTCTGCGGCATCAGCTGCATGAGACCGAGCGCGCCTGCACGGGACACCGCGGTCCGGTCGAAATCGGACTCGGCCTTGATGACGGCCTTCACGAGCGCGTATTCCACCCCGTGGCGCGCGGCGATCTCCCGGATGAGACCGTCGTAGACCGTCGCGTCGGCTCGGGGAAGCGGCCGCGACAGCAGCGCGGGAAACCATCGCGGCCGCCCCGGCACCAGCATCGGCGTTCCCGGCGGCAGCGGTCGCTCGCGGATCACCAGCCGCGAGCCTGGAACCGCCGACACGTTCGTGAAGTGCCGGACGCCCCGTCCGTCGAGGTACGAGTAAATGTCGGCGGAGGCCGCAGGGACGAAGCCCAGGACCATCGCCAGGACCGCCTCCCCCGTCCGCGGCCGCATCGCGGCCACGATACGGAACGCCGCTCGGGAACGCAAACCATCGGCGTCGCTTGACCGGGCCCGCAGGGCACGCGAAGCTCGCCACGTGCCCGTGGAAGGCGACCTCCTCGTCATCGGCAGCGGCATCGCCGGACTCACCTGCGCCCTCGAGTGTGCCCGCCATGCGCGGGTCGTCCTGGTCACGAAGGACCGTCTCCCGGAGAGCTCGAGCCAGTACGCCCAGGGTGGCATCGCGTCGGTCTGGAGTCCGGAGGACAGCTTCGAATCGCACATCGACGATACGCTCGCGGCGGGCGCAGGCCTCTGCCGCCGCGAGGTCGTCGAGACCGTCGTGCGCGAAGGACCGGCCGGCGTGCGGCGCCTGATCGCGCTCGGCGCGAACTTCGACGTGCGCGGGGACCCGGAGGAGCGCGAGTACGATCTCGGCCAGGAGGGCGGCCATTCGCGCCGCCGCATCCTCCACGCGCTCGACGCGACCGGCCACGAGATCATCCGCGCCCTCACGGAGGCCGTGCGCGGGGAACCTTCGATTACCGTCCACGAGAACGCGCTCGCCGTGGATCTGCTCGTTGATCGCGACGGGGCGAATCCGGCGTGCTGGGGCGCCTACGTGCTCGATCGCGACACGCGTCGCGTCCACCGTTTTCTCGCCCGCGCGACGTTCCTGTGCAGCGGCGGCGCCGGCAAGGTGTATCTGTACACGTCGAACCCCGACGTCGCGACCGGCGACGGCGTCGCGATGGCGTACCGGGCGGGCGCGCCGGTGGCCAACATGGAGTTCTTCCAGTTCCACCCGACGTGTCTCTACCATCCCGCCGCAAAGTCCTTCCTCCTGACCGAGGCGCTGCGCGGCGAGGGGGCGATCCTCCGGCGGCCCGACGGCGAGCCGTTCATGGCGCGCTACGACGAACGCGCGGAGCTCGCACCGCGGGACGTCGTCGCCCGCGCGATCGACAACGAGATGAAGGTGCACGGGTTCGAGTGCGTCTACCTCGACATCAGCCATCGGGACGCCGATTGGATCCGCCGTCGCTTTCCCACCGTGTACGAGCGCTGCCTGCAGTTCGGCTTCGACCTCGGCCGTCAGCCGGTCCCGGTCGTCCCGGCCGCGCACTACTCGTGCGGCGGCATCGTGACGGACGTCCACGGCCGGACGGCGATCGAGCGCCTCTATGCATGCGGCGAGGTGGCGTGCACGGGTCTGCACGGCGCCAACCGGCTCGCGTCCAACTCGCTGCTCGAGGCGCTGGTCTTCGGCCGTCGCGCCGCCGCCCACGCGCTCGACGCGCTCGCGACGGATCGGCACCAGCCGCCCGTGATCCCTCCCTGGGACCCGGGACGGGCCACGGACAGCGACGAGTCCGTCGTCGTCGCGCAGAACTGGGACGAGATCCGCCGCTTCATGTGGAACTACGTGGGCATCGTTCGCACGGATCGTCGCCTCGCGCGGGCACGCGAGCGGATCACGCTGCTTCTAAACGAGATCCGGGAGTACTACTGGGACTTCCTGCTGACGAGCGACCTGGCCGAGCTCCGGAACATCGCCACGGTCGCGGAGCTCATCATCACGTGCGCGGCGAGCCGGCGCGAGAGCCGCGGGCTCCACTCCACGATCGACCATCCGCACATCGAGGCGGCATGGGCGCACGACACCGTCGTGCGGCGGCGGGACGGTGAGCGGCCCGCCCTGCTGGTGCAGCGCGCCTAGAAGGCCGACCCGAGATACATCTCGGGTCGGGACCGGACGCGAGAGTGGAACGCTCGGTGACCCGCGCGCGCCGCATGTCGCGGCCGGCGAAAGCCGGCGCGACAGACGAGGTACGCCCGCCCCGCCGCCGCCTCTGTGCGAGGCCTGTCCAGCACGCCGAAGGCTGGCGGCTTCACCGCTGCGGCGGCATCCGCCGATCGAGCGATGCGCGCCGGGCGCGTACCCCGCATGCCGCGCTGGCTTCGCCAGCCGCGGCACGGCAGTCGCGCGTGGTACCGTCCCTTCACGCTCGCGTCTGGCTCCGACCCGAGACATGAGTCTCGGGTCGCGCTATCGCGCGAGTAGCTCGGACAGCGCTGCGTTGAAGGTGTCGGGCTCCTCGAGGAACGGGGCATGGGCGCTGTCCTCGAAGACCGTGAGGCGCGCGCCGCGGATGCCCTTGGCGAGCACCTCGCCGCCGGCGAGCGGGAGCAGCCCGTCGTGGCGCCCGTGGAGCACCGCCGTCGGAACGTCGAGCGTTCGCAGATGCGGACGGAGGTCGGCGTCGAGCACGCCCTCGAGACACGCTGCGGCGACGTGCGGCGGGGTTTTCTGCATCTGCCCGACCGCCCAGGCATGGAGCGGCGAGGTGGCGCCGGCCTTGAAGAAGTCCGCGGCCAGCTGCCGCACGAAGGCGCGAAAGTCCTTGGCGATGACCGCGCGCATCTCCGCCGCCCGCTCCGGCGCCGCGTTCGGGTTCTTCCCGTCGCTGAGCCCGCCCGGCGTCGTGCACACGAGCCCGAGCGCGCTCACGCGCTCGCCGAGGCGCCGCGCAAGCTCGAGGACGACAAGGCCGCCCATCGACCAGCCGACGAGCCCCAGCCGTGGCACGCCGAGCGCGCGCACGAGGTGCTCGAGGTCGCCCGCCATCGCGCCCATCGTGTAGCCGGTCCGTGGATGCGACGACTCGCCGTGGCCACGCAGGTCGACGGTGACGAGCGTGAAGCGGTCGCGGAGCGCCTGGACCTGCCGATCCCAGAACGTCCGGTTGCAGGTCCAGCCATGGACCAGGAGGACGAGCGGGCCCGTGCCCACCCGGTCATAGCGGAGCGAGACGCCGGCGTGCGAGAGAAATGGCACCCGGCGCTCGTACCGTGGGCTTCCCGACCGCGCAACATGGGCTGGCCGATTCCCGTATCGGCCGCCGGGTGCTAAGCAGACCCTGAGCGATGGGCAGCGAGCACGACCGCATCCGGGACGAATGGGAAGCCGTGGCCGGCGGTTGGCGGCGCTGGGAGCCGCTCTTCCAGTCGTTCACCTGGCCGGTCGCGCTGCGGATGGTGGCGGTCGCCCAGATCGGCGCCGGACAGCGCGTGCTCGACGTGGGCTGCGGGATCGGCGATCCGACGCTCCAGGTGGCCGTGCTGGTCGGTCCGCACGGCCACGTGCTCGGCATCGACCTGGTCGAGGAGATGCTGGCGACGGGCCGCGAGCGGGCGGCGGCGCTCGGCCTCGCGCACGTCGAGTTCCGCGCCGCCGACATCGCGACGCTCGATGTGCCCCCGGCGAGCTTCGATGCGGTGCTGGCACGCTGGAGCCTCATCTACGTCGAGGATGTGTCCAAGGCTCTCGGACGGCTTCGCCGGGCGGTGCATGACGGCGGCCGGATCGCCGTGACGGCCTGGGCGCCCCCGGAGGCCAACCCGTGGATCGCGATCCCGATGGAAGAGCTGGCCCGCGTGCTGCCGGTCTCGCCGCCGGATTCGACCACGCCCGGGCTCTTCTATCTGTCCGCCGACGGTGCGCTCGCGGACGCGCTTCGCGCCGCGGGCTTCCGCAACGTCGCGCAGGAGCGTGTCCAGCTCTCGCAGTTCGCGCGTGAAGCGACCGAGTTCTGGGCGATGCTCGCCGACATGGCGGGGCCGCTGGCACCGATCGTCGCGGGGCTCGCCGGGCCCGAGCGCCGGCGCCTGCTCAACGCGGTCGCAGAGCGGATCGAGCGGTTCCGGAGCGGCGACGTCCTGCGCATCCCGGCGCAGGCGCAGCTCGCGTGGGGGGAGCTCTAGTCTACGCGAGGGATTCCACCCCTCGCCCCGCCGGGCTAAGCCCGGCGTGTCCTCACTCCCCGCTCGCTTCGCTCGGCCGCGCGCTTCGCGCGCGGAGAATCTTGGGTCGCGCTCCGCCGACATCGCCGTCCTACGACGGCACGAAGACGTTCAACCCGTGCTCGTGCCGAACCGTGCCGGTGCGGCCCACCTGCTCCTCCCGCTCCATCGCCTCGAGGAGGCCGACGTCGCGCGGCAAAACGGCGATGAACCGCTCGCCGCCCGCCAGCCGCCCGATGGCCGTGCCGTGGTCCGGCGCTCCGTCGCGCCCGTGCATGACCGTGTAGGCCTCGACGCTCGCGCGACCCGTGGCCTCCGGGATGACGACGGGATGCGGCTCCGCCTCGACCCAGGCCTGCAGCGCCGCACCGCCGGCGCGCTGCCACCCGCGCGGCGGTGGCGAGGCGCCGTAGATGCCGAGCGCATGCTTCGTGAGATGCCAGCCGTTGGCGTGCACGAGGCCGAACCCGTCCTGCGCCACGCGCAACCGCGCGACGAGCGCCGCGATTGCGTGCGTCGTGTAGTTGTTCCCCGGGCCGCCGAACCACGGCAGACCTCCGGTCACCGTGAGCGCGCGCGCGTCGTCGGCGGCGATCCCGAGCATCGCAGCGGTGAGGCGCGGCGCGATCGGAAAGCAGCTGTAGAGGTCGAGGTGCTCCACGCGGTCGATCGTCAGATCGGCTGCTTCCAGGAGCTCGGCGCCCGCGCGGCGGACGCCGGGGAGGCTGTGATAGTCGACGCGGTCGAGCAGGTACCACCGCTCGGTGACGTCGACACCAGCCCACGGATAGATCCAGCGATCCTCGGGGACACCGAGGCTCCGTCCGGTGGAATCCGCGGCGAGCAGCAACGCGGCGCCCTGGTTCACGTCGAGGATCGAGTTCATGAACTTCGGATACGGAAAGCCGATCATCCGGTTCTCAGGGGTCACGGTCGCGAGCTCGGCGGCGCTCTTGCCGTCGCGGAACCACGCGTATGGATTCTCGGCGGCGAGCGCGGCACAGCGCGCCGCGAAGGCGCCGAGCTCGCGGCGATGCGCCTCGAGGTCGAGACCCCGAGCCGCGCGAAATGCGTTCTCGAACAGCGGATACGTCGCGATCGGTTGCGCTGCGCCGTGGCGGATCTCGAGCTCGCTCGAGCCGGGCCGGCCGTCGCCCCAGCGCGGCGCGTCCTCCGCGCGCGGCGGCGTCCACGGGATCCGCCGCCCGGCGCGGCCGAGTGCGCGCGCCGTGTGCCAGGCCTCGGCACCGGCGACGACCGCCAGTGCGACGCGGCCCGCCGCGATCTCGTCCGCGAGGTGGTTGACGAGGGCCTGCGGCGTGTTGCCGCCGAGCGTCGTGTTGAGACGCCGCGCGCCCGGGCAGCCGAGGCGCTCGGCGAGAAGGCCCGCCGCGTCGCCGTAGTCGTGGCCGACGACGGTCGGCACCGCGACGGTGTCGACCGCCGCCAGGAGCCGCACGCCGCCGCCCGCATCCTCCGCCGCGCGACGCGCCGCCTCCTCCATCAGGAGGAGTGGCTCCTTGCCCGCCGTGGGATCCTCGGGACGATCGATCGTCTGCCCGCCGCCGATCAGGACGGGCTGGATGCGCCGGCGCTCGGCTGGCATGGGCATGTGACGCGTGCTACCCGTAGCGCTCTCCCATGGGCGCGCGAACCCTGTCAAGGTGAAATGGCCGCCCGGACGCTCCGCACACCGATCTGCGACCTCTTCGGCATCGACGTCCCGGTGATCCTCGCCGGCATGGGCGGCGTGTCGATGGCGCCGCTCGTGGCGGCCGTCTCGAACGCCGGCGGCCTCGGGGTGATGGGCGCGGCGAACCTCTCGCCCGACGACCTGCGGGAGGAGATCCGGAAGACGAAGGCCCTGACGAAGAAGCCGTTCGCCGTCGACCTGCTCGCGCCGCTGCCGCAGATGATCGTGCCCTACTTGCCCATCCTCTACGACGAGGGCGTCAAGATCTTCGTCGCCGGCCTCGCGATCCCAGAGAAGCACGTGGCGGAGATGCACGGACACGGCATCACGATCATGGTGATGACCGGGAAGGTGAAGCATGCGGTACGGGCCGAGGCGGCGGGCGCCGACGTCGTCGCCGCGCAGGGCACCGAGGCAGGCGGGCACACGGGCGAGATCGGGACGCTCGCGCTCGTGCCGCAGGTCGTCGATGCGGTGAAGATCCCGGTGGTCGCCGCGGGCGGCATCGTCGACGGCCGCGGCGTCGTCGCGGCGCTCGCGCTCGGAGCCCAGGGCGCGGTCATCGGCACGCGTTTCATCGCCACGCCCGAGGCCACGGCCGCGCGCAGCTATCGCGAAGCGCTCGTGCGCGCCGAGCAGGACGAGACGATCCGCACGCGGTGCTACTCGGGCAAGCCGCTCCGCTCGCTCAAGAACCGGTACATCGCGGAGTACGAGGCCGATCCGGGCAAGATCCGGCCGTTCCCCGAGCAGCTCATGATCTCGTCCCAGCGACGGGTGATGGCGTACTGGGAAGCCGAGGCGGACCCTGAGCGGACCTGCTTTCCCGCGGGGCAAGGGGTCGGCGGCTTCCACGAGATCAAGCCGGCGGGAGCGCTCCTGCACGAGATCGTCGCACAGGCCGAAGGCGTGCTCGGCTCGCTGCCCGGCTGACGCGTCGCGCAGGGGCTCGCGATCGTCGTCCGGTTCTTTCTCGACGAGCCGCTCCGCCGTTACATCGAAGCGTCGTTCAGTTGCTTTCCCGCCAGGGTGAGAGGTCCATCCGGAACAGTGAGAGCACGCGCGCGGCGGGCTCGCGGAGGACGAAGATGACGTGCGGCGGCGGGTCGAGCGCGGCGAGTACGGTTCGCGCGGTCTCCTGATCGAAGTAGCGCGTGCTGGCGTCGAGTCGGATGGGACGCTCGACAGCAAGTCGCCGGACCGAGTCGACTATCAGTCGCGCGAGGCGCCGCGGGGAGCGCCGCGGCTGATCGTCGACGTCGCCCCCTGAGTGGGGCCGGCGCTCAGCGGGATGCCGCGCGGCGGTCGCGCGACTCGGCGTCGCCGGCGGGCGTGGCGAGCGCCGCGGGCGGCCGGTACTGCTCGCGGTAGATCTCGACGAACGAGAAGAGGATCGCGAGGATCACCGGTCCGAGGAACACGCCGACGAACCCGTAGACCTGAAGGCCGCCGAGGATCGCGAAGAGCAGGAAGAACGTCGGCAGCTTGGCGCGGCCGCCGATGAAGAGCGGCTTGATCCAGTTGTCGGCGGTGCTCACCACGAGCACCCCCCAGATCGCGAGCCCCGTCGCGCGCGCGAGGTGGCCGTTCACGGCCAGGTAGACCGCCGTTCCGCTCCACACGAATGCGGGCCCGGCGAGGGGCAGGAACGAGGCGAGCGCGGTCAGGAACCCGAGGAAGACGCTGAAGGAGAGCCCGCCGATCAGCCAGTAGCCGAGCCCGGCGAGCACGCCCTGCGTGGCGGCGGTGACGACCATGCTCTGCACGACGGCGGTGAGCGTGGTGTACAGCCGGGCGAAGACCGCCTCCTTGTGCGCCGGTTCCATCGGGAGCAGCTCGCGTAACCGCGCCGCCATCACCTCGCCGTCGCGGAAGAAGAAGAACAACGCGACGAGCATCAGGATGAAGTTCACGACCGAGACGAGCAGGTTCCGCGCGAGGCTCGTCGCCTGTCCGACGATCTGCTCCGAGAGCCAGTTCATCGCGCGCAGGAGCAGATCGGAGAGCTCGATCGAGAACTGCTCGAACGCCGGGGCGACGCGCATCCAGACGCCGCCCAGCCGCGAGGCGCGCAGCTGGTCGACGAGGCGCACGACCTCGCCCTGGCGGACCGCCTCCTGCACGCGGAGATAGGCGCCCGTCGCCTCGCGCACGAGCAGGGAGCCGAGGAAGATCGAGGGCAGGATCACGGCCACCGTCACCGCGAGGACGAGCGACAGCGCGGCGATCGACCGGCGTCCGCGAAAGACGCGGCCGAGCCACGCCGTCAGCGGGTAGAAGGTGAGCGCCAGGATCGCCGCCCAGACGAGCGGCACGAAGAACGCCGAGAGGAAGAGGTACAGCTGGTAGAGCAGCAAGAAGAAGACGGCGAAGAAGAAAGCCGCGAAGAGTTGCTCCCGCGACACGGGCTAGTCACTGTAGCGGCCGGCGCGCACCATCACAAGCGGCATGACGGGCGGTGTCCAATTGCCTTGACACCGCGGGAGCGGGTTGGTACCAAAACCGCTTTGGGTCGATGCGCACAGGCACGTAGCTCAGTGGGAGAGCGCTTCTTCCTTGACACGGAAGAGGCCGGCGGTTCAATCCCGCCCGTGCCTACCATCCAGCCTGACCGCCGTCCGGCCGTCCCTTCGGGTCCCGTGTCCCCTCGCTCCCGCCGTGAGCTCCGCTTCCGATAGATGACGGAGATCAGCGTCACATTCGAAGACGGCGCCGTGGAGCGCGTGCCGGCGGGTACCGAGGCCGGCGAAGCCATCCGGCGGCATGCCGAGCGCGACGGCGCCGGCCGCCGGCGAGCCGCGCGGCCGGTCGCCGCTCGCCTCGATGCCGACGGCTCCACGGTCGTCGACCTGACGCGTCCGCTCGTGCGGGACTGCCGGCTCACCCCGGTGGCCGCCGACTCGCGCGACGGTCTCGACGTCGTCCGCCATTCGGCCGCGCATCTCATGGCCCAGGCGGTGAAGCGGCTCTTCCCCGAGACCCAGATCACGATCGGCCCCGTAATCGAGAACGGCTTCTACTACGACTTCAAACGGCCCGACGGGTTCGCGAGCGAGGACCTGCCACGCATCGAGGAGATGATGCGGGCGATCGTCGCGGAGGATCTGCCCGTCCGTCGCGAGGAGGTGCCTCGCGACGAGGCGGTGCGCCGTTTCCGGGAGATGGGCGAGCACTACAAGGTCGAGATCATCGAGGGCATCCCCGAGGACACCGTCTCGCTCTACCACCAGGGCGAGTTCGTGGACCTCTGCCGCGGCCCGCACGTGCCGTCGACCGGGTGCATCCCGGCCTTCCGTCTGACGTCCGTCGCCGGCGCCTACTGGCGTGGTGACGCCCGCAACGAGCAGCTCCAGCGCATCTATGGCACGGCGTGGGCCAGCGAGCAGGAGCTCGAGGCGTACCTCAAGCGCCTCGAGGAGGCGAAGCAGCGCGATCACCGTCGCCTGGGTCAGGTGCTCGACCTCTTCTCGCTGCACCCGATCTCGCCGGGCTCGCCCTTCTTCCACCCGAAGGGCGCCGTCGTCTACAACACGCTCGTCGAGTACATCCGGGGACTCTACGCGCGCTACGGGTACACCGAGGTCATCACGCCGCTCGTCTACAAGACCGAGCTCTGGAAGACGTCCGGCCACTACGACGCCTTCCGGGACGACATGTTCCTCATGACGATCGAAGACGACGAGTACGGCGTGAAGCCCATGAACTGCCCGGGCCACTGCTACCTCTTCGCGACCCGCAAGCATTCCTACCGCGACCTCCCGGTCCGCTATGCGGACTTCAGCCGCCTGCATCGCTTCGAGCCCTCGGGCACGCTGGCCGGCCTCGTCCGCGTCCGCTCGATGGCGCAGGACGACGCCCACATCTACTGCACCCCGCAGCAGCTCGACGACGAGCTCGAGCGGTTCATCGCCATGACGCGCGAGGTGTATGGGGCCTTCGGCTTCGACCGCGTCGAGGTCACGTTGCAGACGCGCCCCGAGAAGTTCCTCGGCCGGCTCGAGCTGTGGAACGCGGCGGAGGCGGCTCTGCGGCGCGCGCTCGAGCAGGCGGGCTACGCGGTCACGGTCCTCGAAGGGCAGGGTGCCTTCTACGGACCCAAGATCGGCTTCGACTTTCGCGACGTACTCGAGCGGTCCTGGACGCTCGCCACGGTGCAGATCGACTGCGCGATGCCGGAGCGCTTCGGACTCCGGTACGTCACCGCCGAAGGCACGGAAGCGACGCCGGTCATGCTCCACCGCGCCGTGCTCGGCTCGCTCGAGCGGTTCATCGCGATCCTGGTCGAGCACACGGCCGGGAGGCTGCCGCTCTGGCTCGCCCCCGTCCAGGTGCGCGTGTTGCCGGTGAGCGAGAAGGCGGCGGCGTACGCCACCCGCGTCGCCGAGGCGTGCACGGCGTCGGGCCTCCGCGCGGAGGCGGACCTGCGCAACGAGAAGCTCGGCTACAAGGTACGCGAAGCGCAGGTCGAGAAGGTGCCCGTCATCGCCGTCGTCGGCGAGCGCGAAGCTGCGGCCAACACCGTGGCGCCGCGCGGCGACGGCGCCCCGCAGGCTGCGGTGCCCCTCGAGGCGTTCGTCGCGCGTGTCGCCGGAGAGGCCCGCCGGCCAGGAGGTGTCGCATAACTAAGGTCGAAGAGAAGACGCGAATCAACCACAACATCCGCGCCCGCGAGGTCCGCGTGATCGACGCCGACGGCGCGCAGCTCGGGGTCATGTTGACGTCCGACGCGCTGCGCATCGCGCAGCAGAAGGAGCTCGACCTGGTCGAGGTCGCGGCCAGTGCCAATCCGCCGGTGTGCCGCATCATGGACTACGGCAAGTACCGGTACGCGCAGAAGAAGAAGGCGCAGGAATCGCGCAAGAAGTCGGCCGCGTCCCTGCTGAAGGAAGTGAAGGTCGGCTCGCAGACCAGTGGCCACGACGTCAACTTCAAGGTCGGCCACATCCGGACCTTTCTCGGCGAGGGACATCGTGTCAAAGTGACCGTCTTCTTCCGTGGCCGGTCGATCACCCATCCCGAGCTCGGCAAGGCCATGCTCGACAGAATCGCCGAGAAGGTGTCCGACGTCGCGGTGATCGATCAGCACGCGCGGATGGAAGGCCGGAGCATGTCGATGATGCTGGTGTCCAAGTGAGGGACTGACCCGATGCCGAAGATGAAGACCCGTCGTGGCGCCGCCAAGCGCTTCAAGCTGACCGCCACCGGCAAGGTGAAGCGGCGGCGTGGCTACCTGCGCCACATCCTGTCGAGCAAGACGCGGAAGCAGAAGCGACGCCTCGGCAAGGCGGCGCTCGTCGACAAGACCAACGAGAAGGCGATCAAGCGCCTCCTGCCCTATCTGTAGAGAGGAGCTGCCGGATGCCACGCGCCAAGGGCGGCCCGAAGACGCGCCGCCGTCACAAGAAGACGATGAAGCTCGCGAAGGGCTTCGTCGGCGGCCGGCGCAAGACCTACCGCCAGGCCCGCGAGACCGTGGAGCGGGGGCTCACCTACGCCTACCGCGACCGCAAGCAGCGAAAGCGCGACTTCCGGTCGCTCTGGATCGTGCGGATCAACGCGGCCGCCCGCGCCAACGGCATGTCGTACAGCCGGCTCGTCACGGGGCTCCGCACGGCGGGCGTCGAGGTGGACCGCAAGATGCTCGCCGTGCTCGCCGTCGACGATCCGCAGGCGTTCGGGGAGATCGCCGCCCTGGCCCGCGCTCACGTGGGCGCACCGGCGGCGCCGTAGAGTTGGAGGAGGAGCTCGCACGGCTCCGCGAGGCGGCGCTCGCGGAGATCGCCGCCTGCGGGACCGAGGCGGAGCTCGAAGCGGTCCGCGTCCGGTACCTCGGCCGGAAGGGGTCGCTGACGGAGGCTGTCCGCGGCCTCGGTCGCGTCCCGCCCGCGGAGCGGCCGGCGCTCGGCGCGCTCGTCAACCAGGCGAAAGAGGCCGTCGAGGCGGCGGTGGCGGTTGCTGGCGAGCGGCTCGCGGCCGCGCGGCTGGCCGAGAGCCTCGCGCACGACCGGATCGACGTCACGCTTCCCGGCCGCCGCCGTCCGCGCGGCCATGCGCATCCGCTCCGCCTCGTCGAGGACGAGATCGTCGACGTGTTCGTCGGCATGGGGTTCCAGGTGGCCGAGGGACCGGAGGTCGAGGACGACTACCACAACTTCGCGGCGCTGAACTTCGGGGCGGACCATCCCGCGCGCGACGCGCAGGACACGCTGTTTCTCGCCGATGGTCCGGATCTCCTGCTCCGCACACACACGTCGCCGGTGCAGATCCGGTACATGCGCGCGACGCAGCCGCCACTCCGCGTCGTCGTGCCGGGCACCGTCTACCGGCGCGATGACCTCGACCCGACCCACTCGCCGATGTTCCAGCAGGTCGAGGGCTTCATGGTCGACGAACGGGTCAGCTTTGCGGACCTGAAGGGCGTGCTCGTCCACTTTCTCCGGCGGCTCTTCGGGGCCGAGACGGGCGTCCGGTTCCGGCCGAGCTTCTTCCCGTTCACCGAACCGTCGGCCGAGGTCGACATCGCCTGTGTCCGCTGTGCCGCGGCGGGCGCGGCCGATCCCGCGTGCCGCGTCTGCCGGGGCCGACAATGGCTCGAGATCCTGGGCGCGGGCATGATCCACCCGAACGTGCTGCGCGCGGTCGGCTACGATCCCGAGACGGTGCAGGGCTTCGCATTCGGCCTCGGAACCGACCGCATCGCCATCCTCCGATACGGCATCGAGGACCTCCGGCTGTTCTACGAGAACGACCTGCGGTTCCTCGCGCAGTTTCCGTCCTAGGCGAGGCGCTTGTGCGCGTGCCGCTCTCCTGGCTTGCGGAGTTCGTCACGTGGAGCGCTTCGCCGCAGGCGCTCGCCGAGCGCCTGACGCTTGCGGGGTTCCCCGTCGAAGGACTCGAGGACGTCGGCCGCCTCGACGCGCGGATCCGCGTCGCACGGTTGATCGCCGTCGAGCCGCATCCACACGCAGAACGGCTGTCGGTGTGCCGCCTGGACGTGGGCGAGGGGGCGCCGACGGCGGTGGTGTCCGGTGCCCCGGAGCTGGCCGCGGGACAGCGCGTGCCGGTGGCGCTGGCGGGCGCGCGGCTCCCGGACGGCCGGGAGATGCGCACGACGGCGTTCGCCGGCGTCGAGTCCGCCGGCATGCTCTGCTCCGAGGCGGAGCTCGAGCTCGGTGACGACGCGAGCCGGGTGCTCGTCCTGCCGGACGACGCCGAGCCCGGCACGCCGCTCGTCGATATCGCCGGGATCGCGGACACGGTCCTCGAGCTCGAGGTGACGTCCAACCGCGGCGACTGTCTCTCGGTCCTGGGCATCGCCCGCGAGGTCGCGGCGGCGAGCGGCGTGCCGCTCCGGCATCCGCGGCCGCGGCCGCGCGAGACGGGCGCGCCCGCCGCGGAGGACATCCGCGTACGCATCGAGGCGCCCGACGGCTGCCCGCGCTACTGCGCGCGCGTCGTCCGCGGCGTCACCGTGCAGCCCTCGCCGCTCTGGCTGCGGCTCCGCCTCCGCCGCGCCGGCATGCGGCCGGTGAACGTCGTCGTCGACGCCACGAATCATGTCATGCTCGAGCGCGGGCAGCCGCTGCACGCCTTCGACCTCGAGCGGCTCGCGGAGGGGGTGATCGTCGTCCGTCGCGCGGCGAGCGGCGAGCGGCTCGTGACGCTCGACGGCACCGAGCGGACGCTCGATCCCGCGGACCTCGTGATCGCCGACGGCCGTGGCCCCGTGGCACTGGCCGGCATCATGGGGGGCGAGCAGTCCGAAGTGACGGCAGGCACGCGCGTCCTGCTGCTCGAGAGTGCCTTCTTCGCGCCGGCCATCGTCCGGCGGACCGCGCGGCGGACCGGCATCGGGTCCGAAGCCGCATACCGCTTCGAGCGGCGCGTCGACCCGGCCATGGTCCCCGAAGCGCTCGACTGCGCGGCCGCGCTGATCGGACGCCTCGCGGGTGGCCGCGCCGCTCCGGGGATCGTCGAGGAGCCCGCGGGCGGCTGGACGCCCGAGATGCCTGCGATCCGCCTCCGTCCTCGCCGGGTGGCGGCATTGCTCGGCGTCGACATGCCGCGTGGCGAGATCCGCCGGCGGCTGCGGGCGCTCGGCGCCGAGTGCCGCTCCGATGCCGGTGCATTCGTCGTGACGCCGCCCTCGCACCGCGGCGATCTCGAGCGCGAAGAGGATCTGGTCGAGGAAGTGGCGCGCCTCGGCGGCTACGACGCGATCCCGGTGCGCCTGCCGGAGATGCCGCTCACCAGCGGCGAGGACAGCCGAACGCGTCTGACCGCTCGGCGGCTCCGGCGGCTCCTCATCGCGGAGGGCCTGGCCGAGATGGTGACCCTCGCGTTCACCGACGCAGCGACGAACGGGCGGCTTCCTGGCTTCGTCGGACGGGCGCTTGCGCCCCTCGCGGTCCGGAACCCCCTCTCGTCGGAGACCGGCGAGCTCCGTCGGTCGCCGCTCGCGGGCCTCGTCCGCGCCACGGCCACCAATGTCGCGCTCGGGGCCGACTTCGTGGGTGCCTTCGAGATCGGCAAGGGCTACGGCGTGGACGCGCAGGGCGTTCGCCAGGAGCCGCGCGCGCTCGCCGCCGTGCTGTGCGGCGCATGGCCGTCGCGCGGCGTCGAACGCATCGGGCCGACGGTCGATTTCGCGGACCTGAAGGGCATCGTCGAGAACGTCCTCGCTGGACTCGGCCTCCAGGAGGATGCCGCGCGGTGGCGGCCGATCGGCGAGGAGGCGTTCCTGCATCCCGGCAAGGCTGCCGTGATCGAGGTCGCCGGTACGGCCATCGGCGTGGCCGGGTCCCTGCATCCAAAAATCGCGCAGGCCTGCGATCTTGCAGAGGAAGTGTGGGTCTGCGAGCTTGACTTCGAAATTCTCGCCGACTATGGTTCGCGCCGCGTCGAGCTGCGGCCCGTACCCCGATTTCCTGCCGTCACGCGCGACATCGCAGTTATCGTTGACGAGGCGTTCCCGGCCGCTGCCATCCTCGAGGAGATTCGTTCGTTGGCTGATGCGCGCATCGAGGCGGTCCGACTGTTCGACTGCTACCGCGGTGCGCCCGTCCCCACGGGCAAGAAGAGCCTCGCATACTCGATCGCGTATCGGGCGGCGGACCGGACGCTGACCGACGACGAGGTGGGCGTCGTGCATGCCGGCGTGCTCGAGCGGCTGCGGGAGCGCTTCTCCTTCGACCTGAGGGCGTGAGACGGCCTCCATGACGATGACGAAGGCCGACATCGTCGAGCGCATCTACGAGAAGGTCGGCTTCTCCAAGAAGGAGGCGACCGAGGTCGTGGAGGCCATCTTCGAGCTCCTGAAGGAGCGTCTCGAGCAGGGCGAGAAGGTCAAGGTCTCCGGCTTCGGCAACTTCGTCGTGAACGAGAAGCGCCCGCGGAAGGGGCGCAATCCGCAGACCGGGCAGGAGATCGTCATCTCCGGCCGCCGCGTGCTCACCTTCAAGGCGAGCCAGGTCCTCAAGAAGACGATGAACGGCGGCAGCCCGCCGTCCGCCACCGGGAGCGCCACATGAGCGGCACGCCACTGCCCGACAAGCTCTACTTCAAGATCGGCGAGGTCGCGAAGCTGATCGGCGTGAAGCCCTACGTCGTCCGCTACTGGGAGACGGAGTTCAGCGTCCTCCGCCCCGGCAAGACCGGCGCCCGCCACCGCCTCTACCGCCGCAAGGACGTCGAGCTCCTGGTCGAGATCCGCCGCCTCCTCTACGTGGAGCGCTACACGATCGAAGGCGCCAAACGCCGCCTCCGCGAGCTCAACACCCACCCTCCGACGCCCCCCCCAATCGAAGACACGCTCACCATCCCGGCCGTCCGTGACGAGCTGGTAGCCCTCTACCGGATGCTGGAAGAGTAGCTCCCCGGATAAGAGAGGGTCCGCCGTCGCACTAACCGCGACCTCGGGTGTGGTCCGGCGCGGCAAGGCGGGACGGGGCGCCGCCGAGGCGAGCCCGCAGGTCCCGCACGCGCGAGCAGCTGCGGGGGGACGCCGCTTTTACGAGGCGTGCGTGGACCGAGGACCGCGAGCCGCGGCGGCGCCCTGTCCCGCCACCCCGCTACGGCCTAGCGAACCCCACTCGTACGCTTCGTGCGCAGGTGGAGACGATAGACTTTCTTGTTCTGCGGCGCCGTCCCGTCCTCGACCGCTGTGAGCCGCTTCGCCTTCCACGCGAGCAGCGCGCCGCGGAGCGACTCCGGATTGATGCCGAGCGTCTCGCAAACGTTCTGGAAGGAGAAGGGCCACTCGTAGTCGACCGCACGGATCCACTGCTCGGCCTGCTGCGAGAGGAGCCGCGGGTTGGAGCGCGGGTTCCGGAGATGCTCCTGGTAGCACCGGATGCCGTCCTCGAGCACGGCGAGCATGAGCGCCTTCTCGCCGGAGATGTAGCTGTCGCGCCGGGCACCGTGGAAGAACTGCTCTGGGAGGATGATGTCGGGCGTGAAGAGGTCGGCCAGGGCGTCGGGGTCGCGGCTCGGCCGGTAGCTGTCCGGCGAGGGCAACGCCTCGGGGTTCGTCCGCTTCAACTCGATCGCTGTGTCGCTCGCGTAAGTGTTCGCCATGCCAAGCGGCCTCCGACCCGCCTCAGGCGTGCGAAGCGATGCAACGGTTGCGCCAGCGTGCGACGACGCCCATGCGGGCTTTCGCGCGCACAGGCGTGTCGGCCATGACCCGCCGGCCGGCCAATTTGACACCCTGAACCACGATTCCGGGTGCGTCAAAAAGCTGGCAAGCTAGGCAAGACGGCTGAGTCGCAGACGGAGACCGGCGGACGAGTCAGGACGTTGACGCGACGATCTTGACTCCCCGGCGGGCGGCTCCTAAAGAAGGGACCGCGCCGAGGGCAGGTAGGGCCTGGGCGTCGTCTTCTTGCCGCCGGGGCGTGGCGCAGCCAGGTAGCGCACTCGCTTGGGGTGCGAGTGGTCGGCCGTTCAAATCGGCTCGCCCCGACTCTCCTTCGCGTCGCGGCGCGGGGCGGGTTTCCGCCCCGCGCGCGGCTTGCAGCGCCGGCACCTTGGTGGCACCCTGCGCGCACTTGCATGGGGTCGTCGCCGCTCATCCTGGTCTGCAACGATGACGGCGTGCACTCCGAGGGACTCGCGGCGCTCGCCGCCGCCGTCCAGCCGCTCGGCGACGTCGTCGTCGTAGCGCCCGACCGGGAGCGCAGTGCGGTGAGTCACTCGCTCACCTTGCACCGTCCGCTCCGCGTCGAGGAGGTGGGTGCGGGCCGCCACGCCGTCAACGGTACACCCACGGACTGCGTGAACCTCGCCATCAACGGCATCCTCGGCCGGCGCCCATCGCTCGTCCTCTCGGGCATCAACAAAGGCGCGAACCTCGGTGACGACGTGACGTACTCGGGCACGGTGTCGGCGGCGATGGAAGGGACGCTCCTCGGCGTGCCCTCGGTCGCCGTCTCCGCGGTCGGCCGCGGCAGCTTCCGGTTCGACGCCGCGGCGGCGTTCTCAGCGCGGCTCGCGGCCTGGGTGCTCGAGCGGAGCCTCCCGCCCGATACCCTGCTCAACGTGAACGTGCCCGCGCCGCGCGACGGGCAGCCGATCCGCGGCTTCGCGCTGACGCGCATGGGCCGACGACGCTACGGCGACGCGATCGTCGAGAAGGTGGATCCGCGCGGCAAGAAGTACTACTGGATCGGTGGGGAGGAGCTCGAGTTCGTCCAGGAGGAGGGCACGGACTTCCACGCGGTGAGCCAGGGGTTCATCTCGGTGACGCCCATCCACCTGGACCTGACCAACTACAAGTCGTTCGACGCGTTGAAGGCGCTCGACTTCGCGTGGCCGTGAGATGAGCGACACGTTCGATGAAGATCGCGAACGCATGGTCGCCGCCCAGCTCGCCGCCCGCGGCATCGCGGACGGTCGCGTGCTCGAAGCGATGCGCCGCGTCCCGCGCCACCTCTTCGTCGACCCGACGCTCCGCGCGCAGGCGTACGAAGACACGCCGCTGCCCATCGGGGCACGGCAGACGATCTCGCAGCCGTACATGGTGGCGCTGATGAGCGAGGCGCTGGAGCTCGCGGACGGTGGCGACCACGTGCTCGAGGTGGGCACGGGCTCGGGCTACCAGACCGCCGTGCTGGCAGAGCTCGGCGCCCGCGTGCTGTCGCTCGAACGCATCCCGGAGCTCGCCGACCGTGCCCGCGCGCTCCTCGGCGAGCTCGGCTACCTCGACCGTGTGACGCTCGAGCTCGCCGACGGCACGCTCGGCTGGCCGGCCGCGGCGCCCTACGACGCGATCATCGTGACCGCCGCGGCGCCGCAGATCCCGCGCCCGCTGATCGAGCAGCTCGGTCCCGGGGGACGCCTCGTCCTGCCGATGGGCGAGGAGGAGCTCCAGGGCCTGGTGCGGATCCGGCGCGGTCCCGACGGCATCGCCGAGGAATATCTCGGTGAATGCCGCTTCGTGAAGCTTCGCGGCAGCTACGGGTGGGAGGAGCCCTAGCGGGTGCGTGGCGGCGTGGCCGTCGTGGCGGCGGTGGCGATGGCGGCCTGTGGCGGTGGACCCGCCGGGCTTCGCCACCGCGTCGAGCGCGGCGAGACGCTCTACCGCATCGGCAAGGCCTACGGCGTCTCCGACCGCGAGCTGGCGCGGGTGAACGGCATTCGCCAGCCCGAGCGGATCGAGGTCGGGCAGGTCCTCGTGATCCCGCACGCGACCCGGCGTTTGCCGGTCCAGGTGATCACCCCGGAGCAGGTCCGGCCCGACCGTCCCGCGGCGCGGGAGCTGCCGGCGGGCCCGGAGGCCTTCGTCTGGCCCGTGGAGGGGGGCGTCGTCACCTCCGACTTCGGCCCGCGTGGGGCGACCCATCACGATGGCATCGACATCGGGTGTCCGGTCGGCACGCCGGTGCACGCCGCCCGGGCCGGCCGCGTCCTCTACAGCGACCGGCTGCGCGGCTACGGGAACCTGATCATCATGGAGCACGGGGACGGATACGCGACGGTGTATGCCCACAACCGGGAAAATCATGCCCACACCGGCGACGTCGTCCGCCGGGGCGACGTGATCGCCTCGGTCGGGGAGAGCGGGAAAACTTCCGGTGCGAACCTTCACTTCGAGGTGCGCAAGGACAACATCGCCCGCAATCCAGTCTTCTTCCTGCCGGTGGTGCCAGCCCGTCGGATCGATGTGGTAGAGAAGGCCCCATGATGGACCTCCAGCGCTACATCCGTGACATCCGCGACTTTCCGAAGCCCGGCATCGTGTTCAGGGACATCACGCCGCTGCTCGCCGACAGCGTCGCGTTTCGGGCCACCGTCGACCGGTTCGTCGAGCAGTACCGGGGGCGGGCCGACGTCGTGCTCGGCATCGAGTCGCGTGGCTTCATCATCGGCGCCGCCGTCGCATACGGGCTCGGGACCGGCCTCGCGCTCGTCCGCAAGCCCGGGAAGCTGCCGCACCAGACCTACGCCGCCCGCTATGAGCTCGAGTACGGCACGGACGCGCTCGAGATCCACCACGACGCCATCGGCGACCGTCACCGCGTGCTCGTCATCGACGACCTGCTCGCGACGGGAGGCACCGCCTCGGCCGCGGTGGAGCTCGTCGCGCGCTGCGGCGGCCGGGTGGTCGGCTGCGCGTTCGTGATCGAGCTCGCGTTCCTGAAGGGCCGCGCCCGTCTCGACGGCCACGAGGTGTTCTCGCTGATCCGCTACGACCGCCCCTGAGGATGGCGCGGCATGGAAGAGCGGAACACCGCCCGCGAGCTCGGCGCGCTGCGCACGGCGCTGTTCGTCAGCTCGCTCCTCTGCGTCGGGGAGCTCGCGGGCGGGTACGCGACGAACAGCCTGGCGCTGATCACGGACGCGGCGCACGTGTTCACCGACGTCGCCGCGCTGGCGCTGACGCTCTTTGCGCTCTGGATCTGCAGCCGCCCCGCGAGTGAGAGCAAGACGTTCGGCTACTACCGCGCCGAGATCCTCGCGGCGCTCGTGAACGGCGTCGTCCTCTGGCTGGTGATCGCGTTCATCGCCGCCGAGGCATGGCGCCGCCTCCATGATCCTCCCGTGGTCGCAGGGCGCGGAATGGTCGCGGTCGCGGGCGCCGCCCTGGCGGTGAACGCGTTCGTGGCGCTTCGCCTGCGCGAGCACCAGGACCGGAGCCTCAACTTGCGCGGCGCCTACCTGCACGTGCTCTCCGACCTGCTGGGCTCGGTGGGTGCGCTGGCCGCTGCGCTCGTCATCCTACTCACGCACTGGTATGCGGCCGATGCGCTCGCGAGCGTCGTGATCGCGGTCCTGATCCTCGTGAGCTCGTGGAACCTCGTGCGCGAGGCGGTGGACGTGCTGATGGAGGCCGTGCCGGCGCACGTCGACGTCGAGGTGTTGCAACAGGCGCTCGAGCGCGTGCCCGGCACCGGCGAGGTGCACGACCTCCACGTCTGGACGCTCACCACGGGCCGCTACGCGCTTTCGGCGCACGCCGTCGTCACCGGCAACGTCGACGACGACTTCCTGCTCGCGCGCATGGCGGAGATCTGCGCACGGGAGTTCAAGATCGACCACGTCACCATCCAGATCGAGCACGAGAGCCGCCGCGCCGCCGAGCCGGCGCACTGAAGGGGGGAGCGGCCATGGCGACCTTCGAGTACCTGGTCCTGGTGGTCCGCGACCTGGAGCGTGCGCTCGGGCTGTACGAGCGTGGCCTCGGCTTCGCGCGCGTGGACGGCATCAGCAACGTCCCGGCGATCGGCGCCCGCCGCATCTTCCTGCGCGCGGAGAACTGTCTCCTCGAGCTGCTCGAGCCTCACGACGAGACGAAGCCGCCGGGGGCGTTCCTGTCGGCGCGGGGCGAGGGGATCTTCGCCCTCGGTCTCCGCACCGCGGACATGGAAGAGACACTCGCCCAGCTTCGCCGCGCCGGCATCGCCGCCGCCGGTCCGACCGGCGACGCCGGCGAGGGCGAGTACTGGTACCTGCGTCCGACCGACGCGCACGGCGTCCTCGTCGAGCTCGGCACGCCCGGCGCCCCGCCGGCGATCTGATGCGGCGTGCCGCCGCGCTCTTCTACGACGGCGACACGCAGCGCGACTTCTTCGAGCCGGACGGCGCCCTGTGCGTGCCCGGCGCGACTCGCATCGTCCCGAACCTCGCCCGGCTGACGCGACTGGCGCGGACGGGCACGCCCCGCATCCGTGTGATCGGCACCGTCTGCCGTCACTTCCCCGGCGATCCCGAGCTCGCGCCGAATGGCGGCCCGTACCCACCGCACTGCATGGACGGCACGCCGGGCCAGCGAAAGATCGACGCGACGGCGCCGGCGGCCCCGCGTTGGATCGAGAACCGGACGTACACAGCCGCCGAGCTCGACGCGCTCCTCGGCGGTGACGAGGTCTTCATCGAGAAGCAGGACGTGGACCCGTTGGTCGGCAACCCCAACACGGCGGCGGTGCTGCCGCGCCTCCTCGCGGGCGTGGAGGACGTGGTGATCTACGGGGTCGTGACGGAGATCTGCATCGACCATGCGGTGCGGGCCCTGCTGGGGCGCGGCCCCCGACTGCATGTCGTCCGCGATGCGATCGCGGCGCTCGACGAGGCGCGCGGGCTCGAGTGCCAGGAGCGGTGGAGGGCCGCGGGGGTGGAGCTCGTCACGACCGAGGCGATCGAGCGCGCACTCGGGTGACCCGGCGTGTCGCCGCGCCGTCTCGTACTTCGCGTCGCACCCGCGTTGTCGCGCTTGATGCAATCTTCCTCGCAGCTTCGTTGATCTGTTCAAGCGTCTCCCACGGATTCAGCCTTCGCGCCCCTTGCCTTTCGACTCAACGCTGATAGGGGAGCACCATGGCCGAAACCCGCATC
>Ga0209056_10001195_pt1 | contig 28490 bp, 23 predicted proteins | sample GraSoiAngelo_114_FD_185876 | JGI IMG/M metagenome (GOLD analysis project Ga0209056, IMG submission 185876) | Grasslands soil microbial communities from the Angelo Coastal Reserve, California, USA - 14_0903_13_40cm (SPAdes) (version 2) | ecosystem: Environmental > Terrestrial > Soil > Grasslands... | reverse complement strand
CACCAGCAGCAGCGCCAACTTGCCCGCGGTCAAGTCCTTCGTCAGGTCGGCGAGCTCCCGGAACGACCCGCCGGCCCCGAGTGCATGGTTGGGACCGAACTTCACGGTCTTGCCCACCTGGCCCGCCACGTAGTTGAGGATGTTGACGGCGGCGACGATCTCGGCGCCGTTGGGGTATTGGGCCGCGATCCCGCCGGCCACGGCGAGGCCGCCCCGCGACGCGGCGAACTCGCGGGCGAGGCGGGTGATCACCTCGGCCTCGATCCCGATTGTCGCGGCGACCCGCTCGGGGGCATTGGCATCGAGCGCCGCTCGCACGCGTGCCACGTCGGGCGGGAGCGGGGCGAGCCGGCGGGCGACGATCACCTGCGCCATCGCGAGCGCGAGCATCCCCTCGGTGCCGGGCGCCGCCGCGATCCATTGATCGGCGCTCATGCCCGTGAGCGCCAGGCGCGGGCCGACGTAGACGAACTTCGCCATGGACGCGTCGCGACCGCCGCTGAAGGCATGGGCCCGCGTGAAGGCGTTCTGGTAGCCGACCGGCGACAGCCACGTCTCCATGAAGTCGGCGCCGAACGACACGATGTAGCGCGCGTTGGCGAAATCATACCAGGGAACGGCCGGGGTGCCGAACGCGATGCGGTTCCCGGCACGCAGCGCCTCGAACGCGAACGGCTCGTAAGTCACGTGCCGGCCGCCCACCTGCCGCGTCCAAGTGTCCACCAGCTCGCCGAACGACCCGCTCTCGAGCCCCGTCAGGAAGGCGATGCCTCTGCCGCGGGCTTCCTGCACCTTCGCCTGCAGACGCGCCAGCGCGTCATCCCAGCTAAGCGTCTGCCAGTCGCCGTTCGGGGCGCGCGCCATCGGATCGGTGATCCGATCGGGGTTGTACAGGCCCTGGAGGGCTGCTTGCCCACGCGCGCACAGCCGACCCTGGTTGATGGGCGACTCGGGGTTGCCCTCGAGCTTGATCACGCGGCCCTCGCGCACCTTGGCGTGCAGTCCGCACCCGGCCGCGCACTCGCGACAGGTCGTGGCATAGAAGGTGGCGATGCCCGGGACCTGATTCTCCGGCGGTACGAGGTACGGGACTAGCTGCTCGGTGGGCTCGGGGCCGATGCCGCACCCCGTCAACGCGGCGGCGCCGCCGCCGGTGACGCCGAGGACTTTCAGGAACCGTCTGCGGTCCATCGCGTCGGGCCTCAGTAGTGACACAGCGTGCAGTCGCGCGACACGTTGCGCTGGAGATGGCAATTGACGCACCAGCCCATCTTCAGGGTGGCGACCTGATATACCTGGGGCATCTTCCGAACGTCGCCGTGACAGTTAATGCAACTGTCCGTGCCCAGGACTTTGATGTGCCTCATGTGGGGGAAGCGCACGAATCCGGGGAGGGCGTGCACTCGGACCCACATGGGGGCTTTCTTGTTGATCCACGCCGCCTGCACCTTCTTCACCTCCGCCGCCTCGGCGCCGCGCGCGACCGAGTCTTGGGCGGGAGCCACCTCACCGCCGAACGCGCGCTTGCCGCCGCCGATGATCTGATGGCAGCCGAAGCACGTCTGTACCGCCGGGATGCCGGGCTCGCTCGAGATCGTCACCGTGCTGTGGCAGTACAGACACGGCACCTGGTCCTGCCCGGCGTGGACGTCGTGACGGAAGAAGATGGGCTGGCGCGGCCCCTTGAGCCGCCCCGTATCGCTGATGACGGGGGCCTTGAGGCTGGCAGCAGGTTGACCGGTTTGCGCGGCGGCGGGGACGGCGATCGACACAGCGATCGCCACGCCCACCCAGACCCTACCACCCCTCTTCGTCATCCGGAGCGCTCGATGGCGACTGGATCGTTGTGTGTGTGGAACGGCTTGCGGGCGCCAGAATGTAGCGCCGGCGCGGAAGCGCGCACAAGTAGGGGCGCAGCCTGCTGCGCCCCCACCACGACCATCATTCCGGCCGCGCCAACAATTGATGTTTCAGCGTGACCACGCCGACGAACGCGTCGACCGCGTCCAGATCCGGGAACTCCATCCAGCACCAGCGCACCCCGCCCGCCATGCGCCCATCGCGCACCGCATGGCGCGAGGCCCGCGGCAGGCCGTCGGTCACGCCGAGCTCACGCTCCTCGCTCTCGCTCAGGATGAACGTGCCCGAGAGGCCGGTCTCCATCGGATGCAGGTAGGCGAGCTTGCGCCCACCGACCTCGTACATCCACACCCACTTCCACGCCGTGCCCATGAACACCACTTGCTCGGTCACGTGCCGCAGCGCCCGAATCCCTTCTCGCGCCCGCTTGAACCGCTGAGCGGCCCGGGTCGGCAGGTCCTTGAGCGGCGCGTCGGACTTGGGACGCTTGCGAGGGCTGGCGTAGAGATTGGTCGCCCAGTAGCCCGGCGGCTGGTGGTCGATCGGGATCATGATCCCTATTGTAAGCGACCCGAGAGCGAACGGAAGCGCCGCTCGAGCGCGCCCTCCTCCGTCTGCCGCGTGGCGAGTACGCCCAGCCAGTCCCGGACTGCGGCGGCCGCCTGCGCCGTGGGCTCGACGTCGGCGCCCTCGATCACGCCGTACAGCTCGACGAGCCGACCGCTGAGTCGCGTGAGGCCGGCGTCGCCGCCGTCGAGGGCCGCCGCCTGCCGCTCGAGCGAGTCCAGGACGGCCGCGAGTCCCGCGGCGCCCGCCTGCCCGCGCGCGCGCCCGAGTTCGCCCCGCAGGGCGCGCAGCGTAGCGAGCGCGGTCGAGTCGCGCCGCAGGGCGTCCACGACGCGCAACGCCAGGGCCAGCTGGCGGTCGAGCGCCCGCGGCGCTGCCGCAACGCGCGGGTCCATGGTCACGCTCAAGGCTCGCGTGAGCGTGTGCTCGGCGACCGTGAGACGGACTGTGTAGCGGCCGGGGAGAACCCAAGGACCACGCGGCTCGCGCGGCGTGTCGTGGTACACGGCCGCGATGGGGTACTCATGGCGCAGGGCCGCGGGGGGTGGATAATGCAGATCCCACACGAAGCGATGCATCCCCGCACCGGTCCCGAGGACGTGCGCCGGTCGGATCCACCAGGATGGAATGTTCAACCCCGAGTCCGACGGCGGCACGGTGTCGGCGCTCGAGAAGCGTCGCACGACCGTCCCGCTGCGGTCGAGAATCTCGAGCGCGACCGGTCCCCCGGCGGCGCGCGGCAGGTAGTAGTCGATTATCGCGCCGTCGGGAGGATTCTGACCGACCGGCTCATCGATCGGGAGCGGTGTGTCGGTGTTCTCGTTCCAGCGTACCCGGACGGCACCGGCGGGCCGGTAGAGGAAGGCGTCGGGCGCGGCGGCGGCCGTGGCGGCCTGGCGCAGCGGCGTGATGTCGTCCAGGATCCAGCAGCCGCGACCGTGAGTGCCGACGACGAGATCGCTGTCGTGCACGACCAGGTCACGCACCGACGTGGGCGGCAGGTTGAGGCGCAGCGCCTGCCAGTGGCCGCCGTCGTCGAACGAGACGTACGCGCCACGCTCGGTCCCCGCATACAACAGCCCACGCCGCGCGGGGTCCTCTCGGACCGCGTTCACGACCGCGTTGCCCGGCAGACCCTGCACGATTTCCGTCCAGCTGCGGCCGCCATCGCCGGTGCGATACACGTGCGGCCGCAGGTCGGCGAGCCGGAAGCGGTTCACCGCCGCGTAGGCGACGAGGGTGTCGAACCGCGAGGCCTCGAGCAGTGAGACCTTGCTCCAGGGCGTCAGCGCGGCGGGCGTGACGTCCGTCCACCTGCGGCCTCCAGTATGCGTCACGTGGATCAGGCCGTCGTCGGTGCCGACCCACAACAGCCCCGCCCTCCGCGGAGACGGCGCGACGGTGTACATCACACCGCGATGCTTGCCCTTCTCGGGATCGAGCGACGCGAACGCTCCGAGGTTTTCGGGCACCGCGTACGTCGCGCGCGTCAAATCGGGACTGATAGTCCGCCAGCTGCGGCCGCCGTCGCTGGTCTGGAACAGGACGTTGGCGCCGAAATACAGCACGTGCGGGTCCACCGGCGAGAACAGCAGCGGCATCGTCCGGACCCAGCGGTACTTCCCGGCCCGCACCGGCTCCGGCGAGACGTCCTGCACCTGGCCCGTGCTCCAGTCGAAGCGAGTGACCCTGCCACCGTATACGATGGTGGGGTGCAGCGGATCGGGCGCGATATAGCCGTACTCTTCGACCCCGACCGGGTGCCACTCTCGGAACGTGATCTGACCGTGGTTGCCGCGGCTCACGATCCCGACCGAGCCGCTCTCCTGCTGCCCGCCGTACACCCAGTAGGGGAAGCGACGGTCGGTCGCCACATGGTAGAACTGCGCCGTGGGCTGGTTGTACCACGAGCTCCAGGTCTCGCCGCCGTTCACCGTCACCACCGCGCCCTGGTCACCCGCGAGCAGGATGACGTTGGGGTCGCCCGGATCGATCCACAGACGATGGTAGTCGTCTCCGCCGGGGGCGCCGCGGAACGCGGTGAACGTGTGCCCGCCGTCCAGCGACTTCCACGTCACCACGTTGGCCACGTACACGACGTCGGGATTGGACGGGTCGACCTTGACCTCGTTGAAGTCGCCGTCCCGCCCCCACAGCCGCTCGTCGGCGTTGGCGAGGCGCCAGCTGTCTCCGCCGTCATCCGAGCGATACAGCCCACCCCCCTTGGTCGCGCCGACCACGGCGTACATGCGAGCGGGAGCGCTCTGCGATGTGGCGAGGCCGATGCGGCCGAGACCCTCTGCGGCACCGGGGAGGCCGGCCCCGATCTGGCGCCAGGTGGTGCCGCCGTCGGTGGACCGGTACAGACCGTTCGACGCCGACAGGGTCCACGAGCTGCCGATTTCCCATGGCGCCTGCCGCGCGGCCCACAACACGGCGAACACCGTCTGGGAGTTCGCGGGATCGAACGCGAGGTCCACCGCGCCCGTGTTCTCGTCCCGGTCGAGCACTTTTTGCCACGTGGCGCCGCCGTCCAGCGAGCGGTACACGCCCCGCTCGACGCTCGGGCCGTAGGGCTGCCCCAGCACCGCCACGAACACGCGATTGGGATCACGGGGATCGACCGCGATCGCCGGGATCTGGAGGCCGTCCGCCAGGCCCACGTGCCGCCAGCTGGCCCCGCCATCAGTGGACTTGAAGATCCCGTCGCCCACGGACAGATCGGGACGCTGCAGGCCTTCCCCGCTGCCGACATAGATGGTGCGCGGGTCGGATGGGGCGACCGCGATCGCCCCGACGGAACCGGTCGGCTGGTCATCGAAGATCGGGGTCCACGTGCGCCCGTCGTCCCGGCTGCGCCACACGCCTCCGTTGTTCACCCCGATGTAGAGCACCGTCGGGTGGCCCGGCACACCGACCGCGGCGACGGTGCGACCGCCCCGGAACGGACCGATCTGGCGCCAGCGCATTTCCGCGAACAGGGCCGGGTCGTACTGTTGGGCCGGGCTCACGGACCGGAGCCCGGCGACCGAGAGCGCGCACAGCATGACTACCTGACTCACACGAGCCACGGTTCGACTCCTGCTAGAGGATGTGTGTCGCGGCACGGAAGCGCCCGGGATCGAGCAGGCGGGCGATCGACACACCGGGGACGCTCATCCGTCCGTCCTTGCCCATCGTCAGCTTGACCACGTCCGATCCTCGCCCGAACCAGCGGGCACTCGGCTCCAAGTCCGAGGGATACACGCATCCAGGGAGCGCGGCCACGGCGATCCCCGCCTGGGAGCCGATGCCCGATTCCGGCATCGTGCCGGCCCAGAGCCGGGCGCCGCACTCCGCCGCGACGCGATAGATGCGGCACGCTTCCGTCAACCCGCCGATGCGATGCACCTTGATGTTCCACACCAGCGGCCCCTCGAGCGCGACGATCTGGCGGGCGATCCCGGCATCGCGCAGCGTTTCGTCGAGACACAGGGGCGTCTCGAGCGCCCGTGCCAGCCGGGCGTGGCCGACGAGCTCGTCCGGCGCGAGCGGCTGCTCGATGTACAGCAGGCCGGCGGCATCGAGTGCGCGCAGCGCGCGCTCGTCGTGGGGCCATTGGTAGGCGCCGTTGGCGTCGACCGTGAGCGGCAGGTCGGTTCCCGCCATCCCGTCGCGGGCGGCCCGAACCGCGAGCTCGTCCCAGCCGGGCGCGACCTTGATCTTGACGCGCCGGTAGCCGTGCTGCAGCGCGTCGTAGACGCGACGCGTGAGCGTGTCGGGGCGCCGATCCTCGGGGATGCCGAGCGCCACGCCGCAGGGGAAGCCCGTCGCCGGCGCGACGCCGAGCCGTTCCGCGACGAGCTGGGCGACCCCGGTGCCGCGGCGGTGGGCTTCCAAGTCCCACGCCGCCGTCTCGACGCCCGCCCGCGCGAACGGATTGCCCCGCACGTTCTCGCGCAGCGCCGCGTCGACGGCCTCGGGAGAATCGAACTCCCGTCCGGCGACGCGGGACACGAGCACCCGGGTGAGCAAATCGCGCACGCTGCCGAGCGTCTCTTCCGAGTAGAACGGCAGCTCGTCGGGCGCCGCCTCACCGTAGCCGACGTGCCCGTCGTCGTCGTGGAGCACGACGACGAGCGAGCGGCGCGCGTCGATCCGGCCACCGGAGATGATAAAGGGCTCCAGGAACGGAAGCTCCAGCGCGCGCAGCTCAACCCGGGCGATGCGCATGGGCCCGCAGGTCGAGGAAATGCAGCTCGCCGTCGCGCCGCTCAAGCTCGCCGCGCGCCTCGAGCGCCAGCATCCCCGCGATCAAACCATCTTCCGGCGCGAACAGCAGCGCATGCAGCGCCCGCTGGGTGCGGGAGCCGTGCGTCGCGGGATACTGGGACAACGGCAACTGAAAGAAGGTGTGCAGCTCGACGCTCTCGCAGCCGCGGCGCGCGTAGTCGAGCATCAGGCGGCCGGAGCGGATGTTGCCGGTGCCGGTGAGTGCCGGGAACCCCGGGCTTGCGCCCGGGGTCAGGAGAGTCCCCAGGACTGTGAGATTCCGGTCGCTCAAGTCCCAGCCTCCATAGGCGACACCGCGCTCCGCATCGAACAGCCGGTTGAAGCACACCAGCGCATCCGCCTCGGAGGCCGCCCGCATCATGTCGAGCTGAAAGGCGTCGTCGAAGCGTGCATTCATGAGCTTCACCGCCACGCGCACCGGCAATGGTGAGGCGGCCCGGATCCGCCCGGGCACTTCCCGCAGCCAGCGAAGGATCTGCGCGCGGTCGTCGGCGAGGGCATCGCCGGCGAGCGTGGGCGAGAAATCCTTCTCGACGAGCAGCGGCGGCGCCCCCCAGGCCTGCGCCAGCCGCCCGGTCGTATGGCGATATTCCGCGTCCCGGAACGGCTCGTCGAGGCGCGGCAGGTGATACTTCACCGAGGGCACGAGGAGCGGGCCGCCGGCGCGAGTCACGTCCCGACCGGCGCGCACCAGGGCGAGGTACTCGTCGAGGGTGCGGTCCCAGCCGCGTCCCTTCCATGTCACCGTCCAGCCCGGCCGGCCGTCAGAAGCCGCGCGCCGCTCCACCCGCATCCGGGTCTCGTGAATCGCCCAGGCGGCCATCGCCTGCGCGCCCGTCTCATCCTCCGCGATGACCGTCTTGAGGACGACGAACGCCAGTCCCGCGGCGGCGTCCTCCTCGAGCTGGCCCGCGTTGAGCGACAGCTGCCCCGAGCCCTTGCCGATGGGATGCGGCAGCGGCTCCCCGGCATAACGACCCGTGAGATCGATCCGATACGCGGCCCGCACGTGGGCGGCGAAGTCGCGCGGCAGGCCCCGCTTGAACCGCTCGAAGTCCTGCTCGAGCTGCGCGCGCACCCTACTGCGGGAAGCGGGACAATCGGAACTGCGGGTCCGGCGTCCCGTCGCCGAGGACGAGCCGGGCCACGAGCTCGCCGAGCGCTGGCCCATGCTTGAACCCGTGCCCTGAGCCTCCGCCCACGAGCCAGGCGTTCGCCGCGGCCGGGTGGCGATCGATGATGAAGTGCTCGTCCGGGGAGTTCTCGTACTGGCACACGCGCGCCTCGACCAGCGGAGCGTCCTTGAGCGCCGGAAAGCGGAATGCCAGGTAGTCGCGGGCGCTGCGTAGCGCCTCCGGCGACGGCACACGCTCGCCGGCGGTGGGGTCGAACGCCGGCCCCCGCGCGTCGTCCGCCACCTTGAACCCCCGCCATTCGTTCCCGGGGATCCCGTACATGAAGTGATTGGCGTGGTCGGCCCACACGGGGAGCGCCTCCTCGGTGAAGCGCGCGTCACCGGGCGGCGTGCCGAAGAAGAACACTTCCTGACGCGTCGCTCGCACGCGATCGCCGATCACCTCCGGAAACAGCTTCCCGAGCCACGGCCCGCAGGCGAATACGTACGCGTCTCCCGCCAGCGTGCTGCCATCGCTGCAGCGCAGGGCCTCGCCCGGCGAGGGTGGTTGGACCGCGACCTGACGATACATGCCGCCGGCGGCCAGCAATCCCTCGAGTACCGCGGCACAGGCGCGGCGCGCCGTGAGATAGCCGCCGTCCCGCTCGAAGATCGCCCAGCGCACGCGCGCGCAGTTGATTTGCGGGTAGCGTTTCGCGGTCTCGGCACCGCTCAGCTCCTCGAAGCGACATCCGGCCTCCTTGAGCAGCGGCAGCGCGGCCTTCTCGTACGAATCGTCGTCTTCGACGAGCCACAGCACGCCGATCGGGTGGAGGAGACGCTGCTTCCAGCGTCGCTCGTGCTCCCGCCACAGCGCGAGCGCGCGCACCGCCATGTGCGTGTAGACCGCCCGCGGGCCATAGGTGGCGCGGATGACGCGCGTCTCCCCGCCCGAGCTGGCGCGCGAGTTGCCGGGCCCCCACGCGTCGAGCAGCGTGACGCGGGCGCCGCCGCGGCGCAGCCAGAGCGCCGTCCAGCCGCCGAAGGCGCCGGCGCCGACCACCACGACGTGCGGTTGCTTCGTCATCGCGAGCCCGCCCTTCATCGAGGGGAATATGCGGCGCGCCCCGCCCGCCGCAGCACAAGCGGCGAGAAACGAGCGCCGGGGGATCGGCCTCACGGCAAGCTGATACGTGCAGCGCGCGCCTCGCGCACGGCCCGGCGCACCGCATCCCGCTCGGCCGGGGGCAGGGTCGGCCCCCAGGGGTCGTCGCACGCGTCGTCCGGGATCACCCCGTCGGCCGCGAGGGCCCACAGCATGCGGCGCACGTAGCCCTCCATCGGCGGGATGAACGTCGCCTCGGCGAACCGGTCGCAGAGACCCGACAGGCGGACGAATTTCGCGAAGTCCCCCGCCCGGAACGACTCGAGCAACGCGCTCTGCAAGTCCGTGAGCGCCGCGCCCATCCCGATCAACGCCGCCCTCGCCCCTATGGTGAGCGAGTACCCCAGGAAGCGATCCTCCCCCGTGATGAGCAGTTTGTCGGGGTGGTCGCGCATCAGGCCCGCGATGCGCTGGAAGGTGACGACCGAGTCGAGCGTCGCCACCTTGATCCCGATGACCGCGGGCAGTGCGAGCAGCGCGTGCAAGGTCGGATTGTCGTACGCCACGCCCCCCGCCGCTTCATATAGATAGAAGGCGATCACCGGCAGCTCACGGCCGAGGGCTTCGTGGTAGCGCACCGGATCATGGCCTTGAGGAAACGCCAGGATCGCGTCGGCCCCGCCCGCCTTGGCCTCCGCGGCCATGGCGACGCTGGTCGCGCCCGCGACGATGGCGCTCATGGGCAGGGCCGCCCGCCACGCGGCGAGCACGCGGCGCCGCTGATCAGCCGAGAGGTGCGGTCCGCGGCCCGTGTGGGCCCACACCGCCACGCCCGCCACCTGATGGGCCGCCATCCAGCTGGTGTACGCCTGCAGCGCATCCTCCGCCACCGCGTCTCGTCGGAAGGGAACGGGGACGGCGGGGATGAGACCCCATTCCAGGGCGGCGGTCAGGCGTTCCCGCGGAGGTTTCAGCGCAGCAACCCCGCGTGGGCGTTCTCCGACTCGATGGCCGCGCGCCGTGGTGCACCGAGATCGAGGAGATCGAGCTTCGCGACGGCAGTCTCCGGGATGCGGAGCGGCTGCCCAGTGCCGAACACGAAGCGCTCCACCCCCACCGTTTCCACGAGCGTCCCGAGATGGTCCTCCGGCGGGCCCCAGATCCAGCTGATGTCCCACCAGATCCGCGCCGCCTCTTCGGGCGTCGACCCGAAGTGCACCTCTTCGATGAACGCCCGATCCGCATGCGTGATCAGCAGCCGTACGGCGTCGTCGCTGCGGATCAACGCGCGCACCGCCGCGGCGGGCAGCTCGCCGGCGCGGTCGTTCGGATGACGCTGACGGCCGTCCTCGAGGCGCACCGCCATCATGAGAGGGAGCTGCGCAGCACCGCAGGCCGCGGCGAGCCTGCGCACCTCGGGCCCCGCCGCGTCGAGGCCGTAATACGACGGATCGCATCGGACCGCCGGTGCGTCGCGGTCGGTCGCGTCCCCCAGGGCCGCCGACCAGCCGGCGAGCCCCGGGTGCACCGCGGGCACCGGCCGCAGCCGCCGCTCCCGCGCGACCGTGTCGTACAGCCACGCGTTCCCGTCCATCGGCTGGCGCCAGAAGAGGCTCGGCAGGTGGCTCACCCAGGCCTCGTCGATTTCGGCACGCTCGAGCGCCTCGATCAGCCGCTCGGGAGCGGTGCCTGGTACGCGGCGATAGGGGTAGGCGCCGAGGAAGGCGTTGACGTCGGTCCGCATCAGTCGGCGGGGAACGCGCCGCGCGGGAAGATACGCGCCGCATTCTTCCACTTGACCAGCTCGAGCTGCGCGGGTGACAGCAGGTGCGTGAGGTAGCGCAGCTTGGCCCACCCGGTGTCCATGGTCAGGTCTGTGCCCCAGAGCAGCCGCTCCACACCGGCGGCTTCGAGGCACGCCTCGAGCATGCCCCCGTCCACTCCACTCCCCGAGAGATCGACGTACACGTTCGTCGCCGTTCGGAGTGCCGCCAGCGAGTGCTGCCAGTCGCCGCCCCCCCCGATGTGGGCGAGAATGAATCGTACGTCCGGATGGCGCGCGGCCAGTGCAACGAGCTCGGCGCCGTCCGACGCCTCCTGCCCCGGCCACTCGCGCCCCCGGTGCTGCCACACGTGATGCAGCACCGGCACCCCCCGCTCCCAGGCCAGCTCGCAGATCGGGTCGAGCAGCGGGTCGGTCGCGCGGCGGCTGGCCGCGAGCTTGATCCCGACCATCCCGGCACTGAGGCAGCGGGCGATCTCGGCACAGGCGTGGTCGGTGTAGTTGGGGTTGACGGTGACGTAGCCACGGACACGATCGGGGTGCTGCCGCTGGAGCGCGAGCAGCGCGTCGTTCCCGTACTCCAGGTCCCGCGGCGACGGGAAGTAGATCGGCGACGTCAGGCCCCAGCTCCCGAGGATCGACGCGACATGGTGGGTCACCCCGATCCTCTTCCCGGCCGCCAACCGGCTGGAGTTGCGCTCGCGCCAGTCGGCGCGCGGCGTCCGGTCGTGGTAGAAGTGGGCGTGGACGTCGATGAGCATGACGGGAATCTGGGTCATACGGCGCTACGACGCCACGTTGCACGAGGCGGCGGAGCGTGTCGTATGCCGGAGCGTCGTGGCGTCGTACAACGGTTTATGTATCTTGTGTCCTGATGCGCACCCCACCGCCCCGTTCACCTGGGCCTCCGCCGCCGCGCGGCCCGACTCCGCCGCGTGGGCCCACGCCGCCCAAGGCCGGGCCGCCGCCACGCCCCACGGTCAAACCCGCCGCCAAGCCACGGACCGCACGCAAGCTCCCGGCGTGGCTCATGCGCGCGCAGCGATTGCTGCTGCAACCCACCCAGGAGTGGGCCACGATCGCCGGAGAGTTCACGAACGCCGGCACGATCTACTGGCGCTTCCTGGCGCCTATGGCGGCGATCGGCCCGATCGCGGCCACGGTGGGGGGAATCGTGTTCGGGGAGCGCGGCAGTCTGCTCACGTTCGGCACGGTCCCGGTCAGCCTCGGCACCGCGGTCCAGGCCGGGGTGCTCGAGTACGTGCTCAATCTCCTGGGGGTCTACGCCCTGGCCGCGGCGATCGACGTGATCGGGGGTTCGATCGGAGCACAGCGAAATCGCGTGCAGGCCCTGAAGATCGCGGCCTACGGCAGCACCCCGTACTGGCTCGCCAGCGCCTTCGCCCTGTTCCCGCGAATCGAGCCGCTCGCGATGCTGGTCGGGCTGTACAGCATACGGTTGTTCGCCGTGGGCTTGCCGCCGGTCGTCAAGGCGCCGCGCGACAAGACGGCCGCGTACACGCTGCTCACCAGCATCGCCGCCACGCTGCTCGTCCTGATCATCACGGCGATCATCACCCGCCTGGTCGTCGCCTAAACCCTCATCCTTTCGCGGCGAGCGCGCGCGACGCCGGGGCCGCGCGGTAGGTCCACGCTGCGGGCTCGCGCTCGCCCGCCAGCACGGCGTCGATCAGATGGCGATGCGGCGAGAGCGAGCACACCGGATCGGTGACGCCCGCGTCGCCCGCGACCAGGAAGGCCTGGCAACGGCACCCACCGAAATCCTGAGCCTTGCGCGGGCACGAGCGGCACGGCTCCGGCATCCAGGCGTCGCCGCGGAACCGGTTGAACGCCTCGGAATGCTCCCAGATCCAGTCGAGCGGGTGGTCGCGCACGTTCTCGAACCTCAATGTGGTGATCCCACCCGCCGCGTGGCAGGGCCAGACCTCGCCCGCCGGCGTGACGGTCATGTAGGCGCGCGCCCAGCCACCCATGCACGGCTTGGGGAATTGCTCATGATAGTCGGGGAGGACCCAGACGATCTCGAGCGCGGTCCCGAGGCGGGCCCGCTCCCGCTCGACCACGTGCCACGCCGCCGCCAGCTGGGCCTTGGTCGGCATGAGCGCATCGCGGTTATGGAGCGCCCAGCCGTAGAACTGCGTGTTGGCGAGCTCGATCCGCTCGGCGCCGAGCGATTCAGCAAGTCGGATCAGCGCCTCGACCTGGTGGAGATTGCGACGGTGCAGCACCACGTTGACGGTCAGCGGAAACCCGAGCTCCCGCGTGTAATGATACGCCGCGATCTTATCCCGGTAGGACGCGGTGCCGGCGATCTCGTCCGACAGGTTCGCATCCGCGCCTTGGAGGCTGATCTGGACGTGGTCGAGCCCGGCCGCCTTCAGATCCGCCAGTCGCTCCTTGCTGAGCCGGTAGGCCGAGGTGATCAACGACGTATAGAGTCCCAGGCCATGCGCGTTGCGGACCAGTTCTTCCAGGTCCGGCCGCAGCGTGGGCTCGCCGCCCGAGAGCCCGAGCTGCAGCACGCCGAGCGCCTTGGCTTCGACGAATACGCGGCACCATTCGGCGGTCGACAGCTCGCGCTGGAAGCGCGGACCCGCGAAGTCCAACGGGTTCGAGCAGTAGGGGCATTGCAGCGGACACTTGTACGTCAGCTCGGCGAGCAGCCAGAGCGGCTTAGGGTCCATAGAGCACCAGCCCCTTCGCGGCGAGGCCGTCGAGAAATGCGGCGACGTCTCGCTCCAGCCCGCTCACGTCGTAGCGCCGCTCCAGCGTCGCCACGATGTCGGCGAATGAGCGTACCCCGTCGCACAACCCGAGGATCTCGGCCCCCGTCGGATTCAGCCCGACGAGTCCCTCCGGATAGAGCAGCACCTCACGCCCCCGGACCTCGTCCCGCTGGAGGCGAGCTTTGGTATGGAGGCGTGGAACGGCCGCCGCCGTCGCGGGGGTCATGCGTCGGCTCCCGGAAGCGGACCCCGCTCCACGGCATCCAGGAGGCACCACAGCACGTCGCACTTGAACTCGAGCGCGGCCACGGCGCGCTCCTGGTCGGCGGGAGTGCGAAGCCGCTCGGTCACGAGACCGAGCGCGTACTCCGCGTCGCGGGGGGCCTGCTGCAGACGATTCCTGAAGTACTGCAGCCCCTCGGGATCCACCCACGGGTAGTGGCCGAGCATCGCGGTGAGCCGCTCCTTGACGATCACCGGGGCGAACATCTCCGTGAGCGACGCGGCCACCGCCTCCAGCCAGGGCTTCGACCGGCAGAAGTTCACGTACGCGTCCACCGCGAAGCGGACCCCGGGCAGGAGCCGCCGCTGCTCGAGCAGCTCGGGCCGCGGCACCCCCATGGCCTCGCCCAACCGCAGCCACGCTTCGATGCCGCCCTCGTCGCCCGGGCGCCCGTCGTGATCGATGATGCGCTGGATCCACTGCTGGCGCACTGCGCGCTCCGGACAATTGGCGAGAATGAGCGCGTCTTTCACGGGAATGTTGATCTGGTAGTAGAAGCGGTTCGCCACCCAGAGCTGCAGCTGTTCGCGCGAAAGCTCGCCACGGTGCATCCGCTGGTTGAACGGATGCAGGTGATGATAGCGGCGCTCCAGCAGGTCGCGTAACCGGCGCGCCAGCTGGTCGGCCGGCGCCGGCGAGCGCAGCGGCGCGCTCATAGCTCGAACTCCAGCGCGTCTTCTCCCACCAGGATCCCCGCGGCCTCGACCTGCGCGCGCTCGGCCGAGCTGCGGCACAACATGGGATTGGTGTTGTTGATGTGCACGAACACGGTGCGCTTGGCGCCGAGCCGCGGCAGCTGTTCCAGGCTTCCCCCCGGCGCGCCCACGGGCAGGTGGCCCATCTCGAGAGCCGTGGGCGCGTCGCCACCGACCACCGCGCGCAGCTCGTCGTCCGACCAGAACGTGCCGTCGAACAACAGGAGATCGACGCCGCCGGCGACCTGCCGCACGGCGGCGTCGATCGCGCCGGCCGTCGGCACGTAGGCGAGCGTAGCGCCGGTGCGCTCGTCTGCGAGCCGCAGGCCGACATCGAAGGTCGCTTGGGAGGCCTCGCGGGCGTAGCGCGGGGGCCGACGGGCGACGGGAGTTGCCGCGCAGCAGATCCCCAGGGGAGCGCCGGTGTGATCGGTGAGCGACATGGCCCCACTTTCGTCGAGCACGCGTCGCTCCACCCCCGAGTAGGCCGAGAGTACCCGGTAGAGTGGCCAGCCATCGTCCAGCAAAGCGGTGACACCGCCCGGCGCGTACACGGGCAGCCGGCTGGCGCTCTCGCGCATCAGCAGGAGACCGAGCGTGTGATCGATTTCACCGTCGGTCAGGATGACCGCGGCGATGCCCGAACCGCGCCGGCCCCGAGGCCAGAGCTCGTGGTGGGCGGCGAGCTGCGTGCGGAGATCGGGCGACGCGTTGAGCAATACCCAGCGGTCGCCGTCCGCACTCACGGCCACGCACGATTGGGTGCGGCCGCGGTTATCGTGGCGCGCATCGGTGCAGTTGGGGCACCCGCAGTTCCACTGCGGCACTCCACCCCCTGCCGCCGAGCCGAGAATGATCACGCGCATGGAACAACGGGGCCGGGTTTGTCACCCGGCCCCGCTCCACCTGTTCCGGCTTGGTTCAGGCGTTGCCGGCGTACGCGCCGACTTCCATCCCCAGCTCGACGACCTCGAATTCGGGCTTGGTCCACTTCATGTTGCATCCTCCAGAAACGATGGGGGTCGGTCCTAGGAACCGCTTCAGGGTGAGGAGAAGCAGACGCCGTGCCAGGTGGGCCGACCGAGCAAGTCGTTTCCGCGCAAGCGATTGATTATGCGATGTCCGCCCGAGCGGAGCGCCGGGTGAGCCTTTTCCCCCAATTGTGGGTGTGGTCACCCACTGAGCCCGAATTTCTTCAGGCGGTATCGCAGCGTGTCGCGCGAAATGCCGAGTCGCTGCGCCGCCTTCGTCTGATTGCCTCCCGCGTCTCGCAACGCCTGCTCGATCATCGTCCGCTCCCGCTGTGGCAGCGTGGCGGTGTCCACCGGCTGCGCCGCATCACCGTGGTCGCTCGCGGCCACCGGTCGCGTGAGCGAGAGGTGCTCGACATCGAGCGTGGGACCGCGACTCCACAAGACGGCGCGCTCGATCACGTGGCTCAGCTCGCGAACGTTCCCGGGCCAGGGGTAGGAGAGCAGCAGGTCGCGCGCGGCAGGGCTGAGCTCGCGCACGACTTTCCCGTACTTGACATTGCATACCCGCAAGAAATGCTCGGTGAGGAGCAGCACGTCCTCGCCGCGCTCGCGTAGTGGAGGCACCTCGAGCACGATCACGGCCAACCGGAAATACAGGTCCTTGCGAAACCGCTCCTCGCCCACCGCGCGCTCGAGATCGCGATTGGTGGCGGCCATGATGCGGACGTCGACCTTGCGCTCGCGCACACTTCCCACGCGCCGCACCGCGCGCTCCTCGATGGCCCGCAGCAGTTTGCCCTGCACGGCGAGGTCGACGTCCCCGATCTCGTCCAGGAAGAGGAATCCGCCCTCGGCGGCCTCGACCAGGCCGGGCTTCGATTCCTTGGCATCGGTAAACGCGCCGCGCTCATGACCGAACAGCTCGGCTTCCATGAGCGTGGCGGGGAGCGCCGAACAGTTGACCTCGATGAACGGCTGCGTCGCGCGGGGACCCGCGGCGTGGATCGCGCGAGCCAGGAGGCCTTTCCCGGTACCGGTCTCGCCGGTGAGCAGCACGGGTGGCGTCTCGACCAGCGCCGCGACCTGGCGGGCCCGGTCGAGCACCGCCCGCACCGCCCGCGACTCCCCCACCAGTCCCTCGAAGCCGACGTCCGTCGTCGCGCGACGGCGGTAGTAGGACAGCTCCTGCTTCAAGAGCCGCGTCTCGCGGGCGCGGTCGGCGAGCAGCTTCAGCTCCTCCAGGTCCACCGGCTTCTTGACGTAGTCGAAGGCGCCAAGCTTGACCGCTTCCACGGCGCCCTCGATCGAGCCGTAGGCGGTCAGCATCACGACGGGGATCACCGGATCGAACGCGTGGATCCGCTTGAGCAGATCGAGCCCGCTCATCCCCGGCAGCCGGACGTCGGCGAACACGACGTCGGGTTGCAGTGTGGCGAGCAGGTCCAGCGCCTGCTCCCCGGTGCCCGCTACCTCCGCCTCGTAGCCGTGGTCCGACAGGAACGCCTTGGCGGAGCGCGCCAGCGATTGTTCGTCGTCCACGATGAGCACGGTCGAGCCGCTCACGCGATACTCCGTGCCGGCTGGGGCGTGACCTCACCGCTCGCGCTGGGAAGCCAGATCCGCACGGTCGTACCGCGGCCGACCGTGCTGGTGATGTCGAGCCGGCCGCCCGCCTCCTCCACGTAGCGCTTCGCGATCGCGAGCCCGAGGCCCGTCCCCTCGGGCCGCGTCGTGAAGAACGGCTCGCACAGGTTGGGGAGAATTTCAGGAGCGATCCCGGGTCCTGAGTCCGTGACATCGACGACGACACCGCCCGCGCCGCCGGCGCCGGGCTCGACCCGCGTGGCCACGTCCAGCCGGCCGCCCTCCGGCATGGCGTCGAGCGCATTCGACACGAGCTCCGTGAGGGCCTGCTCGAGGCGCATCGGGTCCACCTGCACGTCGGGGAGGGCGGCCGGGGCGTGGACCGCGAGCTCGATCCTGCGCTGCCGCAGCAGCTCCGCGAAGCCCGCGAGGGCGCCGTCGACCAGCGCCTGCACGCGCTCGCGCAGTGGGCGAAACGGCGCAGGCCGGGAGAACTGCAGCAGGTGGGCGATCCGGAGATCGAGACGATCCACCTGCTCCACGATGGCATCGAGCTGCTCGCGGGCGGCGGGAGCGTCGACGCGGTGCCGGCCGAGCTGGGCGGCGGCGCGCAGACTGGCGAGCGGATTGCGCAGGCCGTGGGCCACCGCGGCGGCCATCTGGCCGATCGACGCCAGCTTCTCGGACTGCACCAGCTGCGCGCGCGATTGCCGCAGCTGCTCGGTCATGCGGGCGAAGGCCCGCGCCAGGTCGCCGATCTCGTCCGAGGATCGGGACACGATGGCCTGACCGATCGTGTGTTCGAGGTCGCCCGCGCCGACGACGGCCATGGCATGGCGCAGCTCGGTGAGCGGGCGCGCCAGGTCGCGCGAGATGAGCCAGGACGCGACCAGGCCCGCCACGAGCGCGACAAACACGGTCGCCCAGAGGACGCGGCGCTTCGCCTCGACGATGCTGCGCATCTGGGCTACGGCGCCCTGCACGCTGAGCTCGCGCGCCTGACGATAGATCTCGCGGTTCACGCTGGCGAGCGTCGGCTGCAGCCGCTCGAGCAGCTCGCGCCGCGCGACGAGCGCCGCCTGATCCCGCTGGCCGGCATCGTGCAGCTGGAACACCCGCGCCGCGACCGCCTGGATGTCGGCTTCGATGCGGCGCACGGCGTCGGCCAGCCTGACCTCGTCGGGGGGAAGGTCCGCCGTCCAGCGATCGAACCGGAAGTCCACGACCTGCACGGTGAGCGGGAATTCCTGCTTGGCGGTGGGATCGCCGCTCAAGTAGCGCCAGATGACCTGCGTCTGGTTGAACATCGCGTCCTCGACGTCCGCGTAGGTGCGCGAGCGCGCCAGGCGCTGGCCCAGCGTTTCCAGCGTGCCGCGCTCCAGGGCGTTGGTGCGGATCGCCTGCACGCCGACGAACAGGGTCGGGAGGACCATCAGGGCAAAACCCAGCAGCAGCTTGCGTTGGAGAGTCACGGCTCGAAGCTACTCCACAAGAAGGTCGTTCGCTGGCGCGTGCCGCGCGCCGCCTCCTAGTCTCGCTCGGGACAAGCAGGTCCTTCGCTTGCGCGCGTGCCGCGCGCTCGCTCAGGATGACAGCGCCGCGCGGGTGCGGCCGGGGAAAGAGTGGGGGAAGACCGCGCCTCAGCTAGGCTTCCCAGCCGCGCCAGCCGCCGTCCCGAGCACCTCGTCCAGCAGATCCAGCGTGCGGTCGATCGTTTCCTCGTCGTGCGCCATGGACACGAAGTTGTACGCCGTGCGCTTGAACAGCAGCCCGCGCGCCGCGCAACCCCGCGCCACATCCCGCGAAGCGCTCTCGCTCGCGAAATGCAGGAAGCACATCTCCGCGATTCCGCCCACGCCTGTCACGACGTCGCCGTGCTTGTGGTGCAGGCGATGGAGCCCATGGAGCAACCGGGTGCCCATCCGGTGCAAATGCCCGCTCACATCCTCGTGCGCGAACACCTCCAGCGTGGCTTTCGCGGCCGCGAGCGCCACGCTCTCGGTCGCAAGCGTAGATGAGATCCAGGTGCGCCCGACCCCCGCCATCAAGTCCGCGCGGCCGCCCACGAGGGCGAGCGGAAAGCCGTTCGCCATGGCTTTGCCCAACACCGCCAGATCGGGGCGCACACCGTAGCGCTCCGCCGCCCCGCCGATCGCCAGCCGGAACGCCGTCTTGATCTCGTCGAACACGAGCACCGCGCCCACCCGGCTCGTCTCCTGGCGCAACACTTCCAGCCATTCGCGCGTGGGTTCGACCACGATGACGGGTTCCACGACGACAACGGCGAGGCGATCGCCCGTCTCGCGAATCACGCGCCGGGTCCCTTCCACGTCGTTGAACGGGATCTCCGCATACAGGGCGCGCGTTGTCACGGGGATTCCCTCGCCTCCCTGCGACCAGTCGAGCCATCCGTGATAACCGCAGCCGAGCACGCGCTCGCGCCCGGTCGCCACGCGTGCCAACCGCACCGCCGCGGCCACCGCTTCGGCGCCGGTCTTCAAGAAGCGCATTTGCTCGAGCCAAGGGATGCGCATGGCGAGCGCAGCGGCCAGCTCCTCCTCGAGCAGCGGCGGCAGCGGACCGGCGACGCCGGCGGCGATAGCGCGCTCGGCCGCGCGGTTCACCTCGGCGTGGCCGTAGCCCAGCGCCACCGCGCCGAGCGCCATGACGTAGTCGATGTACTCGCGCCCTTCGGCGTCCCACACGCGGTACCCCTGCGCGCGCGTCATGCGAGTCGGCAGCCCCCCCTCGAGGCCTTCCCCGGCGGCGGCGCCGAACAGCGCGTCGGGTCGCTTGCTACCGGTCGACGTGAACCCGGGAACGCGCCAGTCGCTCACCGTATTTCACCACCTCGATGGCCATCGCCCGCACGAGCTTCGCCTCACGCTCGTCGAGCGGCGTCCGGTGGATCACCTCGCGCACCGTGCGCATCACGCCCTCGGCCTGCCGCGTCTTGAAGAATTCGATCACGCGCAGCGCCGCTTCGACGTCCGCGAACAGACGTTCAAGATCGCCGGCGGTCGCGGGCGGGCCCTCGCGCCGGGGGGCCTTGAACGGTCGGCTCTCGTCGCCCCGCGTCACCGCGAGCTCGTACAGCATCAGCACGACGGCGTGGGCCAAGTTGAGAGACGGATACGCCGGGCTCGTGGGGATCGTGACGACGCGGTGACACAGATCGAGCGCCTCGTTGGGGAGGCCTTTGTCCTCGCGACCGAACAGCAGCGCGGTGGGACCGGCCTCCGCCTGGCCGAGGATCTCGCCGGCCGCCTCGCGCGGCCGCTGCAGGTTGCGCTTGGCCGTGCGGCCCCGTGCCGTGAACCCGACGACGTGCACGCAGTCCGCCACCGCGTCCTCGAGCCGCCCGAACTGCGCCACGCGAGCCACCACGTCCTGCGTCTGGTGCGCGATCCCGGCGACGCGATAGGCGTCGTACTCGCGCGGATTGACGAGCCGCAGGTCGCGCAGCCCGAAATTCTTTAGGGCCCGCACGACGTGTGCGATGTTGACCAGATCCTGAGGCTCGTGCAAGACGACGGTGATGCTCATGGCGCCGATGGCTCGAATGCGGAGTGGGGAATGCGGAATGCGGAATTGCAGGGAAAGGTCGTTCGCGTCGCGACACTCGCGCTGCCATTCCACATTCCGCACTCCGCATTCCGCATTGGTCTCACCCGACCAGCTCCAGCACACCCATCCGCGCCACGTCCTGCCGATCCCCCCGCAACCACACCCATCCGTTGCCACCACTCCAGACGAGCTGTCCCGCCCGCCGCAGCCGTCCGGGGAGCATTTCGTTCACGAGCAGATCGAAGCGCACCCGCCCGCCCACGTGCGCGCGCTGCCACTCCGGCCATGTCACGCCGAGCGTCACGCGAAACCCGCGCTCCAACCGCCTCCAGGCACCACGCACGCCGTGCGGATCTCCGGACGTGTCGCTCGTCGCCCGCACGCGTAACCCGTGCCCGTCGGACAGCGGCACAATCAGGTAACCGACGCCCTGGTCCGTTTCACCTTCCTCGTCGCGTGCGACATACACCTGCACGCCGTCCGAATGGACGTCGTCCGGCTCGTTGTCGAGCCGCAACGGAGACGCGCTCGTCGGGCGGAAGCAGACGTCGGGCTTCGTGACCTCGACCGCGAGGTACAGGGCCTCCTCGTCCCACGCGGCGTAGGCGACGGCGGAGAAATCGTCCGGACCCGCATAGGCCTCTTCGCTGCGGCGGTACTGGTCCTCCAGCTCGAGGCGGAGCGGCTCGCTGGTGTCGAACCCCTCGAGCGTGCCGTCGAGCGGCGGCGCTGCGGTGACGCGCAGCGCGGCTGAGATCGCGGGCTTGGGGCGATCGAGCTCCAACAGCGGCGCGAACGGCGGCTCCGGCTCGCGCCCGCCCCCGAGCCGCACGCGACTGGCACCCGTCGCGACCTCCCACCCTCCCGGCGTGGCGGTGTGACGGTGCGTGCCCTGCACGGTGTCCACCTCGATCACGCTGCCGTGCGCGCGCACACCCTGCACCAGGCCCGAGCCACCGAGCGGCTCGAGCACGGTGATGAAACGAGCACCTCGCCCCGTGGCTCGCACGAGGTAGAACGTCGCCCGCCCCGCCGCCCGCGGCCGTCCCGGCCCTTCGGCCCGCAGCAGCTCACCGTCGAACGAGAGGAATGCCTTCAGCTGCTTGGGACCCTCGGCGAACTCGAGGCTCACCGGCCCGGCGTGGTCGGGGACGAAGCGCTCGACCCGCGAGACGAACTCATCCACCAGCTCGGCGGCCGCCCACGTACCCCCCCCGACATGGCCCGTGCCTGCGAAGTGCCAGGGGAGCTCGAGCAGGTGATCGGCGCGACTCCCCAGCTCGACCACATCCAATACGTACGCGGGGCCCGAGATGAGGGTGCGGGTGAGCTCGCCGTAACGCCCGCGCACCCACGCCCATTCGCCCGGCACGTCCCAGGCTTCGCACACCGCGTCGCCCGGCGGTTGCGACGCCTTGTCGAGCCGGGGCGCGTTGTGCGCCAGCGTGGAGCGATACCAGAACAGGTCGCGCGCGACGTAGCTCCCGGTGCCTGGGTCCGCGAGCCAATGCACCCCGCCCGCGTGGAGCGTGAGATGCAGGCGGTCCGGGTGCCCGTGCCCGCCGCCGAGCTGACCGCACTCGAGGCTCGCGTACCGGCCGTCGGTCCGCAACACCGCCAGCCCTTGCGACTCGAGCAGCACGCTGCCGGGCGACCAGGCCGGAACGACACTCGGGAGCTCGGGGATCATGAACAGCAGAGACCACCACGAGAGCGAGATCCGGGATGCGGGATGCGGGATGTGTTCCAACGGTGCCTCGTGAAGATAGGACTCGAACGGCTCTGAGATCAGCGGCGGCGCATCGCGATAGAGCGCGCCCAGCCAGCTCGCGAGCTCTCGCATCCCGTTTCCCGCATCCCGCATCGCGAGGCTCCCGAACCCGACCTCCCACAGCTCGGCGTACGCCGGCTGCGCGAGCGAGACGCCGAATGGTGAGTCCTTCCGCGCCGGATACGTGAAATCCGGCAGCGCGGTGCGGGTGGGAGCGAGTAGGGCCGCCTCCACGCGCCCGGCCAGCTGTTGCTCCGCGTAGATGTCCACGCCCGCCTCGCGCGCCCATGCCGCTCCGATCAGGAGGCCGCGCAGCGCGAACAAGTGGTAGTTCTCTCCCTCGTACCACATGCCGTCGCGTCCGAAGCCGCGCATCAGGTGCGCGAGCAGGCCGGTGGGCCCTTCGATGGCGCGGCGGGCGAGCTCGTCGTCCTCGAACCACCCGGCGATAGCGGCGAGCGCCGCGTTGTTCCACGTCTGGCGGTTGGAGAACCCCTCGTCGAACTCGCCTATGAGATTCGCGGCTTCGTCAGCGACCTGACCGACGCCCCGCGCGGTGGCGTCGTCCAGCGCGCCGGCTTCCCGCAGCAGCACACCGGCGGCCACGTAGTTGCAGATCCAGATCGATTCGAGGTAGGTCGAGAAGAACAGCCGGCTCGGCCCCAGCACATTGTCCTGGTTGGGGTATTGCCAATAGCTCCGGGCGTAGGCCCGCAAGATCTCCGCGGCGCGGGCCGCGGCGGTGGCGTCGCCATCCAGCGCGGCGAGCGTCGCGAGGTGCGCCGCGCGCTCGGCCAGCCAGAGGTGCTGCAGGCGCGCCCAGCTGCGGTCGTGCCGCTCGCCGCGCTGGGTCTGGCCGCAGCGCGGGCAGCGGTGCGCGTCGGGGCTCCACGGATCGAACACCAACGTCGCGCCGTCCTCGGGGCAGAGGCCGCCGTCGACCGACAGCAAGGCTTTTGCCGCGGGCAGCGGCGCCATGCGCGCGAGCAACGGGGCGGCGCGTTCGCGGAGATGGGCGAGCAGCGCCGTGAGATCAGGCGCGCCCGCGATCTGCGCCCGCCGCGTCGCCAGCTGTTCCGCGTTCACCACGCCCGCACGCCCTCCCGCGCCCAGCGGACCGGCAGCAGCGTGGCCCCGGCGGCCCGGGCCGCGGCGATCACCGCTGCCGGCTGGTCTCCGCTCAGGAAGAACATACAGCCCCCCGCCCCCGAACCCGCGGCCTTGCCGCCGAGCGCGCCCGCGGCCGTCACCGCCTGCTCGAGCTGCGCCATCTCCTGCGTGCGCATCTCGGGATCGAGCGCCTGCTGGTGTTTCCAGTTCTCCGTGAGCAGCGCCGCGACCCGCGTCAGGCTCGCCGAGCGCACCGCCTCCGCCATGCGCTCGCCCACCTCCTTCATGGCCCGCAGCGCGTCCGTCACACCACGATCCCGCCGCCCGTACGCCGCCATCACCCGCGCGATGGTGGCGCCCGACATGCGCGACCGTCCCGTGTAGCACAGCACGGTGCGGCGCTCCAGCTCGGCCGCGAAAGCGGCGTCCAGGGTGATCGGTTCCACGCCGACGTCGGGATCGCGGAACGAGAGGCGCTGGAATCCCCCCAGGGCCGCGGCGAACTGATCCTGCTTCCCGCCGGGGACCTTCGCCTCGACGGTCTCCAAGTACCACGCGTGCTCGGCGATCTCGCGCCCGGACAGGCGGTCGGCGCGCGCCAGCGCCAGCGCGCCGACCAGCGCCACGTCCATCGCGCCCGAGCTGCCCAGGCCCGACCCCGGGGGCGCGTCCGAGCGCGTCGTGAGGGTGCAGGGGCTCTGGACCGGAAACATGCGCAGCGCCGCCTTCAGGAGGTCGAGCCGGCCGTCGAGCACGAGCCCTCCCGAGTCGACGCATTCGAGCTCCTGTCCCAGGTCCTCGGACACGAGGCGGATGCGCGGGCCCCCGAGCCTCACTTCGACGTGGGCCGAGAGATCGATCGCGGCGCTCACGACCACGCCGCCTTCGCGCGTCGAGAACGGCGGGACATCGGTCCAGCCGCCCGCGAAGTCCAGGCGGACGGGCGCCGTCGCGCGGAATTCCGACGGCAGGTCGCGCCGCCTCACGGCGCGGTCCGCCATGTCGCGACGGTGGGCAGCTCGCCCCGCAAGTCCATCCGCACGCCCCGGACGCGGCGGTTCATGCCCTGCAGCCCGCGCCCGTGATAAAGGAACGCGACGGGCAGCGAGTCGCGGAACATGCGCTGTGCGAGCTCCGGATCGGCCGGCACGCGCAGGCCGGCCTGGTCGGCGAGCGTGGTCAGATACCCGAGCCCCGGATCACCCGAGGTACCCGTCACCGCGGCCTGGAAGTCGCGCCGCCGCGCGCTCACGCGATCGAGGAACGCCGTGAGCTCGAGCTGCCGGATCGCGACGTCGAAGCCCACGGCGGCAAGCCGGGCCTGGATCATCTGCTCGAGCGCCGCCTCCCCGCTCCCCACGGTGAGCAGCTCGAACGCGACGCGCCGGCCGCCGAGCAGCCGGCGCGCCGAGTCGGCAGCGAGGGGCAGCGGGCGCACCGGGACGTAGCCGGGGACGCCGGGCGGCACGGGACCGTCGGCGACAGTGCCGAAGCCGTACAGGTATCCGTCCACGATCTCGCGGCGATCGAGCGCGAGCGCCACGGCGAGGCGCACGCGGGCGTCGTCGAAGGGCGGACGGCGCACGTTGAACACGATGCCGTACGGAAAAATGAGCGGATAGTCGAGCACCGTGAGCGCAGTGTCCTTGCGCACGAATGCGGCGTGCGCCGGCTGGATGCCTGCGAAGTCGATCTCGCCAGCGGTGAGGGCGGCGAGCTTGGCGGTCGGATCGTCGACGACGACGATGATGAGCCGGGCCAGCTCGGGCGGCCCGCCCAGGGCGGCGGGGAAGCTCGAGTCGGCGGCGAATACCCAGCGGCGGTTGGGCTCGTGCGCCACGAAGCGGAACGGTCCGTTCCCCACCGGCTGCTGGTTCCACGCGGCGCGGCGCAGCTCCGCGCGGGGAATCGAGTCGAGCACGTGGGCGGGCAGAATCGCCAGGTCCGTGAGCACGTCAGGAATGCCGCGCTGCGCGTGGGCGAATCGAATGACCACGGTCGAGTCGTTGGGATCGTTGACGAACGCCACGTCGGCGAAGTCGGCCGTCCGCGGGTACCCAGTCGCGGGGTCGCGCGCCGCGGACAGCGTCCACACGACGTCGCGCGCCGTCGTGGGCGTGCCGTCGTGCCAGCGCACGTCCGGCTGCAGTCGCAATACCAGGCTCTTCCGGTCCGCGGACCAGGTCCACGCGCGGGCCAGGTAAGGCTGGGGAACCAGCGCGGAGTCGTAGCGTGCCAGGGTGGTGAGCAGGACGTAGCGCTCCACCTGCTTGGCGAACGGATGCACGGTGAGCAGCGGGTTGACGGTCTGGAGGTCGGCGCCCGAGGCGAACACGACGGTGCGGCCGCGGCGCGCGGCCCTGCCACCGCACGCCGCGGCCAGCGTCGCCAAGGTCATGAACCCGGTCACGCGTCGCAGCACGCCCGCATTCTAGCGGGCCTCGGGTGGTCGCGCGAGATTCGGCGCATGATTCTGCCGCTCGCCCGCCGCGCCCTGGCCGGCGCGGCCGTTGTCGCCGGCGTCGTGGCCCTCACGTTCGTCCTGCTGCGGCTCACGCCCGGCGACCCCGTGGAGCAGCTGGTCGGGCCCGCCGCCACGCCCGAGCAGGTGGCGCTGCAGCGCCACGCCCTGGGCCTCGACCGGCCACTGCCGGCGCAGTTCGCCGTCTGGCTGGGCCGGTTCGCGCGGGGAGATTGGGGGCGCAGCATCGCGACCGGGCGCACCGTCCGCGACCTGCTCGGCGACGCCGTGCCCGCGACGCTGGAGCTCGCGGGGCTGTCGCTGGTCTTGACCTACGTGCTCGGCCTCGGGGTGGGCGCGCTCCAGGCGGGCGCCGGCCCACGGCTGGACACCGCGCTGTCCGTCACGACGGTGACGCTGTTCGCGCTCCCGGGGTACTGGCTCGGTCTCGCGCTGGTCATCGTATTCACGTATTGGGGACGCGCCCTCCCCGCGTTCGGAGCGGCCGGGCTCGACGCCGACGCCTTGACGGGGTGGAGCCGGTTCGCCGACCGCATGCGTCACCTCGCGCTCCCGCTCGCCACGCTCACGCTGATCGGCATCGGCGGCACCGCCCGCTTCGTCCGCGGCGCGATGCGCGATGTGCTGAGTCAGCCGTTCGTACGCGCCGCGCGGGCGAAAGGGCTCTCACCGTTCCAGGTCATCCGACGGCACGTTGCACGGAATGCGTTGATTCCCGTGATCACCCTGCTGGGCCTCTCCCTGCCGGCGCTCTTCTCGGGAACCGTGTTCGTGGAATGGGTGTTCGCCTGGCCGGGAGTGGGACGCCGCCTGGTCGAGGCGGTACAGGCGCGCGACTACCCGGTGGTGATGGGCGCGACCGTGGTCAGCGCCGGGCTGGTCGTAGCGGGAAACTTGCTCGCCGACGTTGCCGCGATGTGGATCGATCCCCGCGTGCGGCAGGCGCGACGGGACGCGTGAGGTGAGACCGTTGTTGCGGGACCGGCGGGCGGCGATCGGCGTGGCCGTGCTCGCGATGGTCGCCGCCGCAAGCGTCGCGGCGCCGCTCGTGACGAGCGGCCGGCCGACGGCGCAGGGCGACATCGTCGCCACGCGGTTCCTGCCACCGCTCACGGGCGATCGCGCCGGCGGCTTCCACGTCCTGGGCACCGACCGGTTCGGCCGGGACGTGTGGACGCGCCTCGTCTACGGCGCGCGCGTGTCGCTGGCGGTGGGCACCCTCGCCGTGCTGCTGTCGATCGTGCTCGGCGTCGTCGTGGGCGCGGCGGCGGGGTTCGGACCCGGCCTCGTGCAGTTGCCGCTGCTCGCGCTCACGGACTTCGCGCTGGCGCTGCCGCGCGTCGTACTCTTGCTCGTGCTCGCCGCCCTGTGGCGACCGAGCGCGGCCCTCGTGGTCATCATATTAGGACTCACCGGCTGGATGCCGATCGCGCGACTGGTACGGGCCGAGGTGCGCTCGCTCGCGGTGCGGCCGTTCGTCGAAGGCGCGGCCGCCCTCGGGTTGTCGCGCGGTCGCGTGCTGTGGCGCCACATCCTCCCCAACGCGCTGACGCCGGTGATCGTGGCGGCCGCGCTCGGGCTGGGCAACGCGATCACGCTCGAGGCCGGGATGTCGTTCCTCGGCCTCGGCGTGCAGCCGCCCGCGCCGTCCTGGGGCAACATGATCGCGTCGGGACGCGACACGCTCGTCAACGCGCCGTGGGTCGCGGCGGCACCTGGGATGGCCCTGGTGTTGGTCGTGGTGGCGTGCACGCTGCTGGGCGACGCCTTGCAGGATGCCTGGGATCCCGCGCGTCGTACGTGAACATCATGCCGCTGCGAGGTCCTTCAAGGCGGCGTCCTGCAGCTCGTGTCCTCCGTCGAACGAGATTCCTCGATATGGGATGGCGTGCGCCTCGAGCCGCTCGGTGACCGCCGCGAGCACCTTTGGCGTGATGTACTCGTCGGAGCGGCCGTATACCAGCGTGAGGCGTGCGGCACGCAGCCGCTGCGCGAAATCGCTGCGCGTGAGATCCAGATCGGGCGGGAACTCGCCGCCCCACAGTATCACCCGGTCGATGCGCGCCTTCCCCATGGCCGTCCAGCGGCTGACCGTCGCGGCGCCCTGCGAGAACCCGAGCGCGTGCACCGTCACACGCGCGCGATCGCAGCGGGCGAAGACGTCGTCGTACACGGCGTCCAAGTATCGCACGTAGTCCGCGATCTCGGCCAGGCGATCTTCCCGCGTCATCCAGCTCGCCCCGACGCGGCGCTCGGTCGCACGCTCGCTCAGATAGAACCGCGACAGGCCTTCGGGCGCGACCAGACAGCGCCGGCCGTCGTCGAGCACCCGCAGCTTTTCCAGGAACCGGGCGGCCAGCTGCCCGTAGCCATGACAGGCGAACCAGACCTCGGCCACCCCCTGCGGCTTCTCGCCCAGGGTGAAGTACCGCGCGCTACGCGACACGCCGATGTGGTGCTCGTGCATGAACCCTTCCCCCGTGCGGAATGCGGAGTGTGGAGTGCGGAGTATCGAAGTGGGCGTCACACGGCGAGCGACCTTGCACTGCAATTCCGCATTCCGCACTCCGCACTCC
>Ga0209056_10001194_pt1 | contig 28502 bp, 24 predicted proteins | sample GraSoiAngelo_114_FD_185876 | JGI IMG/M metagenome (GOLD analysis project Ga0209056, IMG submission 185876) | Grasslands soil microbial communities from the Angelo Coastal Reserve, California, USA - 14_0903_13_40cm (SPAdes) (version 2) | ecosystem: Environmental > Terrestrial > Soil > Grasslands... | reverse complement strand
TTCCAGCGTCCCAACTAGGGCTCGCGCTCTACATGTTTGTGGTTGGAATGGAATTCCGCGTCGACATTGTGCGCCGCAAATTGACAAGCTCAATCGCCGTGTCGGTAGCGGGGATGCTGACACCTTTCGTATTGGGCGCCGGCCTGGCTTGGATTCTATTTGACCGTACGACGCTATTTCCAAGGACGACGTCGCTCTCAGAAGCAATGCTCTTCCTTGGCGCGTCCATGTGTATCACCGCCTTTCCCATGCTCGCGCGGATCATTCATTTCAAGAAACTTGCCGGCACAACCATGGGAACTGTGGCGTTGGGCGCTGGGGCAATCGACGATGCAACGGCGTGGTGCCTGCTCGCAGTAGTACTCGCGAGCTTCGAGAAAAATTGGAGCCACGCTGTAGTGAACATCGCCGGTGGCGTCGCTTACGTCGCTTTAACGCTGTTAATTGTGCGTCCGTTGCTGCTTCGTGCCAAAGCTTGGTTCGCAAAAAACGGAACACTCACGGAAGCCGGATTGGTTGTCGGGCTCGCGCTCATGGCCTTGGGCGCGTGGTTTACCGACCTCATCGGTCTGCACGCAGTATTCGGCGCGTTCGTCATGGGCGCCGCGATGCCGCGCGGGGTCGTCGTGCGTGATCTGGTTGGCCGCATTCAGCCGCTTACGGTCGCGCTGTTGCTCCCGCTCTTTTTCACGTACTCGGGCTTGAATACAAAGATCGGTCTGCTCAATACAAGCTTCCTCTGGGCTGTTTGTGCCGCGGTGTTGATCGCAGCTGTCCTGGGCAAAGGCGTTGCGTGCTGGCTAGCCGCACGGGCTACCGGCATTCCAAATCACGAAGCGCTCGGCATCGGCACACTAATGAATGCGCGTGGATTGATGGAACTGATCGTTATCAACATTGGACTGCAGCGCGGCATCATATCGGAGGGACTTTTCGCCACGCTCGTTATCATGGCTGTGCTCACCACGCTCATGGCCTCGCCGCTGTTCGAACGCCTTGTGGGAAGCGGGACGCATCAACCAATCCCCGAGCCCGAGGCTAAGGAAGCAAGCCACCCTAAGGTTGTCCGTTAACGTGACCCACCTCCAAGTGTCCGTGGAGAAACTTTAAGACAAACATCTTACTGCTTGGAGATGCAAGCTCATTCGCAAGAGCGTGACCGGTAGCCGTGTTGTTATCGTTGGCCTACGGGAGGCGCCAAAGGTCGAACCCCATGCGTGATGGAATCTTCGGAGCGCGTTTGGATCGGGTAACCGGCATCTCGGTCGCGCCGAAAAACAGGGGGCGTTATGTTGAGGCGTTTCTGAATCGATATCATTGCGAAGAACAGCTGATTCAGAAAGCGGGTCCACAAGCCCGCGTTCCACCTGCCCGCAAGGATCGTGACGACTGACCGAAAGATGAGCTTTGGTGGGTCCGGACTGAAAAAGACATCGCGAAACTGTGGTGTGTAGAATCCCACCACAAACCGGCGAAACGTCTCGAATCTTTTTCGCTGACGACGGGAGAACGCCGCGAAGCTGGACGCTGAGAAGTCATTTCCCTCCAGCGCCCGATGGAGCTCGGCAGCGGCTTCTATTCCAGATTCCATAGCAATTGAGACTCCGGTCGAGAATACGGGATCGAGAAACGATCCGGCGTCCCCGGCCAGGATCCAGCGATTGCCAGCGTACGCCGAAGCACTGTACGAGAAATCCTTCTCAACGCGTACTGGCCACTCGCGCCGGGCATTGCGCATTAGCTCAGCGACCACCGGCGTCTCGGAGATCGTGCGGTTGAGCGTCTCCTCAGATGAACTGCCGTTCGCCCATCTACGGTAAAGGGCCTTTGGTAGAACGACGCCGACGCTCGTTAACTCTTTTGAAATCGGAATAAGCCAGAACCAGCCAGCGTTGTTGCACGCGATAAGTCGGATATCGTCGGGCCGCGGTCCTTCCAGTCGCGGCACGTTCGTATAGTGCGAATATATTGCTACGTTGGCTAGCCGAGGCTCCTCGGTGCGCAGATTGAATTTTCGAGCGATCAATCCTCCGCGGCCTGTGGCATCAACCAGAGCCCGCACACGCACCCGCGCGGCGGCTGTATCGCCGCGTGAAGCGACGTCGAGAATTGCTGCATCCGGAGTAAACTCGCATGCGGTTACGTTGCATGCTTCTCGAACATCGACGCCCACTTCGCGAGCCCGTTCCAGCAAAATGCGATCAAATTCCTGGCGGCATACTTGATAGGTCTGAGGCGTCGTGACCTCACGGGCGTTTGCGAAGTCAACGTATCGTCCAGTTTGGCCATCGTGCGTGAGGAGGCGCGCACCCCACTTCTCGGGAAAACCTGCAGCCTCGATTCTCTTGGCCACACCTAACGCTGCGAACGAGTCGTTCGCAGTCGACAACAACGACTCCCCGATATGGAATCGCGGGAACATTTCGCGCTCAAAGAGAACGACCGAATGACCAAGCTGCCCGAGCGAGATGGCCGCCGACGAACCAGCTGGACCGCCACCGGCCACAGCGAAATCAAAGTCATATCGAGGGTTAGCCGGGTTCATCACATCGCTAAAGTATCATTTGGAGAAACGGGAAGCAGGCAATTTCTTTAAGCCTGTTGCGAAATCGGCCCGCGGCGATTCGAAAATAACGACTGCGCTCGAATCGCCCCGTGTGCCAGGCGTCATGCCGATTGCATGGCCAATCGTCCGCTACGATCGATCGCGCGAATCGGATCATCGCCGGTATCATACTCAGTTACATTATTAACCATTCCGGAACAAGATTGACCAATGATCCGCGGCTTGATAAACGCTGGTGCGCAGACCGCCGCGTTTGCGCGCCATGGCGAAACAGACTTCATCGAGTGATTCGTCGCTGCCATTGCACGAAGTATTGGAAGCCGAGTTTGTCGCTCTGCATGGAGAACTCCCATCAGATTATCCGGGCTCCAGCGAACCCAAAACGCGTCTGAAAGCATTATATGATGCGATTCACGGACTAAAGGAGAAACGCGCGGCGCTTTGCATCTCGGGCGGCGGTATCCGGAGCGCAACGTTTGGACTGGGAATTTTGCAGGGCCTCGCGCGCTGCGGACTGCTCGATAAGTTCCACTACCTATCTACTGTCTCGGGCGGTGGATACATTGGCAGTTGGCTGAGCGCGTGGATTAAGAATGATCCAGACGGCATTCGCGGCGTTGTCGGGGAGCTGAAGCGCAGACCTGATTCGACCCTGAATCCCGAGCCGCAGCCGGTCCGCCATCTTAGGGAATTCAGCAATTACCTGGCACCCCGAATGGGCCTAACGTCTGTCGATTTTTGGACGCTCATTACCACGTTCATTCGCAACATGTTCTTGAACTGGCTGGTGCTGATCTCATGGCTGGCTGCCGCAATGATGATCCCGAGGCTGTATCTCGCTGCGATCAACCTGCAGCCAGACTGGTCAGGTCAAACGACGTGGTATTTGTGGAAACTGTCGGCCGATAAACTGCAGCCAAACTGGGATGCCTTTTGGAATTCTATCAGGCAGCCGTGGGACATAGGCCTGACGATCTTGCTCACGGTCGGATTTGCATTGATCGCCGCTGCGATGGCTTACGCGATCATCGATGTGCCGTCCACCGGTAACGCGCAATTATCGCAGCGGCGTTTTCTGTTATTTCGCCAACTCCCCTTGTTTCTCGCGTCGCTCCTTTTGGCAGCATGGTGGGCTCTCTCCCGTAATGTTCACGGCAGCGAGCTGTTTGCGCCTAAGCATCTACTGCCTTGGTTTGTTGGCTTCACCGTCGCGAGCTACCTGAGCGGCGGTCTGATTGCATTCGCCATTCTTTTACTTCGTAAACGGGGACAGAAGAAACGACCCCGGCGCTTTGTTGCTTCCCTCTCGAGACTCGCCGCGATCCTGGTCACGACCCTGTTGGCAGGGCTTTGCCTTTGGGTAGCCGCAACTCGGATGTTTTTGGACCCAAGGAAAATTGAATTCACACGCATTTGCGATGCGATCCAAATTCCCAGTGAGCAGAAAATCACGATTCCTTCCCGGACCGAAGGCATTCTTAAGCAAATTGTTGATGGAAGTTACATCATTCAAACCGATCAAGGGCCGGCACGCATTGTCGAGAGAGGCCTTGATGTGTTAGAGCGCGACCCCGAAACGAATTTGGCGAAAAAATTCAGATCAAAGCGCGATTGCAAGGCGATCCTGGTTCCCAGTGGTCGGAAAACGAACATTCGAGCTGGAACCGAGGGCTTGATTATGGAAACAGCCGAGGAGGGAAGCTACACGGTTGAAACCGGCGACGGACTGGCACGTATCGCGAAGAAAGACGTTGACGCTTTAAAACCAAAAGAACCCAAGTTCAACTTAACACGCGCTTGCAATGCGACCGGAGTTTCCAGTGGGGATAAAATAACGCTTCCGGTTCGTACACAGGGTATCATTAAGCAAATCGATAAGGAGGCGTACACCGTTGAAACCGGTCAAGGGGACCACGCACGCATCAAAAGGAAACACCTTGACGCCTTTGATTTGAACCCGGTGCCTGCGCCGGCAAAGCACGCTGTCACCTACGTCTCCTTCGCGCCGGCGCTAATTTTGGTGGTGTTCCTGCTAGTGAATTTTCTCTTTACTGGCTTCAGTAGCTGGGTGACCGACGATGAGGCTCGTGAATGGTGGGGACGATCGGCGGCCTGGATTCTCATCACAATTTTCGGCTGGATCGCGGTCAACTTGATCGTGCTTTGGGGAGGTCAAGCCCTTTCACCAACAGGAAATCAGCTCGCCGTCTTTCTGGGACAGGTGCAGGCGAACCCAGTGGCAAAGGCTATCCTCGGCGCCTTTGGGGGAGTGACAGGGGTGGCTGGCGCGTTGCTGGCTCTTCGATCCAAGCTGAGCAAGACGCTTGGCCAGAAAGCAGGTTTCCAATGGCTTCTGGTTGTGGTGGCGGTCGTCTTTCTGGTTCTTCTGGCAGTCGTGATTTCATGGGCTCTGGTACTGATTGGTTCGCAGCCTTGGACACTACATGTCACTGCCTGGTTTTTGGGCGGGAAGCAAAATGAAATTACAGACCCTAATTCCTGGCGTGTTCAACTCTTCGTCGTCTTCATCCTTACGTTTGTCATAGTGCTTTTCGGAGTCGTGATGGGCTTCTTTATCAACGCAAACAGGTTCTCCCTTCATGCGACATATCGAAACCGATTGATCCGTGCCTATCTTGCCGCCTCGCGAGCGGCGCGTTGCCCGAATCGGTTTACCGGCTTCGATTCCGATGACAACTTTGGGTTGCACAAGTTGCCGTCCGAAAAGCCTCTTCATGTGATCAATGGCACCCTTAACATTATTAGAGGAGAGCAGTTGGCGTGGCAGGAGCGCAAGGCCGAATCATTTACCATGAGCCGGTTACATTGCGGCTCTTGGAATGAGCGAGTTGGTTACCGGCCTTCAGCAGAATACGGAGACGCCATTACACTGGGTACAGCGATGGCTATCTCGGGCGCCGCCGCGAACCCTAATATGGGATATCACTCTTCTCCAGTGGTTGGTTTCCTGATGACGTTACTTAATGTGCGCCTGGGTTGGTGGCTCGGGAACCCCGGAGCGCCAGGCGCCAAAACATGGCGTCGATCCGGTCCCGGATATTCGGTAGGGCCACTGTTTTCTGAAGCGATCGGAAATACCACCGATCACTACAAATATGTGAACCTCTCGGATGGCGGCCATTTCGAGAATCTTGGATTGTACGAGATGGTTCTGCGTCGCTGTCACTTCACCGTGGTGAGCGACGGCGCTGAGGATCCCGAATGTGCCTATGCCGATTTGGGCGAGGCAGTACGCAAAATTCGCATCGATTTTGGAATCCCGATCGAGTTCGATGCTATGACTATCTATCCTCGCAGCGCAATCGATACCCTGAAGACTGCTGGTCACAACTGCGCTGTGGGTCGCATTCGCTACTCAGTCGTGGATGGCGCTAATGCTCCCGATGGCATTATCATTTACATCAAGCCGGCTTGTTACGGCGACGAACCGCGCGATATTTACGAATATTTTAAGACCAATCCGACATTTCCACACGAGAGCACCAGCGATCAATTCTTCTCTGAATCGCAATTTGAAAGTTATCGGATGCTTGGCGCACACACCATGGAGAAGCTTTGCACGAATTGCGATGGAGATTTTCGCTGTTTCATTCGCGACATTCTAAAACGCCACCTCCAGATGGAGGCTCCCGTTTGGCTCGCAGCGTTGCTCGAGGAAACGAAGAACAAGGTCGCGTAAGCGCCTGATCAGCGCGTTGCGTGAACATGCCCCTATGCTGGCACGACGAATTCGTGGTAAACTTCGAGAATGGCCCGCATTTTTGCGCCGCTGGTTACGGGTTTCGCTCTGGCAATCGCGGCATGGGGTGCCGATCAATCAGCCGGGAGCAAATCTGAGGAGCCCGATTCATTTGACGTCGAGCCACCAATACTGAAGCAAAACCTCTCGGATGAGCCGTTGCCGAATGGCGATCTGGCACGTTTGGAAAAACAATTGGAACGTGCAAAACAAAATGCCGCAGGCGCAGAACGTCTCTATAAAATTGGTGTGCTTGCGAAAGTGGAAGTGGAGCAGCGGTTGTTGAAGGTGATACGGTGTGAATCGGAGCTGGCAAATGCTCGCGTCGCTCGCGCAAAAGACGAACTTGCCGAAAAAGAGTCTCAACTCGCAACTGGCGAAATTACCAGAGACGAACTGGAATCAATAAAAACAGCGCTGGCGCAATTAACCGAAGCCGCGCAAGCGGCAACGACGAAGCGTGAGCGTGCCGAGCTCGAGGCCGCAGAAGCAAACTTACGCCGACAGCAAAAGTTTCTTAAGCTCGGGATCGGACAAAAATCCGACGTCACTCGCGCCGAAGAGAAGCTCGCCGATCTTAAAGCGCAGAACAATCGATGAAGATCGAAACGGCGAATCGAAGAGTGGGCGAAATCGGCGCGCTCCCCGTCTCGCCGTTTTCTTGTTTCAGTATCCTGCCGCCATTCCGTCCTTGCGTGATTCGCTTGCACCCACATAGACGCGCTGGCCATCGTGCATTTCGACTCTGATCGCTTGGTAACCGCCGTAGCCGCCAACATCGAAACGCACATCGTGTCCTTTCTTGCGCAGCTCGCGCACGATCTCGTACGGAATACCGCTCTCGACTTCCACGTAACCGCCTGATTCAGTCATTTTTTCTCCCGTCGGTTCGTTATCGCCTTCGTGCTGCCAGCGCGAAGCGTCGCCGGCTTCCTGCACGTTTAAATCAAAATCAATCTGGTTCGTGAGCACCTGTACGTGGCCTTGCGGCTGCATACCCCCGCCCATCACACCGAATGCTTCCCACGGCTTACCATCTTTCATGACAAAGCCAGGAATGATGGTGTGAAACGGACGTTTACCAGGCGCGTAAACGTTCGCATGACCGGGACCCATGGAAAAGAGTTCACCGCGATCCTGAAACATGAATCCGAGTCCGGGCACCACGATGCCGCTGCCCATCCCGCGATAATTGCTTTGAATGAGCGAGACCATGTTGCCTTCGTCGTCGGCGGCACACATATAGATCGTGTCGCCTTGATTGAGTGCTGGATTGCCAGCCTGGATCTTTTTTGCCGCGTGATTTGGGTCGATCAACTTCCGCCGCTCCGCTGCGTAGCTTTTTGAAAGCAAACCCGCGAGCGGAATCTTCGCGAATGCCGGATCGGCGTAAAACTTCGCCCGATCAGCCCAGGCGATTTTCTTCGCTTCGATCATGGCGTGCAGCGTCTCTGGTGAATTGCGCCCCATGGCGCGCAGATCGAATCCTTCGAGAATGTTCAATATCTGCAGTGCCGCGATACCCTGGCCGTTTGGCGGAAGCTCAAAGACATCGTAGCCACGATAACTCGTCGAAACCGGCTCCACCCAGGTCGATGTATGTTTCTCGAAATCGGCTTTCCGCAAAAAGCCTCCATTCGCCCGCATGAACTCGTCGATCGTGTCCGCGATCTCACCTTTATAAAAAGCGTCGCGACCTTTTTCAGAGATCAGCCTCAAGGTTTTCGCGAGGGCGGGGTTCTTGAAAATATCGCCTTTGGCCGGGGTTCGCCCTTTTCCGTCGAGAGTGTATGTCTCGAGAAAGCCGCCAGGTAATCCTTTGTACAGTCGCGGACCAAACCCCCAGTAATAGGCGATTAGCTCCGTAACCGGAAAACCCTCTTCGGCATACCGAATGGCAGGCGCCAGGTCATCGCTCAGGTTTAGTTTGCCGAATCTTTTGTGCAGCTCTGCCCAGGCATCCACTGTTCCGGGCACGCTGATCGGCAACATGCCGGTCGGTGGAATCGTTTCACGATGCAGTTTTGCTAGCTCGGCTTTCATCTGGTCATAACTCAAACCGAGCGGTGAACGTCCGCTGCCGTTGATGCCATAGAGTTTGTTTTCCTTCGCGCTATAAACGATTGCGAACAGATCGCCGCCAATTCCGTTGGAGACGGGCTCCATCAAACCGAGCGTTGCGTTTGCGGCAATCGCCGCATCAACCGCGCTCCCACCCCGCTTTAAGATATCGATGCCGACCTCCGTGGCCGCGGGCACGCTCGTGCAGACCATCCCATGCCGTGCCAATACTTCCGATCGGGTGGCGAAATTCTTTCCCGTAATGCGATCGATCTGGGCATCAAGACGAAGACCGACAATCAATACAGCGAACAACCCAAAACCGAACTTAATCCAGCGCACCAGCCACATTAATGCCTTGTATTTAAAGAGTGCACTTGAATTTTAGTCTCCTCATTATATTTGATTGCTCACCACCAAATGAAGATTTCGTCCGACGACCAAAAAGCAATCAGTGTGATTCTGATCTGCCTGGGAGTTCTGTTCTTTCTGATTGGCATCGCTGCTCACTTCAAAGCGGGTTTTCAATCGCGCGCTGAGATTTCGACGACAGGCTTCGTCGCCGCCGCGATCTTCGCGGGATTGGGCCTGCTTGTGTTTCTGTTTTCGTTCACCAAAAAGCAGAGCTGAAGAGTCTCACCTGAGAGCACCTCGCTAGCTGCAACTCGAGAGAGGGGTTAGAGGCTAAATGGTTACAAAGTGAGCGGTACCTGTCGTTTTAACTTCGTAACTTTTTAACGAATCACTTAGCGACAGCAAAAAATGGCGGCGATCCTCCTCAGATCGCCGCCGTCCCCACCGCTCTGAACAACCAAGTTATTGCTGCATTGCGTCGTGAAGCTCCTTGTGGGCATTCATCATGTCCTGATGCGCTTTTTGGATGGCATCCAGCTTCTTCTGCTGATCAGCCGTCAGCAACGGCCGGATTTGCGACAGCGAGCTGTCGATGACTCCTTTTGCTTTCTGCATCGCCTCCTGATGAATGGCAGCGAGTTGCGGTTTAGCCGCATCGACAATCGGCTGAACCTTTGTCTCTTGATCAGAGGTCAGATTCAACTGCTTCGTGATTCCCTGAAGACCGTGGCCGTGCCAGCGTCCACCGCCACCAGGGCCAGGTTGTGCTTGTACAATGACAAAGCCGCCAAGCGCTATCGCACCCGCGGCTATAAACGTTAATATGTTTCTTTTCATAGTTTGTTTCATTTTGTCTCCGCGAAATATTCTTTCGCTTCTCCAGGTGATGACCGGCAGGCAGTCCGGCCGGTTACAATTTTTCTTGTGTCCGCTCGTTGCAACTGCCCTCTTCTACGACAAGCGCTTGGCACAGGCGCGTCTACATCCAAGATTGTAACCAAAGCGCGCCGGTGGCTGTCATTGCTACTAGTGTGGATGCGCTCTCGATTACATGGATGATACTGACGCAAGTGCGCTTGTTCATGCTGCGCTCCAGCATGACGATGAGGCGGCTCGCGCATTGGTGCAACGGCTCTATCCGCTCGTGGCGAAAATCGTCCGCGCTCATCGTCCGCCTCGAACGGATGAAGAGGATCTTTGCCAAATGATTTTCATTAAAGTATTCCAGAAATTGTCGCAATTTTCCGGCAAGGTGCCGCTGGAGCACTGGGTCTCACGCATTGCAGTCAATAGTTGCCTGAACCAAATCCAGTGGGAGAAAATACGGCCCGAGCTTCGCCAGGCCGATCTAAGTGTCGAAGAACAGGCCGTGATTGAGAACCTGACAACCTCCTCTGATGAGTTGGCGCCGGACCAGCGTTTTGCCTCGCGCCAACTGGTTGAACATCTTCTCGCTGCGCTGAAACCGGTCGAGCGGCTGGCCATCGATCTGCTATACTTTCAAGGACGTTCGGTTGAAGAGATCCGCAAAATCACGGGCTGGAGCGCCGCGCTCATTAAAGTGCGGGCGTTTCGAGCCCGACAAAAAATGAAAGATTACCTCGCCAGGATTTCGGCAAGGGAAGGGAAATGAAAGATCACGAAATCGATCGGTTATTGCGATCAGCCGCGCAGGCTGGGGACGAGGCTCCGGCTGAAATGCCATTTGGATTCGATACTCGCGTCGTTGCGGTCTGGTCCCACAGCCGCGGGACTGCCAGGACGAACGGCATTGCGTCGCTGCTTCGGCGCGTTGCGCTGTTGTCGGCAGCCGTGATTGCTATTTCCACGTTGGCGGCTGTTCGCGAGATCAAACAGAGCCGGGAACAGTACAACGACTTCACGAACGAATTCGCCATCGCGGACACGGCCATTCAAGATGAGTTTTCGCAATGAACGGCGCGCTAAAGTGGAAACTTGTTGCCGGATTTGTCCTCGTATTCGTCGCTGGCGGAATCGCTGGCGCTGCTTTGGGGGGGCTTTACGCTCGGCATCTTTTCTTTGACGTTCACTATCCCAGGCGAGTGGGCGACAGAATGAAGGAGCGGCTTCGCGCCGAGCTTAGTCTGACACCTGAACAGGTCGCCAAAGTTTCGCCAATTGTCGATAAAACGGCTGCGCAACTTCAGGAGATACGGCGCGACACTGGACGGCGCGTCCATGCGATCATGACGGAAGCGCACAAGGAGATCGCGGTCAATCTTACCGACGAACAACGGCAAAAACTTCAACAAATCGAAGAGCGACACCGCCGGTGGCGCCATCGTCGCGGCCCCCGCGAATTCGCTCCCGAATCATCGCCGACAACACCGTAGCGGACCATGGAGGGCGGAGCTTCGCGACGCCTATCGCATTTCCCGTGCAATACTCAGGCTCGCAGAGCTCGCTCCTCCATTCAGCTCCGCAGCGAGCGCCCTAGAACCGCACTCCGTTCTCAAAGAGAATTCGCTCGCGCTCGACGTCGGCGCCGCGGCTTATGAAAAGATCCCTCAGTTCCGGCGTATAGTATTCGCCGCTGTAGAGAGGATTAAGCCCGAAGAAAATCTTGCCACCCGGGGCGAGGTGTTGTTGTAAATCGCCCAGGAAAAAATCCCATTCGGCTGTTCCCCAGCGTTCCTTTGACGGATGATAAAGATAGAAGTTGGTCGAAAACGCGGTGATCCAGTCGAATTTTTGGCCAAGATTGGGCAACGGTTCGAATGCGCTGATTCTCCAAATTACGCGCGGGACGCCGAAAAGCTCGAGCAATTCGGTAAAAAGAGCGACGTGTTCTATGTCTAAACCCAAGACGGAATGACCGAGGTTTTTGGCGATGAACAAGAAAAATCCTCCGCCGCAACCGAGGTCGAGAACACGTTTCGGCTCTGAACGATGGAGCTTCAAATCCTGCACGCGTTCCCGATTTAACCGCAACCACGGTTCAATGTTCGCGTATTTGGCATATCCGGCATTGGAATTCGCGTAACGCCGCTGAATTTCGCGGGCGCGCGCCTCATCGATTTTCGCCAGCATCGGCTGAAGTGAAATGCGAAAAAACGAGCGTTGTGCTCTGCGCCAGCCGCGCCGGTAGGTCAGCGGTTTGGTAAACTTCAGAAGTTTTCGGGAAAGCTTCATGTCAAAGGTCGATCCATTGTAGAGCAACCGCTTCGGTTGCCAACCGTAGCGAAAGCAGGCGATGCGACCGCCCTACAATTTCGCCATGATTTCTCGAAGAAGTCGCGGCCCGCGATAAACGAATCCTGTGTAAAGCTGAACAAGCTGTGCGCCCGCCGCAAATTTTTCCCGAGCGGATTCTGCATCGAAGATTCCACCAGAAGCGATCACGGGAATTTTGGAGCTTGCGACAATGCTGCGCACAAGTGCAGTCGATTTTTCCCGTAACGGTGCCCCGCTCAAACCACCTTCCTTATCGAGCTCGGACGGAATCGAGGAATGATCCAGCGTGGTATTCGTAGCGATGATCCCGGCGACTCCGTTTTCTTCACAGGCCGCAAGGACTGCTTCCAATTCGACCGGCGACAGATCAGGTGAAATCTTCACAACGAGCGGCTTCGGGACCGGCCCAGGCTCACTCCCAATCGCGTGCAGCAATTGCGACAAAGCAGCGGGTTCCTGCAGTTCCCTTAGGCCGGGCGTGTTCGGTGAGCTCACATTCAACGTGATGTAGTCGGCAAAATCGCGAAGTAATCGAAACGAATAGAGGTAATCGTCTGCTGCGCGTTCGAGGGGCGTTGTCCTCGATTTGCCAATATTGATTCCAACTGGAACTGCAGGCCATCGCTGGCTCTGGCGCAGCCCGCGCAACCGTTTTGCGATGACATCGGCGCCATCATTGTTAAATCCGAGGCGATTGATCACGGCTTGCTGCGCGGGCAGCCGAAACATGCGCGGCTTGGGATTTCCCGGTTGGGCCATGGCGGTCACAGTCCCGATCTCGACGAAACCAAACCCAAGTGCTGCCCAGGCTGGCAGGGCGACGCCATTTTTGTCCAGGCCGGCGGCGAGGCCAATCGGATTCGGAAAGGTCAACCCAAACAGAGTCTTTGGGTTTGACGGCGGCGTGAACCGTCTCAGCGCGCGCAGCGCAAGATCGAAATGCGAAGCCCTACGAAGCGATGCGATCGTAAAATGGTGTGCGGTCTCCGCCTCAAGCGAAAACAATAGCGGCCTAACGAGTCGTTCGTAAAGGTTTTTCATGGGACGAAGGGCTTACTCCTGCTCGTGCTCATGCTCGTACTTTCGCGCGGGATCGCGGCGCGCCCGGCGGTCGCGCCCTACCATCGCTCATTTCCCGATGCAAAACTGGCTGAACACAGAGTCGAGAATCTGTTCCACATCGACAACGCCAATCACTTCGCCGACTGCCCGCAATGCGTCATGAAGGTGAATTGCAGCGTATTCCGGCGACAATCCCTGGGCTTGCACTGTCGCTGCTCGATCGCATGATTCCAGAGCGCGGCGAAGACAATCGCGATGGCGCGCATTAATCGCGAGCGCGCTCTCCGGTTTTAGATTTTGTTTCGTGATCCGAGTCAGAATTTCTTTTTGCAACTCCGGCAGACCTTCCCCTGTCAGGCACGAAATCCGTAACGCATGGAAATCTTTCCAATCACCGTTCTCCGGCAGATCGCTCTTGTTTAAAACAGTAATTTCGTTGGGATTGCGGATGCGTTCCTGAAAATGGGACGGTTTCGAGGTACTGCGATCTGCGATGTAGAGCCGCAGATCGGCTAATTGCAGCGACTTCTCCGTGCGCGCGATGCCCTCTCGCTCCAGTTCGCTAGCGGACGTTCTCAAACCAGCTGTATCAAGCAGCCGAATGGGCACGCCGTTCAGATTCACTGTCTCCTCGATGGTATCGCGGGTTGTGCCATGCGCATCGCTCACAATCACGCGATCGTAACCCAAGAGTCGATTCAGCAAGCTCGATTTCCCAGCATTCGTTGCCCCGTACATCACAACACGCACTCCTTCACGCAGAATGCGTCCTTGATCAGCAGTGGCGAGCAACGCTGCGATCTCTTCGCGGATGGAATCGAGTCGGGCAAGCAGTGTTTCACCTTCATCCGGTGTAATGCCCTCGTCAGGAAAATCGATTGACGCATTGATGTGCGCGAGTAGTTCGACCAACTCATCACGAATTTTCCTTATTTGTTCTCCAAGCCTGCCTTCGAGTTGTTCGGTGGCTGAGCGCAGTGCGAGATCGGTCTTCGCGCGGATCAGATCAATTACCGCCTCGGCTTGAGTAAGGTCCATTTTGCCGTTGAGAAAGGCGCGCTCGGTGAATTCGCCCGGACGCGCCGCACGTGCACCGGCGCGCAGGCACGCTTCAAGGACCTTTGCCGAAACCAGCGTTCCCCCGTGGCAACTGATCTCGATCAAATCCTCTCCGCTGTAACTGGCCGGCGCGCGATGGACGGAAAGCATTACTTGATCGATCAACCGGCCTTCCGGCCCAAAAATTTCGCCAAAATGCTGCACGTGCGGCTCGAATTGCGATGGCATCTCTTTGCCATGGAAGATCTTGTCTGCTACCTCGATTGCATTCGCGCCTGAGACGCGGACAAGCGCGATAGCGCCTTCCCCAGGCGGAGTCGAAATGGCAGCGATGGTGTCAGAAACGGTCATAACCCTAGCAAATTGTAGGACAACCGCCTCGGTTGCCAAATTGCGCGAACAACATCGCTTTGCCCGTGCTCAAACCGGCGGAGCGCTGCCACTTTTCGACCGTGACTTCTCTGTCTGATTACCCCTGCATCACTTTTTTGAAGGCGGCGACTAATTTCTTGTTCTCCTCCATTGTGCCGACCGAAATGCGGACCCATTCAGGCAGGCTGTACCCTTTGAGCGGGCGCACGATGATGCCTTGCCTCAGCAGTTTCTCGAAGACCGAATGCCCGTTGCCAACATTTACCATCACAAAATTTGCGGTCCCGGGCACAAAACGAATTTTCAATTTGGAGAATTGTTCGTGCAGATAAGCGCGCCCTTCATCGATCGCCCGCTTTGTCTCGCGCAGATGTTCGTCATCCTCGAGCGCTGCGAGCGCGCCGACTTGAGCAATGCTGTTCACGTTGAATGGCTGCCTCGTCTTGTGAAGCACCTGGACCAGATCAGCCGGCCCAACAGCATATCCGATACGCAAACCAGCCAGTCCGTGAATCTTCGAAAACGTGCGCAAAACAACAATGTTTCGTCCTTCGCGAACGAATTGCAGCGTATCAGGGGGATGATCGAGGAATTCGAAATAGGCTTCATCGAAAACGACAACGACTCTATCCGGAACATGCGACATGAAATGGTCGATTTCGCGCTGCGAAAGCAACGCTCCCGTTGGATTATTGGGGTTGGGGATGAAAATGAGCCGAGTTTTCGGCGTGATCGCAGCGAGCATTCCGTCCACGTCCTGCTGGTAATCTCTGCTGGGCACTTCAATTGTGCGCGCGCCAAATGAAGTCGCGATCAATTTGTAGACGACAAACGCATACTGAGCCGTGACGACATCGTCACCGGGATTGAGAAAGGCATGACCAAGAAATTCCAGCACTTCATTGGAACCATTGCCAAGAATGACGTTCTCTGGAGCGAGACGTAGTTTGGTTGCCACTGCGTTGCAGAGGCAAAATCCGCCGCCGTCGGGATACAAGTGACCTTTTTCCAAAGCGTCACGCATCGCCTCCATTGCCTTGGGAGACGGGCCCAGCGGATTCTCGTTCGAAGCTAGCTTGATGATTGCATTTGGATCGAGGCCAAGTTCGCGAGCCGTTTCCTCGATCGGCTTTCCCGGTTGGTAAACCGTGACCTCGCGCAACTGCGGGTTCACCAGCTCCCAGATCGAAATCATGCGCGGGAGATTAAACGGAAGTAGGGTAAGTTTCCAATCAGCTGGTCTCCCTCTTCTTACTCTTGCTCATGATGTTTCTAAAGAGTAAAAGCATGAACACGAAAGTGCATGACAGTGGATAACGAAATCATCTATCTCGATAACAATGCTACGACACAGCTTGATCCCGCTGTGATCGAGGAAATGCTGCCGTTTTTGACCAAGTATTACGGCAACCCTTCGAGTGGATACGGCTTCGCCGCCATGGCTAGAAAAGCCATAAATCTTGCGCGGGAACGACTCGCTGCGTTGCTCGGTTGTGAACCAACGGAAGTTGTTTTCACCAGCGGCGGAACAGAGTCTAATAATGCGGTCATCAATTCGGCGCTACAGCCTGAAGCTCGTGGCGGACATGTGATCGCGAGCGCGGTCGAACACAGTGCGGTGCTGCGCCCCAGCCAGGATCTCGCAAAACGAGGATGCGCCGTCACATTTCTAGGCGTAGACAGGCATGGAAATCTCGATCTTGGCGAATTAGAAGCTGCGATTCGTCCGGAAACAGCGCTTGTTTCAATCATGTGGGCGAATAACGAAACCGGTGTGATATTTCCTATAGAGAAAATCGCTGAAATCTGTCGCCAGAAAGGCGCACTTTTTCACAGCGACGCCGTACAAGCGACCGCAAAAATCCCGATGCGCTTGCGCGATACCGCGATCAATTTTCTTTCTCTTTCTGCACACAAATTTCACGGCCCAAAAGGCGTCGGGGCGGTTTACGTCGACCGGCGAACCCGCTTCGGTCCGTTGATTGCCGGCGGCGGTCAGGAAAATGGACGCCGTGGTGGGACTGAAAACGTCGCGTCGATTGTTGGCCTTGGAAAAGCAGCCGAACTGGCCCTCAAATATCTCACCGAAGGAAAATTTAACATTCGGTCCATGCGCGATCGATTTGAGAAATCAGTCCTCGAAAATGTCAGCGGTGGATCAGTGAATGGTGCGGGTGCCGCGCGGCTCTCAAACACATCGAGTCTTTCATTCGAAGGCATCGAATCTTCGGCCGCACTTCTCTTGTTGGATCGACAAGGTATTTGTTGCTCGGCCGGCTCGGCCTGTCGGACCGGTTCACAGGAAGCTTCGCACGTGTTGCGTGCAATGAATCCGACCGGCGATGATGCAAGGCGAAGTCTGCGTTTCTCGCTTGGCCGTTTTAACACCGAGGCGCAAATCGACCGCGCGATTGAAGTTGTTCCAAAAGTTATCGAGAAGCTGCGGCAAAGCGCCGCGCCGGCGCCTGTGGCGATGGCTCTGTGAGCCGTTCGACAATTTCCTGGCGGCACAATATTATACGCAACTGTCTTGCCGTGATGGAAACACCGCGTGATCCCGCCGCTTCGCGTTACGAACATGCGGCGAAAGGTCTGCGCCGAAGCGATCTTGACCCGGATCCGATCAAACAATTTGGAAACTGGTTTACCGCGGCGATTGAGGCCGGGATTCGAGATGTCAATGCAATGAGCCTGGCCACGGCCGGGGCTGACGGCAGACCATCCGTGCGCATTGTTCTCTTAAAAGGCTTCGACCAGGATGGGTTCGTCTTTTTTACGAACTACGAGAGCGAAAAAGGAAAACAACTCGATGCCAACCCTTACGTCGCTCTGGCCCTTTATTGGATCGAACTTGATCGACAGATTCGCATTAACGGGAAAACGGAAAAAACCTCGCGCGAAGAATCGCAAACCTACTTTCATTCGCGTCCTGTGGGCAGTCAGTTGAGCGCCTGGGCATCGCGTCAAAGCCAGATCCTCGATGGGCGCCGCGTGCTCGATGCGCGCCTAGCCGAGATGACGGAACGCTTCGGCGACAAACGCATTCCGCTACCGCCGCACTGGGGCGGCTATCGAGTGAAACCGGATATGATCGAATTCTGGCAGGGTCGCCCGAATCGCATGCACGATCGCTTTCGTTACACTCGCCAGGCGGGTGGCAGTTGGCTGATCGAGCGGCTGGCGCCATGAGCACCGGAGACCTGGAGTAATGGGTGATGGCGTATTGGAATGATGATTTTTTGTTTCGATCAACACTCCAGGTACAAGATGACCTTGGAATAACGTATCATGGGCAAGATCGAAATCGCTCAGGGCGACATCACGAAGCTCGATGTCGATGCGATTGTGAATGCCGCGAACACCACTCTTCTTGGCGGCGGCGGAGTCGATGGCGCGATCCATCGCGCCGCTGGAACTGAATTACTTGCCGAATGCCGGACCCTCGGCGGTTGTCTACCTGGTGAAGCGAAAATCACTCGCGGATATCGTTTGCCAGCGCGATTTGTCATTCACACAGTCGGCCCGATTTGGAGAGGAGGAGAAGGCAACGAGCCTGAGATTCTGGCAAATTGTTATCGGAGCGCGCTGCAACTCGCGCTCGAAAACGGAATCAAGACGATTGCTTTTCCGGCGGTCAGTTGCGGCGCATATGGCTATCCGATTCCAGAGGCAGCTCAGATCGCTGTAAAAACCACCCGAAATTTCCTCGCGACCAAGGACCAAATCGACAAAGTGATTTTCGTTCTCTGGGGCGAGGACATTTACGACGCGTATCTCGGGTTGTTGTAGCCGCTGACCTCCTCCGGCACGCCGAAGGTTAACGGAGGCGCTGGACAGGACCGCGTTCGCTGAGCGAAACGGCTACAGAAGTTGAAGAGACGCAAACTGGCGATCAATTTCGATTTTATTTTGTATGATTAATCCGAACGAAAACAATCTTACGAGGGACGAACCGCTGCCGACGCCGGTTCAGCCGGGCGCAGAAGAAACTGGACCGGGTGGGCGTGAGCAGTTTCGTCGAGCAACAAACAAATTTTCCACGGCCATGAGCCAGACGTGGGATGAAACAAAAGAGAAAGCCGGCCGCGCGCGAGACCGTACTGAATACTTCGTACGCGAAAATCCCGTGCCGACCATCCTTGGCGCGCTGGGGCTCGGAATCGCGATCGGATTGGCGATCCGTTTTGCATCTACCAGCGAGCGAAAGGCCGAGATAGAGCTGAAGTCGCCGCTGGGAAATTTCGACTGGGGTGTTCTTTCGCTGCCGTTTCTCTGGCCATTGTTCAAATCAGCCAAAGAAAAATATGAAAGTTCGGCTGAAGCTGTAAAAGATGGCGTAAAACAATTGAAAAAGATCGACGTGGACCGCTACGCAAAGCCGATCCGTAAACGTTGGAAATCCTGGACGCGTTGATTCCGAAAGTCCGCTGTGGGACGGACTCGTCCCGTGGCGAGCTTTCGCGAGTTGAGCGTTGATGGCAAATCGGTGCCGGATCCTTCAATCAAGCTCAAGAAAGCTATTGACGAGATCGGCGAGCGGACGCGGATACTGGGCCATGAAAGCGTGACCACCGCCATTAAATCGAGCCAGCCATGCGAGGAATGGCGTTAACGAGCTTCAATGCATTGGACGGTGGGATCACGATATCGGCCGTGCCGGTGGCAATTAGCACGGGAACATTTATCTGTCGCAGACGATTCCCGACGCCAATGCAGTGCCACGCGTCCATCGCCGCGGCCTGACGATTAACGAGATCGGAAGATAATTGCGCACGCGCCGCTGCTACGATATCGCCGAATTCGCGATGAGTGGATTCGGCAACACCACTCGGAAAAAGCAAGGATAGCAATCGACGCGCCTGTTCTTGAGGCGTCCGGACATATCGATCAATTGCGACCATACGGCGGTTGAAGCGCGATCTGCGTCAGATCCTCCCGGATCCGTCGATAGTAAGATGAGTTTGTTAATACGACTACCTTGATGCAAGCATTCTCCTCGCGGAATGTGTCGATCTCGGCATGGCAATCTCGAATTTATCCCAGCAGCCCGCCTGGCAGCGCAACCCGGTTTTCGAATTCTTCGCATCGCTTAAACTCGCGGTCGTCCTGCTTGCGGTAATCATTGTCGCCGCCATAGCAGGTACACTCTATGAATCGAGTTTCGATGCGAAAGTTTCGCGCGCCTACGTTTACGGAGCGCCCTGGTTCAATCTCTGGCTTGTTTTGCTCGGGGCAAACCTGGCCTGTTCCGCGCTCTCTCGTTGGCCCTGGCGCAAACATCATCTCGCGTTTCTCATTACGCATCTCGGTATCATCACGCTGCTGATCGGATCCCTTATCGGCAGAATTTGGGGAATCGAAGGGACCATCACGCTTTTCAAAGGCGAACCGCCAACAAGTCGGCTCCTGATCGATGAACGCCAGCTGCGGGTTCACGATGTCGATGGAATCGTAAAAGGTTATCCCGCCGAGTTTTTGCATCATCCGCCGACGCCACAACATCCACGCGATCTTGGCCTGCTCGCGAGCGGCGCGCATTTGAAGATTATTGATTACGCCCCAACGGTCGAGGCAAAGCTCAACCCAAAGCGACTGAATGACGGCGGAGCGCCCGCGCTGCATTTCGCCATTGCCACCGCGATGATGAACCAACATCTCGATGGCTGGCTGCTGGCCGACGATCCGCAGAACGGAAATTTCTCCATGGGTCTGGCCAAGATCGAATTGAAACGCGGCAGTGCACCAGATTCAGGTAGGGGCGATTCGCCGAATCGCCCTCAAATGAGCACGACCAAGAACATGAATAAGAGCGAAGAGGCGGTCGACCTTGAGGAATCAATATTCGCCTTTAGCAAAGCGCCTGACGAGCAGATTGGGCATGTCGGCGAGGGCGGCAGCGTCGGAGCGAAAGTGCGCCTGGCGCAACCTCAGAACGGCAACAAAGGACGGGTTCTTGTTTCATTAGGCGAAAAGGAAGCCAGTTTCGACGTTTCAGAAAATCTCGGTCGCGATGCCGCAATCGCCGGTACACCATTCACACTCAAAATCGACCAGTACTGGGCCGATTTTCGAATCGAGAATGGCAAGCCCAGTTCCCTCAGCGATCAGCCAAACAATCCTGCGGTGCTTGTGACGATCCGAGGCAAAGGTGTCCCCGCCGGCGAACCCGAGGCAAATCCACATGGGAGTGCCAAGGACCTCACCACGACCGGAGGCCCGCCATCAATGCCCGCACCCGGTGAAGGAACACCCAATCAGTTAACGCTGTTTATCGCGGACGACGGTACGATCAGTTACGAGCTTGCTTCACGAAAGAATGGCAAATCAAGCGGAAAAATCGAGTTGGACAAGCCACTGCCAACCGGTTGGGCGGATTGGCAATTAACGATTGATAAGACCATACGACACGCGGCGAGCTCGATGGATTTCAATCCCGTTAATTCCGAGACAACGGCGGCGAGCACCGATGTGCCAGATGGAGTGAACGTCCAGATTCAGCAAAATGGCGAAACCTTTGAACGATGGGCGCCAGCGGGTTGGCAGATTGCAATTCCCACTTCACCCAGCCCGACGACGGTTGCCTACGGCTGGAAAACGGTGTCGCTGCCCATAGGGCTGGAACTGCTGAACTTCGAAGTAAAACGGAATGAAGGCAGTGACAGCCCTGCGGGATTCAAAAGTACCCTGCGCATTGTTACTGCCGACGGCGAGACCACCACGGGATCGTGCTGGATGAACCATCCATTCAGTTATCCGGGCACTTGGTGGCATACGTGGACGGGACTCACCTACAAAATTTCTCAGGCGTCCTGGAACCCGGAAAACCTCGGACAAAGCACCGTGCAGATTTTGCGCGATCCCGGTTGGCTATTGAAATGGATCGGTTCGCTGCTCGTGGTGATCGGCGTGTTCATGATGTTTTATCTCCAGCCGTACCGAAAACAGACCGAGGGCGAACCGATCACGCCTTCAAGTCCAAATCAAGAAGATGAAGTTGTCAGAGGCGAAGCCATTGCGGAAATCACCCCGTAAATTCCGCGGTAACGGTTGCATTGTCATTCCGAGCGTAGCGAGGAACCTCACAATCGAAGTGGGGACCACACAGAATAACGTGTGTGAGGCCACGAGCTGCGTGAGGTCCTTCGCTTCGCTCAGGATGACCCGCGCGGCGATAGTTCAGCATTGAAAATTGAAGCAAAACGTTGAACGTTTCGTTCTCACATGGAAAAGAGAAAAATCATTCAATCGTTCGTGTTTTTCGGATTCGTTGCGGCCTTCGCCGCATTCGGGGCGGACAAAGAGCAGCAGGACCAAGTTTCCCAAGCTGAGCAATCCGACTCCGCCGGTTCTAAATGGGGCTCTTACGATGGCGAGCCAGTGACCAAGTGGAATCCAGACGGGCGAACAATGACGCTGCTAACTGAATTGCGTTATACAGATCCGAATGGCAACACATGGATCGCTCCGATCGGATCGATTGTCGATGGCGCATCCATTCCGCGTTACCTCTGGTCGGTCATGGGCGGGCCGTTCGAAGGAAGATACCGGAATGCCTCTGTGTTGCACGATGTCGCGTACGGGGACAAGAAGCGCCCCTGGCAGGATTGCGACCGCATGTTCTACTTCGCCATGCGGTGCAGCGGGGTGAGCGCTGTTGAAGCTAAGACCATGTTTTACGCGCTCTACAAATTCGGTCATCACTGGAAGTTTCCAATCAAACGCGCGAAACCGGTGAAGTTTGAAGGGCAATTAGTGGCACGCGCGGAGCCGATTCCGCGAGCAATTCCAGTGAATCCGGCTGAGATCAACGAAGCGCGTGATTGGATTCAGAATGCCGATCCGAGTCTTGAGCAGATTGAGCAACGGGCTGGCACCGAAGCGTGGTGATGCGACGTGTGTTTACGATGGCTCATCCCGAGTCGCATAGACGACGAGGGACCTCGCAGACGCACACGCCATCACGCGAAATCACAAAACGCAACGCGAGGATCAATGTGTCTCTGCGGGTTCCCTCGCTCCGCTCGGGATGACATGCGCTGGGAATGCTTTGGGATCAAAAAGAGCAACGGGCGCCTCAGAGAAGCTCCGTCCCGAGGCGCCCGGCTCTGGGTCTATCTGTGGCGCAACCTAACCCATCGGTAGCAAATTCTCTTGTCCTGCGGCCGCGAGTTTCACTGCGTAAAGGCTGTGATCGATATCACCGTCGCGTGCCAATTGTCGAGGTTTCGTAATTGCGTTTGGGTTTCCGGGCACCATTGCAGCCCGGCGTTACAAACAGATGACGGCCTCGCAAAAAAATGGTGACGTTTCCGTGGCGATTATGTGAACAGATCTGCCGTGCCACATCTGAAACTTGACGATCGTTCGAAGCAAAATCCGCAAGGAGAGCGCCCCGCAGGGCGGCTATGATTTTCTGGATCGCGCTTTGAGGCAGACGGAGGTATAATTTTGAGGCGATGCCACGGGCGAGCCTGAGCACGTTTCTTATTTTTCTCAATGTAATCGCCGTAGCTTCGAGTCAGACTCCGGGACCCAGGCCACTCCCGAAGGAGCCGCTCGAAAGATATGATAACCCACCGCCGCTATCTCCTGCCGTAGCCACTTCGCCGGGCTTGGTCTCGCGTTTCGGGCCGTACACGAGCTATCAAGTCAACGTTAATGTGAATGGCAATAACGTTGTTGGCGACGCTGCAAATGAGCCATCCATTTGCGTCGATCCGACAAATGGAAACAAAATGAGCATCGGTTGGAGGCAATTCGATAGTGTGTCGTCCAATTTTCGCCAGGCGGGATTCGCGCATAGGCCAACGGTGGGAGGACGTGGATTTCTGCTAGCGTTCTCCAACATAATGTTTTTCGCAGCGATCCAGTGCTGAACTCAGATAACGCCGGCCATTTTTTCTATCTCAGCCTCTTGCAGAACTTTTTCGACGATTTGTGGCGATCACTCGATGGCGGTCAATCATGGATAAGTATCGCGCCGGCGGATGGTGGAGATAAACAGTGGTTTACCATCGATACTACGAATAGCACCGGACACGGATTCCAGTACCAATCCTGGAGCACCGACGGAAATAATTACGCCGGCAGGCAATTCACTCGATCGACCAACGGCGGATTGACCTGGATGAATCCGATCAATATTCCTAATTCCCCCGCGTGGGGTACACTCGACATCGATTCCAGCGGGAATCTTTTTATCGGCGGTGTAAACCTGAACAGTGGGCAAATTTGGTGTGTTCGCTCCACCAATGCAAAGAACGGCGCCGTAGTCCCCACTTTCGACCAGAGCAGAGCAGTGAACCTCGGCGGCAATATCGTTTCCGCCGAGCCGATTAATCCGGAGGGATTAGTCGGTCAGATTTTCCTGGCGGCGGACCGTTCGGGCACGAGTACGAACAACAATATTTACATGCTCGCGAGCGTTCAGCCCGCCGGCTTCACGAGTGGCAGCGATGTGGAGTTGGTGCGCAGCACAAACGGAGGTCAAACCTTCAGCGCACCGCACCGGATCAATGACGATTCCGTTAATCACGCGAAGTGGCACTGGTTTGGCACGCTTTCGGTCGCGCCTAACGGCCGAATCGATGCAATCTGGCTCGACACACGTAACGCCGCGAACAATACCGACTCGCAACTCTTCTATTCGTACAGCTCGGACGGCGGAAATACCTGGTCGCGGAACGTCGCAATCAGCGATTCCTTTAACCCGTACCTCGCTTATCCGAATCAGCGCAAGCTCGGGGATTACATCACAATCGTCTCGGATAATGGAGGCGCAAATGTCGCGTATTCGGCGACATTTAATGGTGAAGAGGACATCTATTATGTCCGGATCAGTCGAAACGCTTGGAACTTGATTACTACCGCCGATTTCAACGGCAACGGCAAGCCTGATTATGCGCTTTACAATTTCAGCACGCAGGGCACTGCGATCTGGTATTTGAACAATAATGTTTATGTCAGTGCCGCTTATGGCCCCACTCTGCCGAGCGGATGGCAATTTGTGGCGACAGGCGATTTCAACCGCGACGGCAAACCCGACTACGTGCTTTACAAAACGAGTACGCGGCAAACTGCGATTTGGTATTTGAACAACAACGTCTATCGGGGCGGGGCTTACGGTCCAACCCTACCCGCCGGGTGGATCTTGACCGGTACAGGAGATTTTAACGGCGATAACAAACCCGATTACGTACTTTACAACAGTGGGACACATCAAACAGCGATTTGGTATCTGAACAATAATGTTTATATCGGCGGTGGTTTTGGGCCGACCCTTCCCAACGGCTGGGAACTGGTTGGTGTAGCGGATTTTGATCGCGACGGCCACCCAGATTATGTCTTATTCCATCCGAGCTCAGGCTATACAGCTATCGCTTATTTATCGGGACTAACCCTTGTGGGTGCCGATTGGGGACCGCATCTTCCCAGTGGCTGGGTTTTCGTAGCCACAGGGGACTTTAACGGGGACGGCAAACCCGATTATGTGCTTTACAACGCCGCCACGCGTCAAACAGCAATCTGGTATTTGAACAACAATGTTTACGTCAACAGCGCGTACGGTCCGACATTACGGTGACGCCGGACTACTTTGGTAGCCTGTCATTTAGCCGGGATAGCAAGCGGGCACTATCGCAGCTAACCGTAATAACAGATGGCAGCCTCGCGAAAAAATCGTGATAGTTACGCCGCAGTTCGTGAGCTGTCTTAACGGATTCTAAAAGGAAATCTCAACGAGAGGATATTTATGCTAGGCGAGAAGATTGGCAGAACATCGGGCAAGATTACTTCGCAGCGCGTATTACCGAACCTGGGCGGAGGCCCAAAAATGGAGACGTCGTTTCAGGCGAGTGGATCGATTTTGGGCACAGACGTAAAGGAGACAGGTACCTATTGCACTATGGTCCGTCCCGACGGGACCCTCTACGGCGAAGGGCAAGGAGTGATGATTCTCAAGGACGGAAAAATGGCCACGTGGACAGCCAATGGTGTCGGCACGACGAAGAAAGATGGAACAGCGAGCTTTTGCGGAGCCATTTATTATCAAACTTACCCGCCGCGCTGGTCTCGCCTGAGCAAGGTCACCGTGGTATTCGAATATGAGGTAGACTCAGAGGGTAACACTCGCTCCGATTTTTGGGAATGGAAGAAGCCTGGCACCTAAGTCGCCGCGACAGCGATGGTGCAGCGCGTTGCCCTCAACACGTTATTAATTCTAGGCGGTTCTGCGGCGACTATTCCGCCATCGTTTTCGTAGAAGCCGACCCAGTAGCTTGCTGTTGCGTCGCGCCGTTTTTCTCCAGCGCGACGGCCAGAACTTCATCCACATTTTCGACCGGGACGAATTTGAGTTTTTGTTTCGCTTCCTCGGGAACATCAAAAAGATCTTTTTCGTTGAGTTTCGGGATGATGACCGTGGAAATGCCGGCGCGCATTGCGGCCAGACTTTTCTCCTTCAGACCGCCGATTGGCAAAACCAGCCCGCGCAGACTGATTTCGCCAGTCATGGCGACGTCTGGTCGGACGGGGGTATTGCTGAAGAGAGAGGCAAGGGCGGTGAACATGGCAATTCCCGCTGACGGGCCGTCCTTCGGCACAGCGCCGGCGGGTACGTGCACGTGAATGTCCATTTCGCGAAATTCTTCTGGATTCACGCCCAGTTGGCCCTCGCGGCTGCGAAGAAGACTCAGCGCAGCTTGGACGGATTCCTTCATCACTTCGCCAATGTGTCCGGTCAGGATAATATTCGCTTTCCCTGGATAACGTGTGGCTTCGATATGCAACACTTCGCCGCCGGCAGGCGTGTACGCCAGCCCAGTGACAACGCCCGGTTTGCTCGTTTTCAATTTTGTTTCGCGCACGTATTTGGCCGGCCCGAGCATCCCCGCCACCACATCCGGCGTGACAGTGACGTGATCGGTCTTGCCGCGTGCAACCTGCGCTGCGATGCCGCGACAGATCGCGCCGATCTGTCGTTCAAGCTCACGCACGCCGGCTTCGTGCGTGTAATCGTTAATCACGCGGCGAAGCGCGTCCTCTTGCCATTCGCATTGCTCGGGTTTTAATCCATTCTCTTCGAGCTGCCGCGGCACCAGGTACCGCTTGGCGATCTCGAGTTTTTCACGCTCGGTGTAACCGGGCAGCGAAATGACTTCGATCCGGTCGCGCAACGGTTCTGGTATGCCCTCGATATAGTTCGCAGTGCCGATGAAAATCACCTGCGACAGATCGAACGGCACATCGAGATAGCGATCGACAAACTTGTCGTTTTGGCGCGGATCCAGCACCTCCAGTAAAGCACTCGCGGGATCACCTCGAAAATCGGCGCCGATCTTGTCGATCTCATCGAGCATGAACACAGGATTGCGTGTTCCGCAGCGACGCAGTTCCTGAATGATGCGCCCCGGCATTGAGCCGATGTAAGTGCGGCGATGTCCGCGGATTTCTGCTTCGTCGCGCATGCCACCGAGACTGATCCGGACAAATTTTCTGCCCAGTGCGTCGGCAATCGATTGACCGAGACTGGTTTTGCCCACGCCAGGCGGCCCAAGAAAACAGAGGATCGCGCCGTGCCCATGCGGATTGAGTTTGCGCACCGCCAGATATTCGATCAGGCGCTTTTTCACCTTTTCCAGATCGTAATGATCGCGATCGAGAATTTTTTGCGCTTGGTCGAGATCAAGATTGTCCTCGCTCAGTTTGTTCCAGGGCAAATCAGCGATGATCTCGATGTAACTGACGATGACCGAGAATTCCGGACTTGCCGAAGGAATAAAATCAAGGCGTTTCAATTCCCGCTCCGCCTGTTTCATCACTTCCTCTGGCGGTTTGGCTTCCTCGACCCGGGCGCGCAATTGTTGCGCCTGTTCCTCGCCGCCACCTTCGGCTTCGCCCAGCTCGCGCTGGATCGCCTTGATTTGCGAACGTAAATAGGCACGCCGCTGCGCATCAGAAAACTGCGAGGCCACATCTTTTTGTAGCTTCTGCTGGATCTCGGCGATTTCGAGCTGCGCCGATATCTGTTTCTGAATTGCGCGTACCCGCTTCTCGACATCGACCTCCTCGAGTAGCGCCTGCTTCTGGGCCACGTCTACATTTAGGTTTGGCGCGAGAAAGTCAGCAAGCTGCTCTGGATTTTCGATGTTCAGAATCATCAGGCGCGCCTGTTCCGGCGCGTCCGGAGCGAGTTCGAACAATCGCGCAGCCGAATCTCGCAAGTTTCGGAAGGTGGCTTCCCATTCCTTGCTTGCCGGCGGTAGGATCGATTCGGGCAGGTCAACCTCGGCGCGCAGAAATGGCGAGGTCTCGATGATTTTGCGAAGTGAAAATCGGCGCAGGCCTTGCACAATAACGAGCACGTTGTCCTCTGCCTGGCGCACAAGCTTGAGCACGAGTGCGGCTGTGCCGACCGAATAGAGGTCTTGCGGTGTCGGATCTTCCTTCGCCTCATCGCGCTGCGTCAACAGCCCGATCACTTTTGTTCGTGGCAAAGTGTCATCGAGCAGTTTGAGCGATGCTGCCCGCTGGATATTCAGTGGAATGATTGTCCCAGGAAAAACAACGATCCCGCGCACGGGCAGAATCGATAATTCCTCAGGGATGCGCGGCGTTCCACTCTTGTCCATTCCCGCCGCAATAGTGCTCTCCACGCCCGGCTTCGTTTCAACATGAGCCTGCAAGGTGCTGAGTTCTTTTGAGCTCATGACTCTTTCAAGGGCAGCGAAATCCAGAGCAATCCGTTGCGCTGCTCGGCGTGCGCTTGCTCGATTTCCACTTCGGCTGGCAACGGCACTTCCCGTATGAACGGGCCGTAATCGATCTCCATGGCCAGCAATTGCAGGGCGCATCCCTCGTCATCAGTCGGCTCAGGCAGCTCTCGCGTGCCGCGAATCACCACCCGTCGCGATTCGACGGTCAGATCAATGAACGCGCGATCGACCCCCGCCAGATCGACGCAAATACGAATGGATTTTTCGCAGCGATACGCATTGATTGCAGGTTCCCAGGCGTGCGGTGCAAATCTGGAAAATTGCAAACGCGATAGCTCGGAAGTCAGATCCTGCAACGTGC
>Ga0209056_10001193_pt1 | contig 28511 bp, 29 predicted proteins | sample GraSoiAngelo_114_FD_185876 | JGI IMG/M metagenome (GOLD analysis project Ga0209056, IMG submission 185876) | Grasslands soil microbial communities from the Angelo Coastal Reserve, California, USA - 14_0903_13_40cm (SPAdes) (version 2) | ecosystem: Environmental > Terrestrial > Soil > Grasslands... | reverse complement strand
GCCGTCGCCGCCCGCGACGATCACCGCCGAGAAGCCCTCGGCTATCGCGCCCTTCGCAAGCTCCGCCGATGTCGGATGCTCGGCGCCGGTCTGGCGCGTCTCGATGTCGAATCCGGCCGCAAGCAGCAGCCGAACGCATTCCGCCAGGTCGCCGTCTTCGGCGGTCCGTTTTCCGGCTGCGGGGTTGTAGATAAGCAGGGCGCGCTCACCCACTCGCGGGAGTCTCGTCGCACACCGCAGGCCACCTCAAGCCCCGGCCGTTTGGTACTGAGCGATGGTCCGCGCGGCGGCGACCGGTCTGGCTACCGCGTTCTTTCGGCTCTACCTCTTGGAGGGGCTGGCGCCAGGGCCCGCGCGCCCGGCGGCCCTGCTCGCCGCGATCGCGGCCGAGCAGCTGCCATTCGCCAGAGGCGCATTCGGCCGGGCGCTGCAGTCGCTGATCGAGGGCGGGTACATCGCGCCGGCCGCGGCGGCGACGGTCTGCCTCACCGCGCTCGGCGCCGCGGAGCGCATGGCCGAACGCGAGCGTTGGTCGGCGATGCTGCCGACGCTCCGGCGACTGCTTGGCGACGCCGAGGCCCATCCGTTCCCGCTGATCGCCGAGGCCGCGCCACCGCGCGCGCAGCCGGTCGCCGAGGCGTATCTGGATCGCGTCCTGGTCGCCTCGGTGCGCGAGCGGATCGCCGCGGCACGTGATGGCGGTCCGAGCTTCGCTGTTGTGCTGGCGCAGCTCGACGTGGATGCGGTCGCTGAGGCCAATCGTCGCGCGATGGTCCATCGCGCCATCCGAGCGACGTTGGGCGCGACCGCGACCCTCTTCGGCGGAGACGTCTCCGCCTACCGGTACGGCGAGAGCGGGGTCGCGGTGCTCGCACCGGTCGGACGAGACGTCACCCGCGGCGAGCGTCTCGCTGCGCTGGTGCGCGCGCGGCTGGACGAGCTCATGCGGACCATGACGTCGACGGTTCGCGCCTTCGGCGCGGCGCGCTGGACTGTTCGCGCTGGCGCGGCGACGTGGAACGACAGGACGGAGACGAGCACGGTACTGCTTCGCGCCGCCGAGGCGGCGCTAGCCGCCGATGGCGAGCGCCGCGACGCGGCATGACACCCCAAATCGCCCCTAATGCCGGCTCCCCGGTTAAGATACCTAGGCATTTATGGCAAACCGGGACCGCGAACCTAGGAATGGTAACGCAATGCGGATCGGGCAGGCGGCCGAGCTGCTCGGCATCTCCACCGACACGCTGCGCCGCTGGGCGGCCTCCGGAAAGATCCGCGTCCGCAGGTCCATCGGCGGGCAACGTCTGGTCGGCCTCGCGGAGCTGCGTCGGCTTCAGGGAAAGAGGCGGGGGCGGACCAAACAGCGGCCGATAGTCGCGCAGTCCGCGCGTAATCGCTTCCCAGGGATCGTCACGCGCGTCGAGAAGGACCGCGTGGCCGCGGTCGTCGAGGTACAGGCGGGCCCGCATCGTCTGGTCAGCCTGATGACGGCGGAGGCGGCGACCGAGCTCGGCCTCAAGCCGGGCCGCAGCGTCGTGTGCGTGATCAAGGCAACGAACGTCGTGGTCGAGGTGCCTGCGGGGCGATGATCCGAGCGTTCGTCCTGCTGCTCATTTGTGCGCTCGTCGCATGCGGTCCGCCGGCCCAGAGAAGCGTGGACCGCCCGGAGGTACTGCTCGCGACCACGACCAGTTTCCAGGATTCGGGTCTGCTCGATGTCCTTTCCGCCGATTTCCAGAAACGCACCCCCTACAGGCTGCGGGCCACAGCCGTTGGGACAGGCGCGGCGCTCGCCATCGGCGCTCGGGGCGACGCCGACGTGGTCTTCGTGCATGCGCCGAACGAGGAGCTCGCGTACATGCAGCAGGGCAACGGCGACCGGCGGCTGCTGGTGATGCACAACGACTTCGTTCTGGTCGGGCCGCCCGCGGATCCGGCGCACGTTCGCGGCAAGAACGTCTTCGACGCGTTGCGAGCCATCGCCGCCTCGCAGGCGACGTTCATCTCGCGCGGCGACAAGTCCGGCACGGACATCTTCGAGAAGAACCTCTGGAAGCAGACCGGGATCGCCCCCGCCGGCTCCTGGTATGTGGAGGCCGCGACCGGGATGGGTCAGACACTGACCATCACATCCGAGAAGCGCGCGTACACCCTGTCGGACCGCGGGACCTTCCTCGTACGTCAGGGCCAGAACGAGGTCCAGATCCTGGTGCAGCGCGACCCTCCGCTCATCAACGTCTACCACGTGATCACCGTCAACCCGCGCAAGTTCCCGAAGGTCAACGCGGCGGGCGCGAATGCGTTCGCCGACTACCTCGTCTCGGCCGAGACCCAGCGACTCATCGCATCGTTCGGCGTGGAGAAATACGGCGAGCCGCTCTTCTTTCCCGACGCGGGGAAGAGCGACGCCGATGTGCGCTAGATGGACCTCATCCTTCAGGGCCTTGGCGAGGCCGCGTCGCGCCTGGTATCGCTCGACCCGGACGTCCGCGAGGCAACCTCGGCGGCGCTGGCGGTCAGCGGGATCGCCACGGCGCTCTCGGTCGCGACCGGAGTTCCGGCCGGGGCCTGGCTCGGCCTCAGCCGCTTCCGAGGGCGGAAGCTCCTTCTCTCTCTCGTCAATACCGGCATGGGTCTCCCGCCGGTCGTCGTTGGTCTCTTTGTCGCTGTCCTGGTCTGGCGCAGCGGACCCTTCGGCGGTCTCGACTGGTATTGCACCCGGCAAGCCATGGTCGCCGCTCAGTACCTCCTCGCCGCGCCGACGGTGGTCGGTCTCACCGCGATCGCCATCCAGGCGATCGATCCGATGCTGCACTTGCAGCTGTCCGCCCTCGGCGCGACGAGGATCCAGATGCTCGGCATCCTCGTTCGAGAGGCGCGGTTGCCCATCCTGACCGCCGCGATGGCCGGCTTCGGCGCCGTGATCAGCGAGATCGGGGCGTCGCTGATGGTCGGATGCAACATCAAGGGCGACACCCGCATCCTGACCACCGCGATCGCGCTCGACACGAGCAAAGGCGAGTTCGGCTCGGCCTTCGCGCTGGCGTTCATCCTCTTGCTGCTGGTCTTCGCCGTGAACGCGGTGACGACCTGGGCGCAGCAGCGCCGGAGACCGCTCTGATGGCGGCGATCATCGAAGCCACGGATCTCATCGTGTCCCGCGGTGGACGCGAGGTCGTTCACGTTCCCCGCATCGACATCGAGGAGGGAGAAACGCTCGCGCTGCTCGGTCCGAATGGCGCCGGGAAGAGCACTCTCGTTTTCGCCCTTGCCTCGCTCCTCCCGGCGAGCGGCGAGCTGCGTTTCCGCGGTGAGGTCGTTCGCGACCACGTCGCGTATCGACGTCGGATCGCCGTCGCGTTCCAGCGCCCGCTGCTCCTCGACCGTTCGGTGCTGGATAACGTCGCGCTCGGCCTTGAGCTGCGTGGGGTCCCTCGCCTCGAACGCGAGCGCCGCGCCCAGGAGGCTCTGACGCGGATCGGGGTCGGAAACCTCGGGCGTCGCCCCGCCTGGGCGCTCTCGGGTGGCGAGGCCCAACGTGTCTCCATCGCGCGCTCACTGGCGGTCCGTCCTGAAGTTCTCTTCCTCGACGAGCCATTCGGCGGTCTCGACGCGCCCACACGCGAGAGCGCCATCGCGGACTTGGGCAATGCCGTACGCGTCGACGGCCTCACCACCGTACTCGTGACTCACGATCGCGATGAGGCCTTGTCGCTCGCGGATCGCGTGGCCGTGCTCATTGATGGCCGAGTGCGGCAGGCCGACCGTGCCGAGATCGTCTTCGCGATGCCCGCCGACCCCGATGTCGCGGCGTTCGTCGGCGTCGAGAACATCCTGCCGGCTCGGGTCGCCTCGTCCGACGACGAGCTGACCCACCTCGAACTGGGTCAGCGGGTGCTCGAAGTCACCGCGACCGCTCCGCCCGGAGAGGAGTTCCCCCTTGTGGGTATTCCTCCCGACGACGTGATCATCGCGCGTGTTGCGCCCGCGACGAGCGCTCGAAACACGTTCGAGGGTCGGATCGTCCGTGTCGAGCCGATCGGCCGGCGCGTGCGGGTGGTGCTCGATTGCGGCTTTCCGCTGGTTGCTCACGTGACGCATCGCTCCGCACGCGAGCTCGGTCTTCACGCCGGGGACGATATCGTCGCGTCGTTCAAGGCGACGGTCCCGCATCTGCTCCCGCGCCACCGCCGCAACTAGTCGTTCCGCTCGTACGGACGTCGCCCGTACGGACGTCGCTCGTCCTCATAGGTGACTTCGGTCCCCTCCTCGTCCTCGCTAGTCCGTAGACTCGCTGAATGCCGATCAGCGCGACCTCGGCGCGTCCAGCGCAGCAGCTCATGAGCGCGGACGACGCGCTCGCGCGGATCCTCGCGGGCGTCCCGGGGCTGCCGGCGGTCGACGTCCCGCTCCTCGATGCGCTCGGCCTGGTGCTCGCCGAGGAGATCTCCGCCGACCGCGACGTCCCGCCGTTCCGCAATTCCGCGATGGACGGCTACGCGGTGCGCGGCGAGGACGTCGCGACCGCACCCACGCGGCTGCGTGTGGTGGGCGAGGTCGCGGCGGGCGGCTTCCCCGACCGCGCGATCGGCAAGGGTGAGGCGATGCGGATCATGACCGGCGCGCCGATGCCCGAGGGCGCCGACACGGTGGTGCGCGTCGAGGACAGCGACAACGCGAGCGACGTCGTGACGATCACCGCACCGACCCCGAAGGGGATCTCGGTGCGGCAGGCCGGTGAGGATCTCCGCAAGGGCGAGACGATCCTCGACGCGGGCACGGTGCTCCGGCCGGCGGAGATCGGCCTGCTCGCATCCGTCGGTCGGTCGAAGGTGCACGTTCGCAAACGTCCGCGCGTGGCGGTGTTCTCGACCGGCGATGAGATCGCCGAGGTGGACGCACCGCTCGGGAAAGGGCAGATCCGTGACTCCAATCGCTACACCCTGGCGTCGGCGATCCGCGCCGCGGGCGCCGAGCCGTGGGTGCGCGGGATCGTGCGCGACTCGCCCGATGCGCTGCGCGCGGCGCTCCGCGAAGCGAGGACCGCCGACGCCATCGTGACGAGCGGCGGCGTGTCCGTGGGCGACCACGATCACCTGAAGCCGGTGCTCTCGGAGCTTGGCACCATCGACTTCTGGGCCATCGCGATCCGACCCGGGCGGCCACTCGCATTTGGCGAGCTGAAAGATGGCGAGCGGCGCGTCCCGATCTTCGGCCTCCCGGGCAACACCGTCTCCGCGCTCTTGACGTTTGAGATCTTCGTCCGGCCCGCGCTTCTGCGGATGCAGGGCCGCGAACACGTGAGCCGTCCGCGCACCACTGCCCGGCTGCTCGAGCCGATCGAGAAGATTCCGTCGCTCCGCTTCTTCGCACGCGGGATCCACGATCCAGGAGCCGGCACCGTGCGGCTGACGGGGCCGCAAGGCTCCGGGATCCTGCGCTCGATGTCGCTCGCGAACTGCCTCATCGATCTGCCGGTGGGCAGGGATCGTTATGAGGCGGGCGAGACCGTCGACGTGATCCTCACCGAGCTGCCGGAGCCGCGTTAGTGCCGCCGCCCTCGCGCCGAAAGCCGCAGCGGGCCGCCTATCTCGCGCGGATCAAGGATCAGGCGGTCTCGACGCGGCCCCGGAAGGCAAAGCCCCGGAGAAGCACGGCCGTCCTGACGCACATCGATGCGAAGGGCGCCGCCCGCATGGTGGACGTCGGCGCGAAGGGCGTCACCTCCCGGCGCGCGGTCGCACGCGGACTGCTCCGCGTATCGCCGGCGACGCGGGCGCTCGTCCGCGATGGCGCCACCCCCAAAGGCGACGTGCTCGCCGCCGCGCGGCTCGCCGGAATCATGGCCGCGAAGAAGACGAGCGAGCTGATTCCCCTCACGCACCCGCTGCCGCTCACGCACGCCGCCGTGGAGCTCACGATCGGGCAGGACGGCATCACCATCGAGGCGACGGTCTCGACCTCGGCCCAGACGGGCGTCGAGATGGAGGCGTTGACCGCGGTCTCGGTCGCGGGGCTCACGCTCTACGACATGCTGAAGTCGGTCGAGCGCGGCGCGCGCCTCACGGACATCCGGCTCGTCGAGAAGACCGGCGGGAAATCCGGGATATACCGCGCGCCATGAGACAGTGACGCGCACCGTGAAGGTGCGCGCGGGCATCATCACCGTGAGCACGAAAGGCGCGGCCGGAGTGCGGACCGATGAGAGCGGTCCCGCGATGCGCCAAGCGCTCATCGCCGCGGGATGCGAGGTCGTACACAGCGCGCTCGTGCCCGACGACGTCGAGGGCGTCGCCACCGCGATCCTCGGCGCCCTCCGCGCGGGCGCCAACGTGGTGCTGACCACGGGTGGGACCGGCCTCTCGCCGAACGACGTGACCCCCGAGGCCACGCGCCGGGTCATCGATCGCGAAGTCCCGGGCATCGCCGAAGCGCTCCGCGCGAGGTCGCTCGAACAGACCGCCCACGGGATGCTCTCTCGCGGCGTCGCCGGCTCGGTGGGTCCCGCGCTCGTCGTGAACCTCCCAGGCTCGCCGCGGGCAGTGCGCGAATCGCTCGATGTGCTCCTGCCGATCCTCCCTCACGCCATCGAGCTGCTCGCCGGCGAGAGTGGCGAGCGAAGTCATCGAGTGGTGGGGGGTTCGAGGGGGGCAGAGCCCCCTTCGACCGTGTGAACCTCGCGATCGCGCCCGAGGTGAGCGCGGCGCTCGCCGCCGGCGGGGCGGTGGTGGCGCTCGAATCCACGGTCATCGCGCACGGACTTCCGCGCCCGCGGAACCTCGAGACCGCGCAGGCGCTCGAGGCCGATATCCACGCGCTCGGCGCGATACCCGCGACCATCGCCTTGAGCGATGGCCACGCGGTGGTCGGCGCCGGTGACGTCCTTCTCGAACGGCTCGCGAACGAAGATGGCGTGACGAAGACGTCGCTCCGCGACATCGCTCCGGTGCTGGCGGCGCGCGGTGTGGGCGCGACGACGGTCGCCGCAACGGTCGAGATCGCGGCGCGCGTTGGCATCCACGTGATGGCCACAGGCGGCATTGGCGGCGTGCACCGCGGTGCCGAGCGCAGCTTCGACGAATCCGCCGACCTCGAAGCGATCGCGCGCAATCCGGTGTGTGTCGTGAGCGCCGGCGCGAAGCTGGTCCTTGATCTCGCGTTGACGCTCGAGCGGCTCGAGACGCTCGGCGTGCCGGTGATCGGCTACGGGACCGATGACCTCCCGGCGTTCTACGTCCGCTCGAGCGGTCTTCGCCTTTCGCATCGCGTGAACGACGCGCTCGGCGCCGCACGCATCGCCCGCGAGCAGTTCGCGCGAGGCTCGGGCATGGTCCTGGCCGTTCCGATACCCGTCGAGATGGCCCTCGATCACGACGAGGTGGAGACCGACGTCATGCGCTCGATCGGGGTAGCGGAGCGAGAGGGGATCCGCGGCGCGGAGCTCACCCCCTATCTCCTGCGCTCGCTTGGCGAGTCCACGCGAGGCCGCGCGCTCGATGCGAATATCGCGCTGTTACGTGCGAACGCGCGCGTCGCGGCGCAGCTCGCTCTCGCTCTCTGCACCTAGGGCCATCCGCCGCTAGATTTCCTCGCGGCCATGCAGCGCATCCTTACGGTCCCGCCATCGCCGGACGAGGTCGCGCAAGCGGCGGACGAGATTTCGGGCGGCGCCCTCGCGCGCGTGAGAGTCGAGCATTGGCCCCGCGGACGATCGCATCATGCCTACGTGCTCACCACGCCCGGTGGGGAGCAATTCCTCTTCAAGGTCCACCGCCGGCCGCACGCCGGCCGCATGCGGCGGTTCCTGCACCTCGCGGACCTGCTGCGATCGAAACAGGTCCCGCATCCGACCGTCCGCTGGTACGACGTTGAGAAGCGCACGCTCGGGGTGCCCTATTACATCCAAGACTTCATCAGCGGGGAGGACGCCGCGCGCTCCCAGGGAGCGGTCTCGTTCACCGACCAGCACCGCGTCGGTGAGGAGCTCGGCGGCGGACTTCGCATGATGCACCGCGTCGAGTACGTGGACACGCCGATGCCGTGGTCGACCGAGCTCGACGATCGGCTTCGGACGCGCGCCGCCGAGTGTCGCTTTCTTGACGCGCTCGATCAGGAGTCGCACGCGACCGTCATCGGGTACTACGAGGAGCGCCGCGACGCACTCGAGGGCGTCGAACGGCGCCTGACCCACGACGACCTCAACCTCGCCAACCTGCTGTTGCAGCGGCGCGCCGACGGGTGGCATTTCGTCGCGTTCCTCGACTTCGAGCGCGCGCGCGGGCGCGACCCGCTGCTCGACCTCGTGCGTCTCGAGACCTGGACCCTTCCCGCCTGCCCCGCGATGGTGGCGCCATTCAAGGACGCCTACGCCCATTTCGATGATGAGGAGACCCGTCGACGCTCGGAGATCTATGACGTCTATCTCCTGCTCGCGGGGATCGTCTGGTACCGCCAGAACGAGCTGCCGGAGCGGGAGCGCTTCTGCCGGGAACGCTTGCACGCGTGGCTCGCAGGTCGCGCGACGGGGTAGCTCAACGAACCGGCTCGGCCCTCCCGCTCGCGTGCGACGCAACGCCGGCGAGCGCCGCCGCGACCGCGGCGCGACCGTCGAGCCCAGTCACGGGGGGTGGACGCCGCTCGAGCGTGCCGCCGACGAATTCCGCGAGCTCCGCGCGATAGGCATCGCCGAAGCGCTCGAGGAATCCGGGGAAGAGATCATGTATCGCACCGCCGGGCGTGTAGACGTCGAGCCCCGTGCGCCGCTGGTGCCCGACCATCGCCGTGCCGTTCGCGCAGACGATTTCGCTCCGCACGTCGTACGCGTACAGCGCTCCCCGGTAGGTTTCGATGTCGGCAAGCGCGCCACGCGAGAAGCGCACGGCGTTGAGCGCGGCGTTCGGCGCGTGCTCGTGAGCGTCGCGCGTGTGGCAGAGCACGGCCGCCGCGGTCGCCACCGTCGCGATCTCGTCAGCCAGGAGGAAGCGCGACAGATCGAAGTCGTGGATGGTCGACTCGAACATCATGTCGACGACCCCTCGCGAGGCCGGCAGGTGGGTCGCCTCCCGATCGCGATGCACGGCGCGAAAGAGGAGCGGCTCGCCGAGCGCGCCCGAGACGATGAGCCGCTTGGCTTCGGCGTACGCCGGGTCGTAGCGCCGCATGAAGCCGATCTGCAGGCGAGCCGATCCGCGCTCCGCGGCCTGGATGACGCGGTCGCAGTCGGCGAGCGAGTGCGCCATCGGCTTCTCGAGCAGCACGTCCTTCCCGCGCGCGAGTGCCGCCACCGCCTGATCGGCATGGAAGCGCGAGGGCGAGGCGACGACGACGACGCGCACCTCGTCGTTCTCGAGCAGCTCATCGAGCGAGGCGCAGGCGGGAGCGCCGAGCTCCTGGCCGACGCGCGATGCAACGGTCCGATCCGCGTCGAAGACCGCGACGAGACGCGCGCCGGGTATGTGCCACGCCGCATTCTCGGCGTGGCGGCGTCCCATGAGGCCGACGCCCGCGACGCCGATCCCGACGCGCTCGGTGCTCACCCGAGCTCGGCGGTGACGAAGGAGTAGCTCTTCGCCGCGTCGAGCTTGGGCTCGCGCGACGAGCCCGGGGCGATGCGAATGTCCTGCTCGACGATGAGCCAACCATCAAAGCCCGCGTCGCGCAGCGTGCCGAGCACGCCCGCCATGTCGATCGATCCAGCGCCGACCGGCGCGAAGACATCCTCGCCGACCGCCGCCGTGAAATCGAGCCCGCGCTCGAGCGCCCGGCGGTACCGGTCGCGGTACACGTCCTTGAGATGCACGTGCCGCACGCGTTTGGGATCGCGACGCGCGAGCGCAACGGGATCGCCGCCGCCGTAGTAGACGTGCCCGGTGTCGAGGCAGAGACCGACGAGCGACAGGTCCGTGCGCCCAAGCAGCTCGTCGATCTCGTTCGGCGTTTCGACATACGTGCCGGCGTGCGGATGGAACGCGCAGCTGAGCCCCATCTCCTTCGCGCGTCGCGCGACCTCGTTCGCGCCGTTCGCGAAGCGCTTCCACTCCTCCTCGGAGAAGTGCGGATCGGTCGGGCGCACGCGGCCGGCGATCCGCCCGCGCTTGGCGTCGCCCGCCTCCGCGAGCACGAGGACGGGCGCGCCGAGATCCGCGAGAAGCCGCGAGGTCTCCATGGCGTAGGCGAACTGCTCCTCGTACCGGGCGGGGTCGTGCAGAGTCACCGGACAGAACGCGCCGGCGAGCGCGAGGCGGCGCTTGCGCAGCTCACGTTCGAGCGCCGCGGCACCCTTCGGTAGATAACCCCACGGTCCGAGCTCGGTGCCGGTGTAGCCGACCTCGGCCATCTCGTCGAGGACACGGTCGCTCGGAAGCATGACGCCCCAATCGTCGAGCTCGCTTACGCCCCACGTGATCGGGGCGGTCCCGAGCTTCACGGTGTTGCGAGCAACGGCTCGAGGATCATCGGCAACCCCGGCAAGAGACTCTATCTCGGCATCGGGATGGACGACGAGGTCGTCGGATGACCGATAAGTCATCGCTCACGGATACGAGACGATCGAGCGCAGCACGGCCGGGTCGTCGGTCGCCAGGACGTCGATGCCAGCCGCCGCGAAGCGCTGCGCCTCGGCCGGGTCGTTGGTGTGCGGCGCCATGACCAGCAGTCCGGCCGCGTGAAGCTCGTCCACGAGCGCTCGCTCGAGCGGACGGAAGCACGGATGCGCGTACGTCGCGCCGACCGAGGCGCAGACCTCGCGCATCGCCGCCACGCTCGCGCGCTGGAATAGCACGCTGCGCGGGACCTCAGGTGCCGCCTCGCGCAGTTCGCCGACGAGCCCGACGTCGAACGACCCTCCGATCACCTCGACGTGAGCGGTCCGGCCGGATCGCGCGAGCCGTCCGAGCGCGGCGCCGGTGCGGTCGCCCTTGAGCTCGACGTATACGCCGATCTTGCGGTCGCGCGCGAGCGCGAGCACGTCGACGAGACGTGGCACGCCCTGACCGGCGCCGAGGTCGACTCTCGCGAGCTCGTCCGCGCTGAGCGCAGCGACGAGGTCGGCGCGCCGGGCTACGCGCCGGAGGTCCGCGTCGTGCGTGCAGACGAGCTCGCCTTCGCGCGAGAGGTACACGTCGACCTCGACGAGGTCGAGCCGGTGCTCGGCCGCCCGCTCCACCGCGAGCAAGGTGTTCTCTGGAGCGAGCGCGCTCGCTCCGCGGTGTCCGACGGTCCGCGGATAGCGCACGCTCATCGAGAACCGCCCCCGCGCAGGTCGGGTAGCAGTGGATGGCAGGCGTACACTCGCGACGAGTTTGGCGGGGAGGCGATGCGATGAGCAAGCATACGTTTGCGGGTCGCGAGGCTGGGGGCTATCGGCTCTCGCGACGGCAGTTCCTCATCACCACGGGCGCGGCGATCGCAGCGGCGGCGTGCAGCACTCAGGTCGGACAGCAGTCGCCGTCGGGCGCGGCGGTGCCCGCGGGTACGGTCAATCTCAGCGCTTGGACGATCGGGCCGGACGCGCCGTCGTACTACCGGCGCGACAACCTCGTGTCGGCGGCAGATCTGCTGAACAAGAAGCTTGGCGGCCAGACCCAGGTCCATGTCGACGCCACCTTCGAGAGCGGCGGGCAGTGGGGCGACTACCTGCAGAAATTCACGCTCGCAGCGGAGGCGAAGACATCACCGGACATCATCCTCGCCGGCCACGAGAACCTCGCGCCGTGGGTCGGACCGAGCTACGTCATCCCGCTCGACGATCTGATCAAGAAGTTCCAGAGCGAGGGAGGCCTCAAGGACGTCATCCCGACGCTCTGGGACGCGATGAAGCTCAAGGGCAAGACCTACGGAGTCCCTCAGGACACCGAGGCCCGCCCGATGTACTACCGCAAGGACCTGCTCGCGAAGATGGGCTGGTCCAAGGACAAGATCGATGGGCTGCCCGACGCGGTGAAGAAGGGCGACTTCGCCTGGCCCGATCTCGTCGCGACAGCAAAGGAGGCCATTAGCAAGGGCATCGTCGGACCGGGCATGGGCTGGTACAGCCGCACCAGCAAGGGCGCCGATATCTACATGTTCTATTACCAGAACGGCGGCGTGATGCAGGACGACGCGACCGGCAAGCTCGTCGTCGTCAAGGACGCGCTCCAGAAGCACTACCAGGTGCACGCGGACGCGGTCCGGAACGACAAGATCATGACGCAGGCGATCTACGGCATGGACGGGAAGATCTTCGACCAGACCGTCATGGACGGGAAGGTGCTGTTCTTCAACGCGGGCACATGGAAGTGGAAAGACTGGCAGACCACGTACAAGATCGTCGACCAGGTCCTCTGGGACAACGTCGGCTTCATGCTCATTCCCGCGGCGCAGAAGGGCGGCAAGCCAGTGACCGTTTCGCACCCTCTCGCGTATGCGGTCACGTCGAATGCGAAGTACCCCGAGCTCGCCTTCCGGCTCATCGCCAACGCGACGACGCCGGAGCTGAACTCGAAGCACTCGGTCACCAGCGCGCACCTCGCGATCCTGTCGACGCAGAAGGACGACCCAACCTACAAGCAGGACAAGTTCCTGCTGGCGACGCAGTACATGCTCGACTACACGAGGTTCATCCCGAACCACGCGAAGTTCGGTATCTACGACGACGTCCTGTACCGCTTCCTCGGCGCGGTCGAGCAGGGACAGGTCACGCCGGCGCAGGCGGTCGACAGCGCGGTCAAGGAGATCCAGAGTCAGGTGGGAGACGAGATCATCGTCAAGTAGATCGACATGGCGCGCATAGAGGAAATCGCGCTCCCTAGGGAGCGGCAGGCGACAGCGTGGTGGCGGTTCAACGCCACCGCGCTGCTTTTCCTGGGGCCGGCGATGGCGCTCGTGCTCGTGTTCTTCATCGCGCCGGTCGTCATCACGTTCGTGATGAGCTTCACCGACCTCGCGACCTCGACCGGCCTCTCGAACTGGCAGTGGATCGGCCCCGAGAACTACCAGCGCATGTTCCGCAGTCAGTTCTGGCTGACCATTCTCGGCAACACGTTCGTCTATGTCGCGGTCGTGCTCGCGTTCAATGTGATCGTCGGCCTCGGCATCGCGCTGCTCTCAGTGCACGTGGAGGCGAAGGCGGGAGGACTCTTCCGCTCACTCTGGCTGTTGCCGCGCATCTCACCATCGGTCGTGTACGCGCTCATGTGGACCTGGGCCGCCGCGTCACCGCCGTTCGGCATGATCAACTACGTCGTTGAGCCGTTCGGCGTCGAGCCGCGGTACTGGATCCAGTCCGACCCGTGGCTCATCGTCATCCTCATCAACGGCTTCGTCGGCGCGTCGTTCGGGATGCTCATCTTCACGAGCGCGATCAAAGCCATACCTGAAGACCTCTTCCGCGCCGCCCAGGTCGACGGCGCCTCGGCCTTGCACGTGATCCGACGGATCACCCTGCCGCTGATCAAGTGGCCGATCCTGTTCGTCCTCGTCTACCAGACGATGAGCCTCTTCGCGTCATACGAGTACATCTACCTCACGACGAACGGCGGTCCGGGCCTGTACGCCACCGAAACCTGGAGCCTCTGGGCGTTCCACACGGCGCTCTCGAACTACTACGGCAACCTCGACTTCGCGTACGGGGCGGCGATGGCCGCGATCCTCGTGCTCATGGGCCTCGGCATCAGCGTGGTCATGCTGCGCCTGTTCCGCTTCGGGCAGCTGGTGGCCGAGCCGCGGGTCGAGGTCTAGTGATGGCGACCGCCGTTATCGCTCGCGCGCCGGGCCGGAGCCGCTGGCCCTCGCTCGTGCCATACGCCGTCCTTCTCCTGGCGACCGTCCCGATCCTCGTGCTCTACCTTTGGCTCTTCTACTCGTCGTTCTTCCCGCGCATCGAGGGCTTTCGCCCGGTTGGAGACTTCACGATCGACAACTGGCGCTTCCTCTGGGATCCGCAGTCGGTCCCCCAGCTGCGCAACCGCCCGCCGATCATCCCGCTCACCATTAACACGTTTGTCTTCGCGACGATGACCTCGCTCATCAGCCTGCTGGTCTCGTCGATGGCCGGCTACGCGTTCTCACGGCTGCGCTTCCGGGGACGCCGCGTGTTCCTTGGTGGCGTGCTGCTGCTCCACAGCTTCCCGAGCGTGACCTTGCTCATCGCGCTGTTCGTCGTCCTGCGCTTTCTCGGTCTGTACGACAAGCTGGTCGGCGTGATCCTTGTGCAGACGGCGTTCGCACTGCCGTTCGGGATCTGGATCATGAAAGGCTTCTTCGACAACATCCCCTGGGACCTTGAGATGTCGGCGCTCGTCGACGGCGCCGGGAGGCTGCGCACGTGGTGGCGAATCATGCTGCCGCTGGTGAAGCCCGGGCTCCTCGCGCTCGGGGTGCTCCTGTTCGTGGAGGGCTGGAACCAGTTCCTCCTCCCGTTCGTGTTCATGCCGAGCGGCAGCCAGCAGACCCTTTCGACCCTCGTGCGCGGCATCCTCGGAGAAGGCCGCTTCGTCGACTACGGCCTCCTCACCGCAGTGGGCCTCTACTACATCGCTCCGATCCTCGTGCTCTTCGTCCTCGCGCAGGACCAGCTCATGCGCATCTACGCCGGCGGAGTTAAAGGATGAGCGTGTCTCCTCGGCGAGCCGAGAGATTGAGCAGGGCTGATATGCGGGTCGTCCTCGAGCACTTGACAAAGAAGTTCGGCGATGTCGCCGCGGTGAACGAGCTCGACCTCGAGATGCGCGCGGGCGAGTTCGTCGCGCTCCTCGGCCCCTCGGGCTGCGGCAAGACGACGACGCTCCTCATGATCGCCGGGATCTACCGCCCGACGAGCGGCGCGATCATCTTCGGCGACCAGCGCGTGGACCATCTCCACCCTAAGGACCGGGGGATCGGAATGGTCTTCCAGAGCTACGCGCTCTACCCGCACATGACGGTCGCGGAGAACATCGGCTTCCCGCTCGAGCTTCGCAGCAGCGTCTCGAAGGCGGAGCGCGACAAGCGCGTGCGCGAAGCGGCGGCGCTCGTACAGGTCGCGGAGCTCCTGGACCGGCGGCCCGCGCAGCTCTCCGGCGGCCAGCAGCAGCGCGTCGCGCTCGCGCGCGCGCTGGTCAAGCGGCCGGACATCCTGCTCCTCGATGAGCCGCTCTCGAACCTCGACGCGCGGCTGCGCCATGAGATGCGCGGCGAGATCAAGCGCCTGCAGAAGGAGGTCGGCATCACATCGATCTTCGTCACTCACGACCAGCTTGAGGCGCTCACCATGGCCGACCGCGTCGCCGTCATGCGCGACGGGCGCCTTCAGGCGTACGCGACGCCCGCGGAGCTCTACGCGAAACCGGCGAACCGTTTCGTCGCAGGCTTCATCGGGTCGCCGCCGATGAACTTCCTCGACGCAGAGCTCGCCGCGCGGAACGGCTCCGTCGTCGCGAAGATCGACAACCTCGAGATCCCTTTGGCGCATCCGCCGGCGACGACAGCGGACACGCGCGCGGCGACGCTCGGCGTGCGCCCGGAGCACCTGGCGATCCTGCCGCCGGGACAGGGCGACGCGAACGCCGAGGTCTACGTCGTGGAGCCAATGGGCCGCGAGCAGATCGTGGACGTACAGGTCGGGCCGCGACGGCTTCGGGCGATCGCGCCACCCGGCTTCGCCGCGCGGATCGGCGAGCGCGTGGGGCTGCGTTTTGCGCCGGAGCAGATCCACCTCTTCGATCCCTCGAGCGGAGATCGCATCGCCTGATCGGGCAGCGGCCACCCGGGGCGGCACATCCGCAGTCGATCATCCGTCGCGCCGACGGCCGCATCGTCGAGCTGAAGGCGCACCGCGCTCGCTGGAGCGGCCGCTACCCGGACAACTCGCTCGACGGCCTTCGCGAGTGCTTCGCGGAGGGCGTGGCCCGGGCGGAGATCGACTTCCGCATGTGGAACGGCGAGTTCGTCGTCACGCACGACGACCCCGGCCGCGGCACCAGCCCGACTCTTCTCGGCGACGCGCTCGCGATCGTTCACGACGCGGCTCCCGGGCCGACCGTGCTCATGCTCGACGCCAAGGACATGGTGCCGTGGGCGCGCGACACTGCCGTGCGGCTCGCGGGGCTCATCGCGCCGGTGCGCGAGCGCGTCTTCGTCGGGAGTCCGGCGGACTGGAACCTGCGGCGGCTGCGTGCGGCAGACTCGACCGTGGCGCTCGCGTTCGATCCGGGTTATTACCTCGACCGTAAGGGCAGCGACGGTCCGCTCCCCGGACGCGACGGAGCGTACGGGTACCACGACGCGCATCCACTCGCGTTCCGTCGGAGCATCCCCGTCTCCGAGTACCTTCGTGAGCGCGTCGAGGGACTCCTGCGGCTCGTGCCAGGCATCCGCGAGCTACACGTCAACCTCACGCTCTTCGAGCAGATGCTGGATGACGGCTTCGCCGTCCTTGCCGTCGCGCACGACGCTGGAGTCGCGATCGACGTATGGACGCTGGACGCGGGAACGCCACGCTGGCAGGAGCGTCTCGCGCGCGCGCTCGACGCCGGCGTCGACATCGTGACGACAAACACGCCGCGCGACTTGGCGCGGGCCGCGTCGGACCGCGACTGACGGCGGCTACTCGTGCGCGGTCACGCCGACCGCGTCAAGCTGCGGCAGCCACTGCCGATCCCAGCGCGCTTCGATCCCCGCGCGCCAGCGTTCCGCCGCCGATCGCAGTTCGGAAACGAGCTCCGGCTTCTCGTCGCGCTGGTTCCGCGTCTCGCCGGGGTCGGCCTCGAGATCGGCGAGAAACACGTCGTCTTGCGGCGGTCCGATCGGCCGCTCCGTGCGGTCGGACTCGACGAGCTGGCCGTTGAGCACGAGCTTCCACTTCCCGCGCCGCACCGCGGTCTGACGGCCCATCTCCCAGAACACGTCGCGATGCGGCGATGGCGCGCCCTCGGCGAGCATCGGGAGAACGTCCAGCCCGTCCAGCTCGTAGCCGCGTGGGTCGCCGCCCGCCGCGGTGAGGAACGTCGGGAAGATGTCGATCGCGAGCCCGAGCTCGCGCACGTCGCTGCCCGCAGGCACGCTCCGGGGCCACGAGACGAGCGCCGGGGAGCGTATTCCGCCGTCGAACAGCGAGAACTTGTGCCCTTTGAGCGAGCAGGTCGAGCCGCCGTAATACGGCTCGGTCCTCCCGTTCAGCCAGTTGCGCGTCTCGCGCGACGGGCCGTTGTCGCTCTGGAAGAAGACCGCGGTGTCCTCGCGCAGGCCGGCCTGCTCGAGCTCGTCGAGGATCGCGCCCACGCCATCGTCCATCGCCGCGATCATCGCGGCGGTGATGCGCCGATCCTCGGCGAGGTCCGGGAAGCGGTCGACGTACTCGCGCGGCGCGTGCATCGGCCAGTGCGGCGCGCTGTACGGCACGTAGAGGAAGAACGGCCGACGCGTTCGCCCCGTCCGGCGGATGAACGAGACGGCGCGCTCGGTCACGAGGTTCGTGAAGTACTCGCCGTTCCGCCAGACCTCGCGCCCATCCTCCCAGAGGTCGTGCGTCGGATCGTGCCCCGAGTCCATATCGAAGTAGAAGATGTGCGAGTAGTAGTCGACGCAGCCCGCGAGGAAGCCGAACCACTCGTCGAAGCCGCGATCGTGAGGCCGCGAACCCTCACGCACGCCCAGGTGCCACTTTCCGTAGAGCGCGGTGCGATAGCCGAGCGGCCGGAGCACCCCCGCGAGCGTCGGCACATCCGCGGGGAGACCGATGGCGGTGCGGTGCCCGCGCAGTATCGAACGTACGCCCGCGTTCCCCGGATAGCGACCGGTGAGAAGGCTCGCACGCGAGGGCGAGCACACGGGCGAGTTCGAATACCAGGAGCGCAAGATCGCGCCGGACGCGGCGAGGCGATCAAGATTCGGGGTGAGGAGGTCCGTCGCGCCGAGGCAGCCGAGATCGCACGCCGCCTGATCGTCGCTAAGGATGACGACGAAGCACGGAGGGCGCGGCATCTTCACACGAACAGTGACGCGATCGCCAACCGCATCACGCTCTTTTGGATCGCGTACCTCCTATCGGTCCTGGGCATCCGGTTCGGCCTCTCGTCGTCGCGAGTCGTGGATGGGACACGAGCCATCCATGCCGTCCTTGCGCCGATCGCCGTCGTCGGACTCGGCCTGCTCGAGTGGCGGCGCGGACGGGCGTGACGCGACACTAGAGCTGCTCGGCCCAGACCGGATTCGTCAGCGCCAGGATCTCGCCCGTCGCCGAGGCGAGCTCCGCGCGCACGTACTCGAGACCGGCGGGCAGGTCGAAGGCGCGGGCCCAGGCCGCGTCGTCCACCGACGTCGCGGCGATCGATCGCGAGTCCGAGAACAGCGTGAGCGTCGAACCGGCGCCGTCGCGCGCCTCGACGCTTACCCGGCCGGCGCGGCCGCGGTCCGGCTCGAGGTAGAGCTGCGGTCCGCGCGGTGACGCGGAGACGAACGATCGGCCTTCGCGAAGGGCCGCGAGGATCGCGGTCACGGTCGGCCGTCCATCGACGTGTACCCAGGTCGTTGGTGTGCCGAGGGCATCCTGATGGCGGAGCGGCACGTCGCCCGACTTCAAGTAATGCGTGTCGCTCCCGCCGAGAGCCGCGCAGTGCGTCCCTCCGCGCAGGAGCTCCTCCCAGTAGGCGAGCGAGGCGCCATTGAGCTGCGGCCACGGCCCGTTCCATACCTCGACCGCGTGGAACCCCGAAACGTCCGCGTACTCCCAGGGTGGGCCGAAGGGCTTGGGGTGGCACACGCTCACGACGGCCCCGCTCTCCGCGGCCGCGCGCATCGTCCGCTCCACCGCCTCCGCCTCGGGCTCGCGGAACTCCCACCAGCGGTCGGTGCCCCACGCGTTCCAGTGACCGCCGTACGTCGTGACCTCGACGCCGGGTACGACGATCGGCAAGCCGTCACCTCCCGGGCCGTACGCCAATTGGTGAGCCACGTTGTTGTGATCGGTCGTGCCGAGGAAGTCGAGGCCCGCCTCGGCTGCGGTCATCAGCATCTCCGGCGGCCACGAGTCGCCGTCGGAATAGAGGGTGTGGCAGTGGAGATCGCCGCGCAGCCACCCGGACCGCCCCTCGGGCAGCGGATCGGGATTGACGCGCCGCGCGATCGCGCCGCCCTGCACAGGTGACTGGAGTCCCGGATCGAACCAGATCTCGACCTTCCAGTCGCACCCGCGCGGTCCGACTTTGTACGGACCGAGCAGCACGTGCCACGTGCCGCGGCCGATCTTTCCTTTGCGATAGGGCGGCGTCGCCCAGCTCTCGTCGATCGTGAACTCCATCTTGTTGCTGCCGCTCCAGCCGCGGAAGCCGGGGCTGCCCTCGGCAATCCCGCGCTCGTCGAACAGGCCGATGTCGAGCGTGTTCCCTCCGCTGATCAAGGGATCGGAATCGATCTGATCGCTGTACCAGTACCGAAGGTGCACCTGCCTGAGACCTGTAGGTACCTCGAAGGGGACGTGCACGTACCGGCGCTCGTGATCCTTTTGGAACCGACCGCGCAGGACGCGGTCAGGCGCGCCGAGCTCCGCCGCAGTCAATTCAACGCGGCGCCGCTCGACACATCGAAGACGCGCAAGGCATCGGGCCGAGCCCGCAGGAAGACGCGCGTGCCCGGGTCCGGCCGCACCTCCGGCGCCGTGCGAACCTTGAGGAGAGCGTCGCCGAGCTTCACGTTCACGATCACCTCGCTTCCGAGCGGCTCGGATACGAGCACCTCTGCGGGCTGCGCGCCGGACACCGCAGTGAGGTCGAGCTCGATCGCCTCCGGTCGCAATCCGACCTTGAGCCCGTCCCGGCCGTCAATCCCCCGCGGCGCGTCGACGCGCCAGCGGCCGGCCAGCACCAGAGTGTCACGATCGCGAGTGGCATCGACGATGTTCATCGGCGGGCTGCCGATGAACTGCGCGACGAAGAGGTTCGCGGGGCGCTGATAGATGGTGTCCGGGGCTCCGAGCTGCTGGAGCTGGCCCGCGTCGAGCACCGCGATGCGATCGGCCATGGTCATCGCTTCGGCCTGGTCGTGGGTGACGAAGATCGTGGTGACGCCGAGCTGCTGCTGCAGCGCCTTGAGCTCGGTGCGGGTATGCGTGCGCAGCTTCGCGTCGAGGTTCGAGAGCGGCTCGTCCATCAGGAAGACGCGCGGCTCGCGAACGATGGCACGCGCGAGTGCGACGCGCTGCTGCTCGCCGCCCGAGAGCTGCGCAGGCCGGCGCGGAAGGAGGTGGCGGATCCGCAGGAGGTCCGCGACGCCCTCGACCTTGCTCCCGCGCTCGGCAGCCCCAAGCTTCTGGACGCGCAAGGGGTACTGGATGTTGTCGCGCACCGACATGTGTGGATAAAGCGCGTAGCTCTGGAAGACGAGCGCGACATCACGGTCCTTCGGCTCGAGGCTGATGACGCTCCCCCCGTCGATGCGGATGTCGCCGCGATCGGGATGCTCGAGGCCAGCGAGCATGCGCAGCGCGGTGGTCTTCCCGCACCCGGACGGCCCGAGCAGCACGAGAAACTCGCCGTCGGCGATGTCCAGCGTCAGCCCGCGCACGGCGGGCGCATCGCGCGTGGGGAACTGCTTCCAGACATCGTCGTATTCAACCTTCCCCATGACTAAAGCCCCCGGGTGCTGCCCATAAGCCCACGGACCATGAGGCGGCGCGTCGCGAAGAAGACCGCCATGACCGGAAGGACATACAGCACGCCCATCGCAGCGACGAGCCCGTACTGGACCTCGGTGTAACCGCCGGCGGTACGGAATGTCTCGTAGAACGCGAGCGGGATCGTCTTCATGCTCTGCTGGTCGACCAGGATGAGGACCATGAGGACCTCGGCCCAGGCGGAGAGGAAGGAGAGACCCGCGGCGACGGCGATTCCCGGCCGAGCGACCGGCAGCACGATCTCGAAGAGCGCGCGCAGCTTGCCGCGTCCGTCGAGCCACGAAGCTTCCTCAAGGTGGCGGGGGACCGAGTCGAAGAAGCCCTTCATCAGCCACACCAGGAACGGCAGCTCGATGGCGGAGTGCACAAGGATGAGGCCGAGATACGAGTTGCGCAGGCCGAGCTCTCTCGCAAGGCCGTAGATCGGGACCATCGTCGCGGAGAGAGGCATGGTCTGAAGAAGGAGGACCGCGTACGTGATCCAGGTCTTCTGCCGCAGCTCGATACGCGAGAGCGAGTAGCCCGCGAGCGACACGACAACGACGGTGAGCAGCATCGTCGACACGGCGACGAACACGCTGTTGCCGAGCGCCGTCGCGAACGAATACCGCTCGAAGATTCCGGTGAAGTTGCCGAACGTCGGCTGTGCCGGCCAACGGATGTAGGCCTGAGCCTGCGCGTCAAACGATGCCGTGAAGAGCCACACGAACGGCGCCAGGAAGAAGATGGTCACCGCGAGGAACGCGACGTGCATGAGCACCCATTCGAGCCGCGAGCCGCCTTCGAGCGGACCGACCCGCGGCGGGACCGCGACCTGCGCCTGGGCCTGCGGCCCGATGAGGCTCAAGCGCGCGCCCTGGACCAGCGCAGGTAGACGACGGCGAACGCGACGTTCAGCGCCAGCATCACGACCGCGATCGTCGAGCCATAGCCGATCGCGTACGAGCGGAACGCCTCATGGAAGGCGTAGAGCGCGATCGTCTCGGTCTGACTGCCAGGTCCCCCGTTGGTCAGCGTCTGGATGAGGATGAAGGTGCCGAAAGTCGACATCGTGATCGAGAGGAGCGCGAGCGCGGCGATCGGCTTGAGCGATGGCAGGGTGTGGTCCCAGAAGCGGCGCCAGGTATTCGCGCCGTCCACGCGCGCCGCTTCGTAGATATCGGTCGGGATCGTCTTGAGGGCGCCGAGGAAGATGAGCATCGTGAAGGCGGTGCCGCGCCAGATGTTCCCAATGATGACCGCGAGCATCGGGAATCGGCCGAGCCAGTCCACCGGGCCGAAGCCGAGCGCCTGCAAGCCGGTGTTGAGCGACCCGTAATAGAAGTCGTACATGGCGACCCAGAGGAAACCCGCGATGACCGTCGGATTCACCCAGGCGAGGAGCACCGCCGCGTACGCAACAGTTGCGAAGCGATAGCGACGGCGTTCGGCGTGGTCGAGGAGTAGCGCGAGGAGCAGGCCGAAGACGAACTGCCCGATGATCGCCGACCCCACGACGAAAACGATCGAGTTGATCACGACGGTGGCGAAGTCGGGGTCGCTCAGGAGACGCTGGTAGTTCTCGAGCCCGACGAAGCGCGGGCGCGCGGCGTCGAGCCCGACGAGCGCCTTGTTGGTGAAGCTTGTGTAGAGGGCCCAAAGCGAGGGCCCGACGAAGAAGAGCGCGAGGAGGAATGCTGCCGGCGTCAGGCCCGCGAGGTAGGCGCCGTTCCGGCGGAGCGCGACGATCGCGGCGGAGCGGGGGCGAAGAGCCCCCGCTCCGACCGCCGTGTCTACAGCCGCTCCTTTATTGCGTGATCACCTTGTCGGCGCCGACGGCCTGCTTCAGGTCGTCGGTGTATCGCTTCGCGGCGTCGGCAAAGCCCATCTCGCCAGCGGCGACCCGACCAGTGGCCTTCTGAATGGCGCCAATGACCTTTCCGTAATTCGAGTCCGTCGGAATGAACTTGGCCTTCTTGAGGGCTTCGGTCGAGTCGACCAGGTATTGCTGCGCCTTGAACTCGGCGACGTCGGCGGAGTCTGTGCGAGCGACGGGGTGCGGGTCTTCGATGTTCAGCTTCGCGACGGTGTCTTTGTTGTTCCACTGAGCGATGAAGGCCCACGCGGCGTCCTTGTTCTTGCTCTTGGCCGTTACGTACCAGACCGTGCCCGGTCCTCCGATGGTGAACGACGGGCCGCCCTGCGAGGTCGGGTGCAGCACGTAGTGCACGTTCTTCTGCGTGGCCGCCTTGTCGAACGGTGCGTTCTGCCACCCGCCGTAGACCCAGCCGCCCTCGAAGAGAAGCGCGAGCTCGCCCTTGCCCTCCTTCTCACGCATCGAGGTCCAGGGCTTCGTTGTCGTCAGTAGCTCCTTCGGCGTGAAGCCGTTGCTGTAGGCATGTTCGTAGTAGGAGAGCGCGTAGCGCACCCCCGGGCTGTCGCCGATCCATTTGCCGCTCTTGTCGATGATCTCGCCGCCGTACGCCCACACCAGCGGTACGAAGCTGTGGTTCGCGGTCCCGGTGTCACCCGCCGTTCCCGCGTAGAGGGCGTAGGGGATGACGTTCGGGACTCTGTCCTTCACCTGCCTGGCGCCATCGAGGATGTCGCCGACGACCTTCGGGACCCAGTCGGCTCCGAAACCGGCTTTGTCGAGCACGTCGCGCCGGATGTAGAGCCAGCGCATGTCGAGTCCGTAGGGGATCGCCCACACCTTGCCTTGATAGGTGACACCGCCCTTCACCGAGTCGGGGTAGTTCTTCCAGTCTTCCCACTGCGAGACGTATCGGTCCAGCGGCTCGATGTAGCCCGCGTCCGCGAGCTCGCCGATGCGGTCCCCGCCGACGTGGATGACGTCAGGCACATCGCCGCCACCGGAGAGAGCGAGGAGCAGCTTCGTGTAGTAATCACCGCTCGAGATCTTCTGCAGGTCGACCTTCACGTCGAGCCCCGAGTACCTCGATTTGAGGGCGGTCGCCGCCTGGTCGACATACTTGGGCTTGAGCCCGAGCTCGTCGGGGTACGAGACCGTGATCGTTCCAGAGATCTTCGCGGTGCCGCCCGGCGTCCCGCTGCCGCAGGCCACGACGACACCCGTCGCGGCCATCGCCTGTAGGAACGCGCGACGCGAGAGAACAGGAGTCTTTCGATCTTCCACAAACACCTCCCAGCCGCGCGCGAGGATCGCGCCGGCGACTTTTCGAATCATACGCAGGGCAAGGAGGCTGTCGCGGCGCCCCGGAGGCCCCTGCCCCTATCCCTCGAACTCCGGGGTCCCGATAATGCCCGCTCGTGCCCGCCGAGTGGGAACGCGTCGCGGCCGACGCGCGGCGCGTCCTGGCGGGTAATCGTCAGCGCGGCGTCTCCGCTTGGGAGGGCAAGCGGTACGACTTCGTCTGTCCTTCACCGACGAGGTATCCCTTCCAGTGGTTCTGGGACAGCGCCTTCCACGCGATCGCGCTGCTCCACGTCGATCCCGAGCTCGCCAAGCAGGAGATCCGTTGCTTGATGCAGGGCGCGCGGCCCGACGGATTCATCCCGCACATGCTGCTGTGGGAGAAGAGCGCGCACGATGCCGCGCTGCGCGAGTACTCGATCACCCTGGCGCACACCTTCTACACGGCGACGATCCAGCCTCCGGTGGTAGCGCGCGCGGTGCTGCGCATCCACGAGGCCACCGGTGACGACGGCTTCGTGCGAGAGGTCCTCCCTCCTATCCGCCGATTCTTCCGCTGGCTCAAGGCGTACCGCGACCCCGACGATGACGCGCTCGTCGCGATCATCCAGCCGGACGAGTCCGGGCTGGACGCCAGTCCGAAGTACGACTCGCTCATGCAGGTCGGCTACGAGCGGCCCGAAGAAACGCTGCCGCAGCTGCGGCGGTCGATGCAGCGGCTGTTCGACGCGTACGCGCCATTTCGCGCGGACTCGGCGCGCATCCCGGCACTCGACGTCTTCACCTGGGAAGACGTGATGGTGAACGCGATCTACGCCGACGGGCTGCGGTGCCTCTCAAAGCTCGTCGCAGTCGCCGGCGACGCGCCACGGGAAGCGTTCGAGTTCGAGGCACGGGCGGCCCGCGTCCGTCGCGCGCTCGAGGAGAAATGCTGGGACGATCGAGCCGGCGTGTTCTGGGATCTGGCCGGATGGGATGAGGTTCCGGCGAAGACGCTCACGTTCTCCTCGCTCTTCCCGATGATCATCGAAGACCTCGATCCGAGTAAGGCGAAACGTCTGATCGACGAACACCTTTTGAACGAGCGCGAGTTCTGGCTCCCCCATCCGATCCCGAGCGTTGCGGCGACCGAGCCGAGCTTCGATCCGGGGTGGCGCACGAACACCACGTGGCGCGGCCCGACGTGGGTGAACGTCAACTGGTATCTCTACCACGGGCTGCGTGCCCACGGCCGTGGCGACGTGGCGCGGGACCTCGCGGAGCGGACGGTCCGCATGCTAGCGAAGGGCGGTATCCGCGAGTTTTACGACCCGCGGACCGGCGAGGGTCAGGGTGCGCGCGACTTCGGCTGGACGACGCTCGTGCTCGACATGATCGCCTCCGAGCGCGGGACCGCGTGATCCCGGTCAGCGGCGCCCCTCGAGACCGAGCATCTCGCGCATCCGCACGTAGCCGATCACCGACTCTTTGAAGAGAAGCCCCGCGAGCGACCTGCCGCTCATGACCGGAAGGAGCGGAAGCTCGGTTGCGCCGAAACGCTCGAGCGCCGTCGTCAGCGGATCCTCAGGGCTTACCGCAGGGAGATCCTCGATGCGGGTCATCACCTCGTCGACCGGCGTGACCGACCAGCGCTCCTGCTCGACCTTGCGGAGGTCGCCGATCGTGACGAGGCCGACCATCCGATCGCCGGCGACGACCGGTATGGCGCGGAGGTTGAGCGGCAGGACGAGGTCGCGGATGAGCGAGCCGACCATCGTGCCCGGCTGCACCGACCGGAAGTCGGGCGTCATGAGCTGGCCCACACGGACCGTGCCGATCACGGACGAAATGCGCTCCTGCTGAAGGCTGGCCGAGGCGGCGTTGAACAGGAAGTACGCGATGAGCCCGTACCAGAACGCCTGCGTCCAGTTGTTGTCGTCCAGCGGACCGAAAATGAAGCCTGCGCCGACTAGCAAGATGAGTCCCGCGACGATCTGACCTCCGCGGGCGGCGATCCGCGTGGCCACGAGGCGGTCGCGCGTGATCCCCCAAATGATCGACCGCAGCACGCGTCCTCCATCCAAGGGGAATCCCGGTATGAGATTGAAGACCGCGACAACGAGATTGATCTCCCCGAGGTACCGGGTGATCGCGCCGACCGCTTCGATGTTCGGGACGCTCGCGATGGCGCCTCCAATGAGAGCCGTGAGGGCAAGCCCTACAACGCCGATGGCCACACTCGTGGCCGGTCCCGCGATCGCCATGAAGAACTCAGCCTTGGCAGAGGGCGGCTCCTTCGTGAGGTTCGCGACCCCACCGAGAAGGAAGAGGGTTATCGACGACACCGACATCTTGAAGCGCCGTGCGACGAGCGAATGCGCGAGCTCGTGCGCGAGTACCGATCCGAAGAAGAGAAACGCGGTGATCGCCGCGACTACGAGGCTCTTTTGATTGGACCACTGGGGGAATCGGCTGGGAAACACCTGATCCGAGAGGCTCAGGACTACGAGGAAAAAGATCAGAAGCCACGAAACGTGAATGCGCACATCGATCCCGAAGATACGGGCGACGCGTATGGAGCCCGGCATCTTCCGAGCATACTGGTCGACCCGTGGAGTTGCCGACCGTTCCCGAGCTCGCGAGCATGATCGACCACGCGGTCCTCAAGCCCACGCAAACGGAGCGCGATGTGGTCGATGCGTGCACCCTCGCGCTGCGCTGGCATATCGCGTCGGTGTGTGTGAAGCCGTTCTATGTTCCGGTCACGGCTCGGCTGCTGAAAGACTCCGGCGTCCTGACGTCCACAGTCATCGGCTTCCCTCACGGCGGGCAGTCACCCGAGGTGAAGGTCGCGACGGCGACAACGGCCCTACACGACGGCGCGACCGAGCTGGACATGGTCATCAACATCGGCGCGCTCATCGACAAGGACTACGTGACGATCGAACGCGAGGTCGCCCTCGTCGTCGGACTCGCGCACGCCAGCGAGGCGCAGGTCAAGGTCATCCTCGAGACGGGCTACCTCGACGACGCGCAGAAGGCGATCGCCGCGCAGATCGCGGCGGCCGCCGGCGCGGACTACGTAAAGACGTCGACGGGCTTCGGGCCGGAGGGCGCGACCGTCGAGGACGTGCGTCTCCTGCGCCAGGTGGTCGGGCCGGACATGGGCGTGAAAGCGTCCGGCGGCATCCGCACGCTCGATGAGGCCCTCGCCATGATCGGCGCCGGCGCGACACGGCTCGGCACGTCATCGACGGCGGAGATCCTGACTGAGCTGCGCAGAAGACGGGGCGAGGTCTGATCCGCCTGCGTGGCGTGGGCGTAAGGTGAGAGGCCAACTAGCAGGGGAGGAATGAGCATGCGCAGACTTGGCATCGCGTTCACTAGCGGGATCCTCGCATTCGGGGCTATGGCCGGGACTGCGATAGCCGAACAACCCGCGCCGACAACGTTCGTCGCCGTGCTCGACACGGACCAAGAAACGACGACGTGCCCGAAGTCAAACTCGGCCCGCGGCCTGGCGGTCTTCCATGTAACGGACGAGGCCGCCGGCACCGTCGAGTGGAAGCTCGTCGCGAACAACCTGCCTGGCAACATCACTGCGGCACACATTCATCTCGCGCCCAAGGGCGTCGCGGGCGGGGTCGTCCAGCCACTCCCTCCCACACCTGGTGAGGAGAACGGTGTCATCGGCACCGGGAGCTTCACGAATCCGGGCTTGCTCGCAGCAATCCGCGCGAACGAATCCCTCTATTACGTCAACGTGCACACGACGACATGCCCGGGCGGAGCCATTCGCGGCCAGCTTGGAGACCACGGCCCGTAACACGCCACTGAGGCAGGCGGCGTCACGCCGCCTGCCTCGATACTTTCATCAGCATGGATGCATATCTCGCGGTCGTCAGTAAGCGCGAGGTCCGCGAGTACACGGACCGTCAGATCCCTGATGACATCCTGACGAAGATCCTGCAGGCCGGACGGGCTGCGGGAAGCAGCAAGAACGCGCAGCCGTGGCGTTTCGTCGTCCTGCGGGACCGCGAGCATCGCAGAAAGCTCGCCCGCTCGATCATGGCGCCTCGGAACCTCGAGGGCTGCGCGGCCGCGGTCGCCATCGTGCTGTTGAACGAGCGGCTTCGCTTCGATGCTGGGCGCGTTGCGCAGAACATGATGCTTGGCGCCTGGGGCCTGGGCATCGGAAGCTGCCCTAACTCGGTGCGTCCGGATCAACACGATGCGATGCGCGAAGACCTCGGCGTCCCCGCGGAGTCCGCAGTCGCGACGGTGATCACGCTCGGCTATCCCGCGCCCGGCCAGCCGCGCCCGCGCGCGAAAGCGGATCCCGAGAAGGTGCTCGCGCGCGTGGATCGGCTCCCTCTCGAAGAGATCGTCAGTTACGAGCGTTTCAAGGGGTGACAGGTACAATGGAGCGAAAACCGGAGACTGATTGACCCTCGCACCTTCCCCCGCTCGCTTCGGCGAGCTCGCGATCCACCCCGACATCTCGAAAGCCATCGACGAGCTTGGTTTCATGGCGCCCACGCCTGTACAGGTGCGCGCGATACCCGTCCTGCAGCACGGCCGTGACCTCTTCGCGCAGGCGCAGACGGGGACCGGAAAGACGGCCGCGTTCGCGATTCCGATCCTGGAGAGGGTCGATCCGGCGCTGAAACGTCCGCAGGCGCTGATCGTCGTGCCCACACGGGAGCTCGCGCTCCAAGTGACGCGCGAGTTCGGGGCGATCGGCAAGTACCGGCA
>Ga0209056_10001190_pt1 | contig 28530 bp, 21 predicted proteins | sample GraSoiAngelo_114_FD_185876 | JGI IMG/M metagenome (GOLD analysis project Ga0209056, IMG submission 185876) | Grasslands soil microbial communities from the Angelo Coastal Reserve, California, USA - 14_0903_13_40cm (SPAdes) (version 2) | ecosystem: Environmental > Terrestrial > Soil > Grasslands... | reverse complement strand
AAGCGAGTACAGCGCGCATTGACCTCGCATGTCGCTATTACACGGACGCCCTGCATGCTCACGTAGACATAATGGGCCACCTACGAAGGGGGCACGACCGCTCAGCCTTGAGATTCGTCCGTCCTATGATCGAAAGCTCGTTGCGCAGTCTGTACACGATACATGTTTCCAGCGACAGGGATATTACGCGCAACAGTTTCCCGAGTTCCCTTGGCAAAATGGCAGAACGCATCGAGATTCGCGCGACGTACTTTTCACCAATGTTCACACATCAACTGCTGAAACGGAGCGACGCAAATGGTTATACCGTGGACCGATTGGTGAATGGATGGGCACATGGCGACCTGACGATAATAAAACCGTATTGCAAGCCTGGATCTCTTGAACAGTGCTGTGCATTCTGGACAGCAAAAAACTTTCTCGCTTTCGCACAAGCGGCGTGTTTCGCGCTCGACCCGACGCTTACGCCAGAATCGCCATATTCCAAGAAGTACTATTGAGTTGAATGTCGCCTTTATGCGGTTGTTGAGCACAGCTGAGAGAATCGCACAACTATGAGAAGGAACACGCTCCCGCCACTGGACACCCAGGCCAAGAAGAAGGAGTATATCGAGAAGCACCTTTTCGACGCGCTTCGATATCTGTTAGCCGCTGCAACTGAATGGTCAATCCAAAAGCAATTAAAACTGGAGATACCTGGATATGAGGTTCAGGTGTATGCGATGGATTCCACCTTGCTGCGTGCGCGGACGCTTTTTGAGTTCTTCACCAACGAAACCACGAATAATTACTACGGCTGCACGGAATTTATACCTGCGCCGCTGCAATCTCCCAGTTATTCAGAACTTGAGCATGGATGGAAAGTGCCACTTCACAGCCATCTTATGCATGCTCAGGATCGGTCTATCACTAGGAAATTGAACACTGCCAGCGGACAGAAAGATCTCAACGAGATGCCAGTGTACTTCGCGAAGGAAATTCTCAAGCTATGGAAAGACTTCGAAAATGAATTGGTGGCGGGCGGCGATCCTCAATTGAAGGCATTGGGAGAGCTTGCCCGCGGCAAGAGGAAAGAAGCGATTGACGCTGCCAAAGGAGTCGTAAACTCCGCTGTAGCTAGGCAACATGCGGAAATGAAGGATGAGCAATTACAGCCCGTTTTTATCTTTGACTAGCGGGTTAATTCAGCCTTTAACGGCCGGTATCTGCAGAAACGCAAACCGGAATCCAGCTCACATCTGGACACTAGCAGAGTTGATTTCCTAAGATGACAAAAGGCCACGATTTACGGTCGTGGCCCATTGAAACTTGCGCGAGTGCGCTGTCGAGATCTGCTCTCGAAAAAGTATGGCAGCGGCTCGCACACAAGTCAACGCTAACGGCGTCTGGCGGAGGTGTGCACGATGGTCGAAAAGGAAGGCCGCATACGAGTGCTCGGCAAAGAGTTGCGCCCACATGCCATATGGGCACTGCTTGCTTGGCTTGGACCTTTGGCGGGGAGTTCTATGATCGCTGTGGTCGCTGCATTGTGGCAGAAGTTGCGGCACATTTCGCTTGATTGGTTTTTCATCGTTGGATTGTTCTTGTTGTCATTTATTCTTCTCGCCTTATTGCTGTATATGGCGAGGAAAATCAGTGCAGCCCCAAAAACGGATAGTGCGGCCCCACGCCAGAAATTGGTAATCCACTCTGCCGTGTATGGAACTGGCCCACTCAATGACATCGTTATTACAGATAAGCTCCAGAATGCCCAAAGGGATGGATTAGTCATTCCAGTAGATAACAGCTTGGTGCCGACTGATCCAGCATACGGACAACCCAAACGACTAGAGGTGGACTACTCTTACGGCAATAACACGAGATTCAGAGCGGTGAGGTGGGAGGGCAGTAGGCTCTCATTGCCAGAGGATACTGAACTTTCGAGACTCACCCAAGCACTGGCGACCACAACAGAAGGGCATCGCAAGTTAGAAGCGGAGAATGAAAGCAGGGCCCGTGCTGAGATTATGGAGCTAAAGAACAAGCTCAATCAGCGGCATTCAAAATCACTGGATTGGGGTGGCGAATGGAAGCTTGCGGAGGACAGCTTCAGGCTTCATTACAAGTCCGAAGTATGTGCGCAACGAACATATGAGACTCCAGGCAAATTTCTCACGTGGAGATTGTTTGGTGGAACAGACATCGGTAGAGCTGAGGTCGAGGCAGCTTGCTCGAAAGCAGGTGCGCTCCTACTATCCTGCCCTGGTTTTGAGACTGTCGTCAGTCAACAGGTGAAAGCTATCAAAGAGGATTGGAAAAGATGGCTGGAATATCTAAAAGAGAAGCACCCGCTCACGAATGTTATGCATGGAACGGGACACGATGCGGACGAAGGAAGGTCCTTGGCCGTCCAGACAGGCGATTTGTACTCAGTGGCTCCACTGTCCGCAAGCGAGTGCGTTAAATCGGCAGCAACTGCAATTCGGTTTAAGGAGTTATGGTGACTTCGGGTTTATTCGAGGTTATTTGAATGGATGAATTACAACTAGAGATTCCGAAGGGGCGAGGCCAGTTTCGCTTGTAAAAAACGCCGTGTACCCCGCGTGTACCCCAGTTCGGCTGTTCTCGCGATTCTGGCGATTCAGGCGATTAACAAAATCAGCAACTTGCGCGTTATCAAGACCCCGCACGGGTTCGACTCCCGCCGCCTCCACCAATTGAATCGCTTAGTTTTCAATTACTTACATCTAAATATGACAAACTTCAATTGCAACACCATCCGCTTACATTCGGAAGTGATGCGTCGTCTTATCGTGGAGAAGAAGCTCGCTAGATCAGGTGCACCCAGACTCCCACAGAAGGCACGAGTTAGTTGTCCAAAATGAAAAGTAAGTACCATCCGGGATGTGCGATATTCCGTCGGGTGGCGCTGAAACTTGCACGTCAGTCGCGGTTAGCCCGGTTATGGCGTAGCCGATTGCAGCGCTGATTTTGATTAAACGCATGTGTCACTGCGCCTGGGCGCAAAAGAACCAATTCTGAAATTGAATCTGGTAAAGGTGTCTGCACTGCAAATCCGGCTCCGTAGGCAATTGCCGCGGGAGAATTACTGATTGTTGGTCGAGGCTTAAAGAAGTAGTCCGGACGATATCGCTCGTTCGGCGTCGTCCCAGCATTTGGAATCGTCAATCGTCTGCTGAATTCCAAGGCCGGACAGCCAGTGGTAACCGTGGCCGGAATGAGGGCTACTGGCTCCGATGCTGCCGGGCAGTTAGTATCCAACCCAGCTTATTTTGAAGAGGCGCTGCGTTCTGCTCCAGCCGGCTGGAAAAACAAGAACATCCAATTCGCGGTCAAGGCTGAAGTGGTCGATTTCGTCGCTGGTCCGCCGGAAGTGTCCCCAGCTATTTCTGGCAGCTTCTCCACAAACAATGAATTTGTTGCCATGTACCCAACCGAGCCCGAGCAGTCCCTCTATCGCTTGTTGGATTTCGGTGATAAGCCCCAGCGGCGGAACATTTTTTCTTGCGTTTTCCGGCTGGCGAGCTTGTGGAGCATAGTTCGGCGGTGCCGTGGTGAAAGCGGATCGTCGTAAAGAGAGGACCTGGCTTCACCCAGCCAGCGCAACAAGCTTTCCCATTCGGGGCCAAACTGGTACTCCAACTCCTCGCGAAGACGCTGTGCGAGCGCCCCACTATGGCCGGCAGTCGAGATCGCGATTTGCAACGGACCACGCCGCACTACCGCCGGATAGTAGAAGTCGCAATAAGCACGGTCACGCACAACATTACACAATACGCCGCGCTGCTGGGCTTCCTGGAAAGCAGCCCGGTTCACCGCTTTTGATGAGGTAGCGATCACAGTCAGAAAAACGCCGTCCAGATCACGAGAGTCAAAACGCTTTTTCGTCCAGAAGAGTTTTTCATCGCGTGCCCAGCTTTGAATCTTCGGTGTTGCAGCAGGCGCGACAATCGCTACGGTAGCGCCGCCGGCGAGCAGAGTTGGGATCTTCTCCTCTGCTGTTTTGCCTGCGCCCACGACCAGGCAATGTCGGCCGGCGAGCTTCAGGAAGATAGGAAATAAGGTATGTTTTTCTCGGGAAGACGAACTGCTCAAAGATTTCCTCGAATGATTGAGACTCACCCTGTATTAGTGCAGAAAATGCTAAAAGAACAAATTCAAAAAAATGATGGGCTACATAAACGAAACGCAGTTGCGCAATCGCATGCATCGACGACAAATCCCATTCTCAAGCACATAAGCCGTTGACTTCCAGGTTATCGTCCCCAAAGATTTTTTTAATTTCCATTACTTTGTGCAATTGGCTACAACACTCTCAATAGTGATTCAGTTTTGCCTCGACGACTGTTTGCGCCGCATAGGCTCATCAGTCTTCAGGAAACTGAATCTGCACTTCGCCTCCCCGCCGAGGCCCAAAGACCTAGACGTTCCAGAGCAGTTCTTCGGATACCGGGCCGTATCCATCACCAAATGTAAGTTGTGAACCTTGCCGCAGCGGTGAATCACCGGCGGCAACAGACGCAGTACATGCTTGGCTTGAACTGGTTCTGATCAATGGTTTCTTTGCCACTCATCGACCGGGCACGTGAAGATGGCACCACCTTTCTGCTGACCGGCATGACGCCGCGGGCTGCAGGGGAGCGCCTGTACGAAATCGCCCCGCTGACGCCAGAGTCGTTGATCCCGAGTCGAGCGCTTCAGCCCGGCGAACAATATCGCTTCCACTTCGATATGACGCAGTGTATCGGCTGCAAATGCTGCGTCGTGGCCTGTAATGAGCAAAACGGCAATCCCGCAGGCATTAACTGGCGGCGCGTGGGCGAAATCGAGGGCGGCTTCTATCCCGACACGCAACGGTTCCATCTCTCGATGGGCTGCAACCATTGTCTCGATCCGTCATGCCTGATCGGCTGTCCGGTTGATGCTTATAAGAAGGATCCGGTCACTGGCATCGTGCAGCACAACCCGGAAACCTGCATTGGCTGCCAGTACTGCACATGGAACTGCTCCTACGGTGTGCCGCGGTACAACCCAGAGCGCGGTGTGGTCGGCAAGTGTGACATGTGCTACGGCCGGCTGACTGATGGCCGCGAGCCGGCTTGCGTAAATGCCTGCCCGCAGAGCGCGATTCGCATTGAGATCGTCAATAGTCAGGAATGGAAGCGAGAGTACTCGAAGAATGCAAATGCTCCTGGTCTCCCATCAGCTGACGACAGCATTTCCACCACGCGGATCACGCTTCCGGAAAATCTTACGCCCGACGTGAAGAAAGCCGACTCCTGGCGAGTAAAGCCCGAGCATCCGCATTGGCCGCTGGTGGTGATGACCGTCTTGACCCAGCTTTCAGTCGGCGCGTTCGCGGCCATTTGGCTGCTTCAGTTGCTCGGCGCATCGGCCCGGTTGACTATTGCCGCGTTGGGTTCGCTCACCGTCGGCGGATTGGCGCTCGGCGCTTCCACCCTGCACCTGGGGCGTCCGATTCACGCATATCGGGCGCTGAAGATGTGGAAACGCTCTTGGTTGAGCCGCGAGGTGATGATGTTCAGCGCTTTCTCAGGACTGGCCGGGCTGTATGCCGGCTCGCTTTTGCTGAAGCTGCTGCTAAGCTCCGCTCTAGGAGGCCTGACCGCTCTACTCGGCGCTGGTGGGATCACGGCAAGCGCGTGCATTTATCTAGTACCGGCGCGTCCGGCATGGAATAGCAAACACACGATCGCAGATTTCTTCTTGACGGGTGCGATTGTCGGCCCGCTGTTTGCCGCCAATATAGGAGCAGGGTCGGGTCGCCTACTGAGCCTGATCACTGTTGTGGCGGCATCTGCGCAATTGTTGAACAACGCGCTTAGATTCCTCCGGCTGAATGCGTCCGATGTTTTTGAGCGTCAGTCATCGGCAAGATTGCTCTCGACTGTCTTAGGTTCACGGCTTCTGCTTCGCGGTGGGCTGTTGATTGCGGGTGGAATCGCCCTGCCGCTCTTGTCGTTCAACCGTATCGGTTTCGCGGCTGCGTTCGTGCTCGCGCTCGCGGGCGAGATCCTTGGGCGTTATCTCTTCTACGTCAGCGTGGTGCCAAAAAATATGGCTGCTTCCTACGTCGCCAGCACAATGGAGGCAGCATGAATCTGAAGCGGCAGCTCGGACTCGACATCCTTGCGGAGAAATACGCATACGCTACCGATCCGGACCATGGGCACACCTCCGCGCAAAAAATCCCTGACCGCTGGGTCGCGACCACCTGTGGTTACTGCTCGGTTGGCTGCGGAATGTTTGTCGGCGTGAAGGATGGCCGCGCCGTGAGCGTGCGCGGGAATCCCAATCATCCCGTCAATCTTGGCAAGCTTTGCCCCAAGGGACTTTCCGAGCATTACACGATTGAGGCTCCGAATCGCGCGAAGCATCCTCTCCTCCGCAAGAACGGCAAGTTGGAACGAGTGAGTTGGGAAGAGGCTCTCGATGTGACGGTCGAGAAGTTTCGCGCAACCCAGGAACGTTACGGTCAAAATTCTCTCGGCGTGATCAGCACCGGCCAGCTTGTGACTGAAGAGTTCTATGCCCTTGGTAAGCTGGTGCAGCTTGGCTTCGCCACCAAGAACTACGATGGAAATACGACACTGTGCATGGCTAGCGCGGTTTCTGGTTACAAGCGCTCGTTCGGCAGCGACGGGCCACCCGGAGCCTACGAAGACCTGCAGAAGGCAGAGGTCATTTTTCTGATCGGCGCGAACATTGCCGATAATCATCCGATCCTATGCCAGCATCTGGAGGCCAATCCTAAGAAAACCTTGATCGTCGCCGATCCGCGCGTAACCAAAACAGCGATGATGGCGGACTTGTTTCTACCGTTGAAGCCGCGCTCGGATATCGCATTAATCAATGGACTGATCCATGTTCTGATCCGCACCGGACTGATTAATTGGGACTATATCGAAAAGCACACCACGGGATTCGCAGAGCTTGAGAAATCTGTCCTGCAATACACACCAGAGTATGTCTCCCAAATTACCGGCCTCAGCGAGGACCTGATTCTTAGGACCGCATACCTGTATGGCAGTGCCAAAGCCGCGTTCATAGGATGGACGATGGGTGTGAACCACAGCACGCAGGGGGCGGAGACGGTAAATGCGATCAATAATCTTGCCCTGATTACGGGCAATATCGGACGAGCGGGGGCTTCACCGTTCTCGATCACCGGCCAGTGCAACGCGATGGGAACTCGCGAGACAGGATTCACTTCCGGATTGCCGGGTTATCGCAAATTCGAGAGCGCACAAGATCGCGGGGAATTGGCGGCGCTTTGGAATATCTCAGCAGACCGCATTCCGACAGCGCGCGGGCTTGCGTATCCCGACATTATCGAAGCCGCGGTCAGCCAGAAGATCCGTGCGTTGTGGATTATCGCGACGAACCCTATTGTCTCCTTCCCCAACCTTGACGTGCTCAAGCAAGGGCTCGAAACGCTGGATTTTCTCGTCGTCCAGGATGGATTTCATCCCACACCAACATCGGAGTTGGCGCATTTGGTGCTGCCGGCAGCGATTTGGGGCGAGAAAGAAGGAACGTACACAAATTCCGAGCGGCGCGTCAGCAAGGTGAATGCGGCGGTCACTCCTCCCGCTGAAGCAAGAGCAGACTTCGACATATTCCTAGCTCTGGCAGCCAAACTCGACTGCCGCGACGAGTTATTTCCTGGCTGGACAAAACCCGAACACGCCTTTGAGGAATGGAAACGAGTCTCTGCCGGCAGGCTCTGCGACTACTCGGGAATGGACTATCGCATGATTGAAAAACATGGCGGAGTTCAATGGCCGCTCCCGGCGGGTTCTTCGGAGATCGCAACAACTCGCCTCTACACTGACGGACAATTTCAAACCGAAGATGGCAAAGCCAGACTCTTCTGTATTGAATGGAAACCATTTCCTGAGCAGCCAAACCGCGAGTTCCCATTTGTGCTCAATACAGGACGTACGGTTGAACACTGGCACACGCGCACTAAGACTGGGCAAGTTCCAATTCTTGAACGGATGTCCCCCAACGCATGGCTGGAGATGAACACCCGTGATGCGCAGGCGCTGAAATTGAAACCGCATGACCGAGTGAGTGTCATCTCCCGGCGCGGAACCGTTAACGGTATCGAACTGCGCGTGACGGAGATCGTCGCACCCGGCCAGGTCTTCATACCCTTTCATTTCGTGGAAACTAACGCGAATCAGGTGACGCAGAGCGCGTTTGATCCGATTTCACGCGAGCCGAATTACAAGCAGTGCGCGGTGCGCGTTGAGCTGAGTAATCCAGTGGAACAGCGAGCCAGGACCAATGGTGGGAGGTGAAGTAGTGCAGAAGCTTGTCGTCGTCGGGAATGGAATGGCCGGGGTCGCATGCGTAGAGCAAATTCTGCGCCACTCGCCCAAATTCCAGATCACGATCTTCGGTGACGAGACCCATGTCAACTACAACCGCATTCTGCTTTCTTCAGTGCTCGCCGGAGAGAAATCCATTCATGACATCGTTCTGAACGGGCTCGATTGGTATGAAAAGAATGGCATCGATCTGAGGCTGGGCGTTCGCATCATCGACGTGGATCCCGTGGCCAGAACTGTGACCGGCGACGACCGCAGCGTCACCGCTTTCGACAAGCTTCTCCTGGCCACCGGCAGTAATCCGCTTATTCCTTCGATCGAAGAAGTTAAAAAAGACGGCGTTTTCGTCTTTCGAAATCTTGACGACACGCGTGCTCTGCTGGACCGTGCCCGGCCCGGACTGAAAGCTGTTGTGATCGGCGGCGGGTTGCTCGGCCTCGAAGCCGCGCGTGGTCTGCAAGTTCAGGGCTGCGACGTAACTGTCGTCCACCTGATAGAAACGTTGATGGAGCGCCAGCTTGATGCGACGGGCGGCAGTTATCTCGCCACCAAAATGAACCAGATGGGAATTACGGTGCTGCTGGGACTCAGCACTACTAAGGTTTTGGGGAACGGACACGTGCAAGGGGTCGAATTCAAAGGCGGCGGCAGCGTCCCGGCGGATCTGGTCGTAATCGCCGCCGGCATTCGCCCCAATATCACTCTCGGCGAGAAAGCTGGGCTCGAAATCAAGCGCGGCATAGTCGTGAACGACTACATGCAAACCTCGCATCCTGACATTTTCGCGGTCGGCGAATGCGTGCAGCACAACGGAATTTGTTACGGGCTGGTAGCGCCGCTGATTGAACAAGGCAAAGTTCTGGCCGCAACCATCACTGGCAACAAGGGTCCGAAATATGAAGGAAGCGTACTCGCCTCAAAGCTGAAGATCATGGGCGTAGATGTTTTCTCCGCTGGCGAGATCAACGATAAGTCCGATGGCTCGGAGGTGATCCGTTACGAAGACCCATCCCTGGGTACCTACAAGAAACTCACGCTGAAGAACAACAAACTGTTAGGAGTGATTTTGGTCGGCGAAACCGACGACAGCCACAACTACATGGAGTGGCTGCGCTCGCAAGCTGACCTAAGTGCAATGCGGCGGCAACTCCTTTTCCCGGAAGCTTCGGCGGACGGAGGTCTCGATGTCGCACAAATGTCCGATAGCGAAACGGTATGCGGCTGTATGGGAGTGAGTAAGGGCATCATCATTCATGCAATCCACGAAAAAGGCGTGAATACGCTCGCTCAACTCAAGGAGTGCACGCGTGCTTCAACTGGCTGCGGGAGCTGTACCGGGCTCTGTCAACAACTGCTGAAAGCCGTTGCGCCGGAGTTTCAGGAGGACATTAAGAAGACGATCTGCAAGTGCATTCCGTTCTCGGAGGACAATCTGCGCGAGATTCTGCGCAGCCAGCGACTGAAATCTGTGCAGGAGGTTTTGGACATTTATGGCAATGGCGTGGGTTGCGAGGTCTGCAAGCCCGCGCTGAGTTACATGCTCGATGTGCTGTGGTGCGGCGATCACGATGAAGACCGTTCGGCACGCTTCATCAACGACCGCGTACACGCGAACATTCAGAAGGACGGCACGTTTTCGGTGGTCCCGCGCATTCGCGGCGGCGTGACCTCGCCCGATGAATTGCGTCGCATCGCAGATGTTGCCGAGAAGTACCAGGTTCGCATGGTGAAGATTACCGGCAGCCAGCGCATTGACCTGCTCGGCGTAAAGAAATCGGACCTACCAAAAGTTTGGGCCGATCTCGGAATGCCCTCCGGTCAGGCATACACCAAAGGCGTGCGTATGGTGAAGACCTGCGTGGGTACGGACTTCTGCCGCTTCGGCGTGCAGGATTCCACCCGTGCAGGGATTGAACTGGAGACACGCTTCGAGAATCTGTTCACGCCCCACAAGCTGAAAATGGGCGCCGTCGGTTGTCCGCGAAACTGCGCCGAGGCTACGGTGAAGGACATTGGGCTTGTCGGCCAGGAAGGAAGCTGGCAAGTTGTGGTGGGTGGCGCGGCAGGCAAAAAAGTGCGCAAGGCCGACTTGCTCGTCACCGTCGAGACAACCGAGGAGGCGCTCGATATTGCGGCGCTGTTCTTCCAGTACTACCGCGAGAACGCGAACTACTTGGAACGTACCTACGATTTTGTCGAACGAGTTGGAATCGAAAAAGTCCGCAAAGACACAGTGTACGCCACGGAGACAGCGAAAGATGCTCTGCGCGAGCGACTGGGCAAATCGAAAGCGCATTCTCGCGATGCCTGGTTGGAGCGTGACGAGCCGCATCATCCCACGCAGTTCGTGCAAATCAAGCCTTTCGAAACGGTGCTCGCATGAACGCGAATAAGGAGTGGGCCTGCATCGCCAATTGCGACGACCTCCCGCTCCGCGAGGGCCGAGTCGTGACTGTCAATGACCGTGAAATTGCTGTTTTCAATCTCGGTGACCGGTTCCTCGCCATTGATAATCGCTGCCCGCACCTCGGCGGCCCACTCGCAGACGGAATCGTCACAGGTGAAAGCGTCGTTTGCCCGTTGCACGGATGGAAAATCAATCTCGAACACGGAAATGTTCAAAGGCCCGCTGAGTCGCTGGCCTGCGTCAAGACGTTTGCCACGAAAATAGAAGCCGGGACGCTTCTTCTGGAACTTGCTTCAGGAACACCGAACTGCCCGCGCACAAACGGCCATGCAGTCGTCAGCGAAGCAGCTCACTAGAAGAACAGAAGGAGCGCCAATATGAAGATCTCGGATTTTCGTAAAGCTGGCCACACGCCATCCCTCGTCGCTGCGTTTTTGTATTTCGATGTCAGCTTTATGGCGTGGGTCTTGCTTGGGCCGCTTGGCCCGTTTATCGCGGAAACCTACAAGCTTTCCGCCACGCAAAAAGGATTTCTGGTAGCGCTACCGCTGCTTGCAGGATCAGTCTTTCGCCCAATTCTCGGTGTGCTAGGCGACGTGCTTGGGCCGCGTCGCGCGGGAATCGTTGGCCTCACGGTCACGCTCGTGCCGCTGATATTAGGTTGGCGGTTTGCATCGAGCCTTCATGCTTTCTATTTCATTGGTTTTCTTCTTGGAATTGCCGGCGCCAGCTTTGCAGTGGCCCTGCCGCTGGCTGGCACATGGTATCCACCGGAATATCAGGGACTGGCGATGGGCATCGCTGGCGCGGGAAACTCTGGCACTCTGCTGGCCACGTTATTCGCTCCGCGCTTAGCCCAGGCGTTCGGATGGCCGAATGCGTTCGCGCTGGCGATGGCGCCAGTGGCATTGGTTTTGATTCTGTATTCCTTAATGGCGAAAGACAGTCCGAAACGCCCGCCCCGTGCGGCTTGGCGCGATTACGTTGCCGTCTTCCGCGAAGCTGATACAGGTTGGTTCTGCCTCTTTTACAGCTTCACATTCGGCGGGTTCGTGGGACTGGCAAGTTTTCTAACGTTGTTCTTCCACGATCAATATCAATTAACGAAAGTCCGCGCCGGCGATTTCACGACGATCGTCGTTATCGCGGGCAGCTTCCTTCGTCCCGTCGGAGGATGGCTCGCCGATCGCATTGGTGGATATCGGCTGTTGCTGGGACTTCTCGCTGGGGTCGGCTGCTGTCTCGCCGCAATCAGCTCGTTGCCATCGCTCCCCGTTGTCGTCCCCCTTCTCTTCCTCTGCATGGGAATGCTCGGGATGGGCAACGGCGCGGTGTTCCAACTCGTTCCGCAACGCTTCGCTAAGCAGGTGGGAGTTGTTACAGGACTGGTTGGGGCCGCGGGTGGATTCGGCGGATTCCTCTTGCCCTCGCTACTCGGGGCCATCAAGGACCGAACCGGCCAGTATGGTGTTGGACTTCTGGTATTTGCAATTGCCTTCTTCGTTGCTTCTGCTTTGCTTCTGCTACGCGGGACAGCTTGGACGCGCACTTGGGACGAGGCCTTCGCAGCTCGTGCAGGTGTGTTTTGCTTTCGCAGTTTTGCGCGAAACATGGTTGCGGCTGAAAAGAACTGAATCCCAACGTGCTCTAGGTCACTGTGACAGAAGTCATTGAGGCCTCCGTCACAGGAACTGACAATAGTTGTTGGAGGGAGATATGTATCGCGTACTGACACTTTTAGTCATTTGTGTTTGTTTTGTCATTGGCCTTAGGGCACAACAGCTGCCGCCCACGAAGCCAGTCTCAGTGAACAACCTGCTTTCGGACGATGTAAACAATGATCTTCCGAAATGGCAGCGGATCGGCGCCGAATATCGCGTCCGCGTCGAAAGCTTCACGGGCGGAGCGTTCAAGCCGAACAACGAAGACGCGTATCTCTTGAGCCGGCTGAGGATCAATATGTTTCTCCTTCCGACAACTTGGCTGAAGTTTGGATTTCAAGGCCAGGATGCGCATGTCTTTGGCAAGAATCAGAATCCCGCAGTTCCTCCGTATCAGGATTCAATGGATTTGCGCCAGGGTTTCGTCGAATTCGGCGATATCGAAAAGAGGAGTGTCGGAATACGCGCTGGCCGCCAGGAGCTCGCCTTTGGAGACGAGCGACTGCTCGGCAACGCCAACTGGCTGAACACTGCCCGCAGTTTCGATGCGTTGCGCGGAACAGTTCGTCATGCGGGGTTCCATGCCGACATCTTTGCCGCTCGATTGGTCAAACAGCAAGACGGAGAGTTTGACTGGAGTACCCCCGGCAACAACTTGTATGGAATTTACGGCGGCATCGAGAAGCTCGTGCCCACTGCCACAGTCGAGCCGTACTTCCTTTGGCGGCATCTCGAACTTCGGCACCGTGGGTGTGCGCTGGGTCGGCAAGCTTCCTGCGAACTTTGATTACGGAACCGAAATGGACAAGCAGGCCGGATTATTGGGAACAGACACAATTAGCGCGTGGGCAGGACATTGGGTCTTGGGCAAGACTCTGGTAAATACGCGATTCAAGCCACGCTTCTCCGTGGAGTACAACTATGCGTCCGGCGACCGCAATCCCAAGGACGGCAGCCGCGGTACTTTTGATCAGTTGTATTCGACAGCTCACGACAAATATGGCCTCGCCGACCAGGTGGGCTGGAAAAATATTCGCAATGTGCGCGCTGGTGTAGAACTGAAGCTGGCCAAGAAATGGGGGTTCACGGGCCGTTACGACGCGTGGTGGCTCGCTGATCTACACGATGCGCTATACAGCGCGGCCAGCACGGTAGTCGCTCGCAACACAGCGGGAACCGCCGGACGATTCATTGGCCAAGAACTCGATTCTGTCCTCGCCTATAATTTTTCAAAATACCTGCAGGTCGGCGGCGGCTTCGGCCACATCTTCCCTGGGACTTTTCTGAACAACACAACACCAGGAGAGTCTTACAACTTCCCTTATGCGTCTACGACTTTGGTCTTTTGATACATAAACCGCTGTCTGAGTGTTCGCAACTGCGAACAACATCTACTGCAGGCAACAACCCTGCCCTCGCATCACGGCTCCGACTAGAACTGGAACCGCGATTTGGGCCGGAATATTTGTCTTGGGTGAAGGAGCTGGGTAAATTGCTGCGCCGTTTGCTTTCAGAACCAGAGCTTGATCCAGAGGCGCGGAGACGGAGGTTGCACGAACAAGCCAGCACAGCAGCCTTCGAGTTGTTCCAACTCTCGCAAAACGGGGAGATTGCTTGAGAGTAGATTTGGGATAAATCATGCAAAACCATGACGAACGATCGCCTGCCGCCACTGAGGCAACGAATGGACAAATAATGAGAGGCAGAGTATGACTGGTCGGCGCGGGGCCTGGAGATCCGGAACTGCTCACTCTGAAAGCTCTCAACAGGCTGCGTTCCGGGGATGTCGTCTTGCACGATGCCCTGGTCTCGGCCGAAGTCCTAGCGCTGGTTCCGCTGTCGGCTCGGGTTCTCAATGTGGGCAAGCGCTGCGGCCGCAAGTGCATCACCCAACAGGAAATCAATCCTTTGCTGGTGAGCTTCGCTGCAGAAGGAAAGCTAGTCGTCCGCCTGAAGAGTGGCGATCCCCTGTTGTTCGGACGCGGCGGAGAGGAAATTGATGCACTTCGTCAAGCGGATGTTGATGTCGAAATCGTGCCTGGAATAACGGCGGCAGTAGCAGCTGCATCGGCAGCAGAGATTTCTTTGACGGACCGTCGTTATGCCGATGGGCTATTGCTGGTCAGCGCCCATCGCGCACCCGGCAAAGCAGAACCAGACTGGCGCGGGCTGAGCGACTCGCGAACCACCATAGTGGTGTACATGCCCGGTGATCACAAGAACATCGCAAAGGGACTTATTCGGTCAGGTTTGAACGGGCAGGCTCCATGTATGCTCATTTCAAAGATTTCGCTGCCGGAACAACAGTCCTTTAAAACCACGCTGGAAGCCTTGCGACACATGCCCTTGCTTCCAGCACCCAGTCTTCTGATAGTAGGCGAGACCGTCGCAACTGCCCGGCTCACTGAGCATCAACCTGTCTATCGGCAGCCGCCGCAGACCAAGACTGGGACCGAGAACAGACTTTAAATGAAGTGTCGTTAGCGGCTAGAACTGTTCAGCTTACCAATCCAAAGGTCGAATTCGGTGAGACGTGGTTTTCCCGAAACACGTCAACTCGGCCCGGCTAGAGGTTAGAAAAACGAGAGGTTTTCAGTCATGCGTATGTCTCGGGTGTCGCGCCCTTTATGTCCGGCAGTTCGCATCACTCGCTCGCGGCACGCGCCCCATCTTCCAGTACTTTCATGGCCGTCAGGTATGGCCGGGGGCCATAGCTCACTCTTGCGACGCCGTGCTCTGCCAGTGCGCGAACGGGTGGGGTGGCGTCGCCAACCATGATATTGAGCGGGAGCGGCACCGCTTCAGCGAGGCGCGTGATCAGGGTGATATCCGCTAGACCTGGCGCGAACAGACCATCCGCGCCTGCTTCCGCATATGCACGTGCTCGCTCGATCGCCTCAGTGACCATAGCATCGTCATGCTGCTCGGTCGCTCGCTGAAAAAAGACATCAGTCCGAGCATTAATGAAGAAACGGATATTGGCTGCGTCAGCAGTCTGCCGCGCGCGCCGGATGCGATTGGCCTGATCGATCGTCTCGCGGAGTTTCCCACTCGCGGGGAAGCTGTCCTCCAGGTTGCAGGCCACGGCTCCCGCGTCGATCGCCAGAGCGATGGTCTCGCCGACCACTTCCGGCGCGTCGCCATAGCCGCTCTCTAGATCGACCGTCACCGGTAAGTCTGTTGTACCGACGATTCGGCGCAGATTCTCGGTCGCCAAGGCAAGCGGGATGTGCTCGCCATCAGCGAAGCCGTTTGCATTGGCAACTGACCAGCTACTAGTCGCGATCGCCTTGGCACCGCCCGCGGCGACAGCCTTGGCGCTGCCTGCATCCCAGATGTTGAAAAGGACTAACGGCTTTCCAGGGATATGCAACCCCCGGAACTGCTCGACCTTCCGCCTTTGATCGGCCATTCTCTTCTCCTTACAAGTTAGCGGGCAGGAAAAACGTGCAGCTATTCATGCCACCTTTTGTTGTGCTGCTTGCCAGTGTGCGCGCAGTTCCTTGTTGAATTCCTCCCAACGTTCTTCGGGAAAGAAAATCCTGGCGTCCTTGAACTCGACGCGGCGCCGAGTGCCCGGGATGTTGTCAGCCAGCCAGCGCGACCATTTCACGTCAAAATAGATATCGTCGGTTCCCCAGACGACCAGCGTGGGTGCCTTCAATGTCCTCAGCCGGTCTTCAATGGCAAGCGTGTGCTTATTGTCGAAAGCTGCTAGGAAGCGTTGCAGGTCGCGCGTGCGTTGCTCGGTCCTGACCAGCGGACGCAAATATTTTTCGATGCTGTCATCACTCAGCTCCTCCGGGTGTTCATACGCTGGTCCCAGAGCTTTCGATGATCGATAGACGCTCTTGTCCGATAACATCGCATCCAACGTTCCACGTAAACCGCCGGCGGCCGCCATCGCGAGAAATGGCTTGAAGGCTTCGGGCGGCCAGTTGTCGTGAGTGTCGCAGTCAGTGAGCGTGAGGCTGCGGACGCGCTCTGGATACAAAGCGGCGAAGATCTGTGCAATGCCGCCACCGCTGTCGTTGCCGACGACATCCACTTGATCGATGTTCAAAGCATCTAGAAATTCCTTGAGCATCTTCGCGTTGGCCGTTACCGATACGTCCTGATCCGGTGCGATTTCGGTGTCGCCATGTGCAAGCAAGTCCACGGCTATACAACGCCGAATATCGGACAGATCCGCCAGCTGATTACGCCACAGATATCCATTCAGCAGTACGCCATGCACGAACAGTGCAACCGATCCGGTGCCCTGTTCCATGTAGCTGATTCGGCCCGACGCAGTCTGCACGCTATGCCGCGTTGCGGATGACTCGTTTCGACCCATGGCTCAGCCCCTCCTCGCCGCTGTCGCGGAAACGTGCGCTTCGTTCAGCTTCTGGGCGCACTCGTCGCAGCAGACTTCAACCGTCTTGCCCCCGATTTTGACCTTGATGGGATTCGCATCCAGCTTGCAGTCGCAAACCGCACAAGTTTGTTCAACCATGACATTGCTCTCCAATACCCGAAGTCTGGGTGAGACCAGTAGGCCATGCAAGAAGGGAGGGCCGCTGTCAGAATCTTTAGCGATTTGCTTGAAAGAGGTCTAACGATGCAGCGCCGACCGTCTGAACTCTGAGGGCGAACGGCCGTAAGCCTGGCGGAACACGGCGCTGAAGTGACTGTGGCTAGAGAAGCCGAGGTCCAGGCTCAGAGCGGTTAGGTCGTCATATTGCGCGAGAAGGTCCAGCGCCCTCGCTAGCCGTAGTCGCAACTGATACCGATACAAAGGCAGGCCTTCCACCTGTCGAAAGACCTGAGTGAGATAAACCGGCGAACCGCGCACTTCCGTAGCGATCTCGGCCAACGTCCATCTTCGTGCCAGATCGCTCGCCAACACCAGCTTGACCCGATCCACCAGTCGCTGCCGTCCGGCACTAGCGCCCGCTATGTGCGTAGTATGCGGTCCCAGCGCCCGCTGCACTAGGGTTAACGCCAAGCCCTCTGCTTCTAAAGGTTCTGCGATATTCTGGCGCAGGCCGTGCCGTAGCAGCGCCACGAGCGCTTGAGCTCGCGCGTCAATCCGCAGGCGCTGCCGCCGAAATGCGAGCGTCGCACCGTCGCGCAGAAAAGTAGGTGGCGCCAGTTCACGCAACTGCGGTTCACTGATGGCCAGCGACAGACTGGCATCGCCACCCGGCACAGGGTGGCTCACGCGGTAGGCTTCGCTGGCGTTGAAAAACAGTACTTGGTTCGCCTCGGCGACAGCCTGATCATGCCCAAGATGGCGCACATAGACGCCGCGATATGGAAACACTACTTCTGTGGCGGTCGCGCACTCTTCCGCGCTCTGGTGCCGACAGCTGCCATGGCAGTACACGTCTCGGATGGTAACGGTCGAAGACTTAAGTAGAAATTGAGCGGCAAAATTCAGGCACGGGTTTACTTTCGCTTTTTAACGCCACACTCTTTCCCAGTCGTCGTACAAAAAAGCCTATCACTCGTCCGCCTTGAGTAGGTGAAACGATCGCGGTTTCGGTTCGCAGGTGACAACGTGCGAATGCAAGGCATAGTGGAGGCTAGAATACTCTACGCTATACTGCATCCTTGATCCTGCGGATGCCCCGATTGAATTGTCGTAAGCGGCAGCCTCAGAGAATCAGGAGCTAGCGAGTGACGCAGATCAGTGCGGCAAAGCCGAATATGGATGGCAACGGAATGATCAGCTCGGACGATGAGCGAAAACCGTGGCTGACGGCACTGGAAACCCGCGTCGCCCAAGTCGAGCCGAACTTGAGCGCCAACCGTCAAGCGCTGATTCGCGAGATTCTGGATCATGCGGACGAGACCTATTTCCTGTCATCCCGGGCGTTGGCCAAGAAATACGATCTGGACCCGACGACAATTGTCCGTACTGTTCAAGCCCTCGGCTATAAGCGCTACGGAGAATTTGCAGCCGAGTTACGATCCCACTTCGTAGCGCGGATTACCCCCTACGCGCTGATGAAATCTGCGGTGCGAGACAAGCGCAGCGTCGTTCACCACATTGAGCACACAGTGGAGATGGACATCCAAAATCTGAATGCTCTGCGCTCTCAACTGGATGTAAGTCGCGTGCTTGAAATAGTCAAGCGTATTGACCGGGCGCGCCGGATCATGGTGGTGGGCATTGATTTCGCTTCTTCGCTTTCAAATCTCCTGGCCTATGGATTGGTATCGATCGGCTACGATGCGGAGGCACCTGCAGGATCTGCAGGGAACTTGCAGCAAAAAATTCTTCTACTGGGTCCGAAGGACCTGCTCATTGCGATTAGTTTTGGCCGTTGCCTTCAAGATACGGTGGATTCAGTGATCAGGGCCCACGACAATGGCGTTCCGACTATTGGCCTAACCGACAGCGAAAAAAGTCCGATTGCCCGTTTTTCAGATACTTTCTGGCTCACTTCGATTGCCAGCACATCATTCCATGGCTCCTACGTCGCGGTGGTGTCTGCTATCAATGCATTATTGGTGGCGTGCTCGCAGCTTCACCCGCAGCGCTCTCTGAAGGTCTTGCGGCGGAAAGAGCAGGAATTCCGGTCGCGATGGTACACACCGCTGTCGGGGAAATCAGGAAAGAGGAATTCAGACAGATATGAGTAGTAAACTTCAGCTCGCGCGCTGCAAGAGTATTATTCGTGGCCGGTCCAGCCGGGACCCCGTAAAGCCCTGCCAGCATTCACCCCTGTAAGCTTTCCGTCTTCGTATTCAAGTTTCCCATTTACGAAGACGTATTTCACCCCTTGGGAAATCTGGGCGGGATTCTGGTACGTGGCGTTGTCGATCATGGTAGCCGGGTCAAGAACAGTAATGTCGGCGAAGAATCCTTCCTTTAAAAGTCCGCGATCTCGCAAACATTCACGCTGAGCGGGAAGCGACGTAACTTTTCGGATCGCCTGCTCCCATGAAAGCAGGTGTTCATCCCGTACATAATGACCCAGAAATCGCGGCATACTGCCAAATGCTCGCGGATGGGTATGCGGATCAAACAGTGGGCCATCGAGCGATAGCTCGCTGCCGTCGAGGCCTATGCTTGTCCACTGCTGCTTTAAGCCATAGCGCAGGTCGTTTTCGTTGGCGATGAAGTAGATCGCGCCGGTTTGGGCTTTGTCCGCGATTACTAAGTCCATTAGGGCATCCAGCGGGTCTTTCCCCTGCCCCTTCGCAAGCTGGGCGAGCGTCTTGCCGTCGTATTGCTTGAAGTCGGGATTTACTATGCCGGACAGAAGAATTCCCGAAGCTCCTCCACTTCCGAGATATAGATTTTCCCAATCGGAATGTTCGGTGCTGAGCTCCTGCTTGATCTTAATGCGGACCGCTGGGTCCTTTATTCGTTCAAGAAGCTTTGCGAGACCTCCGTCGGCAACCCATGGTGGCAAGCTCGAAGCCAGCGCCGTTCCCCCTGCAACGTAGGGATACATGTTGGCCGAGACATCCTGTCCGGCATCGCGCGCGGCCTGAATCATTCCAACAATCTTCGGCATCGTGCCCCAACGGGATTTTCCGATCACCTTCAGATGAAAAATCTCGACCGGCAAATGAGCATCGCGGCCAATTCGCAGCGCCTCCGAGATAGCGGCTATCTCACTTTGGCCTTCGCTGCGCATGTGAGTGCCGTAAATGCCTCCGTATTGTGCAGCGACTTTGGCCAGTTCGATCAGTTCGGCAGTTTTGGCGTATTGTCCTGGAGGATAGATAAGCGCAGTCGAAATTCCGAATGCACCTTGCTGCATCGCCTCTGCGACAAGAGCTTTCATCTTCTCGAGCTCTTCGGGAGTAGGCGCCCGACCAACGTCGCCAAGGACCGCCTCTCGGACCTGGGCCGCGCCAACGTAGGTGCCGATGTTCAATGGAGTGCCTGATTTTTCCAGGCGGGAGAAGTAACCGTCCAGAGTCGTCCAATCAATGGTCAGGTGATAACGGTCAAGCTCAGGTTGCAGCTGGGAAATGGTCAGCGCATTCTGAGGAGCGATGGAACCGCCTTCACCCGTGATCTCGCTGGTTATGCCTTGTGAGAGCTTGCTCAACGATCGGTTATCGATGAGCAGAGCGGTTTCTGACTGCCCGAGCATGTCAATGAAGCCTGGCGCGACAATAAGACCATGAGCGTCAATCACGCGCTTGGCGCTGGAGTTTTCCAGCTTCCCGATCTTGGCAATGCGATCATCACTGATTGCAATATCTCCTGATACCCAGGGATTCCCGGAACCGTCGATGATTCGTCCGTTCTTAATAATGAAGTCGTATGCACTGCTCTGATTCAATTGCGCGAATACGGCAGTAGCGCAAACGAGCACATTTGCCAATGCGACACAGCAAACGGCTACCCTGAAGGTCTTCATCATCATCGATTGGTATCTCCGCGACTGTTTTTTACAAAGCAAGCAATACAACTACGCCTGAGCCATTACTTCGGCTTTCCAGTCCCTTATTCGAACTGTTAGTTCATCCACCAGCTTGCGTTTTACCGCATAACCGAGTCCAGGGGTTGTCGGCGCCAGGATAGTCCCGCGCGAAGTGACTCTGACCTCAGGTTCGATGATGTCTTCATTCCAGTAGCGTTGGCTGGCGGAAACATCTCCTGGAAGAGTGAAATTCGGCAATGTGGACATCGCGATGTTATGAGCGCGGCCAACGCCGGATTCCAGCATGCCGCCGCACCACACCGGCAATGAATGTTGCTGGCAAACGTCATGTACTTCGCGGGCAGAACTGTGTCCGCCTACGCGGCCCAATTTGATGTTGATAATGCGGCATGCACGCTGCTCGATCGCCGCGACTGCATGCCCGGCATTTGGGATGCACTCATCGAGGCAAATCGCGGTGCGGATCTGCGACTGAAGTTTGCCGTGCGAGTGGATATCGTCCCACTGCAACGGTTGCTCCATCATTAACAGATCGAATTGGTCGAGTTCTTTCAGGTGTTGAGTATCTTTCAGCTCATAAGCAGAATTTGCGTCAACTGACAGCCGAATGTGAGGAAATTCTTTTCGCACAGCAGCGACAAAGTCGAGGTCCTTGCCCGGCTTGATTTTCAGTTTGATCCGCTGATATCCGTTCCGGAGCTCTTCCTCCACTTTCCGAAGCAGTGATTGCGGATTTTCACGAATTCCCAGTGAGACCCCGCAAGCAATCTCATTCAAGGTCCCGCCGAGCAACTCCCATAAAGGAAGCCTTTTGAGCTGCGATTCGGCATCCCAAAGCGCATTCTCGACCCCCGCCTTTGCCATCTGGTGCCCGCGGATCGGGAATAATAATGGTGCGGCGTCGGCCGCTTTATTCAAATCTCTGCCTATGATCCGGGGTACGATGAAATCTGAAATGACATGCCAAGCGGTCTCTGTAGTCTCAGAATTATAAGAAGGACTTTCGACAGTTGTAACTTCTCCCCATCCACTTACCCCGTCCACGACTGCCTCGACCAGGAGAATTCTCCTGTCCTGAGTTACGCCGAAGCTGGTTTCAAAAGGCGCCTTGAGGCGCATGCGAATTTCGCGCAGCTCGATTTTCTCAATGATCATAAGTCTCCAATCAATGCGCTTCTGATCTCTGGCTAGCGCCGGCGCGTGCCATCTTCGCGAGCGGTCTGACCTGATCTTTAATCCCCGCCCCACTTTGGCCAGAACGCGACAACTGCTCGAAGGTGAGATTCAGAATCGGGTACTGCTGCCAATCTCTGTAATCGAAGTGCCACCACTCGTAGAGATAAACGTTGAACCCTTCTGATTCGAGAGCATCGCGGAGTAGAGTGCGGTCCCAGCGCTGTAACGACGTCCCGCCCGGATAAAATGCGTATGACCGCTCTGACATTTCGTCATAATCGCCAGTCATGGGAAGCTCTTTCCCGGTCTTCAGGTCGTAGAGAGTCAGATCCACGGCGCACCCTCGGTTATGACGCGAGCCTTCTTGAGGGTCCGCAACAAAGATCCTCTTATCTTGTGGTGTCGCATCCCAAAAGATTTTGGTGACATACCAGGGCCGGTATGCGTCGTGAATGAGCAATCCATAACCTGACTGTCTGAGCTTTTGCGCGGCCCGCCCCAATGCCTCTGCCGCGGGTCTTTGAAGGAAAGCCTTCGCTTCCGTGTAGACGGGCGTGCCCAGGAAGTTGTTGGTCGTGGCGTAACGAATATCGAGCTTTATGGTCGGATCAACCGTGGTTAGATCGACCAGATCGGAGGCCCGAAAAGACTTGCTCTCCTCCGGCGGCTTGGCAGCGAGCGCCTTGCGCCGCAGCTCTGCGACGGATTCAGCAGGATGGACGTTGAGCCCCGCTGCATCTGCGCGCCGTTTGAAAACCACTGCGCCAATCTTAACTTCGGTTGCGCGGCCGCTGGAATCACGCGTGAAGATAGCGGTCTCACCATCGTATAAACCGTGGTCTGGAAACTTGAAAACATCTGGCGACTGCTGTTGCAGGGGGTCGAACTCGAACCACTCAATCAGAACATTGAGCTTCCCATCTTTTTCTAGAACATAAAGAATGTCGTGGTCCCATCCATATTGCTCGATCAATCCGTCAAACTGCTCTGGGGATTTAGACGGATGGGGCAACTCGGTTCGCTTGAGATCCTTGTCATGAATGCGAATGCCGCCATCAATAGGAATAACTTTTGTTTTCGGATCGATATCGAGCCGGCCGTCGGGAACCAGAGCATCCCCCGAGGTGCGCAACTCAGACTCGAAATCGCCGCTGACGGGCAACATATGCAACGTGCCCTCGCGCTCCATGAGGTCAATCGCGTCATCGCCAGCGCCATAACGACCGGCAAGCTTGCGAGCAAGCTCCGTCGGCACAGGCTTTGTATTTTCGAATGCGGGAAGAGGCTTGCCTGACCGAACAGCCAACATCGACTGCAAGGCCTGCCTTGCGACTACATTGGTGACGGCATTAGCAGCATCCGCGGTGGTCACGGTCACCACACCCAGCTTCTCATCGGGGAGACCAACAACTTCGGTAGCGAAGCCGTAGATCGCGCCGCCATGTCCGATTACGCGGTGACTATCCAATTCCGAGACAGCAAATCCCAGGCCGAAGCCTTTCTTTTCGCCTGGCTTGGCAAACTGCGGCGTCCACATCTGCTCCAAAGTTTCGGGTCTGAGGACTTGCGCTTTCGGAGTACGTCCGCCATTGAACAACACCATCAGGAATTGTGCCAGATCCGTGACGGTCGAATACATGCAGCCGGCAGGCGCTAGCCCCAGCTGAAAGGTCGGTGCCGGGAACTTAGTCCCGTCATAGCTCCACATGTAGGCCTTGGCAAGATTGCGTCTCAGGTCTGGTTCGGCAGCGAATGCGCTCTCGTTCATTCCGAGCGGAGCGAGCACGGCTTGCCTCAGGTATTCAGGAAAAGACTGGTGATTCATTTCCTGAAGTGTGTAGCCGACCACCGCAATACCAGCATTTGAATATTTGGAGTGCGTCCCAGGCTCGTAAACCAGTTGCGTCGAGTTCATGCTACGAACCGTCGCTTCCAGCGTAGGCTCGGTAGGATCAAAGTAATTGCCCACCGGCGGTTCGCGTAGAAGTCCAGAACGGTGAGACATACGCTCGCGTAAAGCGATCGGCTTCGCAAACCGGTTCTGCGGATAAAAATCCGGAATGTACTGGCTTACAGGCGCATCCAGGTTGATCTTCCCCGCCTCCACCATCTGCATGATTCCGATATCGGTAAACAATTTTGAGACCGAACCCACGCGATACACCGTGTGTGCCGTTGCCGGAATTTTCTTATCGGGATCCTGGTAGCCAAAACCTTGCGCCCATACGATCTGGTTTCCGTCGACGAGCGCAATCGAGAATGCAGGAAGCTGCTTGTCATCCATTTCCTGTCGGATCATGGAGTCGAGGCTCGTTGCTATTGACGCGTAATCCTTTCGCGCGGGAATATTGCTTTGATCTTCTGCGTACGCGGCCAGCCCAAGCAGGAGTGTGGTAATCGCAGCATACGCCAGGAACCGTTGTGATCGAATGACCATTCGCATGCGGAATTCTCCGTTCATCTATTTCTTTTGCTCCGGCGAGGGATTCTCGGGCACCCGAGTAAAGATAATTTCTGGCGCATCCGGTTCGAACGGCGCTGCAATGCTGTCGATCTTTCCATTCATACCAGTCAGAAATCGCAACTTGCCAAGATCGACAGCGCCGGTCGAATCAGGAGGAGATTCGAAAATGTCGTATTCATAATGGTGCAGGGCGAACGACAGCTTATTGAGAGTGGCGCTGAAGCCATTGCCCTCAGGCTGGATCGTGATAACACCGTAGCCGGGGTTTTCGTAACCGCCAGCGTAGTCCTTCAGCTCATGCGAGGGATGCGTGTTCGCCTTGTGCTCGGCAAGTTCGTTTTTGCGTTCCTGCTCTTCGGCGGCTTTTTGTTTCTCTCCAAGCTCTGCGAAGCGTTTTGCCCAGTCGATCGAGTCCAGGCCGAGCAAATGGTCATACATGTGGTACCCAACTATTTCCGCGACAGGATTGTCGTCCAAGATATTAGTCAGAATGACCAGACCAAACTCTTGGTCCGGCAGCAGGGTCAATAGCGCGTAGAAGCCGTCGATACCGCCGTTATGCCACCAGAGCGGATGCCCACGATAAGACGAAACCACCCAGCCCATTGCATAACTCCGGGGACCGATCTCCTGGGGCCGCGATCCGTCTGGCATGGGAATCTGCGGAGTGTGATTCAGACTTAAATTCGCTTCCGACACTAGCTGGCGATCACCCAACTTGCCCTTCCCCAACTGGAAAATCGCATAACGCGCCATGTCTTCGACATTTGAATTAATCGAGCCCGCCGGTCCAATGGCGCTCATAACGTGAAAAGGTATTTCCGACACCGCGCCGCTATGCTCATCTTTGCGGTAAGGGTGAGAAAAATCAGAACTCTTCTGGCTATCGAGCACCGAAAAGTTGCTGGAGTTCATCTGTAAAGGCTCGAAAACGCGGTGCCGCACGAAATCTTCCCAGCTCTGTCCGGAGACTCTTCCAACCAGATAGCCGGCGGTCATCACCAGCAGGTTGTTGTAGCGATAGCCACTGCGAAAATCGTGATCGGATTGCAGGAACCGCAAGCGGCGCACCATGTCTTCGCGGCTGAAGTCGGAGCTGTACCAAATAAGATCGTGGCCGGCCAATCCAAGGCGATGAGAGATAAGATCGCGCGGAGTCATGCGCTCGCTTGCCACAGGATCGTTCATTTGAAATTCCGGTAGGTATTGCCGCACTGGCTTGTCCCAATCCAGCTTGCCTTCGTCATTGAGCATGCCCATAGAAAGTGAAGTGAAGGATTTTGAGATGGAGCCGATGGCGAAAATGGTTTTGGTTGTGACCGGAAGATTGCTTTTAACGTCGCGCAGACCGAACCCGTGCGTGTAAATGACTTGCCCGTTCTGCACTACCGCGATCGCAACGCCGGGCACTTTCCACTTCTGCATCTGTGCCGGAACGAATTGTTCCAGATCATCGGCAACACCCTGTGTGTGCTGCGATGGCGCAACTTGGGCACTGGCGGCCAGGAGAATCGCCGGCGTCATTTGGAAGATAAGAATCCAGCGTCGCACGATTCTTAGCGGCCGGCGCGCATCCCGTGTTTTGCTGATAACCGCTTTCACGTTGCCGGCATGAGAACAAATCATTCCCTCAACCCTTTCGCCAAATTAAGTAACCAGGAACGCCCGTGAGAACAACTCCAATTCCGATTGCGGCGCGCAGGGGCTGGGCAACGATCGTATTCAGCACGAATGCAGCAACAGTGGCGATAAACAACAGAGGAGTCCAGGGATAACCTGGAACCTGGTAACGCGCAGAATCCACCGTCTCGCGTTTTCGATAAATGAAGATCGTTGCTGCCGCTAATGCGTAGAAGCTCCAGCCGACAAAGACGACGTAGGTGAGGAGTTGTTCGAAGGTTCCACTGGCTGCCAACAAGGATGCCCAAAATGCAGTGCAGACAATCGCGACCGCGGGAGTGCTGAAGCGTGGGTGAGCTTCTGCCAGCCGATGAAAAAACAGGCCGTCCTTGGCCATTGCGTAATACACGCGCGGCGCGGTCAGCATAATCGAATGTGCGGCGCTGAAGATCGAGATCAGAATCACGATCGTGACTAGCTTAGTTGTTACAAGACTGACCACCGTGGCCAGAGCAGTTGCAGCCACACGGTTGGAGTTGGCAACACCGTCCACGCCGAGAGCCGCAACATATCCGAAATTCGCGAGGAGGTAAATACTAATAAGCGCGAAGACCCCTCCCAGAAACGCCAGAGGAAAGTCACGACGCGGGTTTACTGTTTCTCCTGCAGCAAAGGTAGCGTACTGCCATCCTTCGTAAGCCCACAGGACGCTGACGAGCGCCAAGCCAATTCCCGAAACGCGGGACGAGAGCGACACCGGAATGATGGCAACGGTGGAACCAGCATGGAATCGGTTGCCAGACCAGATCAGCAGTCCGGCCATGGTCAAGATAGCCACGACTTTTACCATCGTGGCCACGTTCTGCAGATTCGCGCTTCGGCGAGTGCCGACTACATTCACCGCGGCAATAACGCCGATCATCAACAGCGATATAAGCTTGGAGGTCCAGTGTCCGAAAAGAAAAAACTCTCCCAAATAATTACTGAAAGCAACCGCGAGAGTAGCGATTGAACCTGTGCTGACGACGAAGAAAAGAATCCAGCCGAACAGAAACGCGGGGAATCGCCCAAAACAATCTCGAATATAGACGTACAAGCCGCCGGCCGCGGGATTCATCGCGCTCAATTCTCCGTAGGTCAGGGCGCCCAGCAATGACAGGATGCCGCCGACAACCCATATTGACAATGCAAGTGAGAGAGAGCCTCCTACGGCCTTGAGTACCACCCCAGGCACGAGGAAGATTCCGGAGCCAATCACGGTGCCGATGATCAGGAGAACTAAGTCGTGCAATCGCAGGACCTGCTGCAACTTCGTGGTCGCGGCGACAGTGCCGGAACCGGATGCTGTTTCCGAGGGAGTGACCGAGGTTTCTAGTCCGACCATAAATCTTGTCAAGCCTCCCTTTTAGGTGCACGCGTCGACTTTGTCAAATAGAAAAGCATCATATGATGCTTACGATTGACATTATGCACTACATGGTGTACAGCTACTACCTGTCTGAAAGGCAGGGTCAGGTGTGCACACCGTCAGGCCTCCAATGTGGCTGTCCTTCAGCCAAGCGACGGCTTGCAGTTCGACGAAAAGCGGAGAAGAATTCAGCCTCCGCGATAGACTGCAGGCCTGATGAGATTGCCGGCAGCGGAGGCGCGCAGTCACGTCCTTTCATAGTATGACGAAAATCAGACCTTTCACCGCTTGCCGCGCAGCAAACGTATTGTGCGTACTCGCGCTCTTCTGCTTTTCAGCCCGGCCGCAAGTTCCAAAACCTGCGCCAAGCAGCAAGGCGTCTACGGGCGCCACGATCCCGGTACAACCAGCTCCAGAAATGACAGCGAGCGACGTCGAAGCCTTTCTCGATGGCATGGTACCGATGCAGCTTCAACGCGAGGACATAGCTGGCGCAGTCATTATCGTCGTAAAGGATGGCAAGATTCTTTTTAGCAAGGGCTATGGGTTTGCAGACATTAAAAGCAGAACTCCGGTCTCGCCGAGCGCGACCTTGTTCCGTCCGGGTTCCATTTCCAAAACGTTTACCTGGACCGCGGTGATGCAACTGATTGAACAAGGAAAAATAAATTTAGACGCAGACGTGAATGGATACCTCGACTTTCAAGTGCCACACACCTTCGGCCGTCCTGTCACCTTGCGCAACCTCATGACCCACACGCCCGGGTTTGAGGAAGTCATCAAAGACCTGTCAGTTGACCGGCCAGATCAGTTGCCTACATTGCAGGCATTCGTAGCTGCTCACGAGCCAAACCAGATTTACGCTCCCGGCACCGTTCCAGCTTATTCGAATTATGGCGCAGACTTGGCCGGCTACATCGTCCAGCGCGTGTCTGGAATGCCATTCGAGCAGTACATTCAGAAAAATATTTTTGGGCCCCTCGGTATGAGGCATGCGGCGTTCGTTCAACCGTTGCCCGATTCACTCAAGCCGATCATGTCTAA
>Ga0209056_10001189_pt1 | contig 28546 bp, 34 predicted proteins | sample GraSoiAngelo_114_FD_185876 | JGI IMG/M metagenome (GOLD analysis project Ga0209056, IMG submission 185876) | Grasslands soil microbial communities from the Angelo Coastal Reserve, California, USA - 14_0903_13_40cm (SPAdes) (version 2) | ecosystem: Environmental > Terrestrial > Soil > Grasslands... | reverse complement strand
AAGGGCGACCGGCTTGCCCGGGCGCGTGTCTTCCTCATCCCATGCCTCGCAATTCTCGAACTCAACCTAACGTGAGAAATTTTGACTCGTTAGGCGCGGGCTCCAAAAAAAAATCGAGCATGGTGCGGGCAAAATGCTGATAGGATTCGCGCACGATCTGCGCGCGACGCTTGAGATCTCATCGCCGAACGCCACGCGCAAATTACTCAGCGCAACGCGCCGGCCCCGGCGATCGAGCATGGCGCCGGGCGAGCCGAGCAAAAGGGCCAGCCGATAACAAGCTTTGCGCGACAAAAGCGGAAGAAATTTCGAGGCGGATGTCAGATTTGAGCAAAAATGGGGCCTGCTCGTACGCTTTTTTTAGAGCGTTAATTGCTGCGTCAGAGCGTGCGGAGATCTGCTTTCGGATCTCCCGGGAGGTCGCATCTGGTAGAAGTAGCGTGAGCTTTCGTTCTCCTGCCGCTGACAAGAATAACTTAATTGCTTTGGACTCGAAATTGTAGGCTTGGCCCCGAACAATACTTGTATCGATGAAGATGACGGTAGGAACCGACATGCCAGATCAAAAAAGCCTAGCGGATGGCGGATGCCAACCCACCTAGTATCGCAGTCACAGCAGGATGTTCTAGAAATTTGCGCAAGGCATTCTTTGCTTCCTCTTTTTTTTGCGGCGACACGTCTGCACTGTCGATCGCTTCGACCAACCGCTGAACATGGATTGATATCCCTTGAATGTTGCCGCTGCCAACCTGAACGTTTGATGAGGATGTTATCGAAACGGTGTGCTGGCTGTAATCCAAGTTGATCGAGACGGGTGATTCGCGTGTGCCTTCAACAACATCCACTCCGGAAGCGGCAATCTTCCCGTATCCGTTGATTGTCAGTCCATTGTTGCCCTTGAGTGGCCGCCAGTCGATCAAACTATATTCGGCCAGCTGATCGCAGACACGAAAAAGATCTTCTGCTTTAAAGTCCTCTTCTACATCGCTGAAGTCTTCTGATTTCCACTGAATCCATCCGTCTCGCCGCCTATCATAATACTTCCTTAGCACGAGGGCCCGCGCAGTTCATTATCCTTCATATTCTTGTGTTATAACTCTCGTGTTAGTTAATAAAAAGCGCACGCGTTTTCTTAAACACCTCGTCGAGTTTCGCTGCCGTCACCCTTCCACTTCGGCCTCTCGCCTCGGCCATCTATGTCGCTTAATTCTTCATCGGTCCGAGGCAAATAAGCGGCAAATAGGGGCAAATAAGGGTCAGGTAACATGAAAGCAGCATTTCAGTGCGTAGGCTGGAAGAAGAAAGGAAGCTGTTTTCATGAACTACGTCGGAGTAGATATCCACAAGAAGTACAGCGTGCTGTGCGCGCTGGATGAGAGCGGGCGGAAGCTGCGCGAGGGAAGAGTCGAAGGCAATAGCGCAAGAGGGTTTGCGCAGTTTTTTGCCGGTTTGGAAGGGCCAAGCAAAGCCGTCGTTGAAGCATGCTGGAATTGGGGTTTGATCCACGATGAGCTCGAGGAACTTGAGCCGGTGGAAGAAGTGGTCTTGGCCCACCCATACAAGACTCGCCTTATTGCCGATGCACAGATCAAGACTGATCGACTCGATGCGCATGCGTTAGGCACATTGCTACGGGGCAACTTGGTCGCACGGGCGCATGTACCGGGACGCGAGACCCGCGCGCGCAAAAACTTGCTGCGTCAGCGACTTTACTGGGCGCGCCTGCGTACGATGCTGCGCAACCGCATTCACGCACTTCTGGACCGGCAGCGTGAACTCGAGTTGCCGCAGTGCAGCGACGTCTTTGGCGTGCGCGGCCTGGGCTTTCTCCGTCGATTGGAACTCGCCGAACCGGATGCGACACTTTTGCGCGAGCAACTGGCCTTGCATGATCTGATCGCGCAGCAAATGAAGGCGCAGGAAAAACGGATCGCGGCCGAGTTTAAGACGGAAGCGGTACATCAGCATCTGCTTAGCGTTCCAGGCATTGGAATAACCCTGGCCGCAGTGATTGGATGCGAGATCGACCAGATCGAGCGCTTCAACTCAGCGGAAAAACTTTGCGCCTATGCGGGTGTTGTCCCAACGACTCACGCCAGTGGCGGCAAGACCAGTCACGGCCGACTCCTGCCCTTCTGTAACAAATGGTTGCGCTGGGCGCTAGTGGAGGCAAGCTGGGTGGCGATTGGCTGCTCACCTTACTTCGGCTCGCTTTACAGGCAGCACCGCGCGCGAGGTAAGAAAGCCAACACCGCCATTCTCATCGTAGCGCGACGCATGTGCCGGATCATCTGGCAGCTACTGGAGCAAAAACGTGACTTTGAAAAGCTTGCTCCGCGGCCTAAACTTTATTCCTTCCCCGGTTGCTCCGCGTTAGCTCTGACGGTGAACCCGGCGCTTGCGTCGTGACACGCGTCTTGGGTCAGGATGGAGAACCGGGGATCTGATTATTACCATGCGCGCCAACGAGGACACCGGCCGCCCAGAGAAGAATGATCGCGGATCTACCGAACTGATCTAACGCACAACAAAACTACCAACAACAAAATCGCACTGGACAGGCTCTTTCAGAGAAGAGCTTCATCGGCGCGGTTTAACGAGGCGATTCAGTCGATGGATGAAGCAAGCGAAGCTATCCTTTCTTTGAAACCGGTGACGTTTCGCTACAAGCACGAGCTTGACCCCGATGGCATTCCGCAATTCGGTCTCGTGGCGGAGGACGTGGAAAAGGTGAATCCCGATCTGGTGGCCCGGGATGAGGAAGGAAAACCCTACACGGTACGGTATGAGGAGGTGAATGCGATGTTGCTCAACGAGTTTCTCAAAGAGCATCGCAAAGTTCAGGAATTGGAGGCGAACGCCGCACACCAGCAAAAGCAAATTGAAGCGCTCACTGCGGGTCTCCAAAAGGTTAGCGCTCAGCTTGAACTGAACAAGGCCGCGCCGCAAACCGTTCAGAATAGTCAGTGAGAAGCGTGGCGCATAAATAAGTACTGGGAAATCCTTGCTGACAATCTCAGCAAAGCTGGTTGGAGTTGGGGCTGTGTCTCAGCGATTGATTCCAACGGGCGAACGATCTGGATTGTATGACGCACAGCGCGACGACGGAAAGCGTTTCGTCGTGCGAACGGATGAAAAGTTGACCATCTTTCCCGGAGTTAATCGGCGCTTCGCGACAATAGTATTTGACATTCTCTCCCCGCGCCTGTCAAAGTCGCACTCGCGCTAAGTCCGTTGGGCGTCTTCCAAAGACGCTCCACCTGACTCTCTTGCCGCAGGGTTAACCGTGAACGAAAGGGGCCTCGTTCACACAAACAATCACTCAACGAAATTTCTCCGAGAAACTCCTGTTCTCGAACACATTTTTAGAAACACCGGGAAATTTAGGAGAACGATAAATGAAGAGAAACAAACAGATAAAAACCCCAATCAAAACTAGCTATCTCGCTTTCGCGCTGTTCGTGTTCGCATGCTTCGCGGTTTCGCCCGCAAGCGCGAGCGACTTGTCAAGAAGCTGCTTAACGAACAACACCACTGTGTTAGGTGACGATGCGCTCTTAAACAATACTGGCACCGACAACACAGCAATCGGTTTTAACACGCTCTTGAACAACACAATCGGTCACGCCAACACCGCCATTGGTTTCAGCGCACTCTTTAGCAACACAATCGGCAACTTAAACATGGCCACCGGTTGGAATGCGCTCTATTCCAACACAAGCGGCTTCAGCAACACGGCGACCGGTGCCTGGGCGCTCTATGGCAATATGGACGGCTTCAACAACACCGCCACCGGTTGGTTTGCGCTCATTAGTAACACCACCGGCAGCAGCAACACGGCGATTGGGAGTGGAGCGCTCGGTGGTAACACCACGGGTATCAACAACACGGCCCTCGGGAATGCGGCGGCCTCTCGCAACGGTGACAACAATACAGCCATCGGTTATTTTGCGCACTCTCGCAACAATGGCAGCAACAACATTGCTATGGGCTACCAGGCCGGTTTCAATCTCAATTCGGGCAGTTACAACATCGATATAGGCAGCCCCGGTTCTCGTGGAGACCACGAAACCATTCGCATCGGCAGCTTTCAGACCAACACCTACATGGCCGGGATTAGCGGGGCAACCGTTCCAACAGGCGTAGCGGTTATCGTAGATGCCGACGGTCATCTCGGCACGAGCACATCCTCAGCGCGCTTCAAAGACGAGATTAAACCAATGGACAAAGCGAGCGAAGTAATTCTCGCACTGAAACCTGTCACCTTTCATTACAAGAAGGAGCTCGATCCCGAGGGCATCCCGCAATTCGGTCTCGTTGCTGAAGAGGTGGAAAAAGTAAATCCCGATCTAGTGGCCCGGGATGAGGAAGGAAAACCCTACACGGTACGGTATGAGGGGGTGAATGCGATGTTGCTCAACGAGTTTCTCAAAGAGCATCGCAAAGTTCAGGAATTGGAGGCGAACGCCGCACACCAGCAGAAGCAAATTGACGCGCTTACTGCGGGCCTGCAGAAGGTGAGCGCGCAACTTGAATTGAGCAAATCCGCACCGCAAACGGTTTCGAACAATCATTAGACATCGCTGGCATTGAAGTATTGGGAAACCATCGCAGACAATCTAAAGAAAGCCGGTTGGAGCGTGGGCTGCGTCTCAGCGATTCATCCGTCTGGGCGAACGATCTGGATAGTGGACGCACATCGGGACAACGGAAAGCGTTTCGTGGTGCATGCGGACGAAAGGCTGACGGCGTTTCTAGAACTTTAAGCGGCAATTGAGCCGTTCAGTGCTTCTTCCTTTTTGTAAGAGTGAACGGAACAGTTTTTCCGGCGGCCGTATAACTGCCCTTGATAGAGGACTCAGCATCGGCAAATGGATCCATCTCTAACAAAACCTCTTTTCTTGTGCCCTTCACAGGAGCAAATCGTATCTTGCCCGTTCCCATCTGTCCGTCTCTACCCGTTAGATAAAACTTCGTTGTTTTGCCGCTCGCAGATTCGGTGATCTTAACATTGCTGGCCTCCACATGGCCGTGGTCGAACTCAAAGACGATTCTCAGGCCAGCCGCCCTCCCCTTGTAGAAGACCGTGTCGTAGGCTTTTGGCTCAGCGGAGGCGAAGGGAACGACCAAGCGAACAGCGATAAGTGTCACAGTGACACGCAACGTTCGATTGTTCATAAAAAGAGTCACAAGTTCAGCCGCCCGGCAAGCGTCAGCAAGTTTATCAATCTTTGAAATCCGCTTTGTACTCGTACGTCTCGATCACGTTGCTGGCCGCGTCGTGAACACGTATGACGCGGCAAACGCTGACATCTGTAATCGCTTTCTGGTTTTGGTCTTCAGGTTCCGACTGATTTTGGCTGGGGACTTGTCGCCGGTCGCCGTGCCTCCGCGGGGGAGCGCATGCTCGTCGACGTCAGCCGAATCCACCTTAGAAGGTTTTCCACGTCCACCTGTTTTGACTCTCTCAGTTCCTCCAGAAAGCGCCGCGCATCGTCGGGAGTAATAATTTGCAGTTCCGAATGGCCTAAACCGATTCTGATCCCACGGCCACCAGTTTTACTCTGGATCCTAATGACAAATGAGACGCTATCTAGATCGATAATAGATCCACTTTGAGGAAGAGTGATGAAGGTCATGACACTCCACAATCGCCACTCTCCCATTCGATCCTAAACAGACTCCTGGTCGTATCGCATCTCCGCCCGCCGAAAGTTGAACTTCCAGTGGAAGGCGGCTGGGGAATTTTTCCCCCGGTTGGCTGCTATAATGGAAATTTGCAAATTGCATACCAGCCCAAAACGCCAATCGCACCGCCTGCCGCAATAAAGATCAACAATGTCATAGGTCGATGTTTGCGAATCAAAGGGTAGTAGTGCCGCGCTGTTTCATGCGTTAACGCCAAATAAACAAATATCAGCGTAGGAATGATAAAGAGGGCTGAAACGCCCCAATCGGGGAACTGATTTACCAACCCTTTTGGAGCGCAATATTCACTGCAAGACCCCGTCCCGCCGCGACGATGGACCATAAAACCGCTCGCATGGCGGAAATGTGTCGGCATTTACAGTTTCTTAAAAGCGATAATCCTTGTTCCCAGGCGCATGTGGATTTTTGTCCACTTCTTTATACACCGACGATATTTTTTGGGCTCATTTGAGAACACTCAAGACGGAGCCCAATTGCTCAATTTACCTATGAAAAAAGCAGGTTAGAGCTTGTGTGAGAAAGTGGGAATATCTGTTCGCCGCTTGTCCCGAACCAGGCGCTCTACCAAGCTGAGCCGCAGCCCGAAATGACCGAATGTGTCGCTGGACGCGGCTCTTAGTTCGCGCATTTTGATCTAAAGCGCAAGGATAGAGCATTCCTTGCTGGCCTTGCGTGTTCACATGACGCCACCGTAATGTCGGCTGTGGTTGATCAGCCGAATCATGCCGGAAGCAATTCATCCCATCTGAACGAGGTGCTCGAGCTGCTTCGAACGTTGATGGAATATCGCAGCTCAGACGTGCGGCAGCGATTGGAGAAAGTCGGGCGCGCCGCTTCGATGTTGCACATGGACGTTTTGCTCCTGATCTATCATTTCGCGCGCTTTAGTGAGGATAACATTCTCGAAATCGGCCCATACATTGGCGGCTCCACAGTCGCTGCCGCGTTTGGAGCGCGAGAGTCTGCGACTTCGAAAAAAATTGTGAGTATCGAAGCTGGAGGACGGCTAAAACATTTCCGATTGTCGAGCAGCAACATTATTAAGGACTTAAAAAAGAACCTCGCCCGGTTCGGTGTCGCGGAAGAGGTTACTTTGATTACCGGCCGTTCCTACGACGAGGCAACCATCTCTGATGTTCGTAAGCGCCTAACCAGCGGCGACGTAGGCCTGTTCGTTTTCGACGCGGACAATAACGTCCGCCGAGATTTGGATTGCTACGGCGACCTGCTGAATGATGGCTGCTGGCTCGTCATCGACGATTACTTTGGACCCGCAAAAGCAGCGCCACTTCGTGCGCAGGTTGACGCGCTCGTCGCCGAGGGTCAGCTCGTTCCGTTTGGATACTATGGATGGGGCACGTGGGTCGGCCAATGGCGGAGGAAGTAATTCCGTCTGAGCGCGACAGAGCGGTCTACGCGCGCCGCGGGCACCGAGACCACTTTGTGCTCTCGCGGACAAAAAACGTTGACAAAGAGCCGCTTCATTCGGAGAGTCAACACTCATTTTTACCATGCTCGCCCCGCAACTTGTTCCAACCGCGCTTACAAGCAGCGTGTCGACTATCCTTGAATTCCCAACGTTGGCGCTCCGCCTCGTTGGTTCCTTGCGCCATATGACGACTCAACTTCTTCAGGAAGCAGCACAGGTGATCCCGAATCAGCAACTTCTGATTAATGTTGTCTCCAAGCGTGTGCGTCAGCTTGGCTTGGGACATCGGCCGTTGGTGGAAATCACGCCGCGAATGTCGCTGACCGATATCGCGTTGAAGGAAATCATTGCCGGCAAACTGACTTACGAATCGCTCGAAGGTTCCACCGACGGCGCGTAACCAGCGAGTTTTGCAATTACTGCTCTAGTCTGCGCCGTCCTATGCGCAGGGGCAAAGGCGGTAAAATGAACGGTCCCTGGATTTCCGCTGCGGACAGCAAACGCTACAGTCAAGAGTGACGGGCAGAACGGACGTACCCTGGCAAATATGGCAGCTGAGTCGATTATCAATCGCAAAGCTCTTCGCGACTATCACATCGTTGACCGCTATGAAGCGGGCATCGAGCTAAAAGGCAGCGAGGTTAAATCGATCCGCGCCGGCAAGGCGAATATTAGCGACGCGTTCGGCCGAATTGAAAACGGCGAAGCGTTCCTTTACAACGCCGATATTCAACCGTACGAGCGTGCCAGCCACGAAGTTCCAGACGCGAAACGCGTCCGCAAATTGCTACTTCACCGGGAGCAGATCGACAGGCTCTACGGCGAAACGCAAGTAAAAGGCCGGACCCTCGTCGTTCTGAAATTGTACTGGAAAAATGCAAAGGTGAAAGCCGAACTCGGCGTAGGATTGGGCAAGCTTGCGGGTGACAAGCGCGCAGATTTGAAGAAACGCGCCGTCGATCGCGAGATGGCGCGCGAAGTCGCACGCTTTAATCGGAAACACGCGTGATTCTCAAGGAGTGACGACTTCAACCTGGCCTGGCGTCGCCCTGGTGAAGGTGGCAGGCGTCAGGTCCAGGCGACGGGCTGCGCAAGGCGTTGCTTGGTTCACAGCCGTTTGCTGAGAATATTTCGTATCTGATTGTAGGACCATGCAATGAACACTCGGTTTGTCGCCGGAGCAGGTGCTCTTTTAATCGGCGCGTGGGCCGCGGGTCGCGCCTTTCGCTCGGCGCGATATACATTGCGCGACAAAGTCGTCCTGATTAGTGGTGGCTCGCGCGGGCTGGGACTCGTGCTGGCGCGACACATCTGCGAGCACCACGGGAAGGTTGTTCTCATCGCTCGAGACCGCGAGGAACTCGCGCGCGCTAAGGCCGATCTCGCTGTGCGCGGTGGCAAGGTTCTGACGGTCGAATGCGATCTACTCGATCGCGCGCAGATTCATGCCGCTGTCCGCACAGCTATCGATCGCCTCGGCAAAATCGACATTCTGATCAACAATGCCGGCATCATCGAAGTCGGTCCGCTCCACCACATGAACCGCGAAGATTTCCATCGCGCCATGCAACTGCATTTCTGGGCGCCGTACGAATTGGTTTCGCAGGTCGTTCCGGAGATGCGCCTGTGGGGTGGCGGACGCATTGTGAATATTTCGTCAATTGGCGGCAAGATCGGGGTGCCGCATTTGGCTCCGTACGGCGCCAGTAAGTTTGCGTTGACCGGTTTCTCCGATGCGATTCGAGCGGAGCTGGCGCGCGATAATATTCATGTAACCACCGTTGCGCCGGGACTCATGCGCACCGGCTCGCACGTGAATGCACAATTCAAAGGCAAGCACGACGCTGAATTTGCCTGGTTCTCCGCGTCGGCGGGAGCGCCGCTCATCTCAATGGATGCCAATCGCGCTGCGCGAAAAATCCTTGCCGCCTGCCGCCGCGGTCAACCGTCGTTGACGCTGACGTTTGCCGCCCGCGGCGCGATCGTCGGCAACGCACTGTTTCCAAATCTCACCGGTTACCTGATGAAAATTATGAATCGGTTTCTTCCGGATACAGCCGGCGAGAATGGGAGCCAATCGCGCGTTGGTTCCGAGCTCCCACGAAGAACACCAAATTGGATGACGCGTCTTGCAGATCGCGCGACAAAGAAAAACAACGAAGGCGCAACGTCATCCGTGAATCGTTAACGTCACATCGTTACGTCGAATTTGCTTTTGCCGACTCAACGATTCACCGACTAACGTGGCACAGCCATGGGCAAACGGTTCTTCGTCGCAATCGATTTGCCTGAATCAACACGCCAACTGCTTGCAGCCATTGATCCGCACGTTCGCGGTGTGCGCTGGACCGATCCCGCGCAGATGCATCTGACGCTCGGTTTCTACAGCGATGTTCCTGATAAAATCGATCTCGCGCTGCGAGAAAAACTCGGCGTAATTAAATTCGGCGCCTTCTTTTTGCCCATTGTTGGCGTCGGAACGTTCTCGGCAAAGAGCGCTCCGAAAATTATCTGGATCGGCGTCGGCAAGGCGCACCCGCACCTGTTTCAAATTCACAAGCGAGTGCAAGAAGCCGCGCTCGCTGCTGGTCTCGAGCCGGAACTTCGTCCGTGGCATCCGCACATCACCATTGCGCGCTGCCGCGATGTTTCCGCTCAAGCGCTCCGGAAATTCTTGCAATCGAATGCTGGGTTCGACGCTGGAATGATTCGGGTCGAAGCATTTCATCTTTACTCCAGCAGACTGACCTCCAGCCGGTCCAATTCATACTCGCGAAATGAGCGTGTGTTGCCGCGATGAAAAATTGTAGGCCGTTCTGTGAGACGGCGGCGTCCGCCGCGGCGGACGCCCTACAATCCTCGGCTCGAGAGCGGTGCGGCTACATGTTCAAGCGATCGTCGCTCGGCCGCCACGCCGATCCATGCTTCAACAGCCGCGCCGAAAATCATCAATGCCGCGGCTAATAAATACCCAAGAAACAAGACTGGCCGTGACCCCGTGCCGATAATCCAACCGAACAGTAGCGGCGCTCCGACTCCGCCGACCAGCGTTCCGATTGCGAAGAAGATTGCAATTGCCATTGCGCGGATTTCCAGCGGAAAAATTTCGCTGACGGTCAGGTATGCGGAACTGGCTGCGGCCGATGCGACGAAAAAGATAATTGTCCACGCCAGGGTCTGCGTTTGCGCTGTAAGTAATCCTGTGTGGAAAAGCCAGCCGGTCAACGCGAGAAAAATCCCGGCGAGCCCGTATGTCAGGGTAATCATTTGTTTACGTCCGATCGTGTCGAACAGATGCCCAAGCGCCAGCGGCCCGAGTACATTTCCAAGCGCAAACGGCAAGAGATAGCCGCCGACGTTTTGCTCGGGCACGCTGTAAAACCGCATCAGCACGAGCGCATAAGTGAAGAAAATTGCGTTGTAAAAAAACGCCTGTGTTGACATCAGAACAAAACCAAGAAATGAACGTCGCCGATGTTCGTGCACAATCGCGTCCCAAATTTCCCGCCACGGCGTATGCGTGCGCGTGCGAATCCGCGTGAGCGCTGCCTCGCTGTAGCCGGGATCGATGATCCCGGCCGCGTTTGCTCCCATGACTTTTCGTTCCACGTCCGCAACGATTTCTTCCGCCTCATGATTCCGCCCGTGAATCATTAGCCAGCGCGGACTCTCTGGAATCCAGCGGCGAAACAAAATCACGATGAGCCCCAGCGTCGCACCGATTCCAAATGCGAATCGCCACCCGAGCCACATTGGCAGGTAACGTGGATCGAGCAGAATGAGCGTGGCAGCAGCGCCCATTGCCGCGCCGACCCAGTATGATCCGTTGATGATCAAATCGACGCGACCGCGCACACGCGCTGGGATCAATTCGTCAATCGCCGAATTAATCGCCGCGTATTCGCCCCCAATACCCGCTCCAGTCAGAGCGCGTAGTGATGCGTAGCTCCAGAAATTCCAGGAGAAGGCCGATAGGGCCGTTCCGATCAGATAAACCGCAACCGTGATGAAGAAGAATTTCTTACGGCCAAATCGATCGGTGCCGTAACCGAAAACCAGCGCACCGATCACTGCGCCGGCCAAATAACACGTTGCGCTGGCGCCGACTTGCGCATCACTCAGGCCGAGCGTCTCGGGACGTGTTAAAACTCCGCCTAATGCTCCGGCCAATGTGACTTCCAAGCCGTCGAGAATCCACGTCGCGCCGAGCGAAACGACGATGAGCCAATGCCACGAGCTCCACGGCAACGCATCCAATCGAGCCGGAACACGAGATTCAATCGTTTCGCCGTTTGGCATCGGCAATCTTTTCGCGCAAGGAAGCGACCGATGCAAAGCGCGATCCGACCGTAGGTCTTTGTAGCCACGGCGCTGTGCGCCATCCTCGCGTGGACCTGATTTAAACTCAGATGCCCCACAAGGGCGTGGCTATGGGATTCATCAGATTAAGTCTAGTACTTCTTCCGAATCGTTCTTGTGCAACATGTCTTCGAAACGGGCAAGCGAATTGGCCAAAGAAAACCGTTGCTGGCGATGCGTATCGCAAGCTAATTGCTCGGTTCGTTACGCAGGCAAGCCGATGAATATTCACGAATATCAAGCCAAGGAATTGTTGCAAAAGTTCGATGTGGCTACGACGCGCGGCAGAGTGGCGGCGACACTCGACGAGGCAGAGCAGATCGCGCGTGAACTGGGCGATGTCGATGTCGTCGTTAAAGCGCAGATCCATGCAGGTGGCCGAGGCAAAGGGGTTTTCAAAAACGGATTCAAGGGCGGGGTTCACATTCGCAAGACGGCAGAAGATGTTCGCGAAGTCGCAGCCAAAATACTCGGACAAATTCTGGTCACACACCAGACCGGACCGGCAGGTCGTCTGGTGAACAAAGTGCTCGTGGCCGAATCGGCCGATATTGCGTGCGAAATTTATTTTGCCGTCCTGCTGGATCGCGCGACCGCTACGCCTCTGATTGTAGCGAGTACCGAAGGTGGAGTGGAGATCGAGGCCGTCGCATCGAAGTCGCCTGAAAAGATTATTCGGGAACCGATTAATCCATTGGCTGGGCTGCAGCCATACCAGGCTCGCAAACTGGCAAAACAACTCGGTTTCGAATCATCGCAGCTGAAGAACGCATCGAAATTGTTCGAGGGACTTTATCGCACATTCATCGCGTTCGATTGCTCAATGGTCGAGGTCAACCCACTGGTGATTACCAAGACAGGCGAAGTCCTCGCGCTGGATGCAAAGTTCAATTTCGACGATAACGCGCTGTATCGGCATCCGGAGATCGCAGCGATGCGAGATTTTGCGGAGGAAGATCCGCGCGAGGTGGAAGCTTCAAAACACGGCCTGAATTACATCGGCCTCGATGGAAACATCGCCTGCCTTGTGAACGGCGCAGGTCTGGCCATGGCTACCATGGATATCATTAAGTTTTATGGCGGCGAACCCGCGAATTTCCTCGATGTCGGCGGCGGCGCGACAGAAGAGCAGGTGACCGAGGCTTTCAAAATCCTGATCGCCGATAAAAATGTAAGAGCGATTCTCGTGAATATTTTTGGCGGGATCATGAAATGCGATGTGATCGCGCAGGGAATCATCAATGCAGCGAAGAGTCTGAACCTGAACGTGCCGCTGGTCGTTCGTCTCGAAGGAACAAACGTCGAGCGAGGCAAGCAGCTGTTGAAAGAAAGTGGACTCGCGCTGATCGCGGCCGATGATCTGGCAGACGCGGCGCAAAAAGCGGTTGCTGCGGCCAAAAGCAAATGAAGGCGGCGTGGACGATAGCATTCGTCGGGATTGCTGCAGCGCTCTCTGCCGAAGAGCTTCCGCGCGAAACGAATACGCCCCGTGAAACTTACCCGAATGTCGATGTGATCTATGATTTCGTTACCGCGCCCGATGGGAAACGGTTGCGAACGATCATCACAAAGCCGCGCGACGCGAAAGGAAAGTTGCCGGTCATCTTTGTTGCTGCTTGGTTGAGTTGCGATTCCGTGGAAGCGCCGGCCGACACGAAAGACGAAAGCGGTTTAGTGTTTCGCGGGCTGGCGCAGATGCCGGGATTCGCCTTGTTTCGCGTTGACAAACAAGGAGTAGGTGACAGCGAAGGAGATTGCGCTGAAACCGATTTCAATTCGGAGTTGGAGGGTTATCGCGCAGCCTTTCGTGCTTTGAAGCATTACGATTTCATCGACTCGCATCGTGTCTACATACTCGGTATCAGTAATGGCGGAGGTTTTGCGCCACTGATTCCCGAATCAGATGCTGAACAAGCGCAAGTGCGCGGTTACATTTCGGTGGGCGGTTGGGTCAAGACCTGGTTCGAACACATGCTCGAAATCGAGCGCCGGCGCTTTGGATTAATGGGAAAATCTCCGGGCGAGGTGAACGATCGGATAAAAGGCGCGGCGACTCTTTATCAGGAATGGCTGACAAAGGACCGAGCTGTAGACGATATAGTGAAGGAACAACCGCAACTAGAGGAGCTTTGGCCGGAAGGGAAAGATCATGGCCATCTCTACGGACGGCCCCTGGCATTCTATGAGCAGTTACAAAGTTTGAATCTGGCCGACGCCTGGTCGCGCGTAAAAGCTCCAACCTATGTTCTTCGGGGCGTGTTCGATTGGATCATGAGCCGCGAAGATTCCGAGTTGATCGCGATGTATGTGAACCGGAATGGAGATCTGGCGTCCTTCTACGAAATCCCGAAAACCGGGCACACATTTCAGCATTATTTGAGTCTGGCGGACGCATTCAAGGGAAAGCGCGCGAAGTTCGACCCCAAAATGATCGCACTGTTAACTGACTGGCTCGGCAACCAAGCCATCACGCATGAAGATTAACAACCTAGCGTTTGTCGGAATTCCAGTAACGGACATCAAACGCGCGCGTGAGTTTTATGAAGGTGTTCTCGGCTTAGCTATCGCTGAAGAAATGATGGATGGAAATTGGATCGAATACGCAGTCGGTGATAACATCGTGGCTATCGCGAACGTTGGCGCGCAATGGATGCCGTCAGAGCAAGGCACAAGCGCCGCGCTGGAAGTGGAAAACTTCGAGCAGACGGTTAACGAGCTGCGAAGGCGAGGTGTCCGATTCGCTGCCGAGCCTTTTGAGACGCCGTGCTGCCACATGGCGGTGGTGCAAGATCCCGACGGGAATAAGCTGATAATTCATAAACTCAAATCCGAAGACGAGAAAGGAGTCTGCAAATGATAACAAACGAAGTAGCCTTCATTGCCATCGCGGTTTCTGACAAGGAACGCGCGCGAAAATTCTACCAGGAGACGCTGGAGCTGACGCCGACACGCACGCAGATGGACGGGGCGTGGGTGGAGTATGATCTCGGTGCAACGACGATCGGTGTCGGATGTCACCCGGCCTGGAAACCTTCACGCGAAGGGACCACGGTCGCCTTTGAGGTGGAAGATTTCGATAACGCTTATACGAAGCTAAAGGACCGCGGCGTGGAATTCGATCTTGAAAAGACCGAGACACCTGTGTGCTGGATGGCGCAATTCCGCGACCTCGACGGCAACAAACTGGTGATTCACAAACGAAAATGACGAAGCACCAGGCTGATCCTCGCTGTCATCCTGAGCGCAGCAAACCGGAGTCGAAGGATCCCGTGGAATTGCTTTAAGGTTTCGCGACGGGATTGAAAGCCTGGCCTCGCCCCGAAAGCGTTCGCGGCTGCGTTGCAGCCTCGACTTCGCTCGGAATGACGGCTTCAATTCACTCCTGCCTTAGCCATGTCAGTATTAGTCGATAAGAACACACGCCTTGTCGTGCAAGGCATCACTGGTAGCGCGGGCGCATTTCACACGCGCCAGTGCATGGATTATGGCACCAACGTAGTCGCGGGCGTCACGCCGGGAAAAGGTGGACAAATGTTCGAAGAGAAAGTGCCGGTGTTTGATACAGTATGGGAGGCGCGACAAAAAACCGGATGTAACGCGTCGATGGTGTTCGTGCCTGCATCTGCGGCTGCTGATTCAATTTTGGAGGCTGCCGATGCCGGCGTCGAGTTAGTGGTTTGCATCACCGAGGGAATTCCGGTCATGGACATGATGCGCGTAAAAGCCTTGATGCGCGGGGAAAAAGCGCGTCTGATAGGCCCCAATTGCCCGGGCATAATCACGCCCGGTCAATGCAAGATCGGCATAATGCCGGGCTACATTCACAAGCCTGGCAGCATTGGCGTGATTTCGCGCTCGGGGACTCTTACCTACGAGGCGGTGTGGCAGTTGACATCACGCGGTTACGGACAATCAACGTGCATAGGTATCGGCGGCGATCCGATCCACGGCTTATCGCATCTCGATTGCGTGAAATTGTTTAACAACGATCCCGAAACTGAGGCGATGATTTTGATTGGCGAAATTGGCGGGTCCGCCGAAGAGGAAGCCGCGAAGTGGATCAAGGCGAATTGCAAAAAACCCGTGGCCGCGTTTATAGCGGGAAAGACCGCTCCGCCCGGGCGTCGAATGGGTCACGCAGGTGCCATCATCTCCGGTGGTAAAGGAACAGCTGCGGGAAAAATTGAAGCGCTGCAAGCAGCAGGAATTGCTATTGCTGAAACACCGGCTGCCATCGCTGACACATTGATCGCGCGACTGAAAGCGTGACCATAGCTGAATTGAGCGATTGAGGGGATTCACAATTATTGCATTGAAGCATTAAACCCTCACCCTACCCTCTTCCTTGAGAAGGAAGAGGGGAAACGCTAAGCAACCATATTACCTATGAACACACTCGCACTTATTGCTATCACTTGGATCGGAAAAGAATACCGATTTCTTGGCCTCGATTGGAGTTATCTCATGGTTCTCGGCTTTGTCGGGAACGCTCTTTTCTCGATGCGGTTTCTCGTACAATGGATCGCTTCCGAGAGGCAGGGTGAAAGTGTGATTCCAGTATCTTTCTGGTACTGGAGCATTGCAGGCAGCGTGCTGATGTGCGTGTACTTCATCTTCCGTCGCGACCCCGTCGGCATTCTCGCATATTTGCCAAATTCACTGATTTACATTCGCAACTTGATGCTTATCCGAAAACGCAGGTTTGCGTTTACCGCTGCTGCGCCTTCGCAACATCCACGCGAAGTAGGATAATGATTAACACGAGCGACTGATCAGTAGCTGTTCAACGATGAGGAGTTTTCTGTGGCGTCCGAATCGCCGGCCGGCAGATTCGCCGCTTTCCAATCTACTGCCATGCGGATCCGGGCGCGGCCACTGGGATGATCGTAGAAGATAAACTCTTCAAGCGGCGTCGGATCGAGCTTGCGATAGGCGCCGAGTTTCAACGTTACTTTTGCCATGCCATCGGGTTCACGCGAAGTGTTGATTCCAAACGCGTCAGCTTCGCGCTCGGTAACGCGGACAACTGTGTTGAGAAGCGGCGTGGCGAGAAACAGTAAAGTGCTAAAAATCAATGCCAGCAATGGAAGCCCGGCTGGATCGGCGATGCCGCGCACGCGCCATTTCTCGCCGCAGCGCCTGAGGGCGACGCCAAACAGAATTCGAGTAAGCGCGAATCCAACGAAGATAAAAATTCCCAGGTAGGTCAGCAATTTTGCTCCGTGATTAAGCACGTAATGGCCCATCTCGTGTGCCATCACCTCGCGGATCTCCGGGAGCGTGCATTCGTTGAGCAGATTATCATTCAGGGCGACCCGCGTTGTACCGAGAATTCCCGAAACATTCGCGCTCACCCGGGTCGTCTGACGCGACGCATCCACCTCGAAGACTTGTTTTACAGGAATTTGATTCGCCCGCGCCATTGCGAGAATTGGCTCGCTGATTTCGGGCTTCGTCAGCGGTTTATACGTATTGAAAAGCGGCTCGATGAACACCGGAGCGATGAAGAGTAGAACAAACGAGAAAACGACAGCAACCATAGTGCCCCAGATCCACCAGGTCTTCGGCGCTCGCCGGAATACAGCGTAGAGCACAACCAAAAAGATCGTGCCGCCAACAATTGTGAGCGCGAGCCCAATTAACTGCTCGCTAAACCAGGCGGGGAAAGTCTGCGTAGCCAGTCCGTATTGATGCTCGCGAAAGAAGTGCTCGTACACGTTGAGCGGAAAACTTAAAACGTAAACGAGCAGCAAATACGGAACCCCATAGCAGGCGACTTGCAGCGTTTTGGATCTCGCGAGTCCTTCCGAAAAATCGCGTAGCCGCGCTGAAATCCCCGATGACAACAGCAAGATCGAAATTGCAGCAGCCGCAAGATAATTCCAAAGAAGCAGCCAGTAACCGCCCTCAAAATAGGCGTCTGATTTTTCTCGTTTCTCCCTCGGGACGCTGTCCAACCAAGCCTGCGTCGCCGCAGCGGCGTCAAGCGGTGTCGCCTGTTGCCGGGCGGTTGAGTCGTTGCCGTGGTGGCCGACGGCGGCTGCGGTATCGCCTGACGTGGGCGTTTCGGAAACTACGGGAGCCGAAGTTTGGGCCGGAACTTCCTGGGCGAAAACTGACGTCGACCAAGCGATAAACCCAGCGACAACGGCAAACCGGAGCAAAGATTTATCCACACGCATTCTCCTCGATGATGCACCGCGTTCGGAAAGAAAGCAGCCTTATCATGCGACGCAATCCGCTCGAGGCCACAATAAAAGCGATGCGGCGCCGCATTCTCCCGCAGTCGCGGGATGACCGGGATTCAATGCTGATCCAACTGATGTCGGACGTGACGAGGCCGCTGTCCTTCTGGAAGCTTGACAGCTGCGGTCTCATTAGGCTGGACTAGCCACTTCGGTCGATGGTAAACAGTCTAAATGAAACCGTTCCTATCGTTGTCGCTGATTTGCGCACTTGGCTTGGGAATGACGGTCGTCGACGGCTTAAAGGCCCAAACGCCCTCAGCAGACACCACCCGTTTCGGCCCTTACCCCACAAATTATAAGCAGATCATTATGCAGTGGCTCAACACGCAATTGATTGATCCGAACAGCGCGCGCATTGAGTGGAACGGCGACCCGAAACCAACCGATGTCGGCAAGGGCAGCGAAGCTGTCTCCGGGTATCTTGTTAATTTCACCGTGAACGCGCGAAACCAATTCGGCGCTTATACAGGCAAGCAAAAACACTCCGTGCTCATTCGTAACGGCGAAATCATCAAGAGCATGGGGTTCGCGTATTAAGAAACATAAACAAATGAAATTGAATTCTCGATCGAAATCGTCCGGACAAGTCATTGTTCTGGTCATCATCGTGCTGGTGTTGCTTGGGGTCGCTTATTGGTGGCTCAACTCCACCAAGCAGCAGATGGCCAAAGAAGGACAACAATTCGCTAATGAATTAGTTCAGAAAATTGTTGTTCGGCGTGATCTGAACTTTTTTGCGTCGCGCCTTAGCCCGCAAGCCCGGATGAACTTCGCCGCGCCGACTGCGCAGCAGGAGTTTATCAATGAAATTGGCAGGCACGGAGCGCCAGTTGGCCAAATCAATGTGCAGGGCAAGATCGAATTCCAATCACAATTCTTCGAGCCGCATGGTACTTTTCAAGCGCGCATAAATTATCCCGCAGAATACGCCGAGATTAACTTCACCATTTCCCATCCGGTTGGTCGCTGGCAAATCGATGACATAGCATTCATTCCGCCGCGTACCCAGCTCGGAACTGCACCTGCAGTTCCACCTGCACCAGCAGCTTCACCTGCTCCTGCGGCTTCACCTGAATCTGCAGCGTCGCCTGAATCTGCCACTTCACCTGGGCCGGCAGCTTCATCTCCGGCTGCGGGTTCATCCCCGGGCGGGGGCTAGACGACCTAATACTCCGCTTTCCCGGGGGAAGCGGCTACAGCAGCAAACGCTCGAGCGAATCAAGGCAAATCTGCGACCACGTCTCCATCGTTTCGCGGCGCGAAAGCAATTCTTCTTTTGACAGAAACGTCAGTCCGGTGATCATCGCTTCGCGTTTTTCCAATTTCGGTTCGGCCAGTTTGAAAACATGAACGATGCCAAGATGCACTCGGCCAACTTCGGTTGTGTCATCATTGAGAAGCGCGACAATTCGATCATCGAATCGTGTATCGATCTTGATTTCTTCATTGACTTCGCGTTCTACGCCGGCGCGATAAGCCTGCTTATCCATGGCAAAGAGCGATTCGTCTGCCTCGTTCATATGACCGCCGATGCCAATTGAGCCTTTCGCCACCAGACGCTGTTCGCCCGCTTTTTTCCCGCGGACGTAGTAAGCCACCTTGTTCTCAAACGCGATTAATGCGTAAGGAATGATTTGTTTGTAAGCAGGATTGATCTCTGCTTCAGGACGCTCGATAAAAAAATTGTTTCCGCGTGAGAGGAACGCCTCAAGGTATTTTTGCGCCTCAAAGTTGAGGCCTTGGAAACTCCCAAGTTGATCGAAAAGTTCCCGCCGGATGACAAGCACATGTTCGTTAGGGACGCTCATCGGCAAAAGGGCGCGCTGTCATTCTGATCCCGCAGTCGCGGGAGAAGAATCTGTGATTGCTTGCTTCCGGCCTCTCAAAACATTCTCCAGAGATGTTTGAAAGCCTGGCCTCATGCTTCGCATTTCGTTGCAGCGACTTCGCTCGACATGACAGGGTGCGCTAAAACGAATACGTCAAGCCCGCCTGCGGGCCGAACAGGTTCAGGCTGGGGTTAGGATCGGTTTGTCCGCCGTTTGAAAGATGCTGATACAGCGCGCCCACATCCAATTTCCAGTGATCATTGACGATATAGGAGATACCTGCTGCCGATAAGATGTTGAACGTGAAATCCTGGCCCTGGCCGCCGGTAATATTCGCGTGGCTGTCGATCCATCCACCGCCGACGCCGCCAGAAATGTACGGCACGAACCGGCTACCCCGTGGCACGAAATTGTAGCGAAAGCCCAGATTGAATCCGAAATAATAGTTTTCGATGCCGCGAAAAATCGGTTCCGCCATGGCACTGACATAAAATTGATTGTAACCGCGGAGCCACGTGTCGCGATCTACAACTCCCCATCGAATCCGTCCTGTGAGAAATTCAGCTCCGATTTCGTAGCTGGCGGGCGCGTTGATCGCACCAAGAAGATATGCGGACTCAATGGCAAACTCAAAGCGCGGAGGATTAAAGTCGCTGCGCCCGGGTTCGACTTGCGTTTCAGTAGTGCCGCCGAAAAGATAAAAGCAATTGCTGAGAAACAACAAGACAGCCGATGCGCGGGCGTGTTTCATTCGCGCGCTACGATAGGAACACTCAATTGGATTGCAATAGCACAGGCGCCGAGCTGTCCCTATCGCGTGAAATCGGTGAGATCGGGAGCGAGCGCGCTCGTCCATTCGCGTCGGCCATCGATTGCCAGTTTCGCTGAGTGCAAAGCGTGGCGTGGCAAGAGGAGTTTCTCCTGAAGCTTGGGAGTCCACCCGGTCTCAATAAACCGCAGATACAACTGCTCGTCAGGGCCGTAGATTTTATCGCCGACGATCGGATGACCAAGTGACCTCAAATGCACGCGGATCTGATGAGTTCTGCCAGTCCGTGGGATGGCGCGAACCAGACTGAAGCGGTCGCCGAAGGATGTCGATTTGGTAAAGCGCCGCTCCACTCGAAACTCCGTCAGCGCGGGCGCTCCGGCAGGATGAACCGTTTGTTTGAGCCAGATCGCCGAGTGTTGATGTTTGCTCTGACGATCCAAAGGGGCATCGACGATTTTGTGCTCCCATTCCGGCCAGCTCCAAACAATCGCAAGGTATTCTTTGCGCAACTGGTGTCGCTGCATCAGCAAGCCAAAATCGCGCGCGGCAGGAGCAGTCTTTGCGACCAACACGAGTCCGCTGGTCTCGCGGTCGAGTCTGTTCACGATTGAAATCTGTCCGCCGCTGGCGATCTCGAACGCGAGCAACTCGCGCAACTGTTTCCAGAGAGTCGGGGCGCAGTTCGGCCTTGTCGGATGAATGAGAAGAAACGGCGGCTTATCGACGACGATGTAGTCATCGGTCTCATCCAGAATCTTGAAATCTAAGGACAACACAGACGAACGTAACGCGATGATAATAGTTCAGCATGCTCCTCAATGACGAACTGCCTAATGTCGAATACCGAAGCAACTCCAAATGACAATGAGCAAAATGGAAACGCACGCTGCACTTTCGTCATTTGGATTTGCTGATTCATTCGTCATTTGAGGCTTCGTCATTTAAGGTTAACGCGTTTGCTTGACCTTCTTCCTAAAACTGTTTTACCTAAAACGCCTCAGCCTTAGTTAGGAGCGATATTGGACGCCAAAGACATCAAAGAAATCAAAGCAGTCATCGATTTGATGAAGAAACATGATCTCTCGGTGTTCGAGATCGAAAAAGAGGGGTTTCGTCTTAAGCTCCAGAGAGGCGCTTCAGGTCCCCAGGCCACCATTGCTGCGCCTGTTGTGGCCGTCCCGACCAAGGCTGTGCCTGGCGGGGAGCCCCCTCCTGCCGCGAAGCCAATCGAAAGCGTCTCGATGAAAGAGATCGTGTCGCCAATGGTAGGCACGTTTTACCGCGCTGCATCGCCTGATGCGCCGCCTTTTGTTGAAGTAGGTAAGCCCGTCACTGAAGAGACAGTCGTTTGCATTATCGAGGCGATGAAAGTCATGAACGAAATCAAAGCAGAAACCAGTGGCGTCATCGCTGAAGTGCTCGCTGAAAACGGCAAGCCGGTTCAATTTGGCCAGGCGCTTTTCAGAGTCCGTTAACAAAACAGGGTAAGGCGCGAGTCGCCGCGGCGACTGCGCCGAATCGCGCCGTCCCATATGTTCGAGAAAGTATTGATTGCCAATCGCGGAGAGATCGCGCTTCGGGTCATTCGCGCGTGCAAAGAACTTGGTATTCGCACACTCGCTATTTATTCGGAAGCAGATGTCGATTCGCTACATGTTCAGCTGGCCGATGAATCGATCTGCATCGGCGCGGCTCCGAGCCTGGAAAGTTATTTGAGAATCGATCGGATCATGAGCGCAGCCGAGATCGGCGACGTCGATGCGATTCATCCCGGCTACGGTTTCCTCGCTGAGAACCCACACTTCGTAGAAGTCTGCGAGAGCTGCAACATCAAGTTCATCGGCCCGCCCTCCCATGCGATGCAGACAATGGGCGATAAAAACGCTGCTCGCGCGGCGGCACGCAAAGCCGGCGTACCGATCACACCAGGCAGCGATGGAATCGTTGAGACCGAGGAAGACGCGATGAAAATCGCCAAAAAGCTTGGTTATCCGGTGATGATCAAGGCGGCTGCTGGCGGCGGCGGTCGAGGGATGCGTGCGGCGCATAATGAGCCCAGCTTGCAATCGGCCTTCCACAGCGCCCGTCATGAAGCCCAGAAAGCGTTTGGAAATGATCAAGTGTATCTGGAAAAGCTCATCGTCAATCCGCGCCACATCGAATTCCAAATCATGGCTGACAGCCGTGGCCACATTGTGCACCTCGGCGAACGCGATTGCTCGATTCAACGGCGCAACCAGAAGGTAATTGAAGAATGTCCGTCGCCGCTCATGAGCCCGGGTCTTCGCAAAAAGATGGGAAATGCCGCTGTGAAATTGGCCAAGTCAGTCGGCTACGAGAACGCGGGCACAATCGAATTCCTGCTGGATCAGGATAAGCATTTTTATTTCATGGAAATGAACACACGCATTCAGGTGGAACACACGATTACCGAGGAGGTTTATGGATGCGATCTCGTAAAAGAGCAGATCCGCATCGCCGCTGGCCAGTCGCTTTCGCCTAATATTGTGCGCGCAGTCCCACGCCTCCACGCCATGGAGTGCCGCATCAACGCCGAAGATCCCGCCAACGACTTTCAACCGACGCCCGGCCGCGTCGATTTTTACTATGCACCAGGTGGCCGTGGCGTTCGAGTCGACTCGCACGTTTATACCGGCTACACTGTGCCGCCTTACTACGACTCGCTGATTGCAAAACTAATCACCGTCGGCTCGACACGGGTCAATGCAATCGATCGAATGCGCCGCGCGTTGGACGAGTATTATATCACCGGCATTAAAACCACCGTGCCGTTTCATGCCGCTATGATGCGCAATGGCGATTTTCGGGATGGAAACTACGACACCGGCTTTATCGACCGCCTCGTTTCAGCGGGCAAACTGACTCTTAGTTCGCGGCCGCTTCGTTTGCATGAGTGACAACTACTGTAGCCACGGCGCTGTGTCGCCGCATAGATCGCAGCCCAGTGATCACCTCGACACAGCGAGGCGGCTACAGTTGGACCTGTGAGCCCACTGGCAAACGCGCGCCTCTACGGGATTCTTGATCTCGGCTACGTTGAACCAAGCGATGCTGCTCGCATTGTCGAGCGAATGATCGAAGGCGGCGTGGATCTCGTTCAGCTACGTGGGAAAAGGAACTCTATTGAGAAACTCGTCGATCTCGCGGCTGAGTTGCATGAGCTAACAACGAAATCTTCCACGCCACTGATTGTCAATGATTACGCCGAAATCGCCAGCCGGGTGCCCGTTGAAGGGGTGCACGTCGGTCAGCATGACGATTCGATCGAGCTCACGCGACGCAAAGCAGGGCGTAACATTCTGGTCGGAAAATCCACGCACAGTCTTGAGCAAGCGCGCGGGGCCCAACGCGAAGGGGCGGATTACATCGGATTCGGCCCAATCTTCGCGACGCCCACAAAACCTGACTATCCGCCGATCGGCCTCGCCGATATTAGACGCGTCCATGCCGAAGTGAGCCTGCCGATTTTCTGCATCGGCGGAATCAACATCGACAATTTGCAGAGCGTGATCGATGCCGGCGCCAAGCGCGTGGTAATGGTTTCAGCCTTGCTCAAGGCGCACAGCATTGTCGATTACGCGCGCTGCGCCACGGATATGCTGGCATAGCTGACGAGTGATACCATTGGCCGTCATTCGTTACATGGTTACATCGTTTAATCGGATTGACGATTTAACGCTTCAACGATTTAACGGTTCAACGCAACGAAGCCATTCGTCATTCTAATCATGCCCGTCCTCGTCGTTGGTTCCATCGCGATCGATACAGTCAAGACTCCGGTGGAGGAACATTCCGATTTGTTAGGTGGCTCGGCTTCGTATGCCGCACTGGCAGCAAGCTTTTTTTCTCCGGTTCGGCTAGTCGGCGTCGTAGGCGACGATTTCCCCAAATCGGAATTCGATTTTTGGAAATCGCGCAAGATCGACGCTCACGGCGTGCAACGAGTGAGTGGAAAAACGTTCCGTTGGTCAGGCGAATATTCGTGGGATCTGAATACGCGCGAGACCCGTTCGATTAACCTCAATGTTTTCGAAAATTTCAAACCGGTGTTGCCGAAGACGTATCGCCACACCGATTTCGTTTTGCTCGCCAACATTGCGCCCTCGCTGCAAGCGCATGTGCTCGAGCAAATGGAGCGTCCACGATTCGTTGTTGCCGATACGATGGATCTCTGGATCGAGACAGCCAGGCCAGATCTCGATGCGCTGCTTCAGCGCGTTGATCTGCTGATCCTGAATGATAGCGAGGCGCGCGAAATGACGAAGGAAACCAGTCTGATTAAAGCTGGCCGCCGCATTCAGAAAATGGGGCCGACGCACGTTGCCATAAAGAAAGGCGAGCACGGCGCGCTGCTCTTTGGGGAAGGCGATAAGTTCTTCAGTTGTGGCGCCTACCCGCTCGAAGATATTCACGACCCAACCGGGGCAGGGGACACGTTTGCCGGCGGCATGGCCGGATATCTCGCCGGCACAGTGAAGAAGGTGCACTTCAATGATCTGCGCAAAGCAATGATCTACGGAAGTGTGCTGGCTAGCTTCTGCGTGGAAGCATTTAGCCTGGAGCGTTTGCGCAATCTGTCGATGGAGGAAGTCGCGAAGCGCTACGAGACGTTCAAACTCATAAGTCAGTTCGAGGTGCCGCCAGAATGACAACGCGCGACCAGGATTATCGCGCCTTATTGCGGCGCTCCTTGATCGCAACGGGTATATGCGTTCTCACGGTGTTGATCTGTTATTTTTGGATTGATCGACCAGTGGCGTTCTTTGTTTACGACCATCATATCAACAGGATCGAAGTCTTTCGCTGGCTTACTTATCCGCCGCCCGAAGTGCAGAATTGGTCAGCTCTGGTATTGACGCTTCTGATCATTCGACGCGCGTGGGGACCGTTTCTGCGCTGGCAAAAAGTGCTGCTGGTGGCGTGTATTAGCTTGATCGTCGGCGATGATTTCCGCATCTCGTTAGGCGACGTTTTCGGTCGCTATTGGCCGGAAACCTGGACTCATGATAACCCATCGCTCGTCGGGACCGGCACGTACGGTTTCCATCCGTTTCAGCGTGGCGACGACATCGGCAGCTTTCCCTCAGGTCACGCTTGCAGAATCTTCGGGTTCGCCGGCGTATGGATGATTGCTGTCCCCGAGAGTCGCGTGGTCACGATCGTGCTTGCTGTTCCGATGCTTCTCAGCCTTGTGGCAATGAATTATCATTTTGTTAGCGACGTCATCGCCGGCAGCGTCTTAGGCGCGCTGATAGCCACGTACGCGGTGCATTTGGCACGGCTCAAAATGGCTTGAGGAAACGCTGGGAGCTGTTCAGAATCACGAGCTGTTCGAGGTGCCCGATTGACCTTTAATTTTTCGATTTTCTCGCGAGCCGGTGTAAGCGCGCTCATTGGCGTCGCTCTTCTTTGGACCGCATCTGTCAACGGTTATGCGCGAGACGGATCGAAAGAGTGGATTGTGCTGAAAAATTGCCAACTGATTCCGAATCCGGCGAATGACGGCGACAGTTTTCATGTGAGTGCCGGCCCGAACGAGTACCTCTTTCGGCTCTATTTCGTCGATGCGCCCGAAACAGATGAAATGACTCCGAGACGCCTGGTTGATCAGGCGAAATATTTTGCGACCACCGTGCCCCAAGCCATCGAGGTGGGTCGCACAGCGAAAGAGTTCACCCGACAGAAGCTGTCTGAGCCGTTCACTGTGTTTACGCGTATGTCCGATGCGATGGGCCAGAGCAGGCTCGAACGGTTTTATGCATTTGTTCAGACGAGCCAGGGCGATCTCGGCGAGCAACTTGTGCGCAACGGACTGGCTCGAAACTATGGATTCAAAACGGTGCCGCCCGGATTAAGTTCTTCGCGAATCGAGCTAGGCAAGCTTCAGCAATTTGAAAACGAAGCGCGCCAGGAAAAGATTGGAGCTTGGGGCGTCAGCATGGGGCGATTAGACGTGCGACCGGCAAGTCCATCTTTGTTTAGTCATTTCGCAATCTCAACAAACGCGCGACAACCCGAGTTGCCCACACCTCTCACTTTTCCTTCGACTGCAAAGCCCAGTCCATCAATTCCAAGCCGTGCCACGCCCGACCCGAATGGATCACATTCAAAACAGAAGACCCCGCTTGGCAAGATTGACATCAACACGGCGACCGAAAAAGAGCTGACCACAGTGCCGGGTATTGGGCATGTGATGGCGGCCCGCATCATCGCGGCGCGACCATTCCAAAGCGCCGACGATCTAAAACGGGTTAGCGGGATCGGCGACAAGAAATACGCTCGGATCCGGCCGTATTTTCAATGAACAACATCGATTACGAGCAGGAGCAAGAGTCACAAAAAACGCGCCCGAAGAGATTCGAACTCCTAACCTTCTGATCCGTAGTCAGATGCTCTATCCAGTTGAGCTACGGGCGCAAAATCAACGTTTAACCCGATTTTACCTAGCTAAATCGGGCTATGATGTCAAAGAATTGTATACCTCGGTTTCGTTAAACGTCATGCAAGCATATCTGGCAATTTCTGCGATATTCTTATTCGCGGTTGCGGCATGCTCTGGCGAAGCTGACTGCAATCCCCTGGATGAACAGTTCCTTCGTAGCTACATGGCTGGAGAGTATGACCTCGTTGGGCGCAAGGCTGATTCGACGTTAACCTACACTGGTCATGTAACGTTTCGAGAAGAAGGAGAACTTCTGGAAGTGGTCCGAACCGTAGAAGGTTCCACCGATAAATGCCTTGCTCGATTCGATACCATAGCGGGCAGTGATCGTATTCCCGTGTTAAGAATGCATTTTCATTTCGATGGGAAGGAGTATGACGCCACCTATCGCTGGCAATCTGATCCTGACAATTACCCACGATTCACTGGCTACCTTTATTTTTCCGGCGTCAAGGCGCCGGGCCTCGAAGCGTTTTTCCCAATCCATAAATGACCGCAAAGCTGTGGAATGCGAAAAGTTGCTTTTGATTTTACAAGCAAATTTTTGATGTTGAGTGGCGGATGACGATATGTTGGTTGATAAAGTCATCGTGACGAAAGACCGCGACTAAACCTCAAACATTACTTGGCGCTAACGCCCAAGCTTAGAAACATTCACGCCTGACGGAGTGAGACATTCTCGCCGTCAGGCGTTGTTTTTTCAATTGCTCAATGCGGACGTTCCCCGTTGTTCGGAGCTGCGCGACAGATTGTGACAGCGCCGTAGCTACAGCGAGAGCGCAGGCGGGCTACAGCTTTTGAAACTCGCTCGTTGCCCACACTCCCTCATTGCTTCCCTCGCAACTTCATTCTATGTCGCTCATCCCATTCGCTCCATTCGCAGCCGACACGGCTGCCGCTACAGAAGACCGAGATAACTTACCGATGACTATGGCTCGCTGATTGTCACTTCAATCAGCTCGTCGCCTTGCCGAATTGCATCGACTGTTTGCTGTCCCTGCCGAACTTGGCCGAACACGGTGTGTTTGCCGTTCAGCCAATCGGTCGCGACGTGGGTGATAAAAAATTGGCTGCCGTTTGTGTTCGGACCGGCGTTCGCCATGGACAAGCTGCCCACCTGATGTTTGCGCTGATTGTTTTTTACTTCGTCTTCGAATTGATAACCCGGGCCGCCGCTGCCGGTGCCGGTCGGGTCGCCCCCCTGGATCATGAAGTCGGCGATAACGCGATGGAACACCGTGCCGTCGTAAAACTTTTCGCGGGCGAGAAAAACGAAGTTGTTAACCGTTTTCGGAGCGTCTTTCGCGAAGAGATCGCACACGATTTCTCCCCGCGATGTCTTGAACGTGGCGATGTACTGCTTGTTGGGATCAATCGTCACCGGCGGCGGAGCGGAATATTCTTTTTTCATGATTTAGTGAGTTAACGAATTAATGGATCGTAATCAAAAAAGGAACAAACAGAGAACGGATAACCGATAACAAACGCGCGCCGATCAGGTCTTTGATGCCTGCTCTTTGATCCACGCTTCTGCGCGCTCCTGGAGCAGATCTAATGGCATCGCGCCACCGTTCAATATTTCGTCGTGGAATGCTTTGATATCGAATTTATTTCCGAGTTGCGCTTTCGCTTCGTCGCGGAGCTTGAGAATGGTCAATTGCCCCATCTTATAAGCCAACGCTTGCCCGGGCCAGGCGATGTACCGGTCCGCTTCGGTCTGCGCCAGCGCGTCGTTGA